>Ga0184627_10000822_pt1 | contig 12131 bp, 13 predicted proteins | sample PLM3_127_b1_FD_133150 | JGI IMG/M metagenome (GOLD analysis project Ga0184627, IMG submission 133150) | Groundwater sediment microbial communities from an aquifer in East River, Colorado, USA - PLM3_127_b1 | ecosystem: Environmental > Terrestrial > Soil > Riparian zone | place: USA: East River...
AACTGGCTTGTTCCAAGAGGGGGTCCCTATGGAGGTCACGGAGGTTAGGGTCTTTCCTGTCGACGAAGACAAACTGAGGGCTTACGTAACTATCACTCTCGATCACTGTTTCGTGATCCGGGATCTCAAGATCATTCGCGGCACGACCGGTTACTTCGTCTCGATGCCCAGCAAAAAGCGCAAAGACGGGACCTACAAGGATATCGCTCATCCGATCAACAACGAAACACGAAGGATGATCGAGGAGAAAATCATAACGGAATACCATAAGGTCATGGCCGCGGGCGCGAGCGGGACGGATCTCGAGCACGAATGAGGCGAATTTTAACGAGAGCGTTTGAACTTCTCATGTAGAGGTTCAGCGATGGGCGGTCGCCAAGCGGTAAGGCCCCGGACTTTGGATCCGGTATCGAAGGTTCGAATCCTTCCCGCCCAGCCAGTTTCTCCGTCGTAGACCGGCGCAAGCGACTGCGATCACAGTGAATCCAAGGCGGCGCCGTTCACCAGCGAACGGCGCCCCTTATTATTGCGGAGCAATTTGCTCGGGGAAGAAGAAAAACAAGATCATCAGACCATGAATCAGCACGAACCACAGCTAAAGATATTCGCCGGGAACTCCAATCCTCCGCTGGCGGAGGAAATCAGCGCTTACTTAAAGGTGCCGCTGGGGAAAGCGGTGGTCGAGACCTTCAGCGACGGGGAGAGCAAGGTCGAGATCAAAGAGAATGTCCGCGGCGCGGACGTTTTCGTGCTTCAGTCCACGTCCGCTCCGGGCAACGACAACCTGATGGAGTTGTTGCTGATGCTGGACGCCTTCAAGCGGGCGTCCGCGATGCGTATCACCGCGGTCATTCCTTACTATGGTTATGCGCGGCAAGATCGCAAGGTCATTCCCCGGGTCCCCATCAGCGCGAAGTTGATTGCCGACCTTATTACCACCGCGGGGGCGTCGCGCATGTTGACGATGGATCTTCACTCGGGCCAGATCCAAGGTTTTTTTGACATCCCGGTCGATAATCTCTACGCCACTCCCGTACTGCTCCAGTATCTGAAAAAAAGGCTCAACCACAATGAGGTCACCATCGTTTCACCGGACGCGGGCGGCGTCGAGCGGGCGCGGGCGATCGCGACGCGCTTGAACGCGTCGTTGGCGATTATCGATAAGCGTCGAGTGGGACCGAACGTGGTCGCGGAGATGAACATCATCGGCGAGGTCAGGGATCAGATCGCGGTTTTGCTCGACGATATGATCGATACGGCTGGAACGCTGACGATGGCGGCCGATGCCTTGAAAAAGGAGGGCGCCAGGAAAATTCTCGGCTGTTGCACGCATCCGGTGTTGTCGGGTCCGGCGATCCAGCGGATTGAAGAATCCGCGCTCGAAGAATTAATCGTCACCAACACCATCCCCCTGGGACCCGAGGCGAAACGGTGCGGCAAAATCAAAGTCTTGTCCGTGGCCCACCTGATCGGCGAAGCAGTGCGGCGCACCCATGAGGAAGAATCGATCAGTTCGTTGTTTGTCTGAATGAAATGTTCACCACCGTCCTATGAGGAGGTAACACCCCTTGGAAACTCTCGAAATTCAAGTCGATGCGCGCGATCCGGGTGGCAAGCAGAAGGCCCGCAGGCTCAGGCGCAGCGGGAAAATCCCGGGCATTCTTTATGGACCGAAGACCCAGACGATCGCACTCGAGCTCAACAAGAAAGAATTCTCCAGTCGCGTCGCCGGGCTCGAGGGCTCGCACCTCGTGCGGTTAAAGTCGGATTCCGCCGCTCTGGTGGATAAGGTCGCCTTGGTGAAAGAGATGCAATTCCATCCGATCACCGGTGAGGTGGTTCACGCGGATCTTTACGAAGTCGATCTCACCGCCACGATCACGGTGCGTGTGCCGCTGCACTTCGTCGGTAAAGCGGCCGGGGTGGTTCGCGGCGGCATTCTCCAGCCGATTGTGCGCGAAATCGAGGTCGAATGTTTGCCCTTGGATATTCCCGAATTTTTCAACGTCGAAGTGAGCCACTTGGACATCGGGGATTCGGCGCATATCGAAGACCTATCGATGCCGGAGGGTATCAAGGCGATATACGAGTCCAACTTTGCGTTGGTGGCCGTGGTGCCGCCGACGATTGAGGAGGCCCCCACCCCGACCGTGGTGGCACCCGTGGAGGGAGTGGTCGCTGTGCCGGTGGCGCCGGAGGAAACGAAAGAGGGCGAGGCTTAAATCGCGGCATGACCGGAGCATTCGGGAACTGATCGGTGAAATTGATCGTCGGCCTCGGCAATACTGGGAAGAGGTACGAGCGGACGCGGCATAACTTAGGTTTTTTGATCGTCGACTATGTTGCGAAACAAAACGAAGTGGCCGTCAAACGGAAATTTTGCAGCGCGTTGGTCGGCGAGTCTTCGGACCATGGTGAAAGGTTCTTATTCGTCAAGCCGCAAACCTACATGAACCGGAGCGGGGAACCGGTCAAAGAACTGCTGCGTAGGTTTCACGCCACTGCGAACGACGTGGTGGTCGTTTATGACGATCTGGACTTGCCATTCGGGCGCATCCGGATTCGCCCCAAAGGCAGTGCCGGGGGCCATCGCGGCGTGCATTCCATCATGGAGGAGTTGGCAGGGGCTTCATTTTATCGTGTCCGTGTCGGCATTGGACGGCCTCCGCAAGGAGTCGATCCGGTTGACTACGTGTTGCAGCCGTTCAATGCTGAAGAGACCGCCGCGCTTGGCGGCGTGATCTCCCGGGCCGCTGAAGCGGTCATGTCTTTGCTGTGCGAGGGGAGCCAACGGGCTATGGAGCGATTCAACCGCGCGCCGTGACCGTTCGACGTTTCGACTCGAGCCCTGCCTTGGCCGGGGGCTCTTGCTCAGGATTTCGCCCCACGGGCGTACCGGAAGGTACCACGGGCTTGCCCGTGGGGCTCCACGTTTCGTTGTAAATGCGCCGACGCTATGGTAGACGAAACAATTTCCCGTGGAGGATAAAAAACCGTGTCACTATATGAAACCCTGTTTGTCGTTCACCCGGAAAAGGGAACGAGGATAAAAGAGTTGATCGATAGGTTTAAGAAGGTTGTCGAAGGGCAAAAGGGCAGCGTATCCCATGTCGACGAATGGGGTCTGCGTGACCTTGCCTATCGCATCGAAAAACAAAGTAAAGGATTCTATGTCTTGTTTCAGTATCAATCGCCGGCGCACGCCGTCGAAGAATTGGAACGAAACCTAAGGCTCACCGATGACATACTGCGATACCTCACCGTGCGCGTGGAGGAAGAGGGATCGTCCGCCGACTCGACGGCTGCGCGCGGCCAGGTGGAGGAGGGGGCCGGAAAGCCTGAATCCGGGGCATAGCCAACGCTGGATCTTTGAGAAACGCTGGCCGGCAGAGTCGAGAAAATGAGGTATTGAACTTATGGCACGAAGAGAACCAAGCGCGAGACCGTATCGGGAGCGGAGCGACGACGATAAGGGAGGGCCGCGGCGCCGACCCATGTTCCGGCGCAAAGTGTGTCGTTTCTGCGCCGATAAGACGCTGAAAATCGATTACAAGGACGTCAAGACCCTCTCGCAGTTCGTCACTGAGCGCGGCAAGATGACTCCGAGCCGCATCACCGGCAATTGCGCCCGCCATCAACGATTGCTCACCACGGCGATCAAGCGAGCGCGCAGTATCGCGTTGCTGCCATTCACCACGGCGAATAATTAGCAGCGAACTATTTCTTCATCTATGCGCTGGCTGGAAGTCATTAGCAGATTTTTTTTGGCGCTCGCGTCGTCGGCGGTGTTATTCATCGGCGCTATCAGCGCGCCATTCGCGGCGATTCTTCTCTTGCCGCTGGTGGTTCAGCCGGTGCTGGTATTCGGCCTCAGGTATAGGCCGGTTTGGGGAATCGGCGTGCTGCTGGTGGTGCCGCTCTTGTTGGCGCTTTTCGCCGGCGAGGAGCTGGCATTTATTTACGGCCTGTTCGCGCTGATGGCGGCCTTGCTCTTCGGGTTGCTGGGGCGGCTGCGCGCGCTTGAATTCCTCGTCGTCGGCGTGGGCGCGGCGATGTTCGCGGCGACGGGCGCGCTCCTGCTTTACCTGTTTGGCTCTTGGACGGCGATGGTTCAGGATTTTCGCGATGGTTTAAATAATCAATTTGCCGCGGCCGCACGAATCCACGAAAAAATGGGATTCCCGCAGGACAGCCTGGAACTCTTCACGCAGCGAGCGCCGCAAATCATCGACATGGCGCTTCAGCTCTTGCCGGCATTGATATTCATGAGCCTCGGGTTGATCGTTTTGGTCAACGTTCTGCTCCTCTGCCGGCGTTTTCCCGAGCGGCGCAAGCAGTGGCTGCGGGTCGAGAACTTGCGCGAGTGGAAGGGTCCGGAGTCGGCGGTTTGGGCTCTCATCGCCTGTGGTTTCGCCCTGTTCATTCCAGGCCTGGAGTTCGCCCAGGTGATTGCGGTCAACGTTCTTTTGGTCGTCGGTGCTTGCTATTTTGCTCAGGGGCTGGCCGTGGTCGCGTATTTCTTCCATAAGAACAATGTGCCGCGGTTTTTACGCGGCCTGACCTATCTATTGATCGTGTTTCAGCAAATCTTTACGCTGCTGGTGACGGGATTAGGGCTCTTTGACTTGTGGGGCGACTTCCGCCGGCTGGACAAAAATAAGCTAACGCCGAGCCAAGCTGCGTAATCTGGAGGATCCATGGAAGTTATTCTGAAAGAAGACATCGCGACCCTGGGCAAGATCGGCGAAGTCGTGCGCGTGCGCGACGGCTATGCGCGCAATTATCTGCTGCCGCGCGGATTGGTCTTGGAGGCGAACAAGAGGAATCTCAAGACTTTTGAACATCAGAAAAAAATCGTCGCCGATCAGAAGCAAAAGATCACACGGCATGCAATGGCGGTGGGCGATCAATTGTCGGGCGTGTCGTTGGTGATTCCGATGAAGGTTGGAGAAGAAGGCAAACTCTTCGGCTCGGTGACCACCCTCCAGATCGAGAAGGCGCTGAAAGCCAAAGGCCTCAATGTCGACCGGCGCAAGATCCACCTGGAAGCGCCCATTAAATTGGCGGGAAATCATGAGGTCGCTATCCGGCTCTCCGCCGATCTCACGGTGCCGCTGAAGGTCTCTGTCGTGGCTGGCGGTTAATTGCAAGCTCACTCGGGTGCTTTGGAAGTTTTCTAGTCTCTGCCGGCGTGGTCATCGTCGCGCCCGCCGTTCGTCAGCAGCTTCCGCCATCAACGATCTGCGGGCATTCTCGATTCCAGCCGCCACGGATCCATGTCAGTTCCAGCATTAACTGTTTGCGAGATCCGCGGCGGCGCCGCCGGCCGGCTGCTGATTGTCGCCACGGCGTTGCTCTGGAGCCTCGCCGGCGTCTTCATTAAATTTCTTGATCTTCCTCCTCTAACGATCGTCTTTTACCGAAGTGTTTTCGCGGCGTTGGTCTTCACGCCGTTCCTGCGGAGTAAGGATTGGCGGATCGACCGGCCGATCCTGATTTCCGTCATCAGTTATACCGCGGCCATCAGCGCGTTTGTGTCGGCCAACAAGTTGACGACCGCGGCGAACGCGATCGTCTTGCAATACACCGCGCCCCTTTTCGTTTTCCTTTTTTCCGGGATCGTTTTGGGTGAAAAAATTTCCCGGCTGAACGGATTCACGCTGGCCGCGAGCATGATCGGTGTGGCCATCATCTTCTCGGGCAGCGCCGGCCAGCCGGACTTGGCGGGCGTGCTGCTCGCCTTGCTAAGCGGCGCGCTCTTCGCGGCCTACATGATCAACTTACGAAAAACCCAGGCGGTCAGTCCGGTCTACCTGACTTGGATCAACAACGCCGTCTGCGCGCTGTTGCTCTTGCTCGTCGTCAAGTCGCAGCTCGAGCTGACTTCGACGCAGCTGGGAATCGTTGCGGTGATGGGAGCGGTGCAATTGGGCGTGCCCTACTTCCTATTCTCCAAAGGGCTGCAAACCGTGCCGCTGCAGGAGGCATCGCTGATCGCGCTGATCGAGCCGGTGCTCAATCCGCTGTGGGTCGCTCTAACCGTGGGCGAGATCCCGTCGTTGGCGACCCTGGCCGGCGGCGGCCTGATTGTCGCGGCGCTCGTTGTGCGTTATCTTTGGCCGTCGCCTGGCGATGCCGCGCAAGCGGAGTAGTTACGACTCTGGCGGGAGGTCCTTGCAGTCGCGTCAGCGCGTGATCTCAATATTGCCGCCGTGGCGGATCTTCTGCATCTCTTCACGCGGGAGCGTCTTAATGTCTTTGCGCAGCTCGTAGTTGATGTGTTGGATCGCTTCGGACGGCCCTGAGCGATTGCCCATCAGCACCATCGAGCCGGCGCCGGTATTTTCGAGTTGATAGAATGAACCGCCGGTTATGGTCGCGACCATCCCGGGTTTCATCACGGCTTTACCGCCATCGGGAAAGTGCATGGTGCATTCGCCGTCGATCACGTAAAAGGTCTGGTCGGCATTGTGGCAGTGCATGTCGTCTTTGTCTCCGGGTTTGGGGTAGACGTGCAGCCAGGCGTGAAATTTCTTAGTGTTGAAGATGACTTTTCGCTTGCGTTCTTCGCGGGCCATCTTGACCATATCCATCACATCGATCGGCATAATCCCTCCTTCGGGTCGACGATGATTCGAACCTACCAACCTGCCGCAAGGCTGTCAAATTCGTCTATTTCGAATTCCTATCCCTATCGTAGTTTCGCTTGCCATTGGAATTGTGCTAAATATTCGTAACTCTTCGATCCGAATTAAGGAGGAGAAGATGTCCATGAATTGGGGAATGGCCAATCGTTTAGCGCGCATCATCAAACCGGAAGACGGCCGGGCCGTCATGCTCGCCGTGGATCACGGCTACTTTCTCGGCCCCACCAGCGGCCTGGAAGAGCCGCGTAAAACCATCGAGCCGCTGTTGCCCTACGCCGATTCGATCATGCTGACGCGCGGCGTGCTACGCACGTCGGTGGATGCGCGAGCCGACAAACCCGTGGTTCTGCGCGTCTCGGGCGGTACCAGCATTCTCAAAGAGCTTTCCAACGAAGACATTACGGTTTCGATCGACGATTGCATTCGTTTGAACGTTTCCGCGATGGCGCTGTCGATCTTCGTCGGTTCCGAGTTTGAAAAGGAAACTCTGGTCAGCCTGGCCAAGCTCGTCGACGAGGGCGAGAAATACGGCATCCCCATACTCGCGGTGACGGCGGTCGGCAAAGACATGGCGCGCGACGTGCGCTACCTCGGCCTCTCCTGTCGCATCGCCGCCGAGTTCGGCGCGCATATTGTGAAGACCTATTACTGTGACAACTTCGAAGAGCTGATCGGCAGCTGCCCGATCCCGGTCATCGTAGCCGGCGGCAAAAAGACGCCGGAGATGGAAGCGCTCGAATTGGCGCATAATGCCGTTACCCACGGCGCCGTCGGCGTCGACATGGGACGGAATATTTTTCAGTCGGATTGTCCTGTAGGAATGATCAAGGCGGTCAGAGCGATCGTGCACGAAAACGTCTCGGTGAAAGACGCGTTCAAGATTTATGAGAGTGAAAAAGGTAGCAAGACGCGGAAAGCGGGTTGAACCACGCGTGTTTCTAGTTCCAGGTTTCAAGTTTCTAGTTTGAGAAAGACTAACGGAGGATAGTGCCATGGCGACTTTTCAGAGGTTCGATGAAATCGAGGCATGGCAAAAAGCGCGCGAGTTAACGCGCGAGGTATACATCGTATCCGGCCGCGGGTTGTTCTCTAAGGACTTTGGCCTGCGGGATCAAGTCCGGAGAGCTAGCGTTTCGATTATGGCGAATATCGCCGAGGGTTTTGAACGGGACGGAACCCAAGAGTTTGTCCAATTTCTCGCCGTAGCAAAAGGGTCGGCGGCAGAGGTCGTTTCGCACTTGTATGTTGCGATGGATCAAGGCTACGTCACCCCGGCGCAATTTGAACGATTGGCGGCCTTGGCGACGGAAGTCGGTCGGATGATCGCCGCATTGATGAATTATCTTCGTAGGTCAGGCACAAAGGGATTGAAGTACAAGGCTCTCTAATTACCCTGGTGTCACATAGTCATCAATCGTGTCTTCAAACCAGAAACTAGAAACTGGAAACCAGAAACCGGCCTCGCGTAGCATGCGCGTCGCGATGTACTACAACAACCGGGACCTTCGCCTTGAGGAACTCCCAATTCCCAAGATCGGCGCCGGCGAGTTGCTCGTGCGCATCCGCGCGAGCGGCATCTGCGGCAGCGACTTGATGGAGTGGTACCGCATCAAGAAAGCGCCGCTGGTGTTGGGCCACGAGATCGCCGGGGAAGTGATGGAACTGGGCGAGGGCGTCGAAAATTTTCGCTTTGGCGATCGGGTTTTCGCGTCGCACCATGTGCCGTGCGGAAAGTGTCGCTATTGCCTGGCCGGGCATCAATCGGTTTGCGACATGTTGCGCACGACCCACTTCGAGCCGGGCGGGTTTGCCGAGTACATCCGTGTGCCCAAGATCAACGTCGAGTTAGGGACCCATCGTTTGCCGGACGAGGTGACATTCGACGAAGGCTCGTTTATCGAGCCCCTGGCCTGCGTGGTGCGCGCGCAGCGCTTCGCCAAGCTTTCATTAGGGCAAACGGTGCTAGTGATCGGCAGCGGTATTTCGGGCCTGCTGCATATTCAGCTCGCGAAAACGCGCGGAGCGGCGCGCATCATCGCAACCGACATTAGCGAATTCCGGTTGAACGCCGCGCGCCGGTTCGGCGCCGATGCGACGATCCACGGGACGGAAGATGTGCCGGCGCGGCTGCGCGAGTTAAACGGCGGACGGTTGGCCGATTTGGTGATCGTCTGCACGGGCGCCATGCCGGCGATTCAGCAGGCCGTCAAGTCCGTCGATCGCGGCGGGACGCTTTTATTCTTCGCGCCGACGGCCGCCGGAGTAGACGTGCCGATCCCGCTCTTCGATTTCTGGCGCGATGAGATCTCGGTGGTGACTTCCTACGCGGGCAGCGGGGAGGATCTGGTGGAATCCATCGAATTGATCCGGACGCAGCGAGTGCGCGTGGCCGAGATGGTCACACACCGCTTGCCTCTGGCCGAAGCCGGCCTGGGTTTTCAGCTAACCGCGAGCGGGCAGGACTCGATCAAGGTAATCATCGATCCGCTTAAGTAGCATTGTTTCTAGTTTCAGGTTTCTGGTTTCTAGTTCGAATCACCGGAAAAGAGGAGTCATACCTCGATAACGCATCAACCAGAAACTAGAAACATGAAACCAGAAACTATTTGGTGATTCCCAATTCCTTCCTCGCTTTGTCGACGAAGCTGTAATCGACGACGTCGGCGACGGTAACGGGCTTCGTGACCTTGGCGTTCTCCCGCGCCAGATCGATGAGCACTTGCACCGACTCCGGTTTGACGTAGGCGTCTTTGGTCAAGACGCGAGAGACTTGCTTGTACATTTCGGCGGCCATTTTGCGATCGTTTATTTTCCACTGCTTCATCAAAACGTTGGTGACCGCTTCCTGGTTATTCCGGTCCCAAACGAATTGCAGGCCGCGCAGGGTGGCGCGCACCATGCGGTAAACCTCGTCGGGGTTTTCGCGGATTTTCTTCTCCGAAGTGCCGAAGCCGTTCTGGGGAAACTCAACGACGTCGCCGGCGAAGACCAGCTCGTTGTAGCCTTTTTCGAGAGCGATGATGTTCTCCGGCACGGATAGAAAGGATGCGTCGACGACGCCGGTTTCCAAGACGGCATAGCGGCCAGCGGCGGAGCCACCCATGGGAAGCAGCGAAACATCCCGCCCCGGCTCCAGGCCGTAGTGTTTCAGCACTCTTTCAGCGATCAGGGTCGCCGACCCGCCCGGCGAGCTGCCGGCGACTTTCTTGCCTTTCAATTGCTTGATGTCTTTAATTTCCTTTTTGCTGATCAAAAACAAGAAGGGTTTGGAAACGGTAAAGAGCAACACTTTCATCGGCTGCCCGCGCACGGCGGCACCGATGGTGCCGGTAACGGCGCCGTTGTAATCGATGTCGCCGTTGAGCACCGCGGTGCTGGCGAGGTTGGCCGGCATATAAATGATTTCGAGATCGATCCCTTCGTCCTTGAAAAAGCCGCGGTGCAGCGCGCTGTAGAGCGCCAGGAAGGAAACGTTGGTCGAGGAGCTGCCCATGCGGACTTCTTTCAGCGTCTGGGCGTGGCCGTTGGAGTCAAGTAGCGGCACAAAGGCAAAGACAAGCAGCAAGAGGAACGTTTTTCCTCGCGTCATTTCTCGCATCGGCATCTCCTCTGCTCGATCAGTCGAGCTGGCTCCACTCTTTGAATTCTTCGAGGCCTAAATGGGTCAACGTGTCCATGTACGGCCGGCCGGTTTTTTCATGCCTGCCGGTTAGTCGGTAGTATTCGTAGACGAGATCGGGAAGCCATTTGGCGATGGTGAAGCCTTGGTATTTGCCGTCGGGAATCGGCTCCAGAAAGCGCGGGCCGACGTCCTGCCAGTCATGCTCCGCGTTCCAGCCGCGCTGGGTTCCGAAAATGCTTTGCAGGATCATCGAGCGGTGGCCCGCGTCGAGCATCTCATCGAGTCTCACATCCCAACCGGTGGTGGCGTTCAACGCATCGACCATGCTTTTGAGCGCATCGGGCATCTTGTCGTTGAGCGCGAACCAGCAGGCGCCCATCATGCCGCAGGCCTGGCGAAACTTTTCCGTGAGCGTATGGGAGTGGGTCCAGCCGTCGGGCTTTTGCATATCGAGGGGACCCCAGTGCTCGCGATCGGCGAGATCCGGCGGCGGCTCCGCGCCGCCGGCGCCCTGGGGCTTCATGCCGCCGCTGGCGACCAGCTCGCGCAACATCTGGCTCAACAGCGGGCGCCACTCATGCTGTGCCGGCGTGCCGCCCTTGGTGTGCACCACCCAGTTCTTCGCTTCGCCGCCCAACGCTTCCGCCAATTCCTTCGGGCCGTCGGCGAGCATATTGCCGAGCCAGGTTTCGCGCCGGGCGCAGCGCTCCAATAAGGTTTCCGCGGTTTCGAGATTGCCCCATTCCAATTTCAATCCATCGGTGCGGTCGGGACCGAGCACGCCTTTTTCCCAGGCTTCGAATGCCAGGCCGGCGCCGCAGGCGTAGTGGCTGCACTCGATGCCTAAATCATTGATGCGCTCGGAAAGATAGAGGACGTCGTTGCCCTTGAAGCCGAGATTGTAAAAAGTATCCTGCCACTCGCTGCCGGCGTTGAAGTGGCCGATCTTCCCTTTGTGCCGCCCTTCGCCGATCTCCACGTCCCAGGGACACATGCGCGGGCACTGAAAGCAAGGACGCAGCACGACGTGGTTTTGGTCATAGCCCTTGGCTTCGTCCGTAATGATCGTGCTGCGCCAATTCAACCTGGTGATCGCGCCCCAGTACTCGCCGTGGCCGACGCTTTTCTTCTTCTGCGCGACCGTGTAGACGCGTGGCTGCAAAGCTTTGCGCCAACGCAAACCGGCCGCGATCAAAGTATGTTTGTCGTGAACGCGCGGCCGCTTGGTGCCCCAGACGACGATTGCTTTCAGTTTCTTCGCGCCCATGACCGCGCCCAGTCCGTGGGCCGCGGTATGATTATAGTCGTTGACGAACATCGCCGCGCGAATGAGATGTTCGCCCGCCGGTCCGATGGCGCCGACGCGCGCGTCCTGATGGCCGGATTCGGCGCGCAGCTGCACTTCCGTTTCGCGCGTGCCCTTGCCCCAGACGGGGCCGGCGTCGCGCAGCTCGACCTTGTCTTCGCCGACATAGAGGTAGCTCGGTTTTTGCGCCGCGCCGGTAATGATGACGCCGTCGTAACCCGCTCCTTTGAGCGAGGTGCCAAAATAACCGCTGGTGGCGGCGCGGCCGAGAGTGCGCCGGGTTGCCGGGCTCAGATAAACGAAGCATGTTTTGGTGCCGCCGGGAGTGAAACCGGTTCCGGTGACGGGCCCGGTTATGCCGACGATGATGTTGCGCGTGTCGTAAGGGTCGATGTCGAGCGGCAGTTCGTTGAGCAGCACATATTCGGCGAAGAGCTGCCCGCCCCAATATTTGCGCAGCAGCGGTTCTTCGGGAAGATTGAGATCGGTAAATTTTCCCGTGCTCAGATCGACGCGCAGAATCTTGCCCATGTAGCCGCCGGGCAGGCGGGTCGAA
>Ga0184627_10000823_pt1 | contig 12123 bp, 10 predicted proteins | sample PLM3_127_b1_FD_133150 | JGI IMG/M metagenome (GOLD analysis project Ga0184627, IMG submission 133150) | Groundwater sediment microbial communities from an aquifer in East River, Colorado, USA - PLM3_127_b1 | ecosystem: Environmental > Terrestrial > Soil > Riparian zone | place: USA: East River...
ACCAACAGTTCTTGAAGCCCGAGTCCAAACATGGGTCCTCCTACTAGCTCTTACGCTTTACTGCGAAGAATACCGCGTTATCACCCCGCTGCACAAGCAGCAAGATGCGGTCGCCGCGCCGGGATTGGCGCAGCGCGAGTTGAAAGTCCTTGACGCTGTTGACCGGGCGCTGATTGACCTCGCGGACCACGTCCGCCGGTTCCAGTCCGACGAGATCCGCCGGGCTGCCCGGTTGAATTTCGACGATTATGACTCCTTTGGTCGAATTCATCCCTAGCCGACGAGCAGCCTCGGGGGTGATCCGCTGCACCCGCACGCCGATTTCCGTATCTTTCGCTTCGATTTGTTGGCTTGCGTCGCTCTCATCCGGAAGCTCGCCGATTTTGACCGCAACGGTCTGTTCTTTCTTTTCCCGGAGGATTTTTAGCGTTACCTTTTGACCCGGAGGCGTGTCGGCGATGACGGTGGGAAAGTCGTGACTTTTCGGCACCGGTCTGCCGTTGAATTCTACGACGATATCGCTGGTCTTGATTCCGGCTTCCGCCGCCGGGCTGCCTTCGGTTACCTCGGTCACCACGGCCATCTCGCCGCCGCGTATGATGCCCAGCGAGGAAGCCAATTGCGGGCTCACGTCCTGGGCGCGAATACCCAACCAACCGCGCACCACGCGCCCGTTCTTCCTCAACTGATCGGCAACCTTCTTGGCCAAATCGATGGGAATCGCGAAGCCGATGCCGACGTTGCCTCCCGTCTGGCTGAAGATCGCGCTGTTCACCCCGACGACTTCGCCGACGGCGTTGATGAGCGGCCCGCCGCTGTTGCCGGGATTAATCGAAGCATCGGTTTGAATGAAGTTGTCGTAGGGGCCCGCGCCGATGACCCTGCCCTTGGCGCTGACGATCCCCGCCGTCACCGTGTGCTCCAGTCCGAAGGGATTGCCGATCGCCATCACCCAATCGCCGACATCCAGCTGACTGGAGCTGCCCAAGCGCGCAAAGGGCAAGTTCCCGCCGGACCTTCTGATCTTGATCATCGCCAGATCCGTGCGGTCGTCTTTGCCGATGAGCCGGGCTTCGAATTCCGTCTGGTCCGCGAGCTTGACTTTGATCGCGTCGGCGTTGCGCACGACATGATAGTTGGTGAGAATTTCACCGTCTTTGCTGATGAGGATGCCGGAGCCGAGACTGCGCTGGCTGTTTTCCCTGGGCGGCGATTCCCCGAAAAAGCGATTGAAGAACTCTTCGATGGGATCGTTGCCGCCCCGCCCGGAGCGTTGCGTCGTCGTCGAAATGTTGACCACGACGGGCATCGCTTTTTTGGCGATGGCGGCGAACGAGGGTGGCCGGTTCTCCAGCGCCGCGAGACTTGCCGCCGCCGCCGCGGGAACAGTGGCGACGGGCTGCGGGAACGTTGGCAACGCGGCGGTTGCAACGACCGTGATGACGAGCGCCGCGCCCGTAGCTTTGCCGTGGAAGAGCTGCATTGCTTACCTGACTTCGCCGACCCGGATTGAACTGAGGACAAGCATAGCAAATTCTTTGCCGCCGTTTAAGCCCACCTGGACGCGGAAAAGATTTGCAAATCTGCATGTCAGTGGTTTACAAAGGAGGAGCATCGATCTTCTCGAAAACCATGAAGCATCCTCCCATCGATCAGGAAACGCTCCGCGACATGCTGCGCACGGCCACGCCCGACCGTGTGCTCAGATTCATCGGCCAGCGCCATCCCGCGGATATTGCGCCGCTGTTTAAAGGGCTCGAACCGCTGGAAATCCGCCAACTGTTCGACATCCTTTTTTCCGCCCGCCGCGCCGCCAAGGCGCTCAAAGAGCTTCCGCCCGAGCTGCTCCCCGATATCCTCGCCCACATCGACGATGAAAAAGTCGGCCGTTTGATCGCACGGGCCGATCCCGACGACGCCGTCACGTTCATCGACAGCCTGCCGGAGGAAAGACACGAACGGGTCATGGCGCTTTTGGACCCCGAGCGGCGCGCCGAGGTTCGAGAACTGATCAGCTATCCGGATGGCGCCATCGGGCGCATCATGACGACGGATTTCATGACATTGCTTCCGACGACGACAGCCCAAGGCGCCATCGATAAAATCCGCGAGCGCGGCGAGCTGGAGACCTTTTTTTACCTCTACGTCGTCGACGAGGCGGGCAAACTCGTGGGCGTGGTTCCCCTGCGCAATCTCGTGATCGCGCCGCCGAACCGTACTCTGGGCGAGATGATGATCGCCGACCCCGTCAAGGCCAACGTCTTGATGGACCAGGAAGAAGCCGCGCGCCTGGTCTCCAAATACGAGCTGCTGGCTTTGCCGATCGTCGATGAATCGGGCCACCTGGAAGGGATCATCACGGTGGACGACGTTATCGACATCATCGACAAAGAGGCCACCGAAGACATGTACAAGATGGTCGGCTTGGCGGAAGAAGACCGGGTCTTTACGCCGGTGTCGCGCTCCGTGAGAATGCGTTTGCCGTGGACGTTTCTCAATTTGCTGACGGCGACTTTGGCAGCCTCGGTGGTGGGGTTATTCGAAGGAACGCTTCATGAGATCATCGCGCTGGTAACTTTCATGCCCATCGTCGCCGGCGTCGGCGGCAACGGCGCCACCCAAACGGCCACGGTTATCATCCGGGGCATCGCCCTGGGGGAGTTCGAATTCTCTTCGGCGTGGAAAGCCGTCGCCAAACAGGTGTCCGTCAATATCTGCATCGCCCTCGCCGCCGGCGTGGTGATCGCCGTGGCGGCTACACTATGGAAAGGGAACCCCTACCTCGGGCTCGTGCTCGCGAGCGCGATGATCTTCAATCTCGGCTTGATGGCGGGCCTTTCGGGAGCGGTGATTCCATTGATGCTGAAAGCGCTGAAGTTCGATCCCGCGCTAGGATCGGGAATCATCGTCACCGGTGTAACGGATGCTTTCGGCTTTTTGTCCTTCCTGGGACTCGCCACGCTGTTCCGTGGCTATTTGGTCTAACAGGCTACTGAAAAAGCCTTCAGACCGGTCATGCTTCGACTAGGCCAAGTCGAAGGGCTCAGCCACTCCATTCTATTTCACGCCGCGCTCGGTTTGGGACCTTTCTTCAGCAGAAACACCAGTCCGCCGAGTAGGCTATCCAGCACCACGACACTAAACAGAAGCAGACCGAACGCTACTCCTTGCGTCGAATTAACCCCGATCACGCCCAATAGAACCAGGTAGCCGCCCTCGCGCAGCCCGATGCCGTTAAGACTAATGGGGATGGCGGCAAAGGTGCCGACCAATGGATAGATAATCAGACAATAGGAAAACGGGATCTCGATTTGAATCGCCCGTCCTAGAATCATGTGCATCCACGCTTGAATGAGATGAATCACCAATGAAAGGATCATCGCCTGAGGAATGACCCACCAGCGATTGCGATAGCTTCTCAAGGCAAGGCGCAACTTGACGACGAAGGGATGGCCATCGTCCGGCAGCACGCGCCGCAGCAGAGGCACGCAGAGACCGACGACGACGAAAGCAAGCGCGAGCGCAAAGGTTACATAGCGCACCATCTGGGGCACACCGTAGCCCGGGGAAAGCGCAAGCCCGATGGCGCCCAACCAAACCAGCACGACCATGCCGACCGCGCGATCCATGAACACGGAGACTGTGGCGGGAAGTGTCGAGCGGGCCCACCCCTCCGGCGTTCCCCGGTCGCCGTCCCGCGCGAGATAATAGACCCGGCTGACATCGCCGCCGACGGTGCCGGGAGCAAAAAGATTGAAGAACATGCCGATCAGGTAATAAACCACAATTTCCTTGAACGGGATTGCGAACCCCATGGGCCGAGCCAGAACGGCCCACCTCAAGGCGCTTATCATCTGAGTTGCTAAATAGACGACGAGCGCAACTGCAATGTACGAGAAATCTGCCGACGCCAGTGTGCCCCAAAAGCGCTCGATATGGATCCGCGACAATAAATAAGTGAGAAGCCCCGTGCTGACCACGAGCTTCACGATCAAGATGAGAACCGGTTTAGCCTTTTTCATTATCCGAGCGGGGGTTGGAACAGGACCTGGGCGTCGTCCTTGGCAAGTCCGTCGACGAGGACCCGTCGCCCTTCGACGCGCAGTCGGCCTTCGGCATAGAGTTGGATCGCCCGTGGGTAGATACGGTGCTCTTGATTGAGAATACGCGCCGCGAGGGATTCTTCGCTGTCGTCGGGAAACACCGGCACCACGGCCTGGATAATGATCGGCCCCTCGTCGCACTCCTCGTTGACGAAATGCACCGTGCAGCCGGAAAAGCGCACGCCATGCTCCAGCGCCTTTTTTTGCACGTGCAGCCCGGGGAACGACGGCAGCAGCGCCGGGTGAATGTTCATGATGCGGTTGGAATAGGCTTTGACGAAGACCGGCGAGAGCAGGCGCATGAAGCCGGCGAGCACGACCAATTCCACGCCGCGCGCGCGAAGAATATCGACAACGGCTTGGTCGTACGCCTCGCGGCTGGGAAACTGCTTGTGGTCGAGCACCGCGGTGGGAATCCCATGGTCCTGCGCGCGCACCAGGCCCTGGGCATCCGCTTTATTGCTCAGGACGACTTCGATCTTCGCGTCGAGCCGTTTCGCCTCGATCGCATCGATGATCGCCTGTAAGTTAGTACCGCTCCCTGAAACCAAAACCCCGATCGGAACTTGCCGTGCCATAAATCGCTCTTGAGTTAAATGGGTATTCAGGCTTCCGTGGGAGCAGGACTCGGAGTTTGCACCGCGGAGGCGCGGAGTACGCTGAGAAAATCGAATAAGGATATCATCTTAAACAAACCCTCTGCGAACTCTGTACTACGATATTTTAAAGTTCTCACGGCCTGTGCAAATTTTCTGACGCATCATTCCTAGCTTCCTGAATCAAAAATACTATCTCACCACGAAGCACACCCTTCGGCTATGCTCAGGACCGGCTCCGGCCACGAAGGTTTCGGACATTGATATTTTTAAATTTCTTAACTTCGTGCTCTTCGTGACCTTCGTGGTAAAATTTGCTTTTTCGTTTTTGGTTGCGGCTTTGCCGCGCTGTATCTCCGTGGTGAATACTCCTTCACAGTAAAGCCGGAAGAACCAACTAAATATAGCTCGCGCCGCGCGTTCCCCGGCGGATTTCACCGATGACAAAACCCTTCTCGTTCATCCTCTTCAAACTGCCCAGCACGCCGTCGGCCGTCTTTTTGCCGACCACCAGAATCATCCCCAAGCCGTTGTTGAACGTCCGGTCCATCTCCGCTTGGGCGACGTGGCCGACCTCTTGAATCAGACCGAATATCGGCGGCACCGGCCAACTGTCCCGCTCGATCCACGCGCGTCTGCCGTTGGGCAGTACGCGCGGCAGATTGCCGACTACGCCGCCGCCGGTGATATGGGCGGCGCCTTTGATCGAATGCTTGCCGAACAGCGTGCGCATAATCCGCGCGTAGATGCGCGTCGGCTTCAGCAGTTCTTCACCGAGCGTCCGGCCAAGCTCGGACACGTGGCGGCCCGGCTTCATCCGACCGACTTCCAGCAAAACCTTCCGGGCCAAAGAATAGCCGTTGCTGTGCAGGCCGCTGGACGGCAGACCTATCAAAACATCCCCCGGGCCAATTGCCGCGGGATCGATGATCCTTTTTTTCTCCATGACGCCGACGACGAATCCCGCCAGATCGTATTCGCCTTTGGGAAAATCGCCGGGATGCTCGGCGGTTTCGCCGCCGATGAGCGCGCAGCCGGCCTGGCGGCAACCCGCCGCGATGCCGCGCACGACGGCCGCGGCGACGCCGACGTTCAATTTGCCGCAGACGAAATAGTCGAGAAAAAACAGCGGCGCCGCGCCTTGAGTAAGAATATCGTTGACGCCCATCCCCACCAGATCGATGCCCACGGTGTCATGAATGCCGGTCATGAAGGCGATCTTGAGCTTGGTGCCGACGCCGTCGGTGGACGAAACCAGGACCGGCCGGCGGTAGCCGCGGCTATTCAGATCGAAAAGCGCGCTGAATCCGCCCACGCCGGCCAACACGCCGGGAACTCTGGTGGCATTGGCGATCGGGCCGATGCGGCGCACCAATTCGTCGCCGGCATCGATGCTAACGCCGGCTTTAGCATACGTTAATCCTTGTTTGGTCGCCATTTGAACTGTTTAATCGGGATGATCTGAGACCTGTGGGGTCGTATGGCATTTCCAGTTGACCGCTGACCGTTGGCGAGGACACGCGCAATGGCTGGTTACCCCAACTATTTTGCTTCACCACGAAGCGCACGAAGGGTTCGGATATTTATACTCTCAAACTTCGTGGTCTTCTTACTACTATAGTCCAAAGTTTGCGCGACTTGCGCAAACTTTCCGGGAATTGAACATTCTCGGATTCGGATATTCCTCGCGCCAAGCCTGCCCTGAGTTTATCGAAGGGACGCAAAGACGCCAAGTGACGGGCAAGGCCTGTCATCCCGAGCGGAATGCGAGGGATCTAAGAAGGATTTCTCCCTTCGGTCGAAATGACAATTCGTTTTTCCTTTGCGCCTTGGCGTCCCTTCGGCTTGGCTCAGGACATGCTTTGCGGGAGATCTTCCGGCGTTCGGTTGCGGCTTAGCCGCGCTGTGTCCTTCGTGGTATATGCTCCTTTCGCACACCGATTATCGAATAACCGCACGCCCCCACTCAAAGCATCATAGCCCAGAGTCGAGGCGATTTCACATGGTCGAGCCGGCCGCCGTCGCTTGCCCGCCAGCGGCCGTGGACAGAAGACCGCGAATCTTGAGGGTGTATTCGCCGAATTTGGTCGCGCTCATCATCTCCACCGTGCGCGGACGCGGCAGCTCGATGACGATGGTTTCCAGCAACCGCCCCGGGCGCGCCGACATCACGAGCACCACATCGGAAAGAAACACCGCCTCTTGAATGCTGTGGGTGACGAACAGGACGGTTTTCTTGCGCTCCTCCCAGATGCGCAAGAGTTCCAGGTCCAACTCGTCCCGCGTCATCGCGTCGAGCGCGCCGAAGGGCTCGTCCATGAGCAGCAATTGCGGATCGGTGACCAAAGCGCGGCAGAGCGAAGCCCGCTGCTGCATGCCGCCGGAAAGTTCGTGCGGATACATCTCTTCGAAACCCGCCAATCCCACCAGCTGGATCAGCGCGCGCGCCTTGTCCAGGTAACCGGCGACATCCAATTTGGCGAACTCGACGGGCAAAAGTACGTTGCCGAGCACCGAGCGCCACTTGAGCAAGACCGGCGCTTGAAACACCATGCCGACGTTTTCCAAGGGTTGATCGACCCGCTTGCCACTGACTGAGATCTTTCCCGACGAAGCCGGCAGGAGTCCGGAGATAATTTTCAATAACGTACTCTTGCCGCAGCCGCTCGGGCCAACTATAGAGACGAAATTTCCCGCTGGGACCTCGAAAGAAACCCGCTCCAGCGCCGTTACGACTCTAGCGCCGCTGGTAAAGACCCGCGAAATTTCTTCGACGCTGATCAGCGGCGGCACGGCGAGATTTAGGGCCTTCGATAACTTAGCGTTTGATAAATTGGTTGGTATACACTTCCTTCGCCGTGACTTTCCGGCCCACGTCGAAGTACTCGTTGGTCACCCGAACCGTCTTCTCCATGATCTCCGGCTTCATGAAGCCCAAGCCGAGCTGCGCCGACTCCACCGGCAGAAACACCTCCGTCAACGCGTTTTTGAGCTGCAGCGTGGTCAGTACCGGCTCCAGCTCGGGTTTATGCTTGAGGAGGATCTTGAGCGAATCTTCCTGGTTGTCGCGGGCATAGCGCAAGCCCTCCAGGGTCGCTTCGACATAGGCGCGGACGAATTCAGGCCGCTTTTTGACATCCTCATCCTTGACGATCAGACTGGTCCCATAGATGTCGAGACCGGTATCCTTCATCACCACCCGTTGCAGCTTGACGCCGACTTTTGACGCAGCCAAGTCCGCCACTTCCTCATTGGATGCCCGGTACATGACGATAAAATCCGTTTTCTTGGTCGCCAACGCCGCCGGCTGGATCGGCGCCGCGGTTTCCTGAATCTTGATCGCTTTGAAATCGATCTTGTTGATGCGGCAGTAGGCCGGCATCAAATACCATTGCGCCTGTCCCGGACTGATCGCCCACGACTTCCCTTCCAGGTCTTTGATCCCTTTGATCACTCCCTCGTCGCGCCACATCACCGTCGCCGGAACGTATCCGAACTGCGCCGCGGCTTGCACTGGCGTGCCGCGGGATTTGGCCACGATCATCGTCCCGATATCGGCGAAACCAAAATCCGCCCCGCCCGCGCCGATCGTCCTGACCGTGTCCGCCGAGCCCCCGCTTGCCAGGATGGTCACGTTCAAGCCGCGCGTCGCATAGAAACCTTTCTCCAGCGCCACGAACCACGGCGCGTGCTTGCCGCCGATGATAAAGTCCAAGCGGATGATTGCCGGCTTCATTTCGGCCGCGCGCGCGCCACTGCTCCAGGCGAACACTACGAGCGGGACAACGAGCGCACCGACAAGTCCAAGCCGCATCCTTCTACCAAGCATCATGGCATCCTCCAGGTTAAAAACTTTTGGCTTTTCCGGGTTTCCTGTGGGTAAAATGCTGAAAAGAGTCTCCACCACGAAGGCACGAAGAACACGAAGTTTAAAATCATGGTTACCCGAACCCTTCGTGCCCGGAGTCTGCCCTGAGCCCGGTCGAAGGGTGAGCTTCGTGGCTTGAAGGGGTTTCGTCGTTGAAACAGCGTTGGCGATATTACCCACATGAGAGTCTGAAGAGCCAAACTTTTAGAACGAGCCCTCGACTTCACGCACCGCCGCGCTCCAGGGCGCCAGCTTTCGCTGTAAAATTTCCGCCAACCAAAACAGCCCCAGCGATAGCACGGCGAGGGTCAGCAGAATCACCAGAGCGAATGCCGTATCCAAACTGTAATTGGCTTGCAGAACGAGATAACCGAGCCCTTCGTTGGCGGCGACGAACTCAGCGACGATGGCGCCTGTGACCGAAAGCACGATGGCGACCTTGATGCCCGCGAACATATAGGGCAAGGAATTGGGCAGGCGGATCTTTTTAAATACATCGAGGTCCGAGCCGCGGTTGATGCGCGCCAATTCCAGCAGCTCCGGCTCCACTTCCTTCAGCCCCACCACCGTATTCACGACGATGGGGAAAAAGGCGACGAGAAATGCGATGGCGATCTTGGAGTACAGCCCGTAGCCGACCCAGATAACCATCAGCGGCGCGAAGGCGCTCTTGGGCATGGCGTAGAGAATCACAATGAGCGGATAGATCGTATTCTGCAGATGGCGCGAGTAGACGACGGCGATGGCGAAGCCGACTCCCAGCACCAATGACAAGACAAAACCGCCGAACGCTTCGATGAACGTGATCAAGGCGTGGTTGCCGAGAATCGGCAGCTTCTTGAAGAAAGCGACCCATAGATCCCGCGGCGGCGGCAAGATAAAGGCCGGAACTTTGATGATCTCGACGAGGATTTCCCACAGCACCAGGAGCACTATGAAAAAAACCACCGGCTCGGCGATGTTTTTCCAGGACGCTTTCACTGCCTAACTCCTAAAGCAAAGCCCCAGTCGTGTCAAGGAAAGTGACTCACTCCCAGCGTAAGACTGGGAGTGAGTCACCGCGAGCCCGAGACTGTGTGAAAACCCCGTTCATGGTTCGACTAGGCTCACCACGAACGGAATCGTGGACACAGAAATCAACTACTTAGCCGTTCGCCCTGAGCTTTGTCGAAGGGCTCCCATAGAATTTTCACACAGTCTGGCGCATGCGAGGGGTCTTGGGTCATCGATTTACGGTTCATCGTATTCCGGCTTTAGCTGGCTGCGGTCGAGCAGCATCTCGCGCTTTTGTCGCACCATCTCCCGCTCTTGCTTCAAGAAGCGCTCCACCGCCCGGCGAAATTTACCGTCGACGATATAATGCATACTCGTCGTGGGTTCGGGGTCCAGTCCGCGCAGTTGCTTGAAGCTGCCGCCGGCGCCGGCCTCGAAGCGCTCCAGGCCCATGCGAATCGAGTGCTCGATGGCGGAGTAATAGCAGACGTTGAAATGGAGGAACGGATGCTCTTCGAAAGCGCCCCAGTAGCGGCCGTACATCGCGGTACCATCGCGCACGTTGAAAGTCCCGGCGATGATTTTGCCCGCCCGCTCGGCGAGCACCAGACAGACATTGGCGCGGAACCGGTGGTGCATTTCATCGAAAAATTCTTGGGTGAGATACTGCCGGCCATAGTAGAGCCGGTCGACGTGGCCTTTGTATAGCCGAAACATCGTGCGCAAATGCCGCTCGGTAAGCTCCTCCCCTTCCACCGCCCGGATCGCGATGCCCCGTTGTAATATCTCCCGCCGCTCGCGCTTGACCTTGTTGCGCCGGTCGCTGCGGAAGCTCGCGAGGTAATCGTCGAAGGATTTGAAGCCGCGGTTCTGCCAGTGGAATTGAATTCCGCTTCGCGCAAAGAAGCCGACCTCCGCCAGCGCCTGGCGCTCGTCATCGAGGCAAAAATTCACGTGCACGGAGGAGATTTTGTTGTCCGCCGCAATCTTGGCCAGCGCCTGTCCCATGAATCGAATCAACGAAGGGCGGTCTTCGCCCTGCGCGGTCAAGAAACGGTGGCCCGTCACCGGAGTAAAGGGCACGCCGACCAGCATCTTTGGATAGTATTGAATGCCGGCGTGATGCGCCGCCTCCGCCCATTCGTAGTCGAAAACGAACTCGCCCTGGCTGTGAAGTTTCAAATACATCGGCGCCGCCGCTACTAGCTTGTACCCTTTTTCAACCACGAGATGATGCGGCAGCCAGCCGGTTTTTTCGTTGACGCAGCCGGATTGTTCGAGGCTGTCGAGCCAGTCCCATTTCATGAACGGGGTCCCGCCGCCAACCAGCGCATCCCAACCGGCGCGCTCGACCTCGCCGGCTTTGCGCACGACCCTTACGGTAATTTCATCCGCCATCGGGCGTGATTCTAGCACGGGCGGTCGTTCCTTCAAACTTTCTGGCAAAAACTGTGACAAATCCGAGGCGAATAACCCCGGGAGCGTGAGCGACCCTTGACAACCCCCGCGAAGGACCTTATGGATAACCATAATTGTTGGTGCCTCATGGTGGTCTACAATCTCCTCTGCAAAAAGAATCACAGCTTCGAAGGCTGGTTTCCGAGCTTTGAGGACTACCAGAAGCAAGCCGATAAGAAGCTGATCTCCTGTCCGACCTGCGGTAGCACCAAGGTGGAGAAGGTGCCCCATGCCTGCGCGGTGCATGTGAAGAAAGAGCAGCCGCCGGCGCCGGCAAAGAAAACAGAGAAGACTCCTCCAGCTCCGCCGTCGCCGGCCGAGTTCAAGGAGATGCTCATTCAGGTGCACCACTACATCAAGCAAAACTTCGAAGACGTGGGCAGCCGGTTCGCCGAAGAAGCTCGCGAGATTCACAACAAGAAGGCGGAAGAGCGTCCCATCCACGGCACCGCGACGGCAGAAGAGGCCAAGGAACTTTCCGAGGAGGGAGTTCCGTTCATGGCACTGCCGAAGCCGGACCTCGATAGCTAACACCGCAGAGCCGCAAGTTGTAACTCTATCAAGCGCCGCCTTCGGGCGGCGTTTTTGTTTTGTCTCCCTTGCAATCCATGCGCTTCTGCGAAATAGAGGATGCTGATGCTGAAGTCATCGTCGGTTACAGACTGTGTGAGGACTCCGTTCATGGTTCGATCCTTCGGCCACGCTTAGGACAGGCCGGGCTCACTACGAACGGATCTCAGATATTGCACTTCAAGGATTTAGCCGTTCGTCCTGAGCTTTGTCGAAGGGCGGACGGCTAGTTTTCACACAGTCTGATTGGGAGGCAACCTGTGCTGCTGATCAACAATGAGACCGTAGCGAAGATCCTCGACATGAAGGGCTGCCTCGATGCGCTCGAAACCGGCTATCGCGATCTGATCAACGAGCGGGCGGTCTACCGCGGACGCTACGACCTGTTCGTGCCCAACGACGATCCCAAGCTCATGTACCGCTGGGGCACCATGGAAGGCGCTTGCCGGTCTTTCGAAACCTTCGCCATTCGCATGAAATCGGACATGCTCGAATGGCCCGAAGGCAAGACGGTGGAAAAGTATTGCATCGAGCC
>Ga0184627_10000824_pt1 | contig 12121 bp, 10 predicted proteins | sample PLM3_127_b1_FD_133150 | JGI IMG/M metagenome (GOLD analysis project Ga0184627, IMG submission 133150) | Groundwater sediment microbial communities from an aquifer in East River, Colorado, USA - PLM3_127_b1 | ecosystem: Environmental > Terrestrial > Soil > Riparian zone | place: USA: East River...
CAAGGCGCTCGCCGCCAGCGTGAAGGGCGCCCTGCTTGACGAGAAGGCGCTGAACGCTCACGACATAGACGTCGTCGCGAAACGGGGTGTCGTCTCCCTGTTCGGCACCACGAAAACGCACGTGCTCCGCAGCATGGCCGAGAAGATCGCGGCCAGGGTCAGCGGCGTCACGCTGGTCGAGAACAAGCTCGCGGTCGTCGCCGGCTCCTGACCGCGCGCCGCAACAGCTTAAGTCATGAGGGGTAAGTGAGCGCGGGGGGCGGTTTGCCTTGCGCCTTCCGCCTTTTGCTTCGCCCTCTCCCGGTGTCTTGACTGCAAGGGTCCGCGGATTTACCTTGCGGCTAGGAGTTTGTCGGACTGGGGGCCGACAAACTCCTGGTGCGTATCGATAGCCGAGGAGGAAACCGTGTCGAAGAAGCTGAGCCGCCGTGCCCTGCTCCCGTCCATCGTCCGATTCGCGCTGGCATTAGCGCTCGCGGCAGCGCCCGCCGCCGTGCTTGCCCAGGCCGCGTGGAAGCCCGAGCGCCCGATCGAGTTCATCTCGGGCTCGGCCGCGGGCAACAGCGTGGACATCATGCTGCGCACGATCGCGAAGACCGTGCAGGAGAAGCGCTTCGTCGAGCTGCCCGTGAACGTGATGAACCGGCCCGGCGGCGGCAACACGGTGGCGTGGAACTATCTCAACCAGCGCGCGGGCGACGGGCATTACCTCATGGTCGCCAATTTCAACCTGTCGGCTGGACACTTGACCGGCACCAGCAGCTACAGCTATCGCGACTTCTCCCCGGTGTGCCTGCTGTTCGACGAATACGTCGCGTTCGTGGTGAAAGCCGATTCCCCGATCAGGAACGGCCGTGACCTGATCGAGCGGCTGCAGCAGGATCCCGGCTCGCTGAGCCTCTCGTTTTCCTCGGTGGCCGGCGGCGCGAACCACATTGCCGCCGGGCTGGTGCTGAAAACGGCCGGGATTGACGTGAAGAAAGTCCGCACCGTGGTGTTCGATTCGGCGAGCAAGGCCGTCATCGCCATGCTGGGCGGCCACGTGGACATCGTGTCCGCCAGCGCCTCGGTTCCGGTATCGCACCTCAAGGCCGGCACCGTGCGGGTCGTCGGGGTCACGTCGCCGCGCCGCCTGGGCGGGGTCTACGCCGACGTGCCGACGTGGAAGGAACAGGGCGCGGACGCGACGTTCTCGAATTACCGGGGCCTGATCGGCCCCAAGGGCATGCTGCCGGCCCAGGTCGCCTACTGGGAAGGCGTGTTCACGGCGCTGGACAAGGAGGAGAGCTGGCGCGCGGACCTCGACAAGAACCTGTGGGTGGGTCACTTCCTCAACGGCCGCGACACCCGCAAGTACTGGGACGACCTCTCGGTCCAGGTGCGTGCGGTGCTCGACGATATCGGGCTGCTAAAACAGTAAGGAAATGGACCGGATTAAGGAATCTCTGCGCGCCAATTTGCGCAGAGATTCCTAATCATGTAAATCCTGCCGATTCGTTTTGTCTTTGATCTTGATCCAGTAATTCCTGTCCATGGACCTGCGCATTCGCGGCAAGACCGCGCTCGTCACCGGCGGCTCGCGCGGCATCGGCTACGGCGTGGCGAAGCTGCTCGCCGAGGAAGGCTGCAACCTGCACCTCGTGTCGCGCGACGCCGGGAACCTCGATGCCGCGCGCGCGAAGATCCTCGCCGAGCACCAGGTCGAGGTGACCTGCCACGTCGCCGATCTCTCCGCTGCCGCGGCCGCCACCGGCATCGGGCGCCGGCTGAACAGCGTGGATATCCTCATCAACAACGCCGGCTTGATCCCCCACGGCACACACGCCAGGATGGACGACGCGGCGATCCGCGCGTCGTGGTCGCTGAAGCTGTTCGGCTTTCTCAACGTGGCGCGCGAAGTCTATTCCGCCATGTGCGCGCGCGGGGGCGGCACTATCGTCAACGTGATCGGCGATTCCGGCGACCGCCCGCGGGCGGATTATATTTCGGGCAACATGGCCAACGCCGCGCTCATTGCCATGTTGCGCGCGCTCGGCGCGGAAGGGCCCGACCACGGCGTGCGGGTCGTCGGCCTCAACCCTGCCTCCACCGAGACCGAACGCGAGATGGTGCGCTGGAAAGAGCGCGCACAGATGCAGCTGGGCGACTCCGAGCGCTGGCGCGAGCTGACGCAGAGGTTACCTTTCGGGCGGCTCGCCACGGTGGACGAGATTGCGAGCGCCATCGTCTTTCTCGCCTCCGGCCGCGCGTCCTATGTCAGCCGCACCGTGCTGACGGTGGATGGCGGTCGGCCCTTGCGCAGCAAATAGCCGTGCTGCGGGTGACGACTAACAGGTGGTGACCTTCCAGTCCACCACGTCCTTGTCGGCGATCTTGATCGGATTCTTTGTGCCGCGCCGAATAACATTTATGGATCTCTCCGTTTCATGCCGCTGGCGGTGATGGCTCGCCCCGCACCCAGACGAGATCGCCCTTAAGGCACGCGGGAAACACCGGCAGGCGCACGGACGGGTCTTCCAGGCACCGGCCCGTGGCCAGGCTGAAATGCTGCTTGTACACGGGGGATGCCACGACCAGCTCGCCCTTCAGGTCGCCGACGATGCCGCGCGACAGCACGTTCGCGCGCGAGAACGGGTCGTGGTTATCCACGGCGTAAACGCTGTCGTCGTCGAGGCGGAACACCGCGACCTGGCGCCCACCGACGAGCGCGCACACGCCCGTGTTCGGCACAATGTCGTGCAGCCGGCAGACCACAACCCATTGAGGAGCAGTGGGCGTGGGCCCCTTCCGGCAGAATCGCTCGGACCCTTCCCGCGCCCCCCGCACCCCCCCTTCAGCCATTGGTGCCGGCTCTTGGGGAAACGCGGGTTTCCCAATCGCTGCTCTACCGAGGTGGCTCATACTGCTACCGCCTCTCGCTCTTCCGGGCGCGCGGGCCGGATCTGTCCGCGCTCCGCGACGAACACCACGTTGCCGTCCGGCTGGTCGCTGTTCACGAAGTGGCGGAAGCGCTTCAGTGTCTCCGGGTCGTTGATCGCCTTCCTCCACTCGCACTCGTAGGAGTCCGCGAGCTTTTGCATGTCGGCTTCCAGCTCGGCGCCCAGGCCCAGCGAGTCCTCGCACACGACCTTGCGCACGTAGTCGATGCCGCCTTCCAGGTTCTCCAGCCACGTGGCCGTGCGCTGCAGCCGGTCGCCGGTGCGGATGTAGAACATCAGGAAGCGGTCGATGAACCGGATGAGCGTCGTATCGTCGAGGTCCCTCGCGAGCAGGTCTGCGTGGCGCGGCTTGATGCCGCCGTTGCCGCAGACATAGAGGTTCCAGCCTTTTTCCGTCGCGATGATGCCGACGTCCTTGCCCTGCGCTTCCGCGCACTCGCGCGTGCAGCCCGAGACGCCCATCTTCAGCTTGTGCGGCGCGCGCAGGCCGCGGTAGCGGTTCTCGATGTTGATCGCCATCAGCACCGAGTCCTGCACGCCATAGCGGCACCACGTGCTGCCGACGCAGGACTTCACCGTGCGCAGCGCCTTGCCGTAGGCGTGGCCGGACTCGAAGCCCGCGTCCACCAGTTCCTTCCAGATGAGCGGCAGCTGCTCCACGCGCGCGCCGAAGAGGTCGATACGCTGGGCGCCCGTGATCTTGGTGTAGAGGCCGAACCTCGTCGCCACCTCGCCGAGCACGATCAGCTTCGCGGGGGTGATCTCGCCGCCCGGTATCCGCGGTATGATCGAATAGGTGCCGTCCTTCTGCAAATTGGCGAGGAAGTGGTCGTTGGTGTCCTGCAGCGGCGCGTGCCTGGGCTTGAGGATGTATTCGTTCCAGCACGCGGCCAGGATCGAGGCGACGGCCGGCTTGCAGATATCGCAGCCGCGTCCCTGGCCGTGCTTCGAGATGATCTGGTCGAAGGTCTTCAGGGCGCCGACGCGCGTGAGATGGAACAGCTCCTGGCGCGAGTACTGGAAGTGCTCGCACAAGTGGTTCTTCACGTCCACGCCGCGCTTCCGCAGCTCGCAGTCGAGGATCTGTTTCACCAGCGGGCCGCAACCGCCGCAGGTGGTGCTGGCCTTCGTTGCCTTCTTCAGCGCGCCGAGACTGGTGCAGCCGGCGGCGATCGCATCGCAAATCCCGCCCTTGCTCACGCCGTTGCAAGTGCAGATGGCGGCCGAGGCAGGCAGCAGGTCCACCCCCAGGCCCTTCTTCGCTCCGCCCTCGCACGCGGGCAGGATCAGGTCCTCCGGGTGCTCAGGCAAAGGGATTGCATTGAGCGTCATCTGCAGCAGGCTGCCGTAGTCGGCGGCCTCGCCGACGAGAACGGCGCCCAGCAGGCGCTTGCGGTCGCCGGAAACCACCAGCTTCTTGTAGACGCCCGCGGCCTCGTCGGTGAAGACGTAGTTGAGGGCATCCGGCGCCGCACCGTGGGCATCGCCGATGGAGGCCACGTCCACGCCCAGCAGCTTCAGTTTCGTGCTCATGTCGGCGCCGGGGAAGCGCGCATCTCGCTCGCCGGACAGGTGCCGGGCCGCAACTTCCGCCATCTGGTAGCCGGGCGCGACCAGGCCGTAGATGCGGCCGCTCCACAACGCGCACTCGCCGAGCGCATAGATGTCCGGGTCGTTGGTCTGGCAATGATCGTTGACGACGATGCCGCCGCGCTCGCCGATCGAGAGCCCGGCCGCTTTCGCCAGTTGATCGCGCGGCCGGATACCCGCGGAGAACACGACGAGGTCCGTCTCCAGCGAGCTGCCGTCGGCAAACATCAGCTGGTGGCGGCGTTCGACGCCTTTGATGATTTCCTTGGTATGCTTCGAGGCGTGGACCGCTACGCCCAGCGCCTCAATCTTCCGGCGCAGCAACCGTCCGCCGGAATCGTCGAGCTGCACCGCCATCAGGCGCGGCGCGAACTCCACCACGTGCGTCTCGAGGCCCAGGTCGTGCAGCGCCTTGGCTGCCTCGAGGCCCAGCAGCCCGCCACCGATCACGGCGCCCGTGCGCGCGCGGCCCGCTGCGGCGCGAATCGCCTCCAGGTCCTCGATTGCGCGGTAAACGAAGCAGTCCGGCCATTCGGCCCCCGGAACCTTCGGCACGAACGGGTAGGAGCCCGTGGCCAGCACCAGCTTGTCGTAGGGCAGCTCGTGTCCGCGCGCCGAGCGCACCACCTTGCGCGCGCGGTCAATGGCGAGCGCCTTGTCGCCGAGCCGCAGCGCGATCCCATGCTGCTCGAAGAATCCGGCGGGAACCAGGTTGAGGTCGGCGGCCGATTTCCCGGAAAAGAAGCTGGTGAGCTGCACGCGGTCGTAGGCCGGGCGCGGCTCATCGCAGAACACCGTCACCTCCGCGCTGCCGTCCAGCCGGCCGACCAGCTGCTCGAGGAAGCGCTGCCCCACCATGCCGTTGCCGATCACGACGATTTTCTCGATATTCATAGCGGCCCCCATTCAAGCTACCTTGCGCTCGGCCGTGCCGGTTGCGGCCGGCGGCGGCACCACTGACGGTCCTTCCTCCGACTTCAGCTGCGCGACCACTTCGGGACCGAACGCGAGCGCGTCGCGGAACGCCGTGACGTCGCGCTTCCCGCGCATCAGGTCGAGCATCCAGCCGGCGCCCTCGGTGTCACCGTAGAACACGGCGCCTGCCACCTTGTCGTCTTTCAGCACGATCTTCCGGTAGGTGCCGGCCTCGGGGTCGTGCAGCGTGACTGCCTCGGTGCCGGCGCCGCCCATGAAGTTGCCCGCAGAGAAAAGATCCACGCCCGTCACCTTGAGCCGGGTCGAGATTATCGAGCCGGCGTAGCGGCCGATGCCGAAACCGGCAAGGTGGGTCGCGCATACTTTCGCCATCTCGTAGAGCGGCGCAACCAGACCGTAGGCGACGCCGCGATGCGCCACGCATTCGCCGACCGCGTAGATGCGCGGATCAAAGGTCTGCAGGGTGTCGCTCACGACGATACCGCGCTCGCAGTGCAGTCCCGCCGCCTGCGCGAGCTCGATGTTGGGACGAATGCCGGCGGCCATCACCACGAGATCCGCGGGGAGTTCCGCGCCGTCCTTCAGCCGCACCGCGCCCACGCTGCCGCTGCCGTCGTCCGCCAGCGCGACGGTCTGGGCACCGAGGCGGAACGCGATGCCGCGCGCCTCCAGCGTCGCCTGCAGCAGGCCGGCCGCGGTCTCGTCGAGCTGGCGTTCCATCAGCCACGGCATGAGGTGCACGACGGTGATTTCCATGCCGCGCGCGCGCAGGCCGTTCGCCGCCTCCAGCCCGAGCAGGCCGCCGCCGATCACCACCGCTCGCCGGTGCCGCGCGGCGGCACGGATCATGGCCTCGGTATCGGCGATATCGCGGTAGGTCAGCACGCCCCGCAGCGTGACTCCCGGCACCGGCAGCACCACCGGCTTCGAGCCGGTCGCCAGCAGCAGCCGGTCGTACGGCGCCTCGGTGCCGTCGTGTGCGATCACGAAGCGGCGCCGGCGATCGATGCGCGCGACGCGTTTCCCGAGATGCAGCCGGATGCCGTTGATCTGGTACCACAGCGGGCCGTTGAGCATGATATCGGCGAGACCCATCTCCCCCGCCAGCACCGGCGACAGTAGGATGCGGTTGTAATTGGTGTGCGGCTCCGCGCCGAACACGGTGATGTCGTAGCGCTCCGGGTCGAGCGTGATCAGTTCTTCGAGCGTCTTTACGCCCGCCATGCCGTTGCCGACGACCACCAGGTGCTGGCGCGGCATGGCGTGGTCCGGTGTCACGCGGCATGGGCAAGGCGGCGCGCCTCGCGCGCGACCCCGGCAAGCCGGGCGACTTCGCCGATCACGACGATGGCCGGGCTGCCGAAATCCCGCGCGGTCACCGGCAGTGCCGCGAGCGTCGTCACCGACGACCGCTCGTCGGGCAGGGTGCCGTTCTGTATGACCGCCGCCGGCGTATCTCCCGGCAGGCCGCCCGCTTGCAGGCGGGTAGCAATCGACGCGAGGCGGGCAATGCCCATGTAGATCACCAGCGTCAGGCCGCAGCGCGCCAACTGCTCCCAGTCCGGCTCGTCATCTCCGGTCGCGTGGCCGGTCACGAAGATCACGCCGCGGGCAAGTCCGCGGTGCGTCACCGGGATGCCCAGCGCCGCCGGCACCGCGATGCCGGCGGTGACGCCGCTCACCACTTCCGCCCCGACGCCCGCCTCACGTAGTGCGGCAAGTTCCTCGCCGCCGCGACCGAAGACGAAGGGGTCGCCGCCTTTCAGCCGCGCGACGGTCGCGCCGCGGCGGGCGAGCCGCACCATGAGTTTTTCGATGAATGCCTGCGGCGTGGACTTGCAGCCGCCGCGCTTGCCCACCTCGACGATGCGCGCGCCGAGCCGGGCGTGCGCGAGCACGCGCCTGTCGACGAGATCATCCACGAGAACAACATCCGCCTCAGAAAGCGCGCGCGCCGCCTTGAGCGTGAGCAGCTCCGGGTCCCCCGGCCCCGCCCCGATCAGCCACACCTTGCCTCCCTTTCCGCTGAAAGGCGTGGATCGTGGATCGTGGGTCGTGGGTCGACTACTTCTGCCTTCTGCCTTCATCCTTCCGCCTTTCGACTTTCGACTTTCGACTTCAGGCGGCTATGCCGCCCGCTTCGCCTGCCGGTGGTAGAGGAACTCCAGGACGCGGCCGCGCAAGTGGATGTAACGCGGGTTGGCGGCGAGCGCGAGCCGCTCGCGCGGCCGCGGCAGGTCCACTTCGAGAATGTCGCCGATCGTCGCCGCCGGGCCGTTGGTCATCATCACCACGCGGTCGGACAGCAGCACCGCCTCGTCCACGTCGTGCGTGACCATCAGCACCGTCGCGCCGGTGTTCGAGACGATACGAATCAGCTCGTCCTGCAGTGTCGCGCGCGTCAGCGCGTCGAGCGCACCGAACGGCTCGTCGAGCAGCAGCATCTTGGGCTCGATCGCGAGCGCGCGCGCGATGCCCACGCGCTGCTTCATGCCGCCCGAAATCTCCTGTGGCAGCTTGTCCGCCGCGTGCGCGAGGCCGACCAGCTCGAGCGCGGCCTGGGCGCGGGCCTTGAGCTTCGCTTTCGGTTCCACGGCGCCGAACACGCGCTCGACCGCGAGATGGACGTTACCGAAGCAGGTTAGCCACGGCAGCAGCGAATGATTCTGGAATACGACGCCGCGATCCGGCCCCGGGCCCGCGATTTCGCGGCCGGCGAGGATCATCCCGCCCTCGGTCGGGGCGAGCAGTCCGGCGACGAGATTGAGCAGCGTTGACTTGCCGCATCCCGAGTGGCCGATCAGCGACACGAACTCGCCCTTCTTCACCGCGAGGCCGATGCCGGTCAACGCCACGAACGGGCCCTTCTTGGTCTCGAACGTCATTCCGACATTGTCGATATGCAAGTACTTGTCCATGGCCATACCTTACGAATAGTTGAAGCGTCGCGCGATCAGCATCAGCATCTGCTCGAGCAGCAGGCCGACGACGCCAATGGTGAAAATCGCGATGATGATGTGCTCGACCTTCAGGTTGTTCCATTCATCCCAGACCCAGAAGCCGATGCCGACGCCGCCGGTCAGCATCTCGGCGGCGACGATCACCAGCCAGGCGATGCCGATCGAGAGCCGCACGCCGGTGATCATGTACGGCAGCACCGCCGGGAACAGGATCCTGGTGAACACCTTCCACTCGGAAAGGTTCAACACGCGTGCGACGTTGAGGTAGTCCTGCGGCACCTGCTGCACACCCACCGCGGTGTTGATGATCATCGGCCACAGGCTGCAGATGAAGATCGCGTAAATCGCCGCCGGACTCGCCGCCTTGAACAGCAGCAGCCCGATCGGCAGCCAGGCGAGCGGCGATACCGGCTTCAAGATGGCGATGATCGGCGCGGCCATGTCCGACAGGAAACGAAAGCGCCCGATCACGAAGCCCAGGGGAATGCCGATCAGCGCCGCGAGGCCAAAGCCGATGCCGACTCGCTTCAACGAGGACAGTACATTCCAGCCGATGCCCTGGTCGTTTGGCCCCTTCTGATAGAACGGATCGGAGAAGATCACCACCGCTGCGTCCCACACCGCCGCCGGGCCCGGGATGCGTCCGCCGAACTTGGCGATCGCCGCCCACGCGCAGACGAAGAGCGCGAAGCCGAGCGCCGAGGCGATGACTTTCAGCAGCCACTCCGGCGCCTGGAAGCGCCGGTAGCCGGTCGGCGCGGGCCGTGCCCTGCTGCGCGCCGCGACGCGGGCCGCGCTCTCCGCGAGCGCCGCCGCGGATGGGTGCGGCGGGCTGGCGGGCGCGGGCGGCGCCACCACTGCGAACGCGTCCTTCTTCCTGAGTGCAATCGGGCTCATGTTGCTGTCTCCGTTGTCACATTCCTGGCCGTTTCAACGAAAACGGCCGCTGGTGTAGGGATGCACGAGGGGAGGTGTCCCCTCGTTCATCTATGCCACCTTGACCTTGAACGAACCGGCGTATCTCTTCGGGTCCTTGCCGTCCCACACCACGCCGTCGATGAGCCTGGAAGTGCGCATCGGGTCCTTCGGCACGGCGGCTTTCGCCGCCACGGCGGCGTCCTTGTAGATGTCGAGCCGGTTGACCTTCTTCGCCACCGCCAGGTAGTCGGGGTCCTCCTTCAACAAGCCCCAGCGCCGGTGCTGCGTGAGGAACCACATGCCATCCGAGAGGTACGGGAAACTCACCGCGCCCTCGTTGAAGAACTTCATGTGGTCCTTGTCGTCCCAGGTCTTGCCGATGCCGTTGTCGTAGCGGCCGAGCATGCGCGCGACGATCACGTCCTTGTCGGTGTTGACGTAGGAGCGGTCGGAAACGATATCTGCCGTCTTCTGCCGATTCGAGAGCGAGGCGTCTATCCAGCGGCCGGCGTCGATGATCGCCGCCGTCATGGCGCGCGCGGTGTTCGGGTACTTTTGCACGAACTCGGCGGTGGTGCCGAGCGCCTTCTCGGGATGGTCCTTCCATATCCCTTGCGTGGTCTCGGCCGTGAAGCCGATCTTGTCGACGACGGCGCGATAGGGCCAGGGCTCGCCGACGCAATAGCCGTCCATGTTGCCGACGCGCATGTTCGCCACCATCTGCGGCGGCGGCACGGTGATGGTCTTGACGTCGTTGAACGGATGGACGCCGTACGCCGCGAGCCAGTAGTAAAGCCACATCGCGTGCGTGCCCGTCGGAAAAGTCTGCGCGAAGGTGTATTCGCCCTTTTCCTTCGCAATCAGCGCCGCGAGGTCGGTGGCATTCTTGACGCCCTTGTCGTAGAGCTTGCGCGACAGCGTCATCGCCTGGCCGTTGTGGTTCAGGTTCATCAGGATGGCCATGTCCCTCTTCGGCCCGCCGAGCCCCATCTGCACGCCGTAGATCAGGCCCCACAGCACGTGCGCGGCGTCGAGTTCGCCATTGACCAGCTTGTCGCGTACCGCCGCCCACGAGGCTTCCTTGGACGGCGTGATCTTGATGCCGTACTTTTCGTCGAACTTCATCACCGAGGCGATCACCACCGACGAGCAGTCGGTGAGAGGAATGAACCCGATCTTCACCTCCTTCTTCTCGGGCGCGTCCGAGCCCGCGGCCCACGCGGCCGTCCTGACGCTTGCCGGAACCAGTCCCATGATGCCTACCGCCGCCGCGCGCTTGAGAAAACCGCGCCTGCGCCCGTGGGGTTTGCCATTGCCAGCCTCGCCATCCATGCCGTGCTCCTTTTCCATCACGTCAAACAAAAAGGCGTTCGATCCGCGGGAGCGCATTAGCCCACCGCATCGAACGCCTTTGTCCAAATCGCGATCGCCGTTGACCGCGGTTCCAGCCCTTACTATGCAAACCTCATGCCAATGAATCGCCGGGCCGTTTTTTTGTATTCAAATCATTCGCTTAATCCCAAATAGCGCTCTCGAACCCGCGCATATCGGCATTGGCATTCGCACTGTTGCGGTGCAACATCGGGAGCCTTCGCACCATTGCGGGACGCGCAACGGGTTGAGAATCAGGGCAGAGCAAGCTACGACCGGTCACTGGTCACCGGTCACTGGACACGCAGTTACGCTCTAGAACGCCCCAGCAACTCAACGGCTGCAATGACGTCCTGCGCCACGTCGCCGATGCGCTTGCCACGGTTCATTGCGAGCGTGCGCAGCAGCTGGTAAGCCTCCTGTTCGTCCACGCCGCGTTCCTTCATGAGCAGGCCCTTCGCGCGCTCGACCAGCTTGCGTTCCGACAACCGCTGGTTCGCCTCGGCGAGCTCGGCGCGCAGTCGCTGAAACTCCTCGAAGCGGGCGCAGGCGACTTCGACGATGGCCTTGACGCGCTCGGGCTCGAGCCCGTCTACCACGTACGCCGACACGCCGGCGCGCACCGCTTCGCGTATCGTCCCGGCGTCGTCGTCCGCCGAGAACATCACGATCGGGCGCGGCTGGTCGCGGCCCATCACGCACAGGTGCTCGAGCGCGTCGCGGCTGGGCGAGTCAGTGTCGATGATGATGACGTCGGGCGCGAGCCGCTCGACCGCCTCCTGCAGTTCCAGGGGCGAGGACAGGATGCCGGCGACCTCGTAGCCGGCCCGCTCGAGACCGCGGCGCAGAATCATGCCCCGCTCGGTGGACTCGTCCACCACCAGCACCCGCGTTTGAACGCCCGGCAGCATGGCAGGCCGCGTTGCCGCCGCGGCGCGCCTAGGCGGCCGCGCGCGCGGCGCGCGCGCCGACCGCTTCGGTCACCAGGCGCCGCAACTCCGGCACGCACGAGCCGCACTCGGTTCCGCAGCGCAGCCGCGACTTGAGCTCTTCCAGGCGCGCCCCGCCGGCCACGGCGGCGCGAATCTCCGCTTCGCTCACGTCGAGGCAGCTGCACACGATACGACCGCGCGCGGCCGCCGGCGTCGGCGATGATGCGAGCGGCGCCAGCAGCCACGAGCGCAGCGCGCCGACCGGCATGCCGTTGCGCATCACTTCCTTCAGCCAGCGGGCGCCGGCGGTTTCTCCCGCAAGGCGCGCGCCGATCAGCCGGTCGGACACAACGAGGACGCGTTTCGAGACGCCGCGCGCCGGGTCCTCGTAGCCGAGAGCGGCCGGGCTCGCCATGCCGAGCAGCCGGTCGAGTTGCACGAGCGTCTTCGCGTCGAGCGGACCGCGCGCCGCGCC
>Ga0184627_10000825_pt1 | contig 12118 bp, 6 predicted proteins | sample PLM3_127_b1_FD_133150 | JGI IMG/M metagenome (GOLD analysis project Ga0184627, IMG submission 133150) | Groundwater sediment microbial communities from an aquifer in East River, Colorado, USA - PLM3_127_b1 | ecosystem: Environmental > Terrestrial > Soil > Riparian zone | place: USA: East River...
CTCATCCCTCATCCCTCATCCCTCGGGTCTACTCCGTGGGCCGCGCCTCGAACGTCGCAAAATCCCCGCTTGCCTCGGTGACCCGCACCTCGGCAACGATGGCGCTGGGTGGCCCGCGCCGCGTCCAGGCGATCATCGCCTCCACCGCGCCAGAGCTTCCCTGGACGACCGCTTCCACCGTACCGTCGCGACGATTGCGTACCCAGCCGGCAACGCCCAGCGCGCGTGCCTTGCGCTGCATGTAGAAGCGGAAACCCACGCCCTGCACGCGGCCGGTGATGGTGAGCTGTCTCGTGATCGTCATTGCGGACCCTGAATATTAATGTATCCTCTACCGGAATATCCGCTGGCGAAGGAGGCAATCATGACTGCGACTCGAATTGGTTGTGCATTGGCAGCGGCGACGCTGCTTTTTGTGATGGGATGCGCGTCCACCGGCAGCGGAGACGCGAAGTCCAACATCGCGCCCGACAAGGTCGTCTATCACGTCAACGACACGGGCGCGCAGGCGGTGAACGCGCTGCGCAACATTGGCAATCACCTGGAAGTCAACCCGCAGGCGAAGATCGTGGTGATTACGCACGCGCAGGGCGTGGATTTCCTCATGGAGGGCGCGAAGGATCGGAACGGCAATCCCTACAACGTCCGTGTCGAGGAACTGAAGTCGCAGGGCATCCAGTTCGATGTGTGCGAGATCACCCTGCGCAACCGCAAGATGACGAGAAGCCAGTTCATTCCCGAAGCGACCTTCGTGCCTTCCGGCGTCGCCGAGATCACGCGGCTTCAGCAACGCGAGGGTTACGCTTACCTCAGGCCCTGATCCGCCTCGCGCCGGTGCCCCTTGCGGCAGGCCTCCGCGTGGTACGCGCTCACCGGGTCGGCGACCCGCGCGTGCAACGCCTCGAAGCGGTCGGCGGCGCGCGCGACATCTCCCGCGCGCATCAGCCGGTAGGCCTCCGCGAACTCATCCAGCCAGTCGAGGCTCGCGTACTTGCCATCGGGGATGAGTTCGTAGAGCCGGACGTACTGCTCCCGCCCGCGAACCTGCACCCGGTCGATCTCGCGCGCGCGCGGCAGCTCGTTCTTTGCCTGCTCGTAGGTGTACTCGCTCACCAGTATGCTCGTGCCGTAGGTCTTGTTGAGGGATTCGATGCGCGAGGCGAGGTTCACGGCATCGCCGGTGACCGTATAGTTGAAGCGGTCCACCGAGCCCATGTTGCCGACGATCATCGGGCCGGTGCTGATGCCGATGCCGATGTCGAAGCGGAGTTGCGGCAAACCGATGCGCTGCCACTCGCCCTCCAGCTCCTTCAACGCGCCGACCATGTCGAGCGCCGCGCGGCAGGCGCCCAGCGCATGCCGCGGGTCGGCGATCGGCGCGCCGAACACCGCCATGACCGCATCGCCGATGTACTTGTCGAGCGAGCCCTTGTGGTCGAAGACCTTTCGGGTCATCGCCGTGAAGTAGATGTTGAGAAACTTGACGAGATCCTCCGGGGCGAGCGTCTCGGACAGCGAAGTGAAGCCGCGGATGTCGGAGAACAGCACGGTCAACTCCCGCTTCTCCCCGCCGAGGCGGAGCTTGCCGGCATCGGCGACGATCTCGTTGATCACGGTCGCCGGCAGGTAGTGCTGGAAGGCGGTCCTCAAGTAGCGCTTCTCCGATTCGGCGGAGAAGTACTGCACGAGCGTGGTGGAGACGAACAGCGCCGCGACGAGAAGCGTCGGGTAGACGACGTTCAACCAGAGCCCCTGCGTCTGAAACAGCTGCTGGGCAAGGAGCAGATAGCCGGCGAGCGCGCCGAGCGTCAGCAACGCTCCGCCCCGGACGCCCGCGCGCGGGAGCAGCCAGGCGAGCGCGAGCCCGAGCAAGATCAAAATGCCGACATCGACGACCCCCATCCACTCGGGCCGCCGCAGCAACCCGCCCGCCAGCAGGTCCTCGATCACATTGGCGTGCAGCTCGACGCCGGGGTACGCGGCGCCATAGGGCGTAACGCGGATGTCGCCGATGCCCTTGGCGGTGGCGCCGATCAGCACGGCGCGGTCGCGCAGCAACGCCGGGTCCGCGCGTCCGCCCAGGATGTCGGCGATGGAGATCGTGGGGAAGGTCTGCGCGGGGCCGCGGTAGCGCACCAGGAGCCGGCCCTGCTCGTCGGTCGGCACGAAGCGCGCGCCGATCTCGATGCCCGAAATCCCGTAGGGCTCGGTGTGCAGCGCGAGACGCTGGTCGCCAAGGAGGGCGCGGGCAATCTGCACGCTGAAGGACGGGTAGTAGCGGCCGTCGTAGCGGTGGACTAGGGGCGCGTAGCGCAGCGTGCCGTCGGCGTCGGGGACGACATTGATGTGCCCCGAGTAGGCGGCGCTGCGCTGCAGCAACGGGATGTTGGCGAGGACGCCGTGCGGTTCCGGCATCGGGAATTCGGTCCCTGCTCCGTGCTGCTGCACATCCTGGATGGCGTGCCTGGCGATTGTCTGCCGCGCACTTTCCACGCGCTCGGCCCCGACCTGCCGGGCTTCCGCCGGATCGAGCAGAAAGACCGCGCTCAGCACTACCCGGCGGCCGGCCCCAATGGCGCGGGCGAAGCGCTCGTCAGCCACGCGCGACTCGGGCTCCGGGAAGAACACATCGAATGCGACCACCCGGGCGCCGGCCTTGTCGAGCCGGTCGACCAGGGTGGAAAGCGTCAACCGGCTCCACGGCCAGCGCCCAAGCGCGGCCAGGCTGCGCTCGTCGATGGCGGCGATCGTGACGTGCTGCGGCGGCGCCAGGGGCAGCGCCCGCAGCCGCATATCGTAGGTTTTCAGCTCCAGCAGATCGAGGAGCGGAACGCCGAGGAAATAAGCCAAAACCGCTAGCAGAGTCAGGCCGGCGCCCACCTTTCTGGCCAGGCGGGCGGGTGCTAGACTGTTACGCTCTTTGTGTTGGGGCATCAAGCCTGCAGGGGGGGTGGCGGGTGCCAGGGAGTCGTTATGAATTCCCGCGATTCTAGCAGCCTGTCGGAAGCCGCTGTCCGACAGGCTGCTAACAGCAAAACCGCCGGAGGATAAGAAGTTTGTCCGACTTGAGTCCGACAAACTACTGGAGACTTGAAATAAGGAAGAGCAGATGAGCTTCCTGGTTCACCATTGGGGACGGGAGCGGCTTCCGAGAGCCGTCTCAAAGGTCGTTTCTTGCCATTTTCCCGCTGGCGGTTTTGCCTCAGGAGTTTGTCGGCCGAAAGTCCGGCAAACTCCTCGCGGCAAAATTACAGGCTGTAGAGCGATCCTGCTTTCGTGCGCCGCGCTCGTTCTGAGCCAGGCCGCTGTCGCGCAGCGATCCGAAGTCCAGTTCCTGCGTTCCTGGCAGGCCGCGGACCGCGCGGTGCTCGAAGAGGTGCGCGGGGTGACCTTTGCCGCGGACGGGACGCTGCTCTTCAGCGAGCGCGGGCGCGGCGCCTTGTGGCGGCTCGCGGGCGAGACGGCCACGCCGACCGATCTCGCTGGGCGCGACCGGTCGTTCAGCTCGAAGAAAACCGGCGGGCTCGCGGTTTTCGGGTCGGGCCGCATTGCGGTCGCGAATACGAGCGATGACGCCATTGCGCTCGTCGACGAGCAGGGTCGCATCGCGAAAGTCTTCGGCGGCGCCGGGTCCGGCTACGGCCAGTTGAGTGACCCCGAGGGCCTTGTTGCGTCCACCCGGCAGCGCCTTTACGTCGCGGACCGCGGCAACAATCGTGTCGCGGTCTACTCGGAAGACGGCGTATTTCTGCACCCCATCGGCGGCGGCAAGGATCCGGCCACGGCGCTCGTTCGCCCGGTGCAGGTTGCGGTGGACGGCGCCGAGCGCGTCTACGTGCTCGAGGACCTGGACGGGGGACGCCTCTCCGTCTATTCCTACTCGGGGCAGTTGCTCAAACGGCTTACGTCCGAGTCCCTGTCGGGTGGCCGCGGCGCGCGCTGGCGCGCGCTCGCCGTCGATGCCAACGGGCGCGTATTCATCGGTGACGGCGAGCACGGCAACATCACGGACATTGACTGGGAACGCGGGCAGGCGCGCGGCAGCTTCGGCAGCCCCGGCAACGGTCGCGGCCAGTTCGCCAATATCGCCGCGCTGGCGATCGCCGGGCGCGATCTCGCGGTCGTCGACACCGGCAATCGGAAGATCGAGTTCTTCCGCGTTACCGAAGTCAAGATCGCGGCGCCCGAGACCGAGCGCCTGCCGAGCGTGCTGCGCGCGTCCTGGCGCAACATCGAATGCGACCGTGCTTATGCGCTCGACGGCGACGACGTGCTGTGCCTGGTCGGCGGGTGGAGGGACGGCAAGGTCACCCGGCTCGACGCCGCCGGCAAACCGAAATTCGAATTCGCCGGCCTGCAGCGGCCGCACCGCGCCGCAGTCGACGCGCGCGACATCGCGATTGCCGACGGCGATTCCGTCAAGGTCTTCGGCCACGATGGCAAGCTGCGCTTCGCGGTCGGGAGCGGCGGCTCGCGCGACGGCGAGTTCTCCGACATCGGCGGGCTCCATCTCGGCGAGTACCTATACGTCGCAGACACCGGCAACCAGCGTGTGCAGATTTTCACTCGCGACGGGATCTTCGTGGCCAAGCTCGCCGACGTGGCGAACCAGCCGCGCCGGGTCGGGCGCCCCGTCGCCGTGGTCACGGACAAGCCCGGCAACATCTATGTCGCGGATGCCGACAGCCGCACCGTGCAGGTGTTCTCGGCCAAACGGGAATGGCGCTTCGCAGTGGGCGGCGCGCCGCAGCCGTACCAGGCGATCAAGGGATTGAGCATCGATAGCGACAACAGCGTGTACGTCCTGGCTGCAACGGAAGGGGCAAGGCAGCTGGTCGACGTGTTCCAGGGCACCGCGCGTGAGTTCACTTTTACCGCGTACCGCGCTCCGCAGATCGAACCCTCGGCCGAAGCGACGCTGTCGATTCCGCCCTCCGGCACCGAACTCGTGCTCCACGATAGCGAGCGCAAGCAGCTCGCGACTTACCATTTCCTGCAGCCGCCACAGCGCGTGGGGGCGGTGGAGGTGCTCGGCGAGCCCGCTCGGGTCCGGGTCGTCTGGCGCAAGTCGGGCGAGCGTTTCGTGTCGGGCTATCGCGTGTACGCGGCGCCCGCGCGCGAGGGCCCCTACGAGCGCCTGGCCGAGGTGCAAAATCCGGAAGCCGCGTTCGATGCCGACACGGCGAGCCGCTTTCAGTTCTACCGCGTGACCGCCTACAGCAATCTCGGGATTGAGGGCGATCACTCGGCGCCGGCCGAAGACCTGTTTCGCAGCGGTTACCGTCATCACGAAGCCAAGCGCTACGAGCCGGCGGCCGCGACGCTGGCGCGCGCCGTGAAGGTGGCCCCGGATCACGCCGCGGCGATCGAGTATCTCGGGCGCAGTCTCTCCGCGCTGGGACGCCACGATGCTGCGCTCGGTCACTTCCAGGACCTCGCGCGCCGTCCGGGGCATGAAATCGTCGGGCGCAGACTCGAAGCCGGAGCCATGGTGGCTGCTGGCGACACGCTCGGCGCCCGGTCCGTGGTGGAACGGGCCATCGTCGCCGGCCAGGCGGATGGGGCAACCTACCTGCTGTGCGGCGAGCTGAGCCTGAAGCTTGGTGACGGCGCCGGCGCGGTGCGTTGCCTCGACACGGCGCTAGCGAAGGAGCCGAACAACGCGGCCGCTCGCGCGCTCCTCGGCGAGGCGTTCATTCGTCTCGGTGCAACCGAGAAGGGGCTCGCCGAACTTGATGCCGCCGCGGCGGCCAACCCGGCGGAGCTCGCTCCGCTGCGCCGTGCCGGACGGCTGCTCGAAGGGCTCGGCCGTCACCGCGAGGCGCTCGAGCGCTACGCGCAGGTGCTCGCGGTCGCGCCGCGAGATACGGAGGCGTTGATCGCAACCGCAAACGTGCATCTCACGCTGGGCGAGCTCGACCAGGCGCGCACCATCGCTCTCTCCCTGGTCGGCACACCGGCCCAGGAGAGCATGGGTCAGTACGTGGTCGGGCGGATCGCTCTCGTGCAACGCCAGAATGAGGAAGCCGTGCTGTCCCTTGCGCGCGCCACGCGGCTCGATCCGCGTCACGGCGCGGCGTGGGCTGCGCTGGCCGAGGCGTACCTGGCGCTCAACGACGGCGCCAAGGCGCGCGAAGCGCTCGCCAAGGCGGCTGCGCTGCCGGGGGCGGATTCCAGGGTGCTGCGCCAGCTCGCGGAACTCGAATCCCGGGCCGGCAGCCATGCGCCCGCTCTCGCGGCACTCGAGCGCGCCATCGCGCTGGAGCCGGCCGATCCGGAGCTGCGGCTCGCGCAGGCACGCACGTTCGCCGCGCTGGGGCGGTGGCACGAATCGGGCAACGCGGCGCGCGAGGCGCAGCGGCTGCTGCCGAAGAGCGTCGAGCCGCTGCTGCTGGCCGCCGATGCCGCGCATCGGCAGGGCAAGAACGGCGAGGCGATCGAGACCCTCAAGCGCGCGCTGGCGCTGAATCCGGACTCGTTCGACGTTCAATTCAGGCTCGGGCGGAGCTACGCCGAGAACAACCGCTACGAGGACGCCCAGGTGCACCTCGAGCGGGCGGCGCGCCTGGACGACCGCAACGACGCTCCGCTTCTGATGATGGCCGAAATGAACCTCGAGCGGCGCAATTACGATGCCGCGATCGCCACGCTGACACAGGTGGTGGGCCGCAGTCCGAGCGAAGCGAACCGGCGCCAGCTCGACGTGGCCTACGACCTGAAGAAGAAAGCGCAGACCGGCACCGGCGCGCGCCTGGTGATCGAGGACTTGCGGCTTACGCGGATGTTCGCGGCCGCGCACCGGCAGTACGCGACCGAACGGCTCGGCCAGGTCAGGGTGCGGAACGACACCGGCGACGATTATAAGAATCTGCGCCTGTCCTTCTTCATCAAGGACTACATGGATTTCCCGGTGGCGCGGGAAATCCCCGAGCTCAAGGCCAAGACCTCGGTGGAGGTGCCCCTGCACGCGACGTTCAACAAGAAAGTGCTCGACATCGACGAGGACACCCGCGTACTCGCGGTGGTGACGCTCGCGACGGCTGACGCCCGCGACAGCAGCCAGGAAGTCACGCAGTCGCTCACGCTCTACGGCAAGAACGCGATCCTGTGGTCGAACGGCGAGATGGTCGGTTCCTTCGTCACGCCGCGAGATGACACGCTGCGGAATTTCGTGCGCGACGCGGTGAACCGCTACGCGCCACCGCCGCAGGCGGCGCTGAACCGGCCGCTCGCGCTCGCGGCGACCGTTTACAACACGCTGAGCGTCTACGGGGTCAGGTACCAGGTCGACCCGAACAGCCCGTACGCGCGGATCGGCGCCGATCAGGTCGATTACGTGCAGTTCCCGCGCGAGACGCTGCGCCTGAAGAGCGGCGACTGTGACGACCTCTCGGTGCTGCTCGCCGCCGCGTACGAGAATCTCGGCATCGAAACGGCATTAATCGACGTACCCGGGCACTTGTTCCTGATGTTCCGCACCGGTCTCAAGGAGTCAGACCGCGATTTCGTCAGCGTCCAGGATCAGCTGCTGGTAGTGCGGAATGGCGAGATCTGGATACCCGTGGAATCCACGCTGATCGCGGCGTCCTTCTCGGAAGCCTGGGCGGAAGGCGCGCGCCGCTATCGCGAGGCGGCCGCGGCGAACCAGCTCAAGGTCATGCCGCTGCGCAACGCGTGGGAGCGCTTCCCGCCTGCAGCGCTTGCCCCGGCAAAGTTCAGCGTCGAAGTCCCGGCCGCCGAGCGTGGTGGCCGCCTGGTTGAGCGCGACGTTCGCGCCTTGCTCGCGCGCCGTCTCGAGCGCGAGGTCCTGGTATACCGCCAGATGGTCGAGGCGAATCCCAGGAACGCCGATGCGCGTCTCCAGATCGGAACGATCTACGCGCGCAGCGGCATCGCCGACGTGGCATTGCGCGAGTTCGAGACGATACTCGAGCACGATCCGCGCCACGCGGCGGCAGTCAACAACCGCGGCAACATCTACTACGATCGCGGCGATTTCGAGCGCGCGCTGGACGCATATCGCTACGCCGAAGAGCTCGATCCCGTGGATGGGGGCATCCGGCTCAACTCCGCGCTTGCCTACTACAAGCTCGGGAAGCTCGCCGAAGCGCAGACGAAGTATCGCGAGGCGACGCGGTTGCAGCAGGAGCTCGCTGCCCAGTACCGGGGCTTCGCCAAGCTTCTCGTCCACTAAGGATTTCGTCGGGCCTGGCCCCGACAAAATCCTGAATGGAAGACGCGCGCCAGAAATTTGCGATAGAGGACGACAAATATGAAAATTTACCCCCGCTTTTCTTGGTTCGTACTGGCACTTGTGCTGGCGGTGGCGGGCGTGGAGCCGGCCTATCCCCAGGCCCAGTCCGGGCTGTCGGGCCTGCTCGGTGAGCTATGGGCGAAGCTGCGTGCGGCGGCTCCACGCGCGCAATCGGCGCAGGCGATTGCCGCCCCGACCGTGACCGCCGGAGTGCGGGGTGTCGAAGCCACCGAGTCGGAACTCAAACCCTACTGGATGGGAGATCGCGAACAGGATCCCGCGTACCGCGCCGAGCGCCAGGCGCTGCAGACCGCGCAGGAGTTCGCCGATGGCGGCAGATTTGGCGATGCGGCGCGCGCCTTCGACGCGTTCCTGGAAACCTACCCGAAGAGCCAGCTCGCGCCGAACGCGCGTTTCGGCGGCGGGCTCTGCCAGGCGGCGCTGGGCGACAAGGCGCGCGCGATCGCGGCGTTCGAGGCCTTTCTCAAGCAGGACGCGCAACACCCCCTGGCGCGGGACGCGGAACGGGCGCTGGCGGCGCTGCGTTGAATCGAACCGCCAAGCACGCCAGGAGAATCCAGACAAAAATGGAACCGCAGATAAACGCGGATAAGATCAACAGCTGAACCACAAAGGACACGAAGGATACAAAGGAAGACCAATAATTGAACCGCCAAGACGCCGAGAGAACCAGAAACAATAATGGGTCAAACCCTCATCCCTCATCCCTCATCCCTCATCCCTGATTCCTCATCCCTCAATAATCGCCGCCGATGGACGCCGATATTCGCCGATAACGGCAAAGTAAAACGTTGAACCTTGATCTTTGAACTTTGAACCTGGAACCTGGAACCTTCGAGAGAGGACAATGCGCACAGCCTGGGTTTTTCTCCTGGTAGTAGTGCTGGCCGGCTGCGCCGTGTACTACGGCCACCGGCTCGATGAGCGTTACGGGCCCGCGGATCCCGCTCGCTACGACCGGCCGTCGCCGGCGCAGATCCCCCTGGACTACTGGCGTGACGTGAAGCCGATCGTGGATAGCCGCTGCGTGGTCTGCCATGGCTGCTACGACGCGCCATGCCAGGCGAACCTGGCGTCCTACCAGGGCATGACGCGGGGAGCTAACAAAGACAAGGTCTACGACGCCGCCCGTCTGATCGCGACCCGCCCGACCCGCCTGTTCGTGGATGCGGAGAGCAACGCCGCCTGGCGCGGCAAAGGCTTCTACCCGGTGCTGAACGAGCGCGGGATGGCGCCGGAAGCGGATCGCGAGGGCAGCGTGCTGTACCGTTTACTCAGGCTGAAGCGCATGAATCCCCTCCCGGCCGGGGACGTGCTGCCGAGGAGCCACTTTGACTTTTCGCTCGACCGCGCGCAGCAGTGCCCGGCCATCGAGGAAATGGACGGCTTCGAGCGCCGGTTCCCGCAGTGGGGCATGCCGTTCGGGCTGCCCGGGCTTTCCGAGCGCGAATACGAAGTGCTGACGCGCTGGATCGAGGCGGGCGCGCCGTTCCGCGACCCGGAGCCGCTGTCGGCCGCCCATCAACAGCGCATGGCGGAGTGGGAACGGTTCCTGAACGGCGACGGCCTCAAGGCGCGGTTGATGAGCCGCTACATCTACGAGCACTGGTTCCTGGGGAATCTGTACTTCGACGACCTGCCGGGCAATGAGTACTTTGATCTGGTGCGTTCGAAGACCCCGCCGGGCCGGCCGATCGAGCTGATCGCCACGCCCCGGCCGTACGGCGACCCGGGAGTGGAACGCGTTTATTACCGCCTGCGCCGGATGAGCGACACGCAGCTCGCCAAGACCAACATGCCGTACGCCTTGAATGCGTCGCGCCTGGCGCGGCTCAAGGAATGGTTCCTCGACGCGCCTTACATCGTATCGGCGTTGCCCTCGTACGCTGAAGAGTCCGCGTCCAACCCCTTCGTCACCTTCCAGGAGCTGCCGGTCATCGCGCGCTACCAATTCATGCTCGACGAAGCGCAGTTCACGCTGATGGGCTTCATCAAGGGCCCGGTGTGCCGGGGCCAGGTGGCGGTTGACGTGATCAACGATCATCTGTGGGTCGTGTTCGCAAGGCCCGATGTCGAGCACGCCGAGAATGACGCGGAGTTCCTGGCGAAGGAGGCGAGGAACCTGCGTCTGCCGGCCGAGCATGACAGTACCACCGGGCTCCTGAAGTGGCGGGAATACCGCGCGCTCGAGGCCGACTTTCTCAAGGCGAAGAGCCGATATCTCAACGAACGCTTCGGTGCGGGCAATCTCCCGGTGCTGAAAACGCTGTGGGACGGCGACCTCAAGAATCCGAATGCCGCGCTCACGGTGTTCCGGCACTTCGACAACGCCTCGGTGGTCCAGGGCCTGATCGGGGACCGGCCGCAGACCGTGCTGTTGATAGGCTACCCGCTGCTGGAGCGCATCCACTATCTACTGGTGGCAGGATTCGACGTCTACGGCAACGCCGGCCATCAACTGGCTACGCGCCTGTACTTTGATTTCATGCGCATGGAAGGCGAAATGAATTTTCTGAAGCTGCTGCCGCGCGCCGCACGCCAGCCGGTGCGCGACCATTGGTACCGCGGAGCGAGCAAGCAGCACATCAGCCAATTTCAGGATATTGATGCCTACTATTCACAGGAGACCGGCATCGAGTTCAAGACCACGAACCCGCTTGCCGAGCTGTACGCGATGCTGAAGACGTACCTGGCTCCCGTGTCGACGCGGAGGTATGCCATTGCCAGCAGCGGGCTGACGGGCGGGCCGCTCCGGAGCCTGGACGAGTTGTCCAGTGTTCGGGGCCGGGCGGTTTCGCACCTTCCGGAAATGGCGTTCCTCACGGTGCGTGATGCCGCCGAACGCAGTTACCACTTCACCATGATCAGTAACAACGCGCACAGCAACGTGGCCGAGCTGTTCGGCGAAGAGAAGCGCCGCCTGCCCGATGAAGACACTCTTTCGGTGGTGAACGGCTTCGTCGGCGCCTACCCCAACGCCTTTTTCGTGGTGAACGCTGCAGATCTGCCGGGGTTCGCGAATGCGGTGCGTGGCCTCGCGTCGGAGGCCGACTACCAGAAACTGCTGATGCGCTACGGCATCCGCCGCACCGACCAGCGCTTCTGGGCGCACAGCGACGCGCTGCACGCGGCCTACCGCCGGTGGGCGCCGAGAGAGGCAGGGTTGTTCGACTACAACCGGTTCGAGAACCGGTGACGCGAGGTCCTGAACCGCCAAGACGCCAAGGCCGCCAAGAAGAACAGAATGGAACCGCAGATAAACGCGGATAAGATCAAGAACCAATTTAGCCGCCGATGAACGCCGATTAACGCCGATAACAACCAAGAGCTGATTAATAAAGGACATAAAGCAACAGCGGGTCGATTCATGATTCACGATTCACGATTCACGAATCACGATTCACGCTTTTCAGGAGGATAGATGCGGGCGATGGTATTGGAGCAGTTCGGCGCCCCGTTGAAGCTTAGGGACATGCCGATGCCGAGGATCGGCCCGAACGACGCGCTGGTCCGGGTGCGCGTCTGCGGCGCCGGGCTGACGGTCGTGATCATGATCGCCACGCCGGGGCGGATCAAGTCGTTCCCCCGCATACCCGGCCACGAGATCGCGGGCGAGGTGGTGGAGATCGGTTCCGAGGTCAGGACCATCAAGGTCGGGAGCCGCGTGACCAATCACTTCTACCTTACCTGCGGCAACTGCCGATACTGCCGCAGCGGGCGCGAGACATTGTGCGAAAACTTCCGGGGCAACGTCGGCAATGGCTGCGACGGCGGTTACGCGGAGTACGTCGCGCTGCCGGAGCGCAACCTGGTTCCGATACCCGACGGCGTGACGGACCTCGA
>Ga0184627_10000827_pt1 | contig 12101 bp, 15 predicted proteins | sample PLM3_127_b1_FD_133150 | JGI IMG/M metagenome (GOLD analysis project Ga0184627, IMG submission 133150) | Groundwater sediment microbial communities from an aquifer in East River, Colorado, USA - PLM3_127_b1 | ecosystem: Environmental > Terrestrial > Soil > Riparian zone | place: USA: East River...
CTCTCGCTCTTCCTCATCCTGAGGCGAGTCGAGGTAGGGGCTATTCCCTCGCTGTTGGCCCTGCCCACGGACCATGCCGAACTTGTTGAATCCGCGAGGACGATAAGAGTCAAATGCCACTCGGTTGTTACCTGTATGGAAAGAGAGAGCACCCCAAAATGGGGCACCCTGTATGAGTTAGAACTTCCAATTGAATCGTGCGCCGAACGAGTCCGCACCCTTACGAGGTTGCCAGAAGGTTGATACGTCCGCGCCTCCCCACAACCTGGTGGATGCTTCCATTTCCAGCCCCTGAACAGTCATCCTGATGCTGACTTGGCCACGCTTATCCGCCGGAACCGCAGCTGCTGCACGCTCAACGGCCGCTTGAAGAAGCGGACCCATCAATACAATCGGCTCAGCCATTACGCGCCATTACGCCTGCGGGGGAACTGCGCTTGCGATTTTCTTCTCAACAAACTCAACGCCAAACTCAATGCCCTTGGTCGCACCTCGACCAATAACCACGAGCGCTGCATCGATCATCTGTTCGAGCTGAGCATCAGTCACGATCCAATCCGGCACGCGAGATGTGACATAGCGTTTGGCTGCTGCAAGCTTTTCTGCACCCAACTGCCTGCCCAATTCTTCGACACCTTTCTTAGCTGCACGAGCACCATATTCCTCGGCCGAACGCACTGCATTGAGCACAACAGGCATCAGTGCTTTGTCCAAAACCATCGCTACAACTGCCCGAAAGATCGCTGGAATACCACTAAGGATCTCCTTCCGCAACACTGCAACGAAGAACGTGGCCCAAAGCACAGCAACTGGGCCCGCGACACTAAAGATCCCGTCCACACCCGCGTTGAGTGCATCGAGAATCATCTGAAACCATTCCATCTACGTTATCTCCTTGACACGCTACTGACACGAGCCGAGTAGCATCCGGCCTACGCGGTAGTTGAGGGGGAGGACTTGCCCAGGACTGAGGGTGACGTTATGCACATCCACCGTTTCATCATCCCTGGGTTGCACGACTTTCACATCGAGCACACAACCCAGGTCGTTCCTGACACCCTTGGTTCCACGTCCACCGTGGACAGTAGCGACAACACGACGTCGGTCAGAACTGATTGCTTGGTCGATACGAGCGGGACCCTCGTTAACGCCCGGATCACCGTAGTATCCCGTGGGCGACCGCAAGACTGCCTCAGGGCGGCTGCCGTGGTAAACACTCCACCCCATGACATCAGGAGCGAAAGCTAGTAACTGCACACGCATCTGAGGCACAACGCGAAAGCCCGAGTGTGTGTCGATGCGACCGTTCCAGAACACGCCATACTGGGACATATAGACCCAGCCTTGACGGAAGATCAATGACTGGACTGCGAGTAGCCCGAGCTCCTCAATATCTTCCGTGTGTCCAACGGTGACGCCAATACCGGGGAAGTCGTTAGGGCCTGGGGGTTCACCTTGCCAGCCCAATCGCACGCCACCAAGGTGTGCATGTAACTCGTAGCCCAGACTGAAAATATGTCTAAGACGATCGGTCGCTTGCCCATTCCTGAATCCGTGGACATAGAAAATCGGGAATCCACGGGTATATTCAACGAAGTCCGCAAGTTCTTCCGTGCAGAGTCCCGGGCACGAACTAGCAGTGATCGCCCCGCGTCTACGCGCTGGCTCGGTGATCGCTCGCAGACCCGCTGCTCCAAACGAGCCATTCTGAAAGTCCTCGTTATTACCTTCGAATACCGCAAGGATGTCCCAACCAACTTGATCGTAGACTTGAGCAACCCGTTCCGCGTGCTCGACCACCCGACTGAGTGGCTGATGATTGAGATCCCCCCGAGAATGATGGGCGGCCAGTCCAACCTGCTTCAACAGCAGTAGGAACCCCCGCAAGTGATCGTAGTAATTCGCTGTCGCAGGGATGGACTGACCGCTGTGGTTAACAAACCCCCACGGCATTACTTCCTTATTACGCCATGCCCCGTCCCAGTAGCCGAGCGTGTCCCAAAATCTGATCCCGTCATACCCAGCCTGCTTGATTGCAATGAGCTGATCTTCTACATCCGCCGGTCTACGGATGTAGGCACTGAATGCTTCCCCGAAATGAGCAAGCAAGGGCAGCTGCCACCTATGGTCCTCGTCAACAAATCCTCGCTGGTTCTGCGAGACTTGCAGTCTACCTTTCCAGGGTGGTTCGCCAACGCCCGCAATAGGTGCTCGGTCGAGATGGACTCGGTGCGCACCCGGGGGCAAATTAGTGAGCTTGGTAACGAATCCAGACTTCGTGACCTCAACCTGCACCGACCCGGTAACAGGGAAATGAACGAACCCTGCGCCATCGGTCAGTCTAAGTCCGGCCGTCCCGTCTTCATTCGTAACGGTGACGCCCGCACCGACAATTGGCTGCGGGTCGGGCCGACTATCGAGCACCACCACGAACAGATCGACGATGGGTTTAACGGGCTCAACCGGTTCAACCGGTTCAACTGGCCCGGGAGGAGGCGGAGGGGGTTCAATCGGGCCCCTACTGCCACACGAAAGAATAACAAGAGCTACCGCTATAGCAGCTGCCGTTGCAGCTACCCAACGCTTCCAACTTGACAATGAAACTCCTAACTAAACAAAGGGACTGACACCCGTTCGCATCATTTCGCTGAGGGTGTGTGCGCGCTGGCCGGGACCGCTGCCTACCTGGGTGGCCCACAGACTATCGAGCATGTGCTCAGCTGCGAGCTCGTATTCCCCGTGTTTGACTGCGTTGAGGAACCGGCGGAAGGTCAACAGAGTGTTAACCCCCATGAACGACATATCGATCAGGACAGCAAGTCTGACTCGATCCAGACTGTCTATCCACGGGAGATGCTTATACAATCCGCCCGCGTGATCCTCGACATCGTTCTTGTAGAGCAGCTCAATCTCATCGTCGAGCAATCCCCGGTCGCGTAGATTTCTGCCGATCGCAATACTCGGGATACCCTTGGTGTCAAAATAGACCCTCGGTCGCCTGCCCTCATGCTTGATTAGTTGTCGCTTAAGGCTGGTCTGGTCGACCTTCGCGAGAAGCGCGCTCACGCTGCCGGTCATAATCTAACCACTCCTGAAACAGACTCGCTAGTCGCTCGTTGGCCTTGACTTGTGACTCCATCATCGTTTCGAGTTTGGCAATCCTTTCCGCGTGCTTATTCTGCACATCCCGTGTGTTGGTCATCGCGCTGGCCTGACCAGCAAATAACCAACCTGCCATCAGTAACACCAGGCTGAAAAGTGCTCCGATGACCCATTGATTGAGTGTTTGTGCAAGTGCCATTAGGGGACTATCCTACCGCTGAAGAATGTCTCATACGGAGAGCCACTTCCCTGAACAGCTACTGTGCTATCAGTGCTCGTAAGAATCACGTGAGCTGTATCACTCACATCCATGTCCGCATAAGTGCAACCACCCACCGTAAGAGTTTGAAGGGTGTTTTTGATTAGGTCCAGAATATAAGTGCGATTACTTGTCACAAGCTGCATTCCCATAGCTGCGTTCGCGTCAGCAGAATCTGGAAGGTAGCGAGCGATGACGCAGAAATGATACTTGCCAGTTACTGGAGCTGTGAAAGTATCGGCTGCAAAACTAGCTTGATCATCGAAGATTTCAGTGTCGAAATCTATCGTGTTGCCAGATGCAACCCCAGCGTCATCAACAGAGTTATGAGCCAGGAACCCGACAGCTAGACTTCGAAACGTCTCGCCTGTGCCAGCGTTGATAACTACATTGGGAGCACTAAAGGTCGTTCCGTGACCTACAACAAACAAACTTCCACCGATCTTTGTGTTGCCCGCCGAGATAATGCCCCAATTAGTCGTGCCGATCGTGGGAACCGTAGCAATCCTCAGAGCAGCCGCATCAGTAACTGTGCCACTCCCAGTTTCTGTCATCAAACTGCCAACAATCCGCACAATCGATGCTTCAGCAACCGTATTTGCACCCTGGGCAATCACAGGGCCATCAGTTCCAACCGACATCAACGCAGCTGAAACCCCATTGAACGTGGTTGTGAGGGTTCCGCCGTCGAGGCGATAACTAGAGATCAACCCACCGGCGCTGGTCGCACCGAGTAAACCGAACAACCCAGCACTATCGATTGCGGTAATCCCAATTGCGTGACCGGTTGAGCCGGAGACAATAAGTGTGCCAGTAATCGTGGCATTCCGAGATAACCACAGATCCCTGAACCTTGTGCCCGTAACCCCCAGGTCATATAGGTTGTGAGTCGCAGGAGTGATCTGCTGGCTGGTAAGTGTTCCAGTCATCGTCCCGCCCGTTCGATTGAGTGCCTCGTCCTTGAGCTTGGTGAAGTTTCCGTTGACTTCCGCACTCAGGATACGGGTATTGGGTGAGAACGTGGTCAGGCCAGTAATCTGGGCCTGCACACTGGGCGGCACTGCTGCAATAAGCAGAAGCGTTAGGAGAATCCGTTTGATCATGATTCTGTAGGAACTGTCAGAAGTAACCTAACGATCGCCCCGGCCACACTTGACCGAAGGACAATACTGTTAGCTGTCCATGCACGTCGAGTGCTGGACTGGTCATCGTAGATATTCGTGGCCCGATCAACTCGACTAACCACATAGCTCACATCTTCGGGCGCACCCGAGACATCGAGCGTATGGTCCACTACCGTATCGCGATTGGCGAATTGAAACGTCACATCGACATACTGATAGCGAGAGAACGGCACCCCTTGTCGATGCCGTTGCTCCCCCAGTTGCTGTCTCTGCTGTTCGTTCAGCTGATTAGTAGCCACGGGTGTAACGGTTGCTCATCACTCGAGCCTGGACCCAGAGCTTGGTCAAAGTGAAGTCCTGGTTCGGATAAGGGCTCCGAATCTGAATCCGATAATTCAGCCCCGATTTGATGAGTGACTTACGATATCTGCTGGTGCTGATCTGGTCCCAGAAGGACACATCCCAAAAAGCCTGGTCCCACAATGCCGAGTCGGACTCGAGCACACTTGTGAAGACCGCTTGAGTAGGATCAGTATTGACCGCGAGGTTGATCGTCAGCTGAGCTGGACTCGCCCCGCTCCTGAACTCAATCCACATACGGTCATGACGTTTGCGCACAAATGGCGCACCCATGTGATCCCAGAATGTTTCCATCACCACATCCGGCCCGCCGATGATGTAGGTGTAATTACCTGCGCTCGGAATAGTGAACGACTCACTGAGGGTAAACGTCGTGCCGGTGTTGCTCGCAATCCGGGGGCGCTGATCGCCCGTTACCGGCCGACCATTACTGTCTAGGAATGTAACCTTCCGCTCGATCATCCCCGCGCCGGTCACATCGAAGATTGCAGCACCATCGGTAAAAACCGTTTGGGCTCCTGCGCTTAGCGCAATGGTGCCGAACAGAGTTTTTGCTTCTCGCATGCCATCGGTCAAACCTGTGTTCATGCGAAACAATTGGCCGTTATAATTGCCCAAATAAAGCGTGGGCTTTTCATCGGTATCGAGCGCCGTGAACACCACCCCAGGGTCCATCGGGTCCCAACGAGTAGATTCCCATCGTTTCGCTGTCGTGTGGAAAGCCAGGAGTTTGGTCAACCGCGACTTGCCCACCTCAGGGATAGCGAATACAATCCGCTCCTCGTCGGCGGCGGCCGCAATTTCCCAGGCCCTCGAGGTGCTGATCACGTTCGATCGGGTCTGCTCACGAATGAGTTCCCGGCCAATGTCAATTCGTGCGCCACCCTTTAACAGCATAATGGGCCCTTTGCGCAGGTCCCACCAGGCCATGAGCTGGTCGTTAACCACAATAGACCGGGGTGAGACCGCACCCGAATCCTCGTCGGCCGTATCCCAAATCCACGACCTCAGGTCTGCACCGCCGTTGAGCGTAATGCGTGCTGTATCAGTCAGCACATGCAGCTGTTTATCGAACACCCGCATCCCCACGATGCTGCCGCCTCGGGGATCACGTGAGCGCATAGGCTCCGTGCTCAGGGGATTGAATGCATCGGGTTTGTCGAGCTCACTCCAATACACATTGTCCTGGTCAGCCACGAACAACCTGCGTTGGAAGGCTGTGACAAACAAACTACCTGCAGGAGGCAATCCGTGTGCATTGACCGGGGGTGGGATGAGCACTGCTGCAACCAACGTTGCATCGCTGACGTTGATCGTCGTGGTAACAGTTGGAGCACCGCTGAACAGCGGAAACCCATCCACCGTTCCGCCCACATACCCCGTGCCCGCCTGAACCCTGAAGAACCCACTACCCAAGCTCGCTTTGCGAAGGTAGACTCGAAAATACCGCCAGGTAAACCCGCCCGAAACCGAGTCCACTGTAATCTGGAGTTGCTGACTTGCAAGCCCAGTGATGCTAACGATTGCACTGCGATTACTTTCGGCTGAAATCTGGTCGTTCCACCCGGTGACAATGACTTCGTAGTCACCTGACATCACACCGACGCCCGTTGGTGCGAGCGCTAACCCTGTGACCGGGTTGACACCCCAATCAACCTTAGTCGAACCCTTGAGACTAGTCCTACCCCCCAGGCCATCCTGCAGGAAGGCCCGATTATTCATCACTGCGATATCTGGCAACACCGTGCCAGCAGTTAGGGCTGTGACGAAACTAAATGCGGCCGCAAGGGTCTGTGTGACCCCATCATCCAACAAGAGATGAACATCTCCATTGGTTTGAACCATCACGATGTAATTCGTGGTGGCTCCAGCTGCGACGAACGGATAGACTCTGCCGCCGACTATCGCAGGCCCTGCGGTCGCACTGGTGTTCGAAAAGGGGGTCGAATTACAGAACTCAATCCCACCCCGATTCGATGGTTGGGCCTTGCTGCCTGCCACACTAACCAACTGCACGTTGTCCGCACGCACGAGCGCATGTTGGAGCATCTCATCGTCAGGCTCGGCGGACGTCACCACACCCAGAGCCCAGTGGGTGATGTCTCGTTCCAGATCAGCCAAGCTGACTCCTAGTTACTGCAAATTGCGTAAGCACGCACGCTTAGCGCGGGATATAGTTTGTGTAATTCTGCTCAGCGTTCAAACTCAGGCCGTCCTGATGGGTAGCGAGCAAATCCTGCTCGAGCTCTACCAATTCGCTGCTCCAACGCTGAATCTCAGGTGCAGTAGCTCTCGTGTAACCTTGCAGGTCGAGCAGCGCATCGAGCACATGAATGCGATCAAATGGGTGGGGAGTATCGGGAATGTCGTTATCGCTCAGCAGCGTGCGAGGGGCCCGGAAGAACTCATACTCAACCACCTCACCCGCGCTCGTGGGGGCCAGAAGGAAATTGAACTGCCGATACTGCCTGCCGTAAATGTTGTAGGGCAAACTGAGCACTGTAACCGCCCCGGCCGTAATCGTTATCGTCCCACTAGTAAACGTGCCCTCTTTGCGGATATTCGTTACCCGGGTGTAGGTTAGGGCGCTGACTGCTGTCGGGTGAATAACTGTTTCCTCAATCACATCCCCGCTCGCATCCTCGCCCGTGATGATCAATGATTGACCGCTCGCATGGCCTGCGATACCGAGTGTAGTCGCGGAGGTGGGCTGGTTTTTGATCCCACTGATGCCGTGCAGGGTGAACTTTTGCTGACCCGTCGCCGGCAGATGGTTCTGCAACTGCGAATAAGGAATCTCCGTCAGCATATTGTCAGGGGACAACCGCGGACGGAAATAAAGTGCTGATTGAAACGCTTCATGCAGGGGGTAGGACTTTTGTCCAACGACCGTGGTGAACATGCGCAGTGTGGCGTCGAGCAAAAACGGATGTCGCTGGTTGGTCAACCTCTTCTCGTGGCTGTTCCTGACCGCATACTCCACGAGTGTCTTCAACGCCCCCGTATCGCCCTCGTCCCCCATCCAGCTGAGGACCTCTGTGACAAGTTGTCCGAAGGTCCTCCGACTGATGCCGATCATTTACTTCTCCTCGGGGGGTATACCCAATTTGGGCTCAATCGCACTCACTTTGGGCACGAACTGGCCGGTAGCTGGGTCATAGGCGAACCCAGGTCTAACCGCTTCGATGTCATTCAGGATCTTGCTGATAATCTGCTGGTTTGTTTCCGTCTGCTGTTTCAGCTGCACCTGCACCAGGGCCTGGGTGAGCTGCTCGAGCTGCAGTAGCAACCGGGCGTTCTCGAGCTTCAGTAGCTCCACCTCAGTCAAGGGGGCCGGTTCAATCGGAACCGTAACCCCGGTCAGCTGCTGGCCCGACGCTATCCCCGCAAGACCCAACACGACGATAAGAACATGTATTGCTCTGATTACCAATCCAACCTCGCAGGGACCTGACCAGTCAGTATTTTGACAGTCAACTCGATATCCTTCTTGTAAAACGGCAAGATGCTGAGTCCCGACTTGTAGGCCGCGAGGTAGTTCGCACTCGTCTGCCTGCCATCGTGACCATAGAACTTCAACACTCCCACGCTAACCATCTCAGCCCAGACTTCTTCACCCGCTTTATCTGGCGTCAGACTAATCGGCTGCAGCAGATGGCCCGCCTCATGCGCGAGCACCTCGAGCTGAGCATTCACATCAAGTGTGCTACTGAGGTAGATCAGTTTTTCTGCCCGAATCGTCTGACCCATGAGCTGGGTGCTATCTATAAACTCAATCTTGACACCCCAACTAAACAGCCGTTGTTTGAGGTCTTCTAGTTCTGCCGTTCGGCTGTCCCCGGAGCTGGGCGTATAATCCGCCTTCATCCAGGGCACGTCCAGCACTCGGCTGGTCATCGATTGAGCACACGCGGCAGACAGAGCTACCGCGAACAAAAGCATCGCGCGCATGATGTAAACCCTTTTCCGAAACCTAGTGTTGTATCAATGGCCAGAGATAACCGAGGAAATCTTCGCCCACACCTCGCAAAAGCAGTCCCCCACCTGAAGTAGCCCCTGATACAACATCGAATTGCATCAGGCCGTAATAGGTGCCTTCGACCTCCGAGCCGTTGGTCCGCACTGCGAACAAACTTGCGGGATCGATGATTACAGTGTGAGCCGTGTCTGACGCAGTAGTTAGACCCCCGGCGAACGTCGCGATAACTGCCGTATCAGCGGCGTTTTCTCGCACCGCCACAACTCGTCCATCATTGGGTGAACCAATGATCGCGTGGACTCCGCTGATTGTAAATGCAGTGATTCCTCCGATGTTCGATACGTTAGTTTCAGTGGCATTCCAATCCTGCGAGCCAGCAAAGCCCCCGAAACGATCGGCCGTGGTTGCTGAGACGGGATTCGTCACCATCATGACTGCCTGCCCAGCGATCGTGGAGACAAAGCGAAAACTCAACCCAACTACCGCTGCAGCGGGTGTGCTGGCAGGCACCGACTGCCATTCCAACCTATCAAAGGGGGATAGAGCTAATGAGAAACTCGCGACTTCCGTAGTAGAAGACTCCTCGATAACCATCGTGGTGTTAGCAGTGCCCCCTGCTCCATCTTGCACCACTTGATTCTTGATGATATTGAAGGTATACGAATTACCTGCCCCGGGCGCGTTGTTCACGTAGGCCCGTGCGTTGGTAGCCGTGCCAGTAACTGCCCACGTTCCGCGCGTTGTCGGGCCGGAACTAGCCTGCCACTCAAATATTGGCTCCCCCATGATGGCCTGAAAATTAGTCACCGTATTACTGGGGATGCTCATCTGAGAGCCGTTGATACTGACCGCAGGGTCGTCAGAGATGGTCTCGACGCTGAAATCAATGATCGCAGTAGCAGGAGACCCGCCGGACGTCGTGCGCGTCAGCTCAATACATGTGCCCGCTGCGTAGGAAACAGTATTGATAGTATCTTCGCAAGTGGTGGCTACCGCACCTGTGATCGTGCAGGTAAGGGTCGTGGCAACAGTGTCTTTGGAGGCAGTGAAGATGGCTGAGATCGCTGCCCCGGGTGCTGCTGAAGACCTGATCTTCAGATTCTCAACCGTTACATCATCAGGAAAGCACCATCGACCGCCATTCTGGACAGTCTCCCAGGTATCCGCCCCCGTGATGTTGTTATAGCGTGTGGAGGCTGTAGCTGTGAGTGAGGGAGCCTTACTCGTCCAGACTTGCCGCAGACCTATCTGCGCTCCTACAGGTGGCGCAAAAAATCCAATGGCAAACGCTAGGGTAAGAATGGGAAGAAAGAACTGCTTCTTCATTACCTATAGGTGTAGAACACCATAATCTCGTTTGCAGCTACTTCAACAACGTCCGCATCAGTGGGGCCCGTAACCAACCAACAGGTTAGTGCGTTACTGAAGTAATATCCCTGGGGGAAGGCCACGGTGAACCCAGCTCCAGTAGTCTGTCCTGGGATCGCAATCCTGATCTCGGGCGTATCTGTGCCTGGTGCAGTGCCTGCAGCCCGGTCGTTCTCACACTTCAAATACCTGACCGCCACGTTCGTGTTCGTCGCGGTGATGCTGTAAAGAGTGCCTAGTGATGTCTTGACCGTGTGCTCATCCTCGGTCGCACCCACGCTGAGATGTGAATACCCATTTGGGAACCCAACGTTGAACACATTCTGCGCATCAACCGTGAGCACAATCGCCAGCAAGATCACGCTCGCAATGGCGAGCACTGTCGTTTTCATCTAAAAAATCCTATTGGAGGGCTTGTTCAATCAACAAGCCAATGTCACGGCGGAAGGGATGTTCTTTGCGCAGTCGACTGTAAACCTGGTGCCGCTTGTATTCCCCACTCGTCCCCAGAGCGAACGTCTCTGCCCACGCGACCAATTCACGCACTCGGGGCATCAGCGGGTCTTCTTTCGGCGGGTCAAACCAATCGAGCAGTCTGCGGATGGCATTAATCATCGTCGTCAATCTCGACGTAAACAATTCCCACTCCCGTCGTTGAGCCCGCCCCGGTTGTTACCGTCAGACCTTCGCCTTTTGCTGTCTCAAAATGCCCCACTGGCGAATAAGTGCCATGCTGGCCCCCATTGATGCCGCAGGCCATAGTTTCGGAGATAGCCACTCCAGCCCCACCAGGTTTGGAATTAAACGTGACAGTCGTGGCTGTAGCCCCAGTCATCACCCTGAACACCAATACCCTTAGACGCTTGCCTACGACCGCCGTAACGAGCGGCCCATCAGTTGTAGTCGCCGCGATGTTTGCTTTTGCAAACTTTGGCGTCAGGGCATTTGTCGTAGCAATTCCCTGCTGTAGCCAACGGAAAGAACTAGACACCCTTAACTCCCCACGCCCAAAAGTGAGGCATAGAAGGTAGCTCCACCACCTCCACCCCCACTCGTCGGGCCATCACCAAAGTAGTGCCGCGCGTAGAAGCGCGGTGCGAAAAACCGCTTGGCAAACACTTTACGGCGTCCTCGTCACGGCGGTTCTGTTGCCGTCTGCATCCACCGTCGCGACGATTACATCGGCTGTATTCGCGAGGTTACGGAATGTTCCAGTAGTCGTCGCCATCCCTGATGCCACCGCATAAAGCACTGCTGACATCATCTTCACGAGTTCATCAAAGGTATGGGAACCGTATGCAGCAGAGAACGCACGAGCGAAGACTGAGTCTCGGATCTCGTTCACAGCATCGGCCGCGAGGGCCGCCGCGTCCACCGCGGACGCTGCGAAGGCCGTGGAAGCAATCCCACCTACTCCGAGCGCATACCCAGTTTTGTCGCTGACCACTGTCACCGATCCCACGGACCCGGACAGGTTCCCGGTGATATTCCCGACGATATCCATCGTCTGATTCGGCAGATTGATTGCTGTCAAACCCGCGCCAGCCGCTCCGATCTCTGTCGTATCCACTTCAATAGCCGCGGTCTGTGCCTTCACCGCGACGACATCGACACCAACCGTGGCACCTGTTGCATCCGTGACGACCGCCTTGAAAATGGTGTTCGCGTCCGCCCCCGGGTCCCCGATGGCTTGACCAAATGTGCCAGCGTTCTGATGTGCCGTGGCATCCTCATCCCACACGGCATCGGCAATTTCAGCACTAACATCCGCGGCAACTTTGGCAGCGGTAATGGCATCAGCCGCAAACGTGCCTGCCGCGATCGCGCCCGAGTTCCAGGCCGTGCCCGCTGCATGGGAGGTATTGACTTCAGGCCGCCCAGCGGCGAACGTGCCCGCGGTGCCGTTGAA
>Ga0184627_10000828_pt1 | contig 12100 bp, 10 predicted proteins | sample PLM3_127_b1_FD_133150 | JGI IMG/M metagenome (GOLD analysis project Ga0184627, IMG submission 133150) | Groundwater sediment microbial communities from an aquifer in East River, Colorado, USA - PLM3_127_b1 | ecosystem: Environmental > Terrestrial > Soil > Riparian zone | place: USA: East River...
GCCGCCGGCGCCACGAGCGCTTCGAGAAGAACATGGGTCTTGAGGCTCGAGCCGCTGCCGGGCTCGACCAAGCGGATGCCGGGACCGAGCTTGCGCACGAAGCGAGGCGCGTGCGCTTCTAGGATCTTCTGCTCGGTGCGTGTCAGGTAGTACTCGGGCAGTTCGCAGATGCGGTCGAAGAGCTCGGAGCCCTGTTGATCGTAGAAGTACTTCGGATAGAGATACTTCTGCGGCGCGGTGAGGCCGGTGAGAATTTCGGCAAACAGCAGGGCGCTGGCAGGCGCCGCCGCGATGTCTGGGGAAAGTGCGGCGGCGTGCGAACTCATGCCGAATCCTTTGCAAGGCGGATGCCAGCGAATTGCCAGCGCATGTGCGGATAGAAGAAGTTGCGATACGTCGTGCGGATGTGTGACTCCGGTGTCGCACACGACCCGCCACGCAACACAAACTGGTTGGCCATGAACTTGGCGTTGTATTCACCGAGCGCGCCGGACAGTGGCCTGAAACCGGGGTAGGGCGAGTAGGCCGACGACGTCCACTGCCACAGGTCGTCGAACAGCTGCGCAATCGACTCGTGACTCGCGACCACTTCCCACTCCGCTTCCGTCGGCAATCGCGCTCGGGCCCAGCGCGCAAACGCATCCGCCTCGTACCAGCTGACGTGGCAAACGGGCGCATCGGGACGGAGCGGACGCATGCCCGCCAGCGTGAATTCGGAGTCGTGCGAATCGGACCAGTAGAGCGGCTGTGTCCAGTCCTGCGACTGCACGGTCGACCAGCCGTCCGACACCCACAACTCGGGCCGCTGGTAGCCACCATCGCGGACGAAATCCAGGTACTCCGCGTTAGTCGTGAGCCGGTGCGCCAGCTCGAATCCGGAGAGGAACACACGGTGTCGCGGGGTTTCATTGTCGAAGCAGAACCCCCCGCCGCCGTGCCCGATCTCGTAGATGCCCTCGGGCCACAAATGAAACTGGAGGGGACTGTGAGGACCTTCTTCCCCCTCTCCTCCCGGGAGAGGGTTGGGGTGAGGGCCTCTCTCTCTATATACCGGCTTCAGCGGATTGCAGGAGAACAGGTGCTTCAGGTCCATCAACATCAATTCCTGATGCTGCTGCTCATGATGCAACCCCAGCTCGATCAGGTTCTCGATGTCCGGGCGCGCTCCGCGCGTCTGCAACAGACGGTCGAGATGCTGATCGACGTGATCGCGATAGGCGCGAACTTCCTCGACCGTCGGCCGGGTCAGAAGCCCGCGCTCCGGGCGCCGATGCCGCGGACCCACCGTCTCGTAGTAAGAATTAAAGAGAAATGCGAACTGCTCGTCGAACACCCGGTAGCCGGGGGCGTGCGGCGCGAGCACGAATTGCTCAAAAAACCAGGTGGTATGCGCCAGGTGCCACTTCGCCGGGCTCGCGTCCGGCATGCTCTGCACCACGTAGTCTTCGGTGGCGAGTGGCGCGCACAAGGAAACCGTTGCCGCGCGGATGTCGGCGAAGCGCTGGGCCAGCGAGGCGGCGTGCCCGCTGGTCAAGGGGGATGCAGGCCCTAGCGGCATTCGTATCTTCGGGGGATCGGGACGTCAGAGTACCGAGGCACCCCGGCAACGTCAAAGCTCACAACACTTGAATATTCTTCCTCCCTCTCCCGTCCTCGGAAGAGGGTTGGGGTGAGGGTCTTTACCCGTCTCCCACTTGTGGGCGAGGGCGGGGTGAGGGTCTAATACGCGCCTTCGTCGAGGGCGACTCCGCTCGCCCTACCCGCATCCACGGCCAGGTAGCTCAGTTGGTAGAGCAGCGGACTGAAAATCCGCGTGTCGGTGGTTCGATTCCGCCCCTGGCCACCATTTTCTCAATGGTCCATTCCGGTCACATAGGTGACGGTTTATTCCGGCGGTGAGTGTCACACCGATGTCGATCGTGCGCGCGATGGCCTCATAACGTGAATCGCCGCGCAGGAGCCTGTCAATGCACCTCGCTGGTGGACTGCAGCCGGCCAAGAGCGGAAATACGCGCTTTGCAAAATGAGACCCCGCCGAAGCGGGGTCTCCAGCGCAAGTTGGTGACTGACTAGTCTTCGAGATGTATGCGGCCGAAATAGAGGAAATTGTTTCCCCCGGTGCCGGCCGTAAATTCCCCGGTCACAGGATTGCCCGTCACGTTGGCAATCACATCGAAGAACGTGATCAGCCCTTCGGCATCCTTGAAGACACCGCTCCTACCTTGGACTTTGTGACGGCAGCCTCCAGCTACTTCCAGGCTCAGATCGAAAGATTGACAGAAGCCCTTTGCCATGGCCGCATCGAACGTATAGGTCGTTCTGAATCTGCCCTGCTTGCCGCGCAAATTACCTACAAAGACCTCGCGGCCCCGTTCGGAATACAAATCATAGTCGTCCAGTGCCTTGCACTTGAAGCCTTCGACGAAGACGCTCAAACAGCCTTCCAGGTCCCCGGTCATTGAGAGCGCAAAGTCGGACTCTTCAAGTCCGCAGTCAGAATACGTGCTGTTTCCGGAAACGAAGACGGTCCTATTGTTTTCGTTTCCGGTCGCGAAGGCGGCGCTCCCGCCTGCCAATATCATCGATGCGAGGACACTCGTAATAGGAACCCTCGCATTGCGCCAGATTGTGCCGCGCGTATTGGTTTTCATCGACTTGTCCCCCTGATTGTTCTCCCCTCTTGGTTCGCTCCTGATGTAGCCGAAACCACGCTGAAGCGCGTTTCCTATCGGCCCCCTTCTACGGTCTGCGACGCGCCGGGCGGTATGGACAGGATTCATCGTGAACATGGTGTTTCTCCTGTTTGGTATTTGACAGTCCACGTGGGCTGTTGCTAGCGGACGCCTATAGAAGAATCGCTGCTTGATGCCTGGATAATCTTTCAATAACGATTCGATAACGATTGACCAGGTTCCTCACGTCAGGCCGCCGTCAGCAGCCCGGCCCCTTCCTGGTCATGCAGCTCCGGCTATGGGCGACGGCTTCACGGACGCATCGAAGTCGCCCGCTGCGATATCCCGCCACAACAGCATTTGCGGGATCTGGGCCGAAGTCGCGCCATCGAAGCCGCTCTCGCTGACGAAACCCTTCGGGTTGCGGAAGGTGCCGAAGAGAATGTCGAACAGCGGCAAGTCGGAATAGTTGTAGTGGTGAATACCGCGGCCGTGATGAACGCTGTGACTCTCCGGCCTCTGCACGATGTATCCCAGCCACTGAGGCGTGCGGATGTTCGTGTGCTGGAAAACGGCCAGGAACGTCGTGGCGTAGAGGTAGTAGGAAACAGCCTTCGCACTGAGCCCCACGCCCACGGTGAGGGCGAGACTGCTGAGGAAGGTGAAGCCGGCGATGTCCAGCGGGCTGAAATAGAAGGCGCCAAAGCTGTCCAGGCGTTCCGCGCTGTGGTGCATCTGGTGGAAGGAGCGCCACAGCCAATGGGTCTTGTGCATGGCGCGATGCCAGACATAGACCAGCAGCTCGTAGACCAGCACGCCGATGGCGGCGCCGACAACGGGATTGAGGGCCTCCAGATTGAAGAGCTGGAACTGCGCGAGCGCGTCGCTCCAGAGCAGGGGCAGGTAGGACGAGAGGTAGAAGTAAGAGACAAATACCACCAAGGTCCTGGGTATCCAGCCCTTGATCCTGGGCAAGGGGCGGGCCGGGAACAGTGCTTCCAGGAGAATCAACGCTCCGTAGAGCCCCAGTACGGCCAGCGAGACGGGATCGAGAAGGATTTCGAGGGGGGTAGGCATGGATTGCTCCTGATGTTTTTGTGGCGAGCGGACGCCTGTATCATCGGGAGTGGAAGAACCGCTGCTTGATGCCTGGATAATCTTTCAATAGCGATTCGATAACGATTGACCAAGCGTCCCTGAATCTGCCCTTGAGGCTCCTATAGAGTCCGACGCCCGCGACGTTCATGGAGGCTGATGTCCTCCGGCGGATGGCATGGCATGAAATATCAGGTGGCCGATTACATCATTGACACCGCCCTCTACCGGATCAGCAGGGCGGGAGATGCTGTCCCCGTTGAACCCAAGGTCTTCGACCTCCTCGTGTACCTGATCCGGCATCGTGATCGGGTGCTCGCCAGGGACGAGCTGTTCCGGGAGGTCTGGGATGGGCGTGAGGTTTCGGATGCCACGCTTAGCAACCACGTCAAGATTGCGCGCAAGATCCTCGGCGATAGCGGCGAGCTGCAGAAAACCATCCTGACCATCCGTGCTCGCGGCTATCAGTTCGTTGCGCCGGTCACGGAAATCCCGGGTGGTGCGCGGAGTCCTGCGATGGATGGGGCCCCTTCTGCGGAAGATGAGGCGCCCGCTGCGCCAGGGGTGCGCGCCATCGGTAAACCTGCCGCGCCTGCTTGGCGCCTGCCACTGGGCCTGGGCGTCCTCCTGCTTGTCGCTGTGCTGATTGGATGGCGCGTCCTCGCCCCTCATGGACCACCAAGGGCTGATTTGCCTTATGTCGTGGTGGTGCCTTTCGACGTGTCCGGTGATGCGCCTGAGGTCTGGCAGCCTTTTGCGGACCAGGTCACGCGGGAAGTGATTCGCAACCTGAGAAAGATATCCGGCCTGAGAGTGGTGCCAACGCCTTCGGCCTTTACTTTCAGAGACAACAAGTCACCTGAGCACATCCGGCGCCAACTGCCGGATGTGCAGTACGTCCTGGATGGGGTGCTCAGCGTCTCCGCCGACAACTCGCTTCGCATTGTCGCGGAGCTGGAAGATCTAAACCAGGGCCGGCTGGTCTGGGACAAGGACTTTCAGGGCCGCATCGACGACACGAATCTCTTCGCGATGCAGTCCGGGATCGCTGCGGCGGTATCAGATTCTCTGAAGGTGGTGATCCTGAAGGATGAGCAACGCGCGCTGAGCGAGTTGCCCACCACCAATCTCAAAGCCTATGAGTTGTACGTGGCGGGACGACAGGAGATGGAGCTGCTCACTCATGAGTCCCTGCCTCGCGCCATTGATCTCTTCAGCCAGGCCATCGCGCTGGACCCGCAATTCTTCGCCGCGTATATCGCCAGAAGCGATGCCTACCGCTCGCTGTTTGCCTACTTCGAGCCGCCGATCAAAATGCTGCCAGCGGTGGTTTCTTCGATTTCCGAGGCGCTGGAGCTGCGCCCCGATTCCGCCGAGGCGTTCTCTTCGCTCGGCCTGACCTATGTGATGGCCTGGCGCTGGAAGGATGCTTGGACCATGCTGAATGCGGCGAAATCGCGCGACCCGACGCTGGCGCTGACTGAACTGGGTTTTGCGCTGTACTACTCCGGCCTTGGCGAAGCGGAAAAGGTGAAGAGCTCGCTGGCCGCCGCCAACCGGCTGGACCCGCTCAATCCTGAGCTCGCGGACTGGGGGAATTGGGCCCTGTTCATGGTCGGAGAAAAAGAAGCGGCCCGGGCCTGGGGAGAGGAAAAGATGCGGCAGCACCCGAACAACGGGATTCTGCTCTGCGGTGCCGGGGTGTCGGCCTATCTGGCCGGCGACTACGACAGGGGCATCGCGCTGGCGGAGCGCGGGGTGGCACTGGACCGCTCGCCGGTTGCGTTGATCATGCTGGCGCAGGCCTATGGGTATGCCGGGCAGAGGGACAAGGTGAAGCCGCTGCTGGATGAAGCTGCCCGCAGCGGCGCTTTCGTATGCCCCTATGAGTCGGCTGCCGCCTACCTGAGCATCGGCGACAACGAGCGCGCGCTCGCCCTGCTGAATGAGGCTGTCGAGAAGCGCTCGAACTGTCTCATCTTCCTGCGCAATGACCCAAGGATGAAAGTGCTTCGGGACGATCCGCGCTATGCGGTCTTGTTGACGCGGGTGGGGCTGGATGACACGGCGCTGGCGTCGTACAAGCGATGAAGACGGCTGATGGTGTCGCTGTTGGCACCCATGCAGAGTCGCGTGAAGCTGATTCTAGAGACAAAGACATCTACCGAATAAAGCGTCCAATACGAAGTGGCGCCGTCTCGGGGAATCAGGATCCTAAGAACCCGTATCTCGCAGAAGTATTGGACGCGGTGGCGTAAGTTTTCGTCACTACTTCACCGACATGGTTTGTTTTTCGCCCTGGACTGAAAATCCGCGTGTCGGTGGTTCGATTCCGCCCCTGGCCACCATCACATCAGCAAGTTAGAGCAATGCGCCCAGCAGCGGAGTTTTCCGTTGCTATGCCAGTGCTGTGCCCTCCGGGAAAACCGCCTCTGTCCACAAGATTCCCGATCGGTGGTTCTACCAACGACCTTGGAGGATGCACCGATGGAGCTACTTATCCGCACAGCCGAAGGCAGGACGCGCGCCGCGCACTTGCCGGAGGTCTTGGAGGTCGCTGCACGGTACCGCGCGCGACGTGCCGAGCGGGCACAGATCAATCTGACCAGTCCCGCACGCGTGCGCGAGTTCTTGGCGTCCGGGAAGCATCGACGGCGCGAGCGTGAGTCCCGTAATTTTCCGAACAAGGAGCTTTGAACTTCCTGTTCCCAACTCACTGACTCGACTGGTACCCTGAAACTCCAGAATCAAAGTGAAGATGACAGAGAAGAAACGCGGGCGGGGAGGCATTCCATGGGAGACGATCTTGCCGCAGCCAACGTCAATCGCTCGTATTCGCTCGCCGCGACGAGCATCGCGATCTTCACGTTCATGTTGTTCTTTCTGTATCCGAGGTTCGCGAGCGGCGAGATCAACGCTTTGCTGTTCCAAGCAACGTTGGTCGTGATGGGTGTGGCGACGTTCTCATTCGTATTCGCGTCCTTCTACTACTACTACTGCTCCTCGCTTGGCGACCGGATCGATGATGCCCAGCGGGCTACGTACTCCCGGCGAGGCGATCGCTTCTGGCTGGTCGGTTACACCCTGCTGTTCCTGGATCCGAGCCTGATCCTCTTCTCGATCGGGCTTCTTGCCGTCGGGTCTGTCTGGTTCGCACTCTGGCTGGTGTACTTGCTCTTCGTGATCCGCTACTTCCCGAGGGTCCAGACGGCGCCACCATCTGACCCGCAGGTCTGACCGCGAACGCGCTCGCGAAGGCACTTCGTGTGCCGGCGCCGCGCATTGGCCGACGGCGCGCAGGTCAATGAAAGGCGGCATGAGGTAACCTGCCCTCGCCGGTGAGCAACGGGGGGGGCCGCATGAAGTGGATGCGTAACGCTTGGCGCGATCCTGTCGGATTGCAGGTCATCGCGTGGGCGCTGATCGGGCTGCTGGGGTTGCTTGGATTCTGGTTGAGCACGCTGGTACCGCCAGCGCGCGCGTGGGTGTTCGAGACGCTCGACCGTGTGACTCGCGCGCAGTTGATCGGCTGGCTCGCACTTGGTGTCGCCGTTGGTGGCGCGTTGGGCGCGCTGATCTATCGCCACGCGGTAAGCGACAGACTCAGGCGCCTGAAGACGTCGGCGACGCTTGACGTCAGCATCACGACGAAGGGGCCAGCGCGAGAACCTAACAAGAACATCACGACGAAGGAGTCAGCGCGAGAACCTAACAAGAGCATCGCGACGAAGGAGCCAGCGCGAGAACCTAACAAGAGCATCACGGCGAAGAGACCAGAGCGAGAAGTTGGCAAGAACATCCCGACGAAGGGACCAGAGCGAGAACTTAACGCGCACGAGCGAGCCGCGATGAGGTACCTCGCCGAGCATGAACGCGCTCGTGTCGACGTCGATGATTTTCCTGAGGTGATCGAACTGAACGGGCTTCGGACGAATCAAGTGCTCAATGAACTCGTCCGCCGGAAGCTAATCGCCAGGAGCGCAGTCCATCCCTACCAATGTTGGCTCACTGACCAAGGGCGTGACTTGGCTATCCTGGAGCGTTGGGCGTAACGGTCCGAGGTGGAAGGGGTGAATCACCACCTGCGAAGCAGGTGGGTTGCCTCGAATCGATCGTTAGGCTGCCGCGAGCCGACCCTACATTTTGCAATGTACAGCCTTGGAATAGGACTCATGAGGGCAAGCAACGAAGCCATCAACTATTCTTAAACGCATTGACCCGGGAGCAATCGTCGCATAAGCCTCTCTGGCGGCAGCAAGGGCTGGTGCGTCATGTTTGAGAAAAGCGACCGTGGCCGCAACATAGGCTTGCCACTCGGCTGTCGCCCGCGGGCTGTTCGCCTGCACAAAGTATGGAATCGCCTCGCCCTCGCGACCTGAAAAGGCAAGGACTTGTCCGGAATGGAATCGAAGTTCGAGCCGCTGCTCGAGCGACAAACGAGCGTCGTTCATGGTGGCATACGCGGCAAGCAACCGCAGGGCGGCGTCAGTGCAACCGGCTGCATTGAGCGGGCGCCAGCCGTAAGGTCCGTCTCGACTGTCAAACATCTCGTAAGTGAGTGCCCCTTGAAGCTCTACTTCGTCTTGTGGAACGTTGCACGAGGTTGCGGCAGCGAGTAAGGCAGCGGCGAGTGCGATCACTTGATCTCCTGACTAAACGGATCTGCCTACTGATACTGATGCTTCAAACCGAGCAAGCGTCGCATCGATGAAATCAGTTCACGCCGTCCTAACGAATGTAGGGGACGAACTCATCGATCGAGAGGACGGGATTTGCCTATCGAGGCATCCGAAGTAACGCAGGATTAATGGGGGAGACTCTGGGGGTTTCATTGCCCATACGCCATTCAGTTCCCCTGTGCCGGTCCAGTCAGCCTCGTCAGGTTCGAGCCGTCGGCGTTAATGAGGTAGATCTGGCCTGGTCCGCCGCCGTCGGATGCGAAAAGGAGTTTCTGGCCGTCCGCTGACCAAACCGCAGCACGTTCAGTAGCGCGCGTATGCGTCAGACGCCGTACGTTCTTGCCGTCTGCGTCCATCGTGTAGATCTCGCCGTTCCCGCTGCGGTCGGACGTAAACGCGATCTTGCTGCCGTCGGGCGACCACGACGCCGCATTGTCGTTGGACTCGGTCATCGTCAGCAGCTGAACATCCGTGCCGTCGGGCTTCATCGTGTAGATCTGGTTACTGCCGGAGCGGTCTGAATAGAAGATGAGGCGCCTGCCGTCGCGCGACCAGTTCGGCACCTGATCGTTGGCCGTACCGGGGGTGATTTCGCGAAAGTCGCTGCCGTCGGCATTCATCATGCAGATGCGCCACTTCTCGGCGTCGGTGAAATCGTTCGTCTTGCGCCATTGAAGGACGATGAGCTTCTCGTCCGGCGAATACACGGGCACGCCGGCAAAGCCGGCGAGGCTCGTCAGCTGCACGACGCCGGAGCCATCGGCGTTCATCACGTAGATGTTCGTGTCCTTGTCGTTGGCGCGCGGCGATTGAAAGAGGATCCGGCGACCGTCTCGCGAGAAGTAGGGGTGCGCATCCCTGCCCGGCACCTGAGTCAGCCGAACGGGGTCGGAGCCGTCGGCATTCATGGAATAAATCTCAGGATCGCCGCTGCGGTCCGAAGTGAATGTGATCCGCTTTCCGTCGTGCGACCACTGTGGGAAGGCGCTGTTTCCTGAGGAAACTACGATCGGCGCGGCCTCCCGAGTGTCTTTGGTGCGGCAAAGCGCCGGGGACGCCGAAACTGTGCCGATTAGAACCAGAACCAGTGTGGGCGACATGGCTCGGTGCCTCTGAATTGCGAGACAACCCCTATCGTCCGTCGCATTATGAGGGAGAGAGCGAATTTAGCGCGAGCGCCAGTCTATCGGCATCCGTAGGCGTCGCATCGCAGCCACGGACTTCGGGGGTCACTGGGGTTTTCCGAACCAGCATCTGACCCGTGGCTCAGCAGCTGACGCGGGCAATTCGATTCCGCCCCTGGCCACCAACTTTCAATGATCTGTCGGTAGCGCTGCAGCCGTCGCATTAGACTCTGCCGAACGGACTTGCTCCGGGAGATGCCCATGCCTCGCGCGTCGCTTCGCCCACGCCAGGTCTGCTCGGCCGGGCTCTTTGTATTCGGCCTGCTTTCGGTCCTGGTGACCAATGCCGCTGCACCGCGGGAAGCAACGGGCCCGGGATCAACGCGGCCGCGCGTCGGTCTCGTGCTCGCCGGAGGTGGTGCGAAGGGCGGCGCCCACGTGGGCGTACTGAAGGTGCTAGAGGAGCTGCGAGTACCGATCGACTGCATCGCCGGCACGAGCATGGGCGCGCTGGTCGGCGCGGGCTATGCGTCGGGCATTCCGGCCGACGAGATACAGGAGTTCATGGTCAGCATCGATTGGAAATCCGCAGTCGGCGGGCTCGGCCAGCGCGAGCTGCAACCGATCGAGCAGAAGCGCGCCGGCGTGACCTACAGCAACAATTTCGAGTTCGGTGTGAAGGACCGCGGCGTGCTGTTGCCAGGCGGCTTCGTCAACACCGCCGCCATCGAGGACTTGCTTCGCAGCTTCGTTGCACAGGCCCGTATGCAGGCGGACTTCGACCGATTGCCGATCCCGTTCCGCGCGGTTGCCACCGACATGATCAGCGGCGAGATGGTCGTGCTCGACGGCGGTGACATCGCCACCGCCATGCGCGCCAGCATGGCGATTCCCGGCGCCTTCGCGCCGGTAGTCACGGAACAGCACATCCTTTCGGACGGCGGCATGGTGCGCAACATCCCGGTCGACGTTGCCAGGGATCTGTGCGCCGACGTCGTCATCGTCGTCAACCTCGTCGAGCCGTCGGTCCAGCGCGAGAAACTGCAGACGGCCGTGCAGCTGCTGAGCCGCAGCATGGACGTGATGATCGAGGCCAACGAGGACCTGCAATTGCAGTCGCTGACGGACCAGGACATCCGCATCGACGTGGCGATGGGAGACATCACCACTGCGGACTTCGAGCGCGTGCCCGATACGATACCGCTTGGCGAAGCCGCGGCCCGGGCCAGCACCAACCGGCTCGCGATGCTGGCCGTGTCGGAAGAACAATACGACGCCTGGAGAGCGAATGTGACCGCGCCGCAGGTCATCGACGCACGTCTCGCAGATGTGCGTTTCGAAGGCCTGACCCGGGTAAATCCGCAGTTCCTCGAGCAGCGATCACAGGTGCGGTCTGGAGACTCGGTCGACACGGAGGAGATCAGCAGCGAGGCGCGGCGCATGTCTGTCCTGCAGGAATTCGAGTCGGTGGAGTATCGGCTGACCGGTGACGAGGACGCGCCGACGCTCGAGTGGCTGCCGCACGAGAAGCGCTGGGGACCCGATTACCTCAAGTTCGACCTGGGGATGTACACCTCGGAGGGCGGCGACCTCGCATTTGTCATTTACGGCAAACACACGCGCACGTGGCTCAACGAGCGCGGTGCCGAGTGGCGCAACGAAGCCCAGCTGGGCTACGAGACGTTGCTTGCCACGAGCCTGTACCAGCCGCTCGACGTCGGGCAGACGTTTTTCGTCGAGCCTCGACTCCTCTATTCGAGGACCTGGGAGGACGTGTTCCTCGACGGTGATCGCCTGGCGCAATACCGCTTCGCCGATCTCGGCGGCTCCATTGACGCTGGCGTCAATCTGGGCAGCCGTGCGCAGCTGCGACTCGGCTACTTTTACACTGATCGCAAGGTCGATCTCAAAATCGGTTCGCCCCTGCTTCCGGAGAGCTCACACGAGGACGCCGGGCCGACGCTGACTGCCACGTTCGATAGCCGCGATACGCCGTTCAATCCGACGCGAGGCGTCGCAGCGGCCCTCGAGTACCAGCGCAGCGACGAGTCACTGGGCGCGGATCGGGACTGGGAGCGCCTGGAGCTTGGCCTCGGCTTGGCGGTGCCTGTTTTCCGTCGCGACGTCGTCTGGGTGACGCTCGCGGGCGGCTCCGATCTCGACTTGCCGCTACCCGCCGATCGGGCTTTCACGCTCGGCGGTCCCGGAAGCTTCCCGGGGTATGAACTCAGCGAGCTGCGCGCCGGATCGTACTGGACCGCGAACGGCAGCTATCTCTGGAAGGTCAAGGACATCATGGCGATCCGCGGACAAGCGCTGTATGCAGGTCTTCGGCTGCAGGCGGGGCGGGTGTATGACCGCTTCGACATTGTCGACGAAGGCGAGGTGTACGGGGCGTCCGTCTACCTGACCGGCCGGACGATGGTCGGACCACTGACGCTGGGCATCGGCGCGACCAGCACCGACTCGTGGTCCGTCTGGGTTGCAGTCGGCCGGCCGATCGGGCACGGCACCATTCTCGAGAGAGGCA
>Ga0184627_10000830_pt1 | contig 12096 bp, 25 predicted proteins | sample PLM3_127_b1_FD_133150 | JGI IMG/M metagenome (GOLD analysis project Ga0184627, IMG submission 133150) | Groundwater sediment microbial communities from an aquifer in East River, Colorado, USA - PLM3_127_b1 | ecosystem: Environmental > Terrestrial > Soil > Riparian zone | place: USA: East River...
CGTTCGAGCTCATTTTCGCCTCCGGGCACGTAACGAAGCTTCGCCTCACACCGCCGAGTGGCCGGCCCGCGAGCCAGGACGCCGAACTTTCGTTACCTTGGTGCTTGCGTTTTCTCACTGACTGAACCCAGTTCCTGCCTCCGAAAAACCTACACCCGGGGCGTGTTCGCGTAAGGCTCCGGCGGATCGGAGCGTAGCCGCCCCGACTACATGATCAACACGGGCGGCAGGGTTTCAATGAGTTCGATATTCGCAGTGTCCACGGACGGACTGCGCTCAATTTCGGTGCGTGTTAGCTTCACGCGAATCACTTTTTCTGGTGAGTCGACCTTCTCGATGGCGGTGGGTGAAATCAGCACCGATTTGCCGCCGAGCCAATCGCTCGTGTCCACCACCAGGTAACGAATCCTCCAGCCCTCGTCGATCAGAAAATCGTCTACATGGCCGACCTCGCCGTCGGTCGCTTGAATATGGAAACCGGTCATCCGACTGCTCTTGTGAAGCATGGTCCCTCCACGCTACTTTCCGGCAAGGCGACGGCCAGTTCGAACCTCCCGACACACCTAGCTCACCTTATACACCAAAGCCCGCCACGTACGGCCAGATCTTTTCGTCGCACAGTCTTTCAGCTTCAGAGACCGGTCCGCATGCAGACAGCACTGACTGGAGCCCACGGCTCCGATAGCACCGAAGGAATGAGTGATGAGGAATGAGTAAGTCACTCGTTCCTCACTCCTCGTTCCTGGACCGTTCAGAATCGAAAGGTCACTCCAATTGTGCCGCGCATGAAGTTGAAGCTTCCGAGCGCAATATCGAACTCGTTGTCCTCCTACGGATCTCTCAGGGCACGGAAGTAGCGGATATCGCCACGAATGCCGACATTATCGCTGAAAAAGCCGGTTAGCCCGGCGCCCACGTCGAAGCCGAAATCGCTGTTACTGACGTTATCGAAGAGGCCGGTGGCTCTTGCGTGAAGAAGTCCGACGTCTCCGACCACGTACGGCCTCACCACACCGAGCGGCGCCCCAATAATGAGATTCGCCCATGAACATCTGGATGTGACTGTCGGTCAGGAAGCTGAATTCGTTCTCGATATCGAAAAGTCCGGGTAATACGCGTAATCGACTTCGCCTCCCAGGATTCCGCCGCCCATGAAGGCGATTGAGCCTCCGAAAAAGGTTGACCGTTCCAGGCGTCACCGCCGAACGTGATGCCGGCAAACGGGGTAAGGAGTGTGTCGGCGCCAGCACTACGGGGCATGATGACGATGAAGGCCGCTACAACTGTCAGGATAAGAACGAATCGTCGTTTCATCAGCGTCGCTCCTTTCGCCGGGATTTCCATTTTGGCTGCCGGGATTACGGCGCTCATACACCAGCACCCTCCCCGCAGACCAGATTCTTCGTCGCACGTTGTAGTGAGTAGTTGTAGTGAGTACATGATCTGTCCGCTCCCGGGAGTACGTGATCTGTCCGCTTTGCTCGCCGAGCAAAAGTACGGGATGAAACCCCCGGGCCCTGGCGCTGGGTCTCGGCCTCTAGTACCGGATCTCGGAAGCTCGTGAGGGTGATGGCAGCCATCTCAGGATGGCTTTCGCGGCTCTCCGTATCACGAGATGCAAGCCATTGAAAGCGCCAAGGCGCAGTTCCGTGATTAACAGGTCCGGTGGGTCGGTGGATAAGACTTTTGTCGCCTCTCTGAAACTCCCAACGCTTGTCACCTGATATCCAGCGTGGCTCAATAGGTCCACGATTTCAGTCCGCGCGTCGGCATCCTCATCGACGACTAGAATCGCCGGAGGGATTCTCACCAGCATGCCTGCCCGCCCCCGAAGAGGCGCTGAGAACCAGTAAACTGCCGTGAAAGCCGGAAATCTTTCGGGAAAGTGCGAAAACTGACCGCCATCAGATGGTGTCGTGGCCACCGAATTCAAGCTACACGCGCACTGCGATGGCCGCGGTGCTAGATGCCGTCGGGACTCAACTCACCGTTCCAATCGCAACGGGAAGACCAAATGGATCATGCTGAGCCGATGGAACAGGTTGGCGGGCACGTCCTCTGACCAGACGCTGTCCAAGCACGACAACTCTGTCAGGACGTCTCGACGGTTGTTTACCGGGACACGCTGATGTGAATGACATTCAGCCGGTAGAAAAGAGCCTCGCGAAATGTTCCCGCCTTCACGCACGAGTAGAGGTCTGTCAGAGCCGTCGAGATGATACGCACGTGCCCGGCATCACCCGAAGGGCTGCCCAACCGATTTTCTAGAAACCCCAAGAGGAGGGCCTGCGTCTGGTCGCCAAGTGATCCAACGTCTTCGAGGACAAGGGAGCCCGTACGCGTGTCCAACAACTCGACGAGCGAGTCGCCGTCAACTGCACAGTTGACCGCGACAGGCATTCGTCTCGGCTGCAGCCGTTCTTGAATGGCGCAGGCGACACGTCTGGCTGCAGCCAATGTGTCCCCTGTCACGAGAACCGGAACGTTGGCGCGAGCCGCGAAACTGATTTCGTAGTCGAGAGCACTCTGGCTGACGTCGCTTTCGTGGCCAGTTGCGTAATTTCGGGTTCGGGCACGCACGAAACTTGAGACGGTCCGCGCCACCGCGGATCCGAAACGCAGCGCCATCTTCGCCCCCTTTGGGCTGGGAAACAGGGAGAGATCGAAAATGGTCGCGCGAGCCATCCCATCTCGCGCCACCGTATTCGCTGTAGCGAAAGCGAGAACTCTATTGCGGCTTCGGCTACGTGTCAACGCCTTTCCACAGGTTCTTCACAGTCGTTCCACCAACTTTTCCACAACTGGACGGCACGTTTCTGGCGGTCGACCAAAACAAGGCGATCCGGCAGCTCGTGTCAGCGTCTCGGCGGATTCTTGCGCAACTACCACCGAGCGGCGTGAGGTCAGTGCCCGATCCGATCGCTCGGTCGGCTCAGTTTTCGGACACTACGAGCGGCGCTCGGAGAAACTGCCTCTACGATACGCGCCGCCGCCTCACCACGATGGCCCCACTCGGCTGCGCCGCTATCGCAACGTGATCCGGCGGCCCAGCGTGAGCTGCGCCGGCACACCCTGCGGGAACTTCGCCGTGATCGCCTGGCGAATGTGCTCTTGCCGATTTCCGGGATCCGGGTGGGTGCTGAAGAACTCGGGCTGCCTGCTGCCGCCGCTGGCGCGCGCCAGAATGTCCATGACATTGACGAGCGCGCGAGGATCGTAGCCGGCGTCAACCATGATCTGGACGCCAAGGGTATCCGACTCGAGCTCGTGCTCGCGCCCGTACTTCATCAGCGTCATCTGGGCCACGAAGGCTGCCATCTGTTGCGCGCCCTGCCGCCTTCCGTACTCGTCCGAGGTCGCGACCCCAACGGCCCCAACCAGCCCCTGCCCCAACTGCGTCTTGGCGATTTGCTCGGCTGAATGTCGCCCGACGACGTGGCCGACTTCGTGGCCCAGCACGCCGGCGAGCTGCGCCTCGTTTTCGAGCCGCTCCAGCAACGCCCGGGTGATGAAGACGGGCCCACCTGGTAAGGCGAACGCGTTGACGGTCTGCTCGTCACGGAGCACCTTGAACTGAAACTTATAGGGTGTGGTCGCCACGGTCCCCTGACTCACCAGCTTCCGGCCGATCGCCTCGAGATCAGCCTGAACGGAGGTGTCAGGATCCACGCCGCCAAACTCCTGCGCCATCTGCGGGGCAGATTGCAGCCCGAGCACCACCTCTTGTTCCTGGCTCAGGGCGACACTCTGGATTTCGCCGGTGACCGGGTTGACCTCCCGCGACGCGTAGTACCCCAGGAGCGCCACCACGGCCATCATGGCCGCAATCAGCAAACGTCCCCGTCTCATCGGATGACTCCCTTCTGAAGACAACGCACGAGATCGCGCCTGGTCCAGCGTATGGGAGGACGCATTGGCCGCTGTCCTCCCCGCAGGTTCGTTCCCTGGTTATCGCTGGACTTCAAAGTCCCTGGTACTAGCGGATGACCCGTTGAGCAGGATGTCGACCTTGTATTTTCCGGCTGGCCATCCGTCCGGTCTTGAGATGTGGAATTCGGTTCTGGCGTTGCCGGTCGGCGCGATCGTCTGCCTGGATTCGTCGACCACCTGACCATCTTGATAGGTCCAGCGAGCGGTCAGCGTCGCGGCTGCGGACCCTTCCGTCGCCACCGACGCGTAGATGGTATCCGCGGGCTTGAAGGAATCCGTGTTGTCGTTGATGGTCTTGTCAGCGTTCAGGGATCGACCCAGGTCGATCTGGGTGACGCGGAGGGCGCCCCCCGTCGTGCTCGTGGTACCAGGATTCTCGCTGCTGCTCGTGCAGCCAGGGCTCACAACAACCGCCATCGCGAAGCCAACGGCAATGGCCGCGAAGGGTTTTCTACGCATCGCGTGTCTCCTGCCAGAATGTGAGAGCTCACGCTCCCGGGATCTTCAGTTGCTGACCCGGATAGATCAAGTCCGGATCCTTGATAATGTCTTTGTTCGCCTCGTAGATCGTCCGCCACTTGTTGGCGTCCCCGTACTCCCGCTGCGCGATCTTGGAGAGACTGTCGCCCCTCACGACTACGTACGTCCTGCCGGCACCGGTCGTCGCCGTGGGCTGAGGGGCCGCGGGAGCCGTCGATGATCCGCCAGATTTCACGTTGCTGAAGTCGGGTTTCGCTTCCGGCTGCTTGTCGTCCTTTTTGTCAAATATGCCCATGGGTGCACCTCCCGGCAAAGCCACGCGTCACATTATAGCGCTGGGGACGCCCGAGCCGACGCCAAGCTCGTTGCCGATCTGCGTCAGGCCATCGCGCTCTGCCCGAACAAATCGTGCGTAGTCTTTCGATTCGACAAACCACTCGGACGGGTGACAACGGCGGTCGTTCTCGGTTGTCATCACGCGATTCGCAGTACTCGCGTTCTCTACGGCGAGTTGCGAACGCCGACGATCAACAGGAGCACTACACCGGCGACCGCCGCAATCCCCACCACCGGCGGAAGCGGCATCGTCGGCTCTCGATCTGCCGTCGCGTGAATCGGACCAATGTCCACGACGCTCTCGCGGCTCGCGGCGCGATGATCAAGCATGCCAGCCAGTTTGTGGAACGATACATCCTCCAGCAGGACGTCCGCCGATCGAACAGGAGGCAGGAGCATTGGGACATCCTCATGGAGACTGGAACATCGCGCTACTGACCGGGTCAACCAAGCGTCACCCTTCACAAGTGTCAGTCAAGGGTAGCCAGTCACCATCTGTCCAGCGCAATTGTGGTCGTGAGGAGGCGGTCTCGAGATTGTGGTGGCCGGCGTCGGCGGCCCCCACACCGGTTGGCGAGACTCGTCGACAGCCGGAACTATCTTGATCAGACTGCTGGAGAAGCCGCGCGAGCCGGTCCTGGACACCTTAATCTCAGCCGGCCCTGTTCACAAGTGAACAGACCAGCGTGGACCAGTCCGTATAAAACGCGTCCACCATGGACACAAACACGCTCATCATCATCATTCTGGTCATTCTGGTGCTCGGGGGAGGGGGAGTCTTCTATCGACGCCGGCGATAGGTCTCACGTGTAGAAGAGGTTTCACCTTCCGCCTCTGCTGAAGCTTTGGCGGACCGCTTAAGCCCCGGCGAAGGCGGCAGGTGGGGCTGTTACGATTTCGTGATTGACACCCGGACCTCGATTGCCTGATCGATCGGGCGCGTCAGCAGGGCGCCGCGCGCCAGCCTGATCTCATCGCCGGACGTCGACAGCACGACGGCGGCTGCGTGCGCCACGTCATCGTGATCGCGGGCTATTCTTTCGGTTCGTTCGAGAACGAAACGCTCACCACCGATTGCTCGTCAGTAGTTGCCAAGGGGAGGCCGATGCCGTCGCCGAAATCGGCAACCAGTACGGCGTGGGTTAACGACCGGTGCGTGAGCCGCCGCGGAACAATGCGCGGATTTTGCCACAGAAGCTCGACGCGGTCGGCAGTGATGTAGTCGGCTCGCCGGTTCTGATATTTGAGGTAGTAGGCGTGTTCCCACACATCCAGGCCAAGAATTGCCTTCCTTCCATGATGGGATTGTCCTGATTCGGCGTGCTTTCGATGCTGAGCTTGCCGCCAGTGTTAATCAGCCAGGCCCATCCGCTGCCGAAGCGACCGACCCCTGCCTTCGTAAACTGTTCTTTGAACGCATCGAATCCGCCCAATGAGCTCTTTATCGCGTCAGCGAGGGCGCCGCTCGGCGCGCCGCCGGCTTTCGGTCCCATAATCTGCCAGAACATCGTGTGGTTCATATGACCGCCGCCGTTATTGCGCACCGCGGTCCGGATGTCCTCGGGCACCTCGGAGAGATTTCGGAGCAGGTCGTCCACACTCTTCGATTGAAGAGCGGCATGTTTCTCGAGTGCCCCATTCAGGTTCGTCACATACGTCGCATGATGCTTCCCATGATGGATCTGCATCGTCTGCGTATCGATGTGCGGCTCGAGCGCGCTGAAGTCATAAGGCAGAGGGGGAAGTTGGTGAGCCATCGTTGGGGCCTCCTAGTTACTTCGCGGTGAAGAAATGACCGCGTAAGTTCGTGATTCGGACCGATGGCCCGACGGCCGGCCGTGACCAAATGGTTGATTCTACAATTACCTCGATCGATCCGTCGTACGACACTGCCCGCGCATGACCATTTATCAGAGGAGCGGGCATGGTTCAGCGCCGACAGCGCGAGCGGAGTCTGTTCGAAGTGTTGTTACCCGATGGGCACGAATTGTGGCCCGACTGGTTGCGGCGGATCGACACGCTGCTCGAGGACGAGGGCCGTGATTGAGATCGTGGCCCGGCGCTTGAGGCCCGGTCTGTTCAAAAATGGACAGACACCCGACTTCGCCGCTGCTAAGCTCTCCATAGAAACAAACGCATACAGGAGAGACTAACCAATGAGCATCAACACCCTACTCATCATCGTTGTCGTGCTGATACTACTCGGCGGCGGGGGATTCTATTTCGGGCGCTAGAGGATCAGCCGCATTATAATGGCCCATCCTCATCTGGAGATGGTCGGGTAGCAAAGCCATTCAGCTTTGCCCCACAGATCCGAGCATGCGGCTTTCCCGCACCCGGTTCTTCCCGAGGGGTTCGAATCAGACGGTAAGGGCTGCCCGCGTGTGGAGGATTCTCGCACGCACGGGCGGGTTGAATATTCAAAAAGAGGGAGAACTAAAATGGACGACGACAACAAACAGTCTGGTCAGTCTTCTTACGGAGCATCAACAGGAACTGGCGGCACCGGCACGGCCGCTCGCATGAAGGAACAGATCTCTGAAAAGGCCGCGGATATTAAGGAAAAAGTCACTGACTTCGGCCGCAAAGCCGCTGACAAGATCAACCATTCGCGTGGATCCGCTGCCGGTACTTTGGACCAGACAGCTTCCTCACTGCACTCGGGCGGTGACAAACTGTCCGGCGTGGCCCACTCCGCTGCTGACAACATTCAGGCCACAGCTGACTATGTTCGTCGGACCGACTTGAAGGGCATGGCGGACGACGTTCAGGACATCGTGAAGCGTTACCCCGGACAGTCACTGGCAGCAGCTGCAATTCTGGGCTTCCTGGTGGCCCGCGGTCTGCGCGGCAGCGATTAATCACCACTCGCGGAGGACTTCAGTATGGCGACTCCCCAAACGCAGAGGTCCTTCCCGGAAGTCCTGCAGGACATCGTAGGCAATCTGCAGGAAATCATCCGATCTGAATTTCGCCTCGCAAAGACCGAGTTCAAAGAAGAAGCTGCTAAAGCGGCCAGGCCCGCCGCCACATTCGGAGTGGGCCTGGTTTTGGGCTTCTATGGAATCGGTTTCTTGCTCCTGGCGTCTGTTTACGGGCTGTCTACGGTAATGGCTGGGTGGTTGGCAGCGCTGCTTGTCGGCACGATCCTCGCAATTGTCGCCATTGCCCTTATGAGTTCAAGCGGAAAGAAACTGAAGCGCGTGAATCCTACTCCCGATAAAGCCATTCAAAGCTTAGCGGAGAATGTCCAATGGGCGAAACATCAGATCAAATAGAACGGCACATCCAGGAAACACGGAACGATCTCAGCGACAACTTCAGCGAACTGAAAGAAAAAGTAAAAACTGCAGTTGACTGGCGCGCCCAATTTGAAGAGCGCCCCATGACCATGATGGCTCTGGCGTTTGGGGGAGGTGTATTGCTCTCAGCTCTGCTACCCTCCGTACGCGCCTCACTCAGAAGAACCTCAGAGAGTCGCTGGAATGCGCCACCAGATCGCGATGCCCCAGCTCTCTCCATCAAATCCCGGACTGCATATGATGACAAGGCAAGGCAGACTTTGGAGACCTGGGATGCCCTCAAAGGCGCTCTGGTCGGCGTAGCCACCACCAAACTCAGCCGTTTCCTCGAGGACCTGCTTCCCGGGTTCAAACAGGAATTCACCAAGGCCCAAATCGGCAAAAGCTTTGATCGGTCCAGTTCATCCATCTCCGGCCAGCCAACCTGGCAAAAATCGACCGCCGCCGGACCCGATTAGCTGAGGCTCCGTCAGCCGAATCCTCTAAGAAAACGCCAACGCCAGTTCATCCTAGCAATTGTCGGCCCTCGGTGAAGCAGTGGTACGGACGTGTGGGGACCACGTTCACGTTGGCAAGCAAGCGCCGCGCACACACGCCCGACCAGGAGAGTGATCACCGACCTGACGAGGTTTCAGGTCTGAATCCGTCGCACAGTCCGTGTGGCGTAATCCTTCATACGCCCTGCCTGCAGAGTGGCTGACGGTCGGCAATCGACTATCGGCCACCCGTGAGGACGACAACGTTACGACGGCGCCTGGCGTTCCTGACGCTCACAGCGACTTTAGAAATTCGACTAGATCCGCTTTCTGTGCGGCGGTGAGATTCAGTGCGAACAGCTGGTTATAGTGATTAACCACCGCGAGGAGATCCGGCGCACTCCCGTCATGAAAATACGGCGCATGCTGCCAGAGTCCGCGTAACGGCGTCGTCCGGTATTTTCCTGTGGCGGTCCGGGCGGCATACCTTGGATCCGTGCCGACCTCGGCCGGATCGTGCAGGAACGGCACCGTCCGCGTGGGACCGCTCAGTATGTCGGTGAAATTCGGCGATTGGTGGCAGGTGGCGCATCCGGCCTCGTTGCGGAACAGATGCTTGCCGCGCCTCGCCGCCGCGGGATCGAAGCTGTTTCTCGGAGGCTCCGGCGTGCGCAAACTCAGTTGATAGTCCAGCAACGCCGCCAGCTTCGGGGTGACGAGATCCGGCGTCTGCTTGATGAAGAGGCTGATGCGTGGATCGCTGAAGGTGCCCTGCCCGCCCATCTGCCCCACCCCCACGTCGCGAAATACCCGTCGTCTGGAGCCTCGTACTGTTGGTTCCATGTCGTGCGCTTGCCTTTGCTGTAGTACAGCAGCACGTCGTGAACCCGCCCGTATCGGGAAGGATCATTATGGGCCGACGTTCGCTGCCACATTATCTCGTTCCGAAAATCGCCACCCTGGGAACAAAAGCTCGGTCGTCCCACGTCCACGTGTCAATGAATGCTTGTTCTTGGGCCAGATCATCAGAACCGACGTTGTTGTAAATCTGGTTGTACGTCCGCTTGGAATTGAATGGGGGATCGATGTAGCAAAGGTCCACCGTTTCATCATGGACCTTTGCCTCTAAGGATGTCTACGTTATCGCCGTAAAATAGGCGATTCATGCCGTGTGACATTTCGGCACAAACTGCCTTAGTCTGTACGCCCGAAGATGTGGTACCTTGCTCGCCACGTACCGCTACTGCTTGTTGTGATCGGGAAGGCCAACGCCGACGCGAGCCACGACGCCGACGGCAAGCAGGCTGCCCAGGCCGCCGTCTCCTACTGATCGGCAACACGGCGTTAGGCCACTACCAGCCGGCCGGCGTGACAAACAGACTTTTCGACGTGTCGGACATTCGTCGCGCTGCTCGAGACGGTCGAGTCCCAAAAAGCTGCCTCAGCTGGTGCGGCGTTCCTGATCGGAGGCTTTAGATGGAACGAATCCAGAGGCCAGCGCCAGCGCAAACGTGTCCCGACTGCGACGGGCCACTTGAGCCCATGACGAGTGTCGCCACGGGCACGGTCAGTGAGGAGGCGACGGAGAATACCCAGTTGGAGTTCTACCGATGCCCTGAAGGTCACGGGAGATTTCAACTCATGCCAGATGGCAGTCTCCGCAAGGGAGAGGTCGGGCTGCCGTAAGTCGATTTCACAGTAGCCCACTACCCAGCGCCGCCAAGCTGTCGCCGCGATCGATGTCGCCACCTTCGACATGAGGGCACCGCCGGTCGCACCGGACGACACCGATACGCCACATGTCAGTGCACCCGTGGACGAGTGGGAAATTCAACGCTAACGGACGAATCAGACTTCCCGATGCGCACGGTCATGTCAGTTCGGCACCCGCAACCGCAACACAAGACCCGCGCGATGACGCCCAACCCGATCGCTTCGCGCCCGAGCCGTGATTCCTCCGACATGATGAGCACCTGGAACGGTGGCCGAGGCTTGAGCGCGTTCATGAGACGCAGGAAGCCGGGCCGATTGGCGAACTCGGCACCGGAGATCCCGTCGTCAACGTAGACGTGCTCATCGGCGACGACCCAGCCCTTTCGCTGCGCGTAGACTTTCGCGTGCTCGATCTGGCGGGTCACGGACTTCCCCTCGTCGGCGCGCCATTCTGCTCGGTCGATTTACGCGCGTAGATAGCGGCAATCATGGTCACGCTTCCGTGCGAAGTCTGTCGGTCGGTCTGCGGTGATAGATGCTGCCAATCTCGCTACGCCTCCTTCTTCCGCTTCGTTTTCTGCGGCGACTGCGCGGCGATCAGCTCGAGCAGGCGTTGCGTCGTCGCCCGCATGCCCAGCTCGCCACGCTCCCAGCGAGCCACGGTGTTCGATGTGACGCGGACGAGAGCCGCGAAGCCCGATTGCGAGAGGCCCATCCTGTGCCGGAGTCGTCGAAGGTCGCTGGGGGTCACAGGCGTAACTGTATACGCTACGTATAGCTCTGTTAAAAGAGGACGGGTTGACCGACTCGATGAGTCCCGCCGCCGTCACCGCGCGATGCACGCTCCTGCGCTGGCGGTCCCCGTTGTCGGCGGTCCTTCACAAAGATGCAGGAGCGGGGCATCGGCAGATTATGTCGCGCTCAGGCTTCGCCGCGGCGATCACGAGCCGCCTTTCTCGAGGCCCGGGGTTCCATCTCCGCCCACAGCACAGCGATTCGAGCCGGCGCGTTTGCTGTCAGTCCAGCACGTCGTCTGCACGCGCGTCGGCGATCGCAAGGCCGCCCACTCTCGTGGATCACACGGAGGTGACAGCTCGACTATGCCACGGCGCCGATATGAATCATGTTGAGGTGATAGAACAGGTCGTCTCTGAACTGCTTCGCGTGAACTCGCTCCAGCAGTGATACACTGCTGCCGGCAATCACCCTCAGTCTCGCTGCTGTGCCCGTGTCGCGGCTCTCCAGGAATTGTTTCAAGAACGCCTGTTCTCGCAATGCGAGTGACCCGATTTCATCTAAGAAGAGGGTGCCTTTCCGTGATTCGATGTCCAGTCGCACGGCACTCTGAGTGTCGAAAACTGGTGCTGCCGGCAACGCCGCCCGTGGCTCCGCACAGTCAATGATGATAAATGGACCGAGCGTCTGAAGGCTGCGTTCGTGGATCGTTCGGGCGATGTTATGACGAGTCTCTCTATCCGGACTGGTAATCAACACTGGCACAGACGTCTCCGCGGCGCACGCGATCTCCTCGTCGTTGCGAGAGGGGTGCTGAGGAAGTTCGACTGAGGACACGAATGCTGCTCCAAATCCAGACCGGCATCAAGCCCGATCGGATCATGCTGCCAAGTGAGTAATTTATCGGGTGACACTTGCTTCAATGCAGATGGCGTGCCACTGGGAATGATGATCGCCGAGGGGCGGTGCATTGTTACCCGCGGATATTGTCAGCCTGCGAGGACGCTCCTGGCGTTGAGAATGGACACCGCGTGGTCACCGCTCTCCTCGAATGGCCCGGAGCGTCTCGCAGCGAGGCTGTGGTGCCGTTCAGCGCGCTGCAGGGTGGCCGGCAGAAGTTATGC
>Ga0184627_10000831_pt1 | contig 12093 bp, 12 predicted proteins | sample PLM3_127_b1_FD_133150 | JGI IMG/M metagenome (GOLD analysis project Ga0184627, IMG submission 133150) | Groundwater sediment microbial communities from an aquifer in East River, Colorado, USA - PLM3_127_b1 | ecosystem: Environmental > Terrestrial > Soil > Riparian zone | place: USA: East River...
CATACTCACTCGAAGTGGAGCTCGCTTTTCAGCGTCGTGAAAGGCGGCCTGCGCCCGGTGCACATGTACGCGAAATTTCTTCCCGCCGCAGGCCCGCCGATCTACCCTGCATCCGGCCTCATCGGCACCGTCGAACGAGGTCAAGCGTTGGCAGCGGCTTTAAGAGACAGCGCGGCGGTGTTGATGCGGGCGCATGGCGACACGGTGGTCGGGGCCAGCCTCGAACAAGCGATCCTGCGCACTATTCAACTCGCCTTCGTCGGCGAACTCGCCCATATGGCCGTCGCCCACGGCGAGCCGCATTACCTGACAGCAGAGGAGATGGCGACCTTTGCCGCCGACCAGGCGTTTCCCGCCCGCCCGTGGGAATTTTACTTGAGCCGGGTGCGCGAGCGCCGCTCTTCTTGACAGCCTCGTGATCGACTAATAGATTCGCGAATGCAGACGTTTTATTGTTTTATCCCAATTGCCAAGGAGTGCTCATGGCCGCCAGTCGCAAGAATGTTCCAGCCATCGACTCAGCCGAATTGAGAGAGCTGACGGAAAAGTTGATTACCGCCTGTCACATCCTCGATCACGAGGGCGTCACCGATGGCTATGGTCACGTAAGCGTGCGCGTTCCCGGCGCGGACGCGTTCATTACCATCTCCAACGTCAGCCCCGGCTGCGTGACGATGGACCGGCTGATCATGCAGGATTTCGACGGCAACTACCTCGACGGCGCGAAAACGCCGCCCAATGAATGGCCTATTCACGCGTGCGTTTTCAAGGCCAGGCCCGATGTCGAGAGCATTTCCCACACGCACTCGAAGTGGAGCACCATCTTCAGCGTGCTGCCGATCAAGCTGAAGCCGATGCACCACTACGGCAAATTTCTCTCCGCCGACGGCCCGCCGATCTATGAAGGCATCGGACTGGTGCGCACGGTGGAGCGCGGCAACGATTTGGCGAAAGCTTTGGGCAATGGGCCGGCGGTCTTGATGCGCGCCCACGGCGACGCGGTGGTCGGAGAAAGCGTCGAGCAGGTCATCGAGCGCACGACGCGGCTCGCCATGCTCGGCGAATGGAATCACTTGGCGCTGCTCCACGGCGAGCCGAGATACTTGACCGCGCAGGAACTCGAAGTCTACAACGCCGACCAGCGCTTCCCGATGCGCGGCTGGGAGTATTTTGTCAGCCGGCTGAACGGAGGCAAAACTAAATTGGAGTGATGGAGTATTGGAGTGATGGAGTAATGGGCCCAACACTCCATTACTCCAACACTCCAAAAATTTAACTCTGGCATCCCGAGCTAGGAGGACCGTAACATGACGTCTGCAGAATTCGTGCAGCAACTGAAAAAAGACATCCAGGCGTTTCCCAAGATCCGCATCAAGCATCCGTTCCTCAAAGCCGTATGCAACGGCACGGCCACCATGGATCAAATCCGCGCCTGGGCGATCCAGGATTATCAGTTCCGGGCCGCGGTGCCGCGCATTGCGTTGCTGCGCTATCTGGCCTGCACCGATCCCGAGATCGCGCAAAAACTTTGGGGTGTCGTCGAGGAAGAAACCCGCGGCTTAAACACCGGCAGCGCCGGCCACAATGAACTGGCGATCCGCTTCGCCGAGTCCATCGGCCTGACGCGCGACCAGCTTGAGAACGCCGAGCTTCGGCCATCAACGGCCGCGCACCTCTATTACGTCGAACTGATCATCCATACGCTGCCCTGGTTCGTCGTCATGTCGATTCAGATCGGCGCGGAAGGGACCTTCGGTCCGGCGGCGGCCGCACTCGGGCATGGTTTCATCAAGCAGTACAATATGAAACCGGACGACGTCCGGTTCTTTACCGTCCACGCGGAAGCCGATGAAGAACATGGAAGCCTCGCCGAGGAGATCGCTGAGCGCTACATCACTTCGCCACATCTGCAAGAGCAGACGCGCAAGCACACGTTCCGGCGCATGGAGCTGCTCTACGACATCTGGTCCGTGGACGGCTTCTAATTTCGCTTGAAGCAGCAATGGGGAAACTGACTCTCGGCTTCATCTCCGCGTTCAACGAGCGCGTCGAACCGCTGATGAAAGGCACGGTGCAAGCGGAAGGGATCGAATTGATCCCTACCTACTCGCACCCCGCCGAGACTTTTTGGCGCCAGCTAAAGTTCGGCGAGTTTGAAGTCGCGGAAATGTCGATGTCGTCGTACCTGATCGCCCGCTCCCAGGGCGCCGACATGATCGCCCTGCCGGTCTTTCCCAGCCGCCGTTTGTTTCAAACCGAGCTTTCGTACCACGCGGATTCTGGCATCGCAAAACCGGAGGACCTCGCCGGCAAACGGCTGGGCGTTGCCGAGTACCAACAGACGGCCGCGCTCTGGATACGCGGCATTATGGAACACGACTTCGGCGTGTCGCAATACAAGATTCACTGGCACATGGAGCGCAGCGAAGAACTGAGCCACGGCAGCGCCACCGGCTTCAAGCCCCCGCCGGGAATCTCATTTAACCGCATCGCAGCGAACAAAAGCCTGGCGTCGACGCTCCTGGAAAACGAATTGGACGTCGCCCATATCGCCAGCCCCTGGGTGCTCCAGGCTAATGCTCTGGATCGCTCCGCCCGCATCATGGGAGGGGGCGATTGGAGTAAAATCAAGCCGCTGTTCCCCGACCGCATGGCCGAGGGAGCGCGCTTTTACAAGCAGCATGGCTTTTTGCCGGTCAATCACGCCTACATCATCCGCGGCGACATCTATCAAAAATACCCCTGGGCGGCGTTCAATCTTTACACCGGCTTTGTCAAAGCCAGGGCGCTGGCCCGTGACAAATTGCTCGAGCGCATCCCCACGGCGCTCTTCTTCGGACCGGAGTACCTCGCCATGACACGGGAAATGGTCGGCGACGACCCGTTTCCCTACGGCATCAAGGCAAATACAGTGATGCTTGAAACGATCATCGGCTACTCCCACGAGCAGGGACTCACGCCGCGGCGAATGAAGGTCGAGGATCTGTTCGCTGTAAGCACGTTAGATCTCTAATTGTAGAGCCAACAAGGAGAAGAGAATGCCGAAGTTAAGATTGGGCTTCATCTCCGCATTCAATGAACGGGTGGATCCGTTGATGAACGGTACGATCCAGGCGGAGGGCATCGAGCTCGTGCCGACCTATTCGCACCCCTCGGAAACCTTCTGGCGGCAGCTCAAGTTTCAAGAGTTCGAAGTCGGCGAGATGTCGATGTCGTCCTACCTGATCGCGCGCGAGCGCGGCTTCGACCTGATCGCCCTGCCGGTTTTTCCCAGCCGCCGTCTTTTCCACACCGAGCTTTCCTACAACGCCGACTCCGGCATTAAAAAACCGGAGGACCTCGCCGGCAAGCGGCTCGGCGTCGGCGAATATCAGCAGACCGCGGCGCTCTGGCAGCGCGGCATCCTCGAGCACGACTTCGGCGTGTCGCAGTACAAAGTCCATTGGTACATGGAGCGCACGGAAGAATTGAGCCACGGCGGGGCTACTGGTTTCACGCCGCCGCCGGGCATCTCATTTCAGCGCATCCCGCCGGACAAGAGTTTGGCTTCCATGCTGGTGAACAACGATCTGGACGCCGCCGCCATCAACAGCCCGTGGAAAAACATGCCCAACGTCATCGGCCGGTCCCACCGAATTCCCGGAGCGGAGGGTGATTGGAGCAAAGTGAAGCTGCTCTTTCCTGACCGCATGGCCGAAGGGCGGCGCTTTTTCAAAAAATGGGGCTTTCTCCCCGTGAACCACGCCTACACGATTCGCGGCGATATCTACAAAAAATATCCCTGGGTCGCTTTTAACCTCTACACCGGCTTCGTCAAGGCGAAGCAGCATTTCAACGCCAAGCTGGTCGACAGCATTCCCACGGCGCTCTTCTTCGGCCGCGAGTATCTAGCCATGACCCGAGAGATGTTCGGCGACGACCCCTTTCCGTACGGCGTCAAGGGCAACCAAAAGATGATCGAGACGCTCATCGACTTCTCCCACGAGCAAGGGCTTACGACGAAAAAGATGAAGGTCGAGGAACTGTTCGCGGAGAGTACTCTCGCACTGTAGGACGGGAAGAGAATGCGACGAATCCTTACACGATTGGCGTTGGTTTTGGCGTTGAGCGCTGCGGCCGGCCCCACGCCGGCCGCGGCCAAGCCCGTAACATTCGCATACCAAACTCCCACCTTGAACAGCACCCTTCCCTTGATCGTCGGCGTCGATTTCGGCTTCTTCGCCGCCGAAGGGTTGGAGGTCAAGACCGTTTTCATCCGCGGCGGGCCGACCGCTATCGCCGCGCTGGTCGGCGGCGACGTCGATTACACGATTGTCGCGGGCGTGCCGGCAGTACGCGCCATCGTCCAGGGCGCGCCGGTTACCATTGTCCGCGGTATGCAGCCGTATATGGACTACACGCTGATCGGCGCCAAGGGCATCAACCAGCTCAATGACCTCAAGGGCAAGATCGTCGGGGTCACCGGCGCCGGCGGCATCGCCGAATACGCCGCGGTCGAAGGTCTCGCGAAAAAAGGATTGGTGCGCGACCGCGACTACAAGATCCTTTACGGCGTCGGCAACAGTCCTGCGCGCGCACAGTCCTTGGAGGCGGGACGGATTCACGCCTCGCCGTTTTCATTCCTCGAACGGATCGAGCTGGAGCAAAAAGGCTTTCCCGTGCTCTTCGAAATCGGCAAGGTGCTGCCGGCGTTTCCGTTCGTCGTGATCCTCTCCAGCAAACGCAAGGTGGAAACCGATCCGCAAGGGGTGACGGCTCTCCTGAGAGGAATGAAGCGCGGGCTTGATTTTCTGAGGACCGACAAAGAAAAGGTGGCCGCGGCGATCATCAAGAAAAACCAGTTCGGTGATCCTGCGACGGTGCGCAAGACCGTTTACCAGTTTTCCGATCTTTACTCGATTTCGATAACAAAGGATGATATCGAAGCCCTGTTCGCCGCCGCGCGCATCGAAGCGGAAGCAAAAAAGTTCGGCGGCGCAGAGAAGTTTTTCGCCGGAACTGTATTGACCAAGGCACTTAGCCAAAGCCGCTAACCCTGGAAGGAATCGTTATGGCAAGAGATTTAGAATTAACCCTTATGCTCGCCGACTATCACCGCACCCGCCCGCTTCTTTCCGGTGAAGTCACGGTCGACGGCATCAAACTAAAACCGCAGCGAGCGATTCCGGGCGAAGCCTGCCTGCGCCCGGTATACGAGGAGTTCGACATCGCCGAGATGTCCATGTCCTGGTATATGATGGCCCGCTGCCGTAAAGAACCGGTCATCGCTCTGCCGATATTTCCGCTGCGGATGCAGATCCACCCCTACATCTTTTGCTCGGCTTCCTCTGGAATTGAACGGCCCGAAGATCTCAAGGGGAAAAGAGTCGGCATGGATCAGTACCGGCTCACCGTCGGCCTGTGGGCGCGGGGAATTCTGCAAGAATACTACGGCGTACGCCCCGAAGATTGCCATTGGGTTACATCCGAGCCTGAAGGCGCGGGTTTTCAGCTCCCGCCGGGCGTGAGAATCACGGTCCAGAACGAGCCCACGGAAGCGCTGCTGCTCCGCAGCGAAATCGACGCGATCATTCCGCCGAACGTCGTGCCGTCGTTTCGTGCCAAGGACCCGCGCATTCGGCGCGTCTTCAAAGACCCGCGCGCCACGGTCAATGAGTATTTTTGCAAAACAAAAATCTTTCCGATCACGCACGCTCTGGTCGTGCGCCAGTCGCTCTTCGACCAGCACCCCTGGCTGGTCTCAAGCCTCCTGAACGCCTTTACGGAAGCGGAAAAGGTCTGCCGGAAATCCTACGACTACGCCAAGCGGCTCGCTTTCCCGTCGGCCGTTCTGATTCTCGAAGAAGAGGAAGAGACCTTCGGCGCGAACCCCTGGGGCCATGGGTTGACGGCGGAGAACCAAGTGGTTTTGGAGAAGTTCGTGCAGTACGCCGAAGAGCAGGTCTACATCCCCTATCGCCCGCAGTTGAGCGACCTCTTTGCGCCGGTCGGGAACTAAAACTGTTGCAGCGAACTTAGAAGAAAAGCGTCGTGCCATCTCGATCTTAATTTCCTCTCCCTCCCGGGTGGGAGAGGACGAAGGTGAAGGAATGCATAAGCGCATTCCCTAGTCTGTCACCTGGCGCGATACGGACTGCTAAAAAAACCGCCCTGCTCCAGCTCGCGCACCCACTGATTGTCTATCTGATCGTCGATGGACAACTGTCGCAGGGCCGGCTCGTTCTTTTCCAAGAATGCTTTGATGACGGCTATGCCCGCGCGACTCGGGTACGGAACCGCGGGCATGTAGCGCGGATAGTTCTTCTGGGTTTCTTCGATAACCAGCGGGTCGTCGATCCTGAGCCATTCTTTCATGACCTTCTTCACAAAGCCAGGATCATTTCTGAAAATCGCCATGGCGTCGGCGATCGCCTTGACGAAGCCCCGGACCACCTCGGTATTTTGCTTGATGAACGCGCGGCGCGTCACCACTCCGGCTACCTGGTACTCGGGAACTAAATCCGCCACGTCCGCCAGCTCGCGATATCCCTCTTGCTTCGCGCGCGCCAGAGTAGGCAGCGAAAGCGGCCCGCCGAAGATTCTCTTCGACTGCAGGCCGCCCAATATAGGCGGGACTCCTCCCATTTGTAGAATGGGTACGTCGGTTTCCGGCCTAAAGCCCCACTTGTCCAGAGTGAGGCGGAGCAGCAGATCCGTCGACGAGCCGTAACGGGTGATGCCCATCGTGACCGGGGTCGTCGTGACCGGGGTCGTGACCGGGGTCGGGCCTGAATCTGGACTCTACTGCCAGGTACTCACTCGCCTTACTTATCGGCGGCCGCCGCGCGCAACCGCAGACCGAGGGCGCGCACGGGCTTGAGCACGGTGGAAAACTCGGGATTGCCGTAGAACTCGTGTTCGTGAATCGTGATCGTGCTCGTATTGGGATCACCATTGCAGCGGCCACGTTGCCAGACCACAGCGTAGGGTGTTCTTCCGCGTATTTATCTCCCGCGGCTTTGCGAATCATTTTTTCCCAACCAGTAGGCGCAACAGGCGCGCTGTGCTGTAACACTCGACGTCGAGGTTGTCAAAATCTCGGTCGTTCGACCAGATTGGTAAGGACAACGACCGCGCTAAAGCGAGCGCGTCGGCGTCTTCCGGGTCTCGGCGCCCCAGGTCTATGAGGGCTTGCGGCAATCGACGTCGGTAATCGGCGATAGAATGAATCCGGAGCGAGAGTAGTTTCCACTGCATCTCTACCAACTCAACATTTAGCCCGTACTTACGAGCCATATGTGGCAGTATTCCGCTACCTCGTCTGTATTGAATTTGGCGACGTGAACGGAGACGTTGAATTCAGTAAAAACTTGCAGAGCCGCTTTTCCAACAACGGCGGAGAGGAGAACGTTGGCATCAGCGACGACGCCTTCGATAGGCACGAAAGTCCTCTTTCACATCCCGTTCGGCGACACCTTTTCGTTCGAGCGCCTTCGCTAAGTGCTTGCCAACCACCCCTGTCAGTTCCCGCCGGAGATCATCCGGAAGCCGGTCCGGGTCGTCCAGAGGCACATAGACTCCAGACACTTTACCATGTTTGGTTACCAGCACAGGTTCGCCGCTGCCAAGCAATACCGCGGTTCTCGTTCGCAATTCCCGTATTCCAGTCACTTCCATTGGTCGTTTCCTTTCGCTCAAGTCTATTCGCTGGGCGGGATTGTGTCAACGAGTGTGTACACATTGCGTTGCTTCGGCTTATGAACTGCAACGTTCAAAGCCGTTGCCGTCAACATTTGTAACGCAGGAAATCTCAGTTGCTGCTTTTTCTCACCCGTTTTCAACTCGTGGACGAACTTTCACGTTTTCGGAATTACGAAAACGTGAAAATATCGCTAGAACCGTCTGCCGAGCGATCTGGCTCATTACTCTCGCGTGCAATCGTGCTCGTGAAACCTGATCACGCTCGTCTTACGAATACGGATCGCGGTGCGGGGTCAGCAGAAAGCTGGAGACGATGCGCCGGTTAAACATCAGAAGTTTATTGTCAGGGTCTTGGTATCGTTGCCGGCGCCTGTAACATCCGAAGTCGTATAGCTCACGAGACCATTTTCGATGGTTGAGGTCTGGCCAGCCGCGATTCCCGGGGCGTCAGGACTAATCACAGCATCAAAGCCTCTGGAGCAATTCAGGTTCACGCTCGCATCAACCCCGGCCGTTGCCTGGGCATCCATGGAGTTTCCCCCTGGGCTTGTTGTTACGCGGCAGCTTCTCATGACTTTGACGGTGACGCCGAGTTGCGCGGTAGCGGAGGCTGCCTCTGCCTTTGGGTTCTGGAGGAAAAAAATGACCGCAAACAAACTCAGGAGCCGGCTGGCGAGCTTTAGAAGCGTCGAAGCTGAACAACTCACGATTGATTGACCCCCTCTTGGAACACGGACTCAGCGAGCCGTTGGGCGAAACGCTGGCAACTTTGGTTGTCGGTTTCACCGCTTGCTCCCTGATACCCATGGTGACCAAATGGGGTAATCAGTTCATCGCTTCAACCGATTACGCATAACAGCACAAAGCATGCCGCTGCTACCGAATCTCTACTACGGCGGAATGTCCTATTTTTCTGAGAAAATTCTCCACCGGCCAAGGCAGAACTGCCTCTTCGTAAAGGGATTTAACGCTCGTCCGGTCATCACTGCCCACGCAAATGATCGCTTAAACGACTCCGCGAGCGACGATTCAGCTTACGAACCGCCCTATCCAAACACTAAAGAGCGAGCGAACTTTTTGTTCCGCAGACCGGAATGAATAAGGGCGACCGTCTACTTTTCCATATGACGGGCATCGAACTGATGCATCACGTAATCGAGATGCGCGACCCACGCGCTAAAATGCTGCCCCCGCCAACGTGGTGGACTCCAGCTTCATTCAAGAGCTGGATAAAAGCGGCTTCACCGATGCGGTTTGAAAAAATAGCCAGCGACGTACGAACAGACCTGTGGTACTCACGGTAAATGGTGGAGCCCCACGGGCAAGCCCGTGGCACCTTCGCAGTACGCCCGTGAGGTGGAATCCTGAACAAGAGCCCCCGGCCAAGGCCGGGGCTTGAGTCGAAGGGTAAAAATTAGCGTTCGAATCACGCGCGCGGCGGACCGATTGTCCAAATTGCCGTGCCTTTCTACGGCGCCGCCGGTTGGGAGAAGCCTATTGGGCACTCTCGACCGCCTTCGCTTTGTGGGTCATTTGGCAGCGGCGCAAGACTGTCAATCTCTCTGCTCTGCTCTTTTGCCATTATTCGTCTTACGCAGCAAATTGGCTTGATTGATCCAATAATCAGACTCTTTGTGTGCCTCTGGATCATTGTATCCCAGAAAATATTGGTTCCCCATCGCGTCCTCTTCGCCAATTTTGTCCGTCGTGATCAAATCCCCAACGACAATCAGGCGATTTGACTCCTGCACGACTCCTCGCACTTCCGTTCGCAGAGCGTCGTCCGCCCCGATGGTTTCGACAAGCGCCCAGCAAATAATGACCCGAATGGAGATATTTACTTCCCTCCGTTCTGATCCCTGGCCGTAAACGGCTTGCCAACCCGGCTGCGCCGCGACAATTTGAAGAATCTTCCATCTCTTAGTTGCGTTCATATTTCCTCCGCGTGAGTCAAACGGTTTTTAATGCACGCTAGAGACGGTCGGCCTTTGTTAAGCTAAGCCGATTATCGATGCGGTCACACGCGAATCGACGCATATAGTCTTCGGCCTCTAGCTTCGTGGTGAAACTACGTTGGCTGGCGAACGAAAAATTATGCCCGTCATCAAAATCTATATGGCCTTTCCAGGTCCAACAGTATGTGTCGGGATCTCTCCGAAGCACGCCGACGAAGGCTTGATTACGGTGAGAATCCATTATTTTATACCTTTGGCGCTCTTCGGTATTCGTCTTCATGTTTACAACCTTAGTATGTCGGCAACCCCATAGCAAATAGAATTTCACTTGCTAATGAATAATGGATAGGCTCCCCCTTGAGTTCGGTCGAAGACTCGGGGTTGCCACCGGGCGACAACGCTTTGTAAAAGCTACATCGTTCGATCAAGAGCGGCGGCTCATCCCCACCTTGCGATCAAACCGAGCAAATCGCAGACGCGATTAGAATAGCCCCATTCGTTGTCGTACCAACTGAGGCACTTTAGATATTTCCCCCCGGTCACGCTGGTAAACGCCGGGTCGAAAATCGAAGAATGGGAATTCCCGATCACGTCGGATGACACGACAGGCAGTTGCATGAACTGCAAAATACCCTTCATCCGTTTCGAGTCGGCGGCGGCTTTGATCGCCGCATGAACATCGTCTGCGCTTGCTTGTTTCTCCAGTTCGACGAACAAATCGACCACCGAGCCGTCGGGCACCGGGACCCGGGCGGCGATGCCGTCCAGCCGCCCTTTCAGCTCGGGCAAGACCTGGCCCACCGCCTTCGCCGCGCCCGTGGAGGTCGGAATGATATTCTCCGCCGCGGCGCGGCTGCGCCGCCAATCCGAGTGCGGCACGTCGGCCAGGCGCTGGTCGTTGGTGTAGGCGTGCACGGTATTCATGACGCCTTCCACGATGCCGAAAGAATCATGAAGCACCTTGGCCAGCGGCGCCAGACAATTGGTGGTGCAGCTCGCGTTCGAGATCATCCGGTGTTCCGGCTTGAGTCCCTCGTCGTTGACGCCGAGCACGACGGTATAATCGATCTCGTCCTTCGCCGGAACCGTCAGCACCACGCGCTTGGCGCCGGCAGCCAGATGCATGCCGAGTTGTTCCCTGCTGGTGAATATCCCCGTCGATTCTATGACGGCGTCGATGGCGAGCTCACGCCACGGCAGCTTGAGCGGCTCTTTTTCGCGCAGCATGCGGGTGCGGCCGTGCGAGGTCACCATCTCATCGCCTTCGAGCCGCAAGGCGCCCTGGAAGCGTCCCATCACGGTGTCGTAATTCAGCAGGTAACGCAGCGCATCATGGTCGAAGACATCGTTGATCGCGACCAGCTCGGCGTCCGCGCGCTTATCGAGAATACGGAAGACGGAACGGCCGATGCGGCCGAAGCCGTTAATCGCAACCCTCATTTAGCACCTCCGCTGGCGTCGAGCCTGCCATAGTGCCGGACCACGTCGAGCACCCGGCAGGCATGACCCAGGCTCTCGTACCAGGCCAGCACTTTGACGATTCGCTTTCCGCCTTTAATGGTCGCGCGCGCATCGAAGAGCAACGATTGCCGGCAACCGATCACATCAGAAGAAACGATCGGATCATCGGTCGCGCCGATCAACGCCGACTGCTCGGCGGCGGCGGCGCGCATCGCCTCGTTCACTTGCTCGACGGTGACGCCGCCGTTTTGCATCACGCAATTGAGATCCAGCAACGAGCCCCGTTGCACCGGCACGTTGAGGGCGTAGCCGCTCAACTTGCCCGCAAACTTCGGCAGGACGAACTCAACCCAGCGCGCCGACTCGTTATTGTTGGGAATGATATTTTCCGCCGCGGAGCGGCTGCGGCGAAAGTCCTCGTGGGCATAATCTTGCAGCGATTGATCGCTCGAATAGGCATGGACCGTGGTCATCGACGCGCAGTCGACGCCGAGAGCGCGATCCAGAGAGCGCAACATGAGCGCGAATGCGTTGGTCGTGGCGGAGCCCGCTGAAATCATTTTGTCCGCACTCGCGGCGCTGCTTTCATTGATTCCCGGTATAACGATCCGGTCGATGGGCTCCGCCGGCAGCGACGCCAAAATGACCCGCCTGGCGCCGGCGCGTAAGTGGGCTTCGATGTCTTGGCGCCGGCGATACCTTCCGGTGGCATCGACGACGCACTGGACGTTCAAGACGTCCCACGGAACCTCTCCCGGCCGGGCAAGCTGCAGCATTCTGGTGCGGAACTTCTCGTTGATTAGATAGTTGTCCCGCAGCTCCGAGCTCGGCTCCTCGACGCCGTCGCTTCTGAGCAGGTACTGGAGGATCTCCGGTTTGCCGATATCGGCCACGGCGACGATTTCGGCGTCATTGCTTTCTAGCGCAAGGTGATAGAGGTGCCGGCCAATCTGGCCCAAGCCCATAATGCCGATTCGGATTTTCCCGTTATGCATCG
>Ga0184627_10000832_pt1 | contig 12090 bp, 12 predicted proteins | sample PLM3_127_b1_FD_133150 | JGI IMG/M metagenome (GOLD analysis project Ga0184627, IMG submission 133150) | Groundwater sediment microbial communities from an aquifer in East River, Colorado, USA - PLM3_127_b1 | ecosystem: Environmental > Terrestrial > Soil > Riparian zone | place: USA: East River...
ACCTCGTCGAGGCGCGCCCGCGCTTCCGGGGGGAGGCCCGACAGCCGCGTCTCGAGCCGCTGCAGCTCCGCGCGGCGTATGTCGTCGAACCGCTGCCGGAGCGCCACGATCGTGGGGATCGCCCGTCGTGACCGTTGCCACGCCATGAACCGCGCCAGCTCCTCGGCGACGATCGCTTCGGCGCGCGCGATCTCCGCGCCACGCCGTGCCAGGTTCTCCTGCACGACGCCCTTCAGGTCGTCGATGTTGTACAGAAACACCTGCTCGATCTCGCTCACGGCCGGGTCGACGTCACGGGGAACGGCGACGTCGATGATGAACAACGGCTCCGCGCGCCGGCGCCCCGTGACCGCTTCCACGTCGTCGCGCGAGATGATCGGGCGCTGGGATCCCGTGGCGGTGATGACGATGTCGGCACCGGCCATGGCCTGCCGCATCTCGCCCCACGGCACCGTCCTCCCACCGACGTCAGAGGCAAGCGCGTCCGCGTGCGCGGCGGTGCGGCTCGTGATCACAATCTCGGCGACGCCGTGGCTCCGCAAGTGCCGGGCTGTGAGCGCGCTGATCTCGCCCGCGCCGACGACAAGGACGCGGCGGCCGTGGAGGCGGCCGAAAATCTTTCGCGCGAGCGCGGACGCGGCAAAGCTGACCGACACCGCGCCTTCGCCGAGCGCGGTCTCGCTGCGCACGCGTTTGCCCACGCCAAACGCCCAGTGAAACGCCTTGGTCAGCAGAGGGCCCGTGCAGTGCCGCTCGGCCGCTGCCTGGAACGCGTCCTTCACCTGGCCGAGGATCTGCGGCTCGCCCACCACGAGCGAGTCGAGCCCTGCCGCCACCCGAAACAGGTGGTGCGCCGCCGCCAGGTTGTCATGCGCAAACAGGTGCGGCAGGAACTCGTCGCGCGCCAGTTGGTGATAGTCGCTGAGGAACGTCACCAGCTCGTCGCGCGCGCGCGCGGGATCGCTGCTGGCCACGTAGATCTCGGAACGGTTACACGTGGACAGCACCACCGATTCGGCGGCCGAGGAGTGCGTCGCCAGCGCTTCGACGGCAGCGCCGACGTCGCGGCTGGAGAAATCGAGCCGCTCGCGGAGCTCGACGGGCGCCGTCCGGTGACTTACGCCGAGCAGGAACAGATGCACTGACCGGCTCTCTACCGGACCGTTCGGACTGGTTGAGTACCAGTCACAACAGGCCTGCGAGCGCGATTTTCGGGCCGCGACAACGGAGCGGCCCGGGAGTCATCTCGATGAGACATACCATCAAAACGTGTGGCTCGTCGTGACGAAGTAGTTGATGGGCAAGAAGTTCAGCAGCACGATGACGAAGCCGAACACCGACAGCCTGGCCGTACGGCGGCCGCTCCAGCCCAGCGTCTGCCGCGCCAGGACGGCGAATGAGTACACGGCCCACGCGAGCACCGCCACGAACACCTTGGGATCGTTCAGCGCTATCGCCTGAAGGTTTGGGTCGTCCGGCGCCGCGACACGAGCCTGGGCGGTCCACACCGCCCCCACGACGACCCCGACGGTGAGAAACAGCCAGCCGACGGCGATCGCGCGCGAGTTCATGACGTCAAGCGTCTGCAGCGACGGCAGGCGGGTATAGAAAAAGCCCAGGTGTTTCCTCTTGATCGCCTTGAACTGCACGATGTACGTGAGGCCGAGCACGGCAGCGAGCGCCAGGCTGGCGTAGGCGAACAGCAGCGACGACACGTGCACCCAGAACCAGGGGCTGTCGAGGACCGGATCCATGTGCTCAACGCCCGGCGACAGGACCGGAATCGTCTGCAGGCCGATCAGGATCGGCATGATGAACACGCCCATCGCGCGCTCATCCGTCGTGATCTCGAGGTAGAGGTACGAGAGCGCCAGCAGCCACACGAAGGTCGAGACGAAGCGCGACGGGTTCGCGAACGGCACGTGCCGCACCTCCATCGTCTGCATGCCGATGACGAAGGTGTGGGACAGGGCGGCGAGGATCAGGAGGGTTGTGGCGATGCGGCCCGCCTGGGAGTGCCGCCGGGCAAAGTGGATGGCGTAGGCGATGCCGGCGGCGCCGTACAGGACCAGCGGGAGAACGTTCAATTCTTTGGGGCGTAGTAGCCCCGCTTGGTGCGCGGGGTCGAGTTTGCCCTTGCGATCTGCACCACGACGCGGCGAAAGGCGCCGTCGTTGCGCGGGTTCTTCGAGCTGTACCCGACGGTGTACTGGCTGGCGAGCTCGTCGGCGATCTGCGCGTAGACGCCGTTCAAATCCTCGATCTTCGCTGGAAAGAACGACCGCCCACCTGTTTCCTGCGCGAGCTGGCGCATGATGAATTCCGCTTCCCGGAACCCGCGGGTATTCGTGTCGGTGCCGCGCAGTGACACGGTGTAGATCGAGGTCTCGGACCGTTTTGCCAGGTCGAGCACCTCCTCGAACGACACGAGACTCGACGTATCCTCGCCGTCCGAGAAGACGATCAGCGCCTGCCGGCGGACGTCCTCTTCGTTCTGCGCCTTGATCTTCCCCAGCTCTTTCAGGGAGATGTAGATCGCGTTGTGCAGGGATGTCGATCCGCCGGACACGGTCTGCAGGATCGCGGCTTCGAGCTCGCTGTGGGTGGACGTGAACGGCTGCCGGATCGACACGCGGCTGTCGAAGTCGATCACCTGCGCGAGGTCGTTCGGCTTCAGCTTGCGCACGAAGTTGGTGGCGGCCACCTGCAGCGTCTCGAGCTTGTCCTCCATGCTGGCGCTGCTGTCGAGGAGGAGCGAGAGCGCGATCGGCTGTGGGCGGCGGGTGAAGAACACGATGTCCTGTTTGATACCGTCTTCGAACACCGAGAAGTCCGGCTGTTCGAGGTCCGTGATGTAGCGGAGGGCGCCGTCGACGACCGTGATGTTGAGCGAGACGACGTCGATCGTGGACCGGAACGCGGGGCGCTGGCCCTGCGGCTGCGCCGGCGCGGCCGCGATCAGGCACGCAAAGAAGCAGGTCGCGACGAGAAAAAATCGGTTCACCTCAGGCTCCCGTTTGTCCGCGCGCGGGTGTACCGCGCATTGTCACACCCGGGCGTCCCGAGGTCACCTCGGTTTTCTCCGGTGGAATCAGCGAGTCTGGCCTGCCGTACACAACCTTGTACTGCGACGACAGTTGCCGCGCGAGCTTCTGAAGCGACTGCCCGACGGCGCTGTCGATCAGCAGCGTGACGTGCTGCCCGCCGGTGTCGCGCGTGCCAACGTCGAGGACGAGGGCCCGCTCGCGCTCGGGGATGCTGGTGAAGTCCAGCGTGCCGATCACGATGGCGTGGAGCGCGACACCAGCCTGTTGCAGCGAGCCAATGACGTCGCGTCCGTAGCGGTTCGTATATTCGACACCCGGCGTGATGATCGGCACGATCACGGCGCGGGTCGCTTCACGCCGCCGCAGGCCCGCCGACGTTTCCACGAGCGCGTCCAGCAGCGTCATGCCGCTGGAGCTCATGGAGAAGAGGCGGCCGATGCCCGCCTCGAGGCGCATCCGGCTCGAGGTGTAATCGACGAAAATGGTCGGCCGATCCGCGAGCGCGATGAGCGCGATCTGGTGGTCGCCCGCCATCGTGGCCACGAAGGCTCTCAGCCCGTCGCGCAGCGAAGGGATGGCGCTCGACGCTGCGGCGCTGTTGTCGGCCAGCAGCGCGATGTCCATCGGCTCGATGGCACGCGACACACGCAGGACTTCGCGGCGCCGGCCGTCCTCGGTGACGACGAAATCGGCCGGACCGAGTGTGTCGACCGGCTCACCCTTCGCGTCGACCGCGCTGACGAAGAGGGTCCGCTCGCGCGCACCCGCCTGCGCGTGGATTCCAGGGGCAGAGCCGGCCGCCAACGCGAGCGCGCCGGCGAAAGCCGATATCAGTGACAGGCGAAATGGAAACGCGGCGCGCATGCTCCCCTGAAAGTGAGTATAGTCCCCGGCGCGTTGCCACTGTCAATGTGCGTCTGCTACGATTGATTGTTTGCTTGCGTCCCGAAAGAACCGGCGTGACGCCACACCTCGCGGATTCGTCTCCGGGAGCAGTCTGAAGGCGCTACAGACCACGATCAGCAGGTCGGGACCCGCGGCGACGGTCAGCTACACATTGATCGGCGCCATCCTGCTCCTGGGTGGTATCGGATACGCCCTGGACGAGTGGCGGGGCACGTCCCCATGGTTCCTGCTCGGCGGGTTAATGCTCGGGCTGGTTGTCGGCTTTTATGAGCTCGCCAGGACGATCTGGCGGTCATGAAGCCCGTCTGGTGGATGGTGGGATCGGGCGCGCTCTCGTGGCTGGCCGTCGCGGCCATGCCGGGTGTTGAGAGCGACGTGGAGGTTCTCCTCGGCATGATCGCTCCGCTGGCCGGGGCGGTTGCCACGTGGGTCCTGGTGGCGCGCACGTACGCGTCCCGGCCCGAGCGGGTGACGCCGCTGATGGTGGCGGCGTTCGGTGGCAAGCTGGTGTTCTTCGGCGCCTACGTGACAGTGATGCTCGGGGTCCTGTCGCTCCGTCCGTTGCCGTTCGTCATCAGCTTCACGACCTACTTCATCGCGTTGCACCTGTTCGAGGCGCTGTGCCTTCAGCGCCTGTTCGCGGGCACCACGCATGCGCCGCAGTAGGGCGGGTGCCGCGCCCTTCGACACGCTCAGGGCGTCCCGAGCTGGCCGAGGGACGCAGCGGACCCGCCGGAATGACACCTGATCGATGATGCAGATCGACACACAAGTGCAGGAGCCCGCCGCCGAGGCCGCCGCCGAGGGATTCAACGCGGGCGAGGTGATCATCGAGCACGTCGCCAACAGCGGCCTCGATCACCCCTTGATCCATCTGCCGACCATCGCGGGCATCGATTTCTCCGTCACCAAGCACGTGTTCATGCTCTGGGTCGTCGCGTCGCTGGTGTTCCTCATCATCACCGTGACGGTGCGGCGCTACCTCCGGCAGGACCGCCTGGTGCCCTCCGGCTTCATGAACGCGCTCGAGTCGGTCGTCGAGTTCATCCGCGATTCCGTCGCGCGGCCGAGCGTCGGCGACAAGTGGACGGCCACCTGGACGCCGCTCCTCCTGACGTTGTTCGTCTTCATTCTGAGCGCCAACGCCATCGGGATGATTCCGGTGTTCGACGTGCTCGGCCTGCTCAATCACTGGGTGCTGCATGCGAGCGAGGAATCATTCCTTGGCCTCGTGCTGCACGGAGGCTCGACGGCGACCGCGAACTTCAATGTCACCGCGGCGCTCGCGGTGATCAGCTTCTTCGCCATCATCGTGGCCGGTTCGAAGGCGCACGGCGCCGTCCGGCACTGGAAGAACCTCGTGCCGCACGGCGTCTCGCCGGCGCTGGCGGTGGCGCTCATCCCCATCGAGATTTTGGGCATGCTCGTCCGGCCGTTCGCGCTGACGATGCGGCTTGCGGCGAACATGACGGGTGGGCATATCGCGATCCTGGCGATCCTGTCGTTTGTGTTCATCTTCACGGAAATGGCGGGGCAGTTCGTCGGGATGGGCATCGGCCTGGCCTTCTCGGTCCCGCTCGCGGTGGCGATCTCGGCGCTCGAAATCATCGTGATCCTGGTCCAGGCGTACGTATTCACGCTCTTGACGGCCGTGTTCATCGGCATGGCCATTCACGCGCATCACTGATGTCGCTAACTGGATTGACGAATTTACGTAGTGACGAATTGACGAATTCTTTCCAATAGGTCAATTCGCAAATTCGTCGATTCGTCAATGTGAGAAACGTTTAACGGAGGAGACGACGAATGGATGGTCTTGCGTTTGCGTATATGGGTGCCGGCATCGGCCTCGGGCTGGCCGTGATCGGTGCGGGCCTGGGCATCGGCAAGTTGGCGGCCGGGCTCGCTGAGGGGATTGCCCGCCAGCCAGCCGCGGTGGCCCAGATCACGGGCGCGGTCAACCTGCCGCTCTTCCTGCTCGAAGGCGTTGCGATTCTCGCCGAAGTCTTCGCCCTGCTCATCGTGCTGCTGAAGTAGTCATGAACCCGCTGGTCCAGCCGGATCCCGGGCTCTTCATCTGGACGATCCTGACGTTCCTCGTCCTGGTGGCGCTGCTGGCGCGGTTCGCGTGGCGGCCGCTCCTGGAGGCGCTGGACCGCCGGCAGGCGGCGATTGCGAAGTCGCTCGAGGACGCCCAGCGCGCCCGCCAGGAGCTGGAGCGCCTGCAGCGTGAATCCGCGGAGATGATGCGGCAGGCGCGGGTCGAAGCGGACGCGATCGTGTCCAGGAGCCGCTCCGACGCGGAGGCGCTCAGGGAAGAGCTGAAGCAGAAGTCGCGCGCGGAAGCGGCGGCGATCGTGAAAAACGCGGAGAAGCAGATCCAGCTCGAGACCGCCCGCGCCATTCAGCAGATCCGGAACGAAACGATCGATCTCTCCGTCGCCATTGCCTCGAAAATCCTGCGGCGCCAGGTGTCGAAGGAAGATCACGAAGGGCTGATCGAAGAGACCCTGAAGCAGGTCGAAACCCGCCGCACGTGAGCAACCGGCCGGAGGTGGTCGAAGGCCGTCCCTCGGCTTACTCGGAACGCCCCGAGCGTGTCGAAGGGCGCCGGCACCTGTTGACTGCCGCCTGCGCGCTCGGCGGCGCGGCGCTCTTCGCCTACGTCGTCAGGCGTACAGGCGTCGCCGAAATCCTCGGGGGCATTCAACGGGTCGGCTGGGGCCTGGCCGCCATCCTGGTGCTGGGCGGCCTCCGTTTCGTGCTCCGCACCGCGTGCTGGCGGCTGTGCATGGCACCCGGCACGACACTGACCTTCGGCCAGGCGCTGAGCGCGTTTCTGGCCGGCGACGCCGTGGGCAGCGTCACGCCGCTTGGCCTCCTGGCCAGCGAGCCGACCAAGATTTTCCTCACCAGGCATCATCTGGCGACGCGCGAGTCGGTCGCGTCGCTGGCCGTCGAGAACCTGATCTATGCGGGCTCGGTTGTGGCGATGGTGGCCGTCGGGCTTGTCGTGGTCCTCGCCACCGTCCCACTGCCGGCCGCCTGGCGATGGTGGATGGCCGCCGCGCTGATTGGCGTGCTGGCCGCCGGCTCCGCCGGGCTGCGGCTGCTGGGCGGGACGTGGGACGCCGGCCGCGGCGCGCGCCCCCGATGGCGCGAGCGGCTCGCCGGAGTGCGCCTCGCCGTCGTCGGATTTTCGGCGGGCCATCCTGGAAGGCTCTGGCGTGCGTTCGCGCTGGATCTCGCGTTCCATGCGCTCGGCGTGCTGGAGGTCTTCCTGACGCTCCGATGGCTGCTCGGCGATCGCAGCCCCACGCTCGTCCAGGCGGTGGCGTTCGAGGCGCTGAACCGCGTGGTCACGGTGGGCTTCAAGTTCGTGCCGTTCCGGATTGGCGTGGACGAAGCGCTGTCAGGCGCGGTGGCGCCGATGCTGGCGGTCAATCCCGCGGCGGGGGTGTCGCTCGCGATTGTGCGGAAGGTGAGGAGCCTCTTCTGGAGCGCCGTCGGACTCGGGATTATCGCCGCCCACCCCGCCAAGGCGCGCGATGGTCCGGCTGCGCGCCGGAGATAGCTGTTCCTCGGGATGCATCTCGCGGACTCGATAGAAAATCAGCCGCTCGGCTTCGACTCCAGCGAAGTTCATTCCCCCGAACTCAACACGCGCGCCTGCCCCGCTGTCATCCGAGTAGACGATCTGATCGGTGGGCAAGGACACCCGAAACCCACCTGGGAGTATGACGAACGTCCCCGGTGGGCCGTTCTGAAGGATCGGCACATGCTGGCTGAGGTCCGGCTCGCGAAACAGGCTGGTCCCGGCGACGAATTCGATCAGCAGAGGGACTTGACCCGCAAACGTCTCGGACATCATGAACGGCTACCATCTTGCTCCACACCCTGCGTTTGCTTGATGTGTTGACCGCACAACACACGAATTTGTGCCGGATTCCCACGTCTCCCCCGTACAATCGCGAGCAACTGTCTTTATCCTCCGGCGCTCGCCTCGGCCCGTACGAAGTCACCGCCCAGATCGGCGCGGGTGGCATGGGCGAAGTGTACAAGGCGCGTGATACGCGCCTCGACCGTACAGTCGCGATCAAGATCCTCCCTGAGACGCTGGCTGCCGACCCGCAGTTCCGCGAACGGTTCGACCGCGAAGCCCGCGCGATCTCACAGCTCACGCATCCGCACATCTGCACCCTGTACGACGTGGGCGAGCAGCAGGGCACGGCGTTTCTCGTCATGGAGTATCTCGAAGGTGTGACGCTGGCAGACCGGCTCGCGAAGGGCGCGCTGCCACTCGATCAGGCGCTCAAGACCGCGATGGAGGTCGCGTCGGCGCTCGACAGGGCGCATCGAGCCGGCATCGTCCACCGCGATCTGAAGCCCGGCAACATCATGCTCACCAAGGGTGGCGCCAAACTGCTCGATTTCGGTCTCGCCAAGAGCAGGGCGCCAGTCGTCGCCGGCATCGGCCAGTCGATGCTGCCGACGACACCGCCGAATCTCACCGCGCAAGGAACGATTCTCGGGACATTCCAGTACATGGCGCCGGAGCAGATCGAAGGCCAGGAGGCGGACGCACGGACGGACCTCTTCTCGTTCGGCGCCGTGCTCTACGAGATGCTCGCCGGCCGCAAGGCGTTCGAAGGCAAGACGAGCGCGAGCCTGATTGGAGCCATTCTCAAGGACGAACCGCCGCCGGTGTCAACCCTGCGGCCGCTCTCTCCCGCATCGCTCGATCGCGTCGTCAAGAAGTGTCTCGAGAAGGATCCGGAAGCGCGCTGGCATTCCGCGCACGATCTGCACGACGAGTTGGCGTGGATCGCGGCTGACGGCACGACAACCGCTGCGGTCGCGGCTGCAGTGTCAAGGCCGTGGCGCGAGCGGGCTGGATGGATCGCGGCACTGGCCGTCGCCGTTCTGAGCTCAGCGCTGTGGGTTCTCGGTTCGGGATTGCGCGGCACGCCCGTCGCCTCAAACGCGCAGGAGATGCGTCTGCAGATCGTCACGCCGCCCGGCGCCAGCCTCGTGGGTTTTGCGGTGTCCCCGGACCGCCGTGCGCTCGTCTACCAAGCGACGACAGAAGGCCGCACCCAGCTATGGGCTCGTTCGCTCGACTCGGACGCGGCGCGGTCGCTGGACGGTACAGAAGGCGCGTCACCGGCGGCGCCGTTCTGGGCCCCAGACGGCCGGTCGATCGGTTTTTTCACGAACGCTCAATTGAAGCGGATCGATCTGGACAGCGGGCTCGTGCGGACGCTCGCCAGCGCGCCGTCGGCGAGGGGGGGTACATGGGGCTCGACGGGCACCATCCTGTTCGCAGCCGGCAGCGCGGGATCGCTGAACGCCGTGCCGGCTGGTGGTGGCGACACCGTGGTCGTCACGCGCGTCGAGCGACCGCGGCAGACGGGTCATCGATTTCCACACTTCCTTCCAGACGGGCGTCATTTCTTGTTCTACTCCCTTGGCGCCCCGGATGGCCGCGGCGTGTACCTGGGCACGCTGGGTTCGACCGACGCGCAGCGTCTCTTCGATGCGGACTCGGCCGCGGTCTTCGCCGGGCCCGATCGAGTGCTGTTCGCGCGGGAAGGAGCGCTCTGGGCGCAGCGCCTCGGTCTAGCAGAGCTGCGACCGGTCGGCGAGCCGGTGCCAGTCTCGACACAGCTGGCGGTGAGTGCCGAGCTGTTTGGCGACGTGGCTCTCTCGGAGACGGCGCCTGGACTGATCGCGTACCGGGCCAGTGCAGGAAAGCGGCAGTTCAAATGGCTCGATCGGACCGGCCGACAGATCGGTGTCATAGGCGGTCCTGACGAGGGTCACCCCGCCGCGCTCCAGCTGTCACGCGACGGCCGGACCGTGATGTTTCGCCGCACGCTCAGCGGCAACACAGACATCTGGTCGATAGAGTCAAGCCGGAACGTCCTTCGCCGGCTCACATCCGATGCGGCCAGGGACTACGACGCGATCTGGTCACCAGGCGGCGACCGGATGGTGTTCGGCTCGGACCGAAATGGTGTGCTCAACTTCTACGAGACATCTCCTTCGGGTGGGAGTGCATCGGCCGAAACACTGTTGCTCGAAACCTCCGAGCACAAGAACACGAGCGACTGGTCGGCGGATGGGCGATTCATCCTCTACTCGGTACAAAGTCCAACGACCGGAAATGACATCTGGGTCCTGCCGCTCTTCGGTGACCGGAAGCCCGCCCCGGTTGCACAGACGGCCGCTAGTGAGCTTCGCCCCCGCATCTCGCCCGACGGCCGATGGGTGGCGTACGAATCCGACGAAAGCGGCAGGGGCGAAATCTACGTGCAATCGTTTCCAGACCTGGCTCGGAAGGTGCAGATTTCGACAGGCGGCGGCGCGGCGCCGGTCTGGCGGGGCGACGGACGCGAATTGTTCTTTCGCTCGGCGGACGATCAGTTGATGGCAGCCCGGATCGCGTCGAGCGGAACACAGCTCGACACGGACACGCCAACCGTCTTGTTCGCGCTGCCAGCCGGCCCGAATCGTGCCGGTAACACTCCAGCGTGGTACGCAGCTTCTCGCGACGGGCAGCGGTTTCTCGTCAACACCTTTGTCGAGGGCGCCTCGCCCATTACGGTCCTGCTGAACTGGAAACCCAGGAACTGACGCGAGGCAGAGCAGAGGGGCAGATCAGTCGCGATTGCCCGCCTCGTGCCCACCACACGCGGACGACGATCGGACGCACAGAGAGTCCCGCCAGCCATTGAGTATTGACCCGGAGTGACGATTAGAATCACAATGTGGGACTAATGCTGCTCGGAGAATTCGAGTACCTGATGCTCACCGCCGCTGTGCGTTTGGGCGACGACGCCTATGGGGTTGCGATCCGGCAGGGGATTGAGGAGGCGACCGGCCGGCCGTGCTCGCTCGGAGCGCTCTATACGACCCTCGATCGCCTGGAGGCGAAAGGCTTCATCAAGACATGGATGGGGAATGCCACGCCGCAGCGGGGCGGCCGTCCCAAGCGAATGGTGCGGGTGACGGCGAAGGGTATTCAGGCAGCGACAGACTTCTATGGCGCCGTGATGCGAGTGAGTCGCGGTGTGCGATGGGCCACAAGGTGAGTCGCGGTCCGGCGATGCGCCGAATCTGCTGGTGGTCGGTGGACAGGGTGTCCCGACTGCTGGAGCCTGACGAACGGGATGCCGTTCGCGGGGATTTGACGGAGTCGGGCGCGAGCGGCGGAAGCGCGCTGCGCGAAGTGCTGGGGTTGGTGGTCCGGCGGCAGGCCGCGTTGTGGCTGGACTGGCGGCCCTGGCTGGCGCTCGTAGGAGTGGTGGTGCCACTCGGCATGCTGCTCGGTCTCGTTTCTCGGAACTGGGCCGACGGAAGTGCCATTTACGCCTGGTTGTATGTGAACAACTGGACGTGGGGCTTCGTTGAGATCCCTGGGGCCAGGCGCGATCTTGCCGACACGATCGTCCGGTTCACGCTCAACTCCCTCACGCTCATCGGGTGGTCGTGGACCAGTGGTTTCGTGCTTGGGTCGCTGTCGCGCCGCACCACATGGGCCAACGGAAGCTTGTTCTGTCTCGCAGCGTTCGGCGGCACTCTTGCGATTGCCACCGTGGGATCGCAGAACCCTTTCAACGCGGCTGTATTCTCCCTGACGTTCTATAGCACTGTGTGGCCGATCATTCTGCTGACGGTTCTGGTCGCCCTCCCTGCCCTTGCGGGGATGCGCCAGACGTTTCGATTGCCGACGCTCCCGCTGCTCCAGACGTTCCTCTGGGCTGTTCTCATCGCAATCCTGACCGCGCGCGCGAAACGGGGCAGTGGGCCGCTTGGGTTGCTCTCACTGCTCATCATGTGGCCGGTTGGCTACATGATCGCGACTGCGGGCTGGCAGCGTTGGCGCGGTACGGCCCCGAGGGCGGGCTAGCAATCCGATCGAGGCGGACTGCTTGCGAGCGCTCCCACGGTTCTCCCTGATTGCCGTCGTCGTGAGTGCATCCGGAGTTGCACTGCCAGCCCAGACCTCTCTGGACTATCCGCAGTGGCGAGGCCAGGCCAGGGATGGCGCGGCCTCCGGTTTCGTCGAGCCGAAATCGTGGCCAGGCTCACTCACGATGCGGTGGAGGGTCACGGTCGGAGAAGGCTACGCGAC
>Ga0184627_10000833_pt1 | contig 12078 bp, 13 predicted proteins | sample PLM3_127_b1_FD_133150 | JGI IMG/M metagenome (GOLD analysis project Ga0184627, IMG submission 133150) | Groundwater sediment microbial communities from an aquifer in East River, Colorado, USA - PLM3_127_b1 | ecosystem: Environmental > Terrestrial > Soil > Riparian zone | place: USA: East River...
GCGCGTGAATTTCAGATCATGGTGAAGACGGTCGGGGCGATCTGCAACCTCGACTGCCACTATTGCTATTACCTCAAGAAAGAAGATCTCTACCCCAAGGGAACCAATTTCCGCCTGAGCGACGAAACGCTGGAGCGGTACATCGCCCAGCATATCCAGGCGACGCCGAAGGAGATCGTCAGCTTCTCCTGGCACGGCGGCGAGCCGACGCTGCTGGGCGTCGATTTTTTTCGCAAGGCCGTTGAATTCCAAAAAAAGTATCTTCCCGAAAGCAAGAAACTCATCAACGGCATCCAGACCAACGGCACGACCATCGACGAGGAGTGGTGCGAATTTCTCGCCAAAGAGAACTTTTACATCGGCTTGAGTCTCGACGGCCCGCGGGAGCTGCACGATCATTACCGCGTGACCAAGGGGCAAAAACCGACGCACAAGCAGGTCGTCCAGGCCTTTCAGATGCTCCGAAAGGCCAAAGTGCACGTCGATCTCCTCTGCGTCGTCCACGACGTCAACGTCAAACATCCGACGCAGGTCTACCGCTATTTTAAGGAGATCGGCGGGCAGTATCTCCAGTTCCTGCCTCTGGTCGAGCGCAACGACGCGGACGGAACGATTCACTCGCGCTCCGTGCCCGCCGCCGCGTACGGCGAATTTCTTTCGACGATCTTCGACGAGTGGGTGCGCAACGACATCGGCAGGGTCTTCATCCAGTTGTTCGATGAATCCGTGCGGCCGTTTTTGGGCATGGAGCACGCGCTGTGCATCTACCGCGAGACCTGCGGCGACGTGCCGGTGATCGAGCACAACGGCGATTTCTATTCCTGTGACCATTACGTGGTGCCCGAATACAAGATCGGCAACATCTACGAGCAGACGCTGGCGGAGATGGTCGAGGATCCGCGCCAGCGCGAGTTCGGCGAGAAAAAGTGGACGAGCCTGCCGCGCTACTGCCGCGAGTGCGAAGTGCTGAGCATGTGCAACGGCGGCTGTCCGAAGGACCGCTTGATCCAAACCCCGGACGGCGAGGCGGGATTGAATTACCTCTGCGCCGGGCTGAAGCGCTTCTTCACCCATAGCAAGCCGTACTTCAAACAGTTCGCCGACTTGGCGGAGGCCGGCGAACCGACGGAAAAACTTATGCAGATGGTCCGCGAGGCCGACGCGAAGGCTTCGGTTCGCCAGGCCGGTCGCAACGATCCCTGCCCCTGCGGCAGCGGCAAGAAGTACAAGCGCTGCTGCGGCGGCACGTAACAGTGAGGAGTAAAAAGTAAGTAGTAAGGAGTTCCGGATCTCCGATCTCCTGACTCCTGACTCCTTACCCCTAACGCTAGAATCCAAAGGAATTGCCATGACTTTGTACGACGACATGATGCAGGGCGCCATCGACGTCCACTGCCACATCGACTTCGAATTCTCCGCCAAAGAACGCAAGCGCGAGCCGGAGTTTCTCTGGCTGCCCAAGGCCGAGGCAATGGGCATGCGCGGCGTGGTGTTGAAATCGCACTGGTGGCCGACGGCCAACGTCGTCCCTTACATTTTATCTTCGGTGCAGACCAAGGTCGCCCTGTGGTCCAGCGTCACGTTGAATATCACCGCCGGCGGTCCGAATCCCTGCATCGTGGAGGCCTGCGCGGAACTGGGCGGTAAGATGATTTTTCTGCCGACTTGGAGCGCGCGCAACGACGTCGAGCGCAAAGGCTTCAGCAGCCGGTTCAAGTCGTACTATAAAAGCCACGCTCAATTGGAAAACCCGAATTACTATTTTCTCGACGGCAACGGGAAGCTCATCCCGCGGGGATACGAAATAATCGAAGCTTGCAAGGCGCATGATCTGACGCTCGGCATGGGACATGTCTCGTGGCAGGAATCGATGGCGTTCATCGAAGCGGCGCGGCAGCTGAAATACAGCCATCGAATCGTCGTCAACCACGTGCAGAGCCACATGATCGCCATGCCCGTCGACGCGATGAAGCGCGCCGCCGCAATGGGCGCGTTCCTCGAAGCCTGCTGGAACGCCCTGGCGCCGGGGCGCATGGACTCACCGGACCTGGTCAAACAGCTCCGCGAAGTCGGCCTGCGCCACATCGTCGTGAGCACCGATTATTTCCGGCCCTACAGTCCGAATCCCGCGGAACTGTTTCGCATGTACCTCGGCATGCTGCACGAAGGCGGCTTGAGCAAAGAGGAAGTCGGACAGGTTGCCGGAGCGAATCCGGCGCGGCTCATGGGGCTGGAATAGCTCCGCGGCTTTAGAGACTGTGTCGCAATTCCGTTCATGGTTCGACGAGCTCACCACGAACGGATGGTGACACTCCGCAATTCGGAAACTTAGCCGTTCGTCCTGAGGCTCTCGAAGGGCGGACGGCTAATTGCGACACAGTCTGTTAGCGTGGATGCTTTTGCTCGCCTTCATCCACCGGCGGCAGGTGGCAACGGCGCGATATCCAGAAACGGTTGTCCGCGAAGAGCCGGTAGCCGAGGTCGAACAGAGTTCGAAAAACCGGCAAGATCGAGAGCAGATAGAGCGGCATGGCCCAGCCGATGCGCCGCATCAAGTAACGATAGGCCGCCGCGCCCGCCAATTGCTCGCCGTCGGCTAGCAGCAATCGTAAGTCTGTGACCAACTCCTCTCGTGAGGATTTGAGTTTTTCCGCGACCCAATCGCTTTGCAGCGGCGCAACGCGGAATCCGCGCTTCTCAAGTGTGTTCTCCCAAGATGGAACCCAGCGGCTGCAAAAGCCGCATGAGCCGTCATAGAGCACCCAGCCCTTCGGTTCCTTTTCGCCCGGTGATTTCATGGAAGACGCATCAACCCGCCGTTTGCGCTCTACAACTTCTCCTCATCCGGGACGATATCCGTCACCAAATCCCGGATCAGCGGCCGCTTTGGCAGCGGCTCGACGGTGATGACGCCCGGAGTTAATTTCACCATGCAAGTATACTCGACCTTGCCGTTCACCCGCGCCAGGCAGGTCTTGCAGGCGTTGGCATTGATGCAGCTGTACCGGATCGCCAGCGTGCTGTCGAGGTTGGCGCGAATCCAGCGCAGGGCGTCGAGCACCGACATGCCATCCTCATAGGCGACTTCGAAGTCGTCGAACCGTCCGGCCCGCTTCGAAGTGCCGCGCCGAATGCGCAGGCGCGCCGTGCGCGCCGATCGGTCAGTCATGATCCGCTCCGTCGCGCTGCCCGCTGACCGGCGAAACCCAACGGGTGAGCAGCTTGCCGCCCTTGAGTTCCATCACCTGGTTTTTCAGCAATTCTTCGTCGGCATCTGGAAAATCCTCGCGCTGGTGCGCGCCCCGGCTCTCCCGCCTGGCCAGCGCCGCGGTGACCACGGTTTCCGCGGTCGCGAGCATTGCCCGCAGCTCGAACCAATCCTGGACGTCGAGGTTGAACTCAGCACCCTGAGACAGCCGGAGACTCGGTAAATCCTCCTGCTGCATCTGTTTGATGCGGCGCAACGCTGCGGCCAACTTTTCACCCGCGCGAAACGGCCCGGCCTGTTCCCACATGAGCTGCTGCAAATCCGCTTGCAGCGCCGCCGCGGTCCGCGCTCCCTTGGTCGCGCCGCGGCTTAAAGCTTCGAGACCTTCGAACGCCGCTCGGACGGGCAGCGTTTCGCGGCGCAATGCGGCGCGCCGGGAAAAATCAGCGGCACGGGCGCCGGCGCGCGCGCCGAATACGAATGCTTCGGTGATCGCGTTGCCCGACAGGCGGTTGGCGCCGTTGGTTCCGCCGACGGCTTCGCCGGCGGCGTAGAGTCCCTCGATGCGCGTTTCCATATCGGCATTCACGCGCACGCCGCCCATGTGATAGTGCGCCATGGGCCCCACTTCCACGGGAGTCTTGGTCAGATCGATTCCATTGGCGAGCAGGCGATCGATCACCGGGCCGAAAGCGGCGCGCAACTGCTGCTCGGGAAGATGGCGGAAATCGAGATAGGCGCCGCCATGCGGCGTGCCTCTGCCCGCTTCGACTTCCTTGAGGATTGCGTACGCCGCCAGGTCCCGCATCGCCGTGTACCTGCCGAAGTCTTCCCCGCCGTAGCGGTCGACGAATTCTTCAAATCGCCCGTTGAGCAGCTTGCCGCCGAGCTTGTAGCGAAACGGGTCCCACATGATCGGATCCATGCCGACGAGCCGCGGCGCGAGATGGCCGATGGGAAAGAATTGCACAAATTCCATATCGACAAGCTCGGCGCCGGCCCAGAGCGCGAGGGCGTAGGCCTCCCCGCCCATGTTCGCCGAGGCGCTGTTGCGCGCATATAGCTTGGTCAAACCGCCGGCCGCGAGAATCACCGCCTTGGCGTAAAACATCACCAGCTCGCCGTCGGCGAGGTGAAGCCCGGCGGCGCCGAGGGCGCACCCGTCTTTGACCAGAACTTCGACGACGGCGATATTGCTGATGCGGCGGATTGCTTGAATCTCGCCGACTTTGCGGCGCAGGGTAGCCGCCACCGCGGGACCGGTGTTGAGGAAGTCGACGTAACAGCAGCGCTTGCGGCTATGCCCCGGCGCCATCTCTTGCTTGATATGGCCGTCCTCGCGCGCCCAGCGCGTCCCCCACTCGGCCATCTCCAGGATGCGCTCGGGACCCTCGCGGCACAAAAGCGCCGACAGCTCTTCGTTGCACAGCCCGCGCCCGGCCTTGAGCGTGTCTTCGAGGTGAATCGACCACGCGTCGGGCTCCTGTTGGCCCAGGGCCGCAGCCACGGTCATCTGCGCCATCACGGTGGCGCCGCCGCGGCCGACCAGACTCTTGTCGAGCAGAATGACCGACACCCCGCCGCGCGCCGCCGCGATCGCCGCGTACATGCCGGCGCCGCCGGCGCCAACGATCAGAACGTCAGTGGCAAGCTGTTGCATGAGGAATTTCGCGATCCGTTTGGACTATTGTCCATGATAGTTCCCGTAGTTTACGCAAATGTCGTGCGCTCAGTCTTTGTCGGTGCTCTTAGACGAAACTCTTTTAACCACGAAGCTCACGAAGGTCACGAAGGGTTCGGATAGCCATGATTTTAAACTTCGTGTTCTTCGTGTCCTTCGTGGTGAGATTTGTCCTTTCTTTTTCAGTTGCGGCTTTTGCCCCGCATCGCTCATCAGCGAACGACGAGTTTACTCTTGCGCCGCGCGGCCGCCGCTCTTTTGCAGCTCGCTGAGTGCTTTCCTAGCGGCTTGCTGCTCGGCCTGCTTTTTGGTTTTCCCCTCGCCCTTGCCGAACACTTTGCCGCCCACCACGATTTCGGTGACGAAGCGCTTGTCATGGTCCGGGCCGCTTTCGGCGACGATCCGATAGCTGGGCGGCACGTGAAAAAGCATCTGGCTGATCTCTTGCAACCGGGTCTTGTAGTCGTGCCGGCCGAGCTCTTTCTCTTCGACGTCGCCTGCGAAAAAGCGCTCGACAAGCCGGCGCGCGGCTTCAAAGCCGCCGTCCTGGTAGACGGCGCCGAGCAGCGCCTCGAACGCGCCGGCAAGGATCGAAGACTTGGTCCGGCCGCCGCTGCGCTCCTCTCCTTTGCCCAAACGGAGCAACGGGCCGAGCTTCAGCAGCGCCGCTTTTTCCGCCAGAACCGAGGTGTTGACGAGCGCGGCACGCATCTTGGAAAGATCGCCCTCGCTGCGGGCCGGATAACGGCCCATCAACAGATCGCTCACCGCCAGATCGAGCACCGCGTCGCCGAGAAACTCCAAAACTTCATTATGGCCGGCGCCGTCATCCCGCTCGTGGGACACATGGGTGTGCGCACGCAACAGCAGCGCGGCATCGATAAATTGATAGCCCAGTTCCTTCTGCAGGGCGGCAAATTGAGATTTATTGGTCGACGCCACGGCTTATCGGCCCGCCGCAACCGCGCATGGCGCGCCCGCGGCTTCTGATTGCGTCGCCGTTCCAATCAGGCGTCCGGCGGTAAAACTCTCGACTCGCACGGCGATTTCACGGTTCACCCGATGATCAGCGCCCGAGACGGCGACCGGAAGATAGTTCTTGCTGAAACCGCGCCGGCCGCCGGAATGCCGGTCGGTCGTCGCTTCCACCAGGACCGTAAGCCGTTTACCGAGAAAGCTGCGGCAGAATGTTTCTTTCTTGCGCGCGCCGAGCTCGCGCATCCGTCGCGACCGCGCCTTTTTGACCTGCCCCGGCAGGCAATCGGTCAAGGAAGCGGCGACCGTGCCGCGCCGCTTGGAATATGGGAATACGTGGAAGTAGGTGAGCGGCAGCGCGGCAAAAAATTCCACGGAATTCTCGAAGGCCGCGTCGCCTTCACCGGGGAAGCCGACGATGATGTCGCTGCCCAGCGCGGCATCGGGAAGCCGCTCGCGCGCTTTGACCAGCAGCTCGCGATAATAGGCGGTGTCGTAGTTGCGCCGCATCTGCTTCAAAACGCCGTCGTCCCCGGCTTGCGCGCAGATGTGGAGATGAGGACAGATGACCTCAGACCCCGCGATCAGATCGAGCAGCCGGTCCGGCACCTCGCGCGGGTCGAGAGAGCTGAGCCGCAAGCGCGGCACGAGTCCGCTCGCCGCGATCATTTCCACCAAGGCCGTCAGATCGATCTTGGGACTGAGATCGTGGCCGTAGCCGCCGAGATGAATTCCCGTCAGGACGATTTCTTTGTAACCGCCGTCGGCCAGTTGCTTTACCTGCTCCATCACCTCGCGCGGCTTGACGCTGCGGCTGAGGCCGCGCGCGGTTGGAATGATGCAATAGGTGCAGGAGTAATTACAACCTTCCTGAATCTTGAGGAATGCCCGCGTGTGTCCCGGCAGCGCCCGGGTTCCCAAGACCGGCACGCCGCGTTCGCGCTTGACGTCGCTCACGGCGATTGTTGCGCCGGCGCTCGCAGCCGGCGAGTCGACGAAGCGAAGCAGATCGCCCAGCCGGTTGAGACCGACGACATAGTCGACGCCCGGCAATCGCGCAACTTCCTCCGGGCTCACCTGCGCATAGCAACCCGTGACCAGGACTTTCGCCGAAGGACTTGACCGCTTCGCGCGCCGCACCAGTTGGCGCGCCTCCCAATCGGCGCGATCGGTGACGGTGCAGGTATTGATGATGTAGCAATCCGCCGGCTCGTCGAACGGCACGAAGCAGTGACCGTCTTCCAGCCGGCTCTGAATCACCGCGGAATCGTACTGGTTGATCTTGCAGCCTAGGGTCGTGATGGCTATCTTCATGGAAACATTCTTCGGGCCAATTCAAAGTGCAGAATGCAAAATGCAAATTTCAAAATTTTCCGGACCCCGCCAGTCTTCGATTTTGCACTTCTCATTCTGCAATTTGCATTTTGCATTCTCATTTAATCGCGCGCTCAATCCACCCTCCACCTAACACCTGATCTCCTCGATAGAACACCGCCGCTTGTCCGGGCGTCACCGCGGGAAACGCCTCGGCAAAACGGACTTCGCAGCCGCCATTGGAATCGGGCCGGATCACGCAGGCGATCGCCGGTGCACGGTAGCGAATCTGCACTTCGGATTCCATCTGTGCATCGCTCGGTGCTTCGAGCCAATTGACCGAGCGCGCGATCAAACCGGCACAGCTCAACTCGTCTTTCTTGCCGACCACGACGCGCTTCGATTGTTCGTCGATGTCGACGACATAAAGCGGTTCCGGCGCGGAGATGCCCAAGCCTTTGCGCTGGCCCACGGTAACCGTATGCACGCCGCCATGCTGGCCGAGGACTTTGCCGGCGCCGTCGACCACCTCGCCGCCGCGAATTTCATCTTCCTTGGCGTAGGACGCCACCAGCGCTTTGTAATCGCCGAAACAAATATCCTGACTCTCCGGCCGCTCGGCGGCCGGTAATCCAAGTGCGCGCGCTTTGTCGCGCACATCGGTCTTTTGCATGCCACCGAGCGGAAACATCGTATGCGCCAATTGTTCCCGCGACAAGGCGAACAAAAAATATGACTGATCCTTGCTCCGATCCGAGCCACGTAGCAGCGTCGCGCGCTGGCCGTTCTGCTCATGAATGACGTTGGCGTAATGACCGGTGGCAACGAACTCCGCGTCATGTTCCTCGGCCCAGCGCAGCAGCGTGCCGAATTTGAAATCGCGATTGCAGGCAACGCAAGGGTTGGGCGTGCGACCATGCAGATAATCTTGGGCGAACGGCTTCACCACTGTCTCGGCGAATTGCCCGCGCAGATCGAGCAGCGTGTGGGGGATTTTCAAATGCGCCGCGACTTCCTCAGCGCCGCGATGATCCGAGCACACCCGCGGCCCACGTTCGCCTTCCCACATGCGGAGCGACACGCCGTGCACCTCGTAACCCTGCTCGATCAGCAGCGCCGCGCTCACCGAGCTATCGACACCGCCGCTCATGGCGACGACGATTTTGTTTTTTCGCTGTGACATTTCTATGGACACTCAACCGAAGGGCGTAGCAGCACAATCAAATGGCTCCTGACCCCTTTTTCAATTCCGACAATCCAAAATCCAAAAGCGGCCCCGCGGACTAAAATCCAAAACCTGTGGTGAGCAACGTCGAACCATTATTTAATAACCTGATTCGCCCGCGCGAGCAGTTCGTACGGAACTGTATAACCAATTTGTTTTGCCGCCTTAAGGCTAATGATGAATTCAATCTTCATTGCCTGCTGTACTGGCAAATCAGCAGGCTTCGTTCCTTTGAGAATCCTGTCTACGTAAACAGCCGCGAACCGATAGCCGTCAGTGAGGTCCGCCCCGTAGGACATGAGACCGCCCTCATCGACATACTCCTTCGTTGGGTAAATAGCAGGCAAGCGGTATTTGACGGCAAGCTCCACGATCCGCTTTCTTTCGGCAAAAAAGCGGTTGCCGGCCTGCGTAATAATCGCGCCCACCTGCTTCTGCTTGGCGGTTTGAAAGGCGCTCTCTAAACCTTTGGGGTCGACTTGAGTCTCGATCTCCTCTAATTTTAGCTTCAGGTGCAGAGCCGCAGGCCTGAGCTCTTTCAGTTGGGGGTTTAGTAATATATTGTCGCTCGACGACCGCAGAAGCCCAACTCGGGCGAGCTTGGGGACTGCGTCCTTGAGTATCTCTAGCCTTTTGGTAATTAGCTCGGTCGCTAAATTCGAGAAACCGGTGATATTGCCTCCCGGCCGCGCCAGACTGGCAACCAGACCTTGTCCCACGGGGTCCGCAGAGCTCGTCATCACGATGGGGATTGTACTAGTTGCTCCCTTCGCCGCAGACGGCGTCGGTCCCCCTGAGGTCACGATCAGATCAACCTTAAGACGAACCAGCTCCGCCGCAAACTCCGGCAAGCGTTCATTCTTTTGCTCGGCAAACCGGTACTCGATGATGATATTCTTTCCCTCGATCCATCCGAGCTTGATCAGTTCCCGCCGGAACACATCGATGAGAACCGCCATACCGGAAGCGGTGCTTGCATCCAGGAAACCGATGCGGAAGATTTTCCCTGCCTGCTGCGCCTCGGCAAGAGAAGCAGTCGTCAGAAAAAAAGTTGCCAATCGCCGGATGGCGGTTCTTCTGTTCATGTTTCCTTCTCCGTAAAGGATTGGTTCGCTGAAGACACCCGACCGAGCCGTCTTGGAAGCACCTAAATGGTTACTGACACCTTTTTCCGGTCTTTCAACGGAGCGCGGGTTTTCTAACCCGCAACAATACGCGGATAAGAATGTCCGCGCTCCCTTAGACTGTACGCAGACGGGTGGTTATTTGCCGGTGAATTTTTCTTCGTCCCACACCAGCCGCGGACCGTCCAACAACAGTGCGACATGATTGAGGATATCGCGTCCCAGGACGCCGCATTCTTGATTGCCGATGAGAAATCGTCCTCTGAAAACTTTTCTGAGAAAAATCAGCTCTAGACTTGCGACATGGGCAATATTCTTCCTGCCGTCGAAACCCATGATCTCATAAGCCGTATCTAAATCTACGGTTGCGCCAAGCCGATCGATCGATTGTTGCGGAACTAACGTCACATCAGCCCCTGAATCGATCAACATCGGCACATCACGCACTGCGTTCCCGTCACTCGAAGTGCGCAGCGTGACTCTCGCGAGCGGCCCAGGCGGATTGAAGAATCGATCGTCATACGCCGGCATCTGGCAGTTCCTCAATCACTTCCTTTTTGAAGTCAGCCGCCTGCTCAGGATGCACAAGCCGGGGGCTGCCAATGTAGGCTACTGTCCGGACCTCAACGTCCGGTACGACCACATAGACTTTTGCCTTTTCTGGTAACCGAACCGTAGCCGGCAAACGAATTTGGCCCTGCTCAACGATACCTTCAAATGTCCTGACGCCCATAGTTCACCTCGTGTCTCAAGTGCTCTGAGTGTAGCACGGCTTACGCAATCCGCCCACTCTTGCCTCACTGAATCACTTGATTCGCCCGCGCGAGAAGTTCGTACGGAACTGTAATACCAATTTGTTTCGCCGCCTTAAGGCTAATGATGAAGGCAAACTTCGTCGCCTGCTGTACTGGAAGGTCAGCCGGTTTCGTTCCTTTGAGGATTCTGTCTACATAGTGGGCGGCCTTGCGGTACAGGTCATCGTAGTCCGCCCCGTAGAACATGAGACCGCCCTCATCGACATACTCCTTCTGTGGGTAAATAGCCGGCAAGCGGTATTTCACGGCAAGCTCGACTATCCGCTTTCTTTCGGCGAAGAAGCTGGTAGCGGTGGTCGTCATAATCGCGCCCACCTGTTTCTGCTTTGCGGTTTTAAAGGCGCTCTCTAAACCTTTCGCGTCGGCTTGAGTCTCGATCTCCTCCAATTTTAGCTTTAGTGCGTGAGCCGCAGGCCTGAGATCCTTCAGTTCGCGGCCTGATCCTCTCGCCGGCCGCAGAAGTCCAACTTGGGCGAGTTTGGGGACCGCGTCCTTAAGTATCTCAAGCCGTTTCGTGTTTAGTTCATATGATAGATTCGAGAAACCGGTGACATTGCCTCCCGGCCGCGCCAGACTGGCAACCAGACCTTCACCCACAGGGTCCCCAGCGTTCGCCATCACGATGGGGATGGTAGTAGTCGCTTTCTTCGCCGCCAACACCGACGGTCCCGCTGAAACCACGATCAGATCAACTTTAAGACGAACCAGGTCCGCCGCAAGCTCAGGCAGGCGCTCTGACTTTTGCTCGGCAAATCGGTACTCGATGGCGATATTCTTTCCCTCGATCCAGCCAAGCTTGCTCAGCTCTTGCCGGAATGCCTCCAAGAGTCCAGCCATACCAGAAGCAGTGCTTGTATCAAGGATACCTATGCGAAAGATTTTCTCTGGCTGCTGCGCCTCGGCAACAAAAGCGGTAGTCAAAAATAAAGTTGCCAGTCGCCGGATGGCGGTTCTTCTGTTCATTTTTCCTTCTCCGTAAGGGTTGGTTTGCTTAAGACACCCGGCTGCGCGGTCTTGGAAACACCTAAATGGTTCCTGACACCTTTTTCCGGTGACACCTTTTTCCGGTTGACGCCGCCGCTCATGGCGACGACGATTTTATTTTTTCGCTGTGACATTTCTAATTAACACCGAAGGGAGCAGCATGATGCGCCCCTACATTTCGTCTGATGCTATTGCCCTGCCTTCTTCACTTAATCACTTGATTCGCCCGCGCGAGCAGCTCGACTGGAATTGTAATACCAAACGGACGTTCTTCATGGCTACGGCCCCGGCGATAGAATTTTCTCCAATTCAGCAATCAGCGGCGGCAAATCCTGGGAAACCGTGCTCCAAACGATGTCGTAATCCACGATGTCATAGCCGTGGATGAGCCGATTGCGCATGGCAACGATCTGAGCCCACGGGATGTTTGGGTGACGCCGTCGGATTGCAACAGGAATACGGCTGGCTGCTTCGCCGACGATTTCCACACAGCGGAGAACTGCCAACCCCAAGGCGCGGTCGATGTCAAGATCTGCGCGCCTTCGGTCACGTATCAGCGTCACCGCTTCCGTCGCGTAGGCCAGCATGTGACGCAGGCGGACCTGGGGGTCATGCCGCGACATAGACGGGCTCTGCCTCCGCCAGCACCTCGTCGCGGAAAAATCGGCTGAGGCACAGCGGCGTGTTCATGTCCACCTTGCGTCCGCCCAGAAGCGCGGACAGTTCGATCTCCATCCCTGCCAGCCGGATCA
>Ga0184627_10000834_pt1 | contig 12069 bp, 11 predicted proteins | sample PLM3_127_b1_FD_133150 | JGI IMG/M metagenome (GOLD analysis project Ga0184627, IMG submission 133150) | Groundwater sediment microbial communities from an aquifer in East River, Colorado, USA - PLM3_127_b1 | ecosystem: Environmental > Terrestrial > Soil > Riparian zone | place: USA: East River...
CGAGCTGGCGAGCTTCCTTGTGCTGAATGTGACAATGCCGATCGTCTGCATGGCGCTCGGCTTCTGGGTGGCGCTCGTGAGGCTTCGCGACGGTCGTGCGTGGCTCCTCCTGTTCCTGCTGCTTCCACTCACGATGGCCTACGTGATCGCGGTGCATCGCGCCATGGATGTCCGCGTCGTGGTGCGGCAGGGTGTCCAGTACGTGCTCGCCCGCGGCGGAATCCGCGTGATTCAGCTCGCGCTCATCGTCGCTGTGAGTATTACGGCTGCCCTTGCTGCTGTCCGGCGGTGCCGGAATCGTGCGGGTCGCGGCCGTGGCCGCGGGATTGGCGGCGATCGTGGCGATCGGCCGTCGATTCGCCGATCGCCTTCGGCGCTGGGTGGACCGCCGCTTCTTTCGCGAGGCGTACGACGCGGAACGGATTCTCAGCGAGCTGGCGACCGAGGTGCGGACGATGGTGGAAACGCGGCCGCTGCTGCAGATGGTCGCACACCGCATCGCCGAGACGCTGCACGTCGCCCGGGTGGCCATCCTCCTCAACGAAGGCGGCCGCCTGCAGCCAGCCTATGCCGTCGGGTATGGCGATGCGCTGCAGGTGGCGATCCCCGAAGAAAGCACGACCGTCCGCAGACTGCAGCGCGACCCGCACGCGTACGTGCGATTCGACGACCCGAATTCATGGGTGCACGACGCATCGGAAGAGGAGCGACGCTGCCTGGCCGCGCTCCAGCCGGACGTGCTGCTGTCGCTCACGCTCACTCAAAAGGTGCTGGGCGTCATGAGCCTGGGCCCGAAGCAGTCCGAAGAGCCGTACTCGGGCAGTGACCTGCGGCTGCTCGAGTTTGTCGCGACGCAGACCGGGCTCGCGCTGGAGAACAGCCGGCTGAGCGCGCAGATTACGGCGGAGATCGCCGAACGCGAGAAGCAGAAGGCCGAGCTCGAGATCGCTCGTGAGGTGCAACAGCGGCTGTTTCCGCAAGCGTGTCCGCCGGTGACGGGTCTCGAGTACGGCGGGTCCTGCCGGCCGGCGCTGGCGATCGGCGGCGACTACTACGATTTCATCCAGCTTTCGCCGGCGGAGCTCGGCATCGCGATCGGCGACGTCTCGGGCAAGGGCATTCCCGCGGCGCTGCTGATGGCCACGCTGCGTGCGTTCCTGCGCGGGCAGACGATTCGCGGTCCGGCGGATCTCGGGCAGATGATGGTGAACTTGAATGCGTTGGTGTATGAGAGCTCGCCGGCGAACCGCTACGCGACCTTCTTCTACGGGCAGTATGACGCGTCATCACGTGTGCTGAGATACGTGAACGCCGGGCACAACGCGCCGATGGTGTTCCGCCGCGGTGCCGGCAACACGCCTGACATCCTCCGGCTCGACACCGGCGGACCGGTGATCGGGCTGCTGCCGGCGTGCGGGTATGAGCAGGGGAGCGTCACGCTGGCAGTGGGCGACCTGCTGGCCGCGTTCACGGACGGCATCAGCGAGGCGATGAACGCCGACGATCAGGAATGGGGAGAGGAGCGCCTCATCGCGTCGGTGCTGCCGGCACGCACGCTCGCGCCGTCAGCGCTCATCAGCCACATCATGACCGCGGCAGATTCCTTTGTCGGACGCGCACCCCAGCACGACGATATGACGCTCGTGGTCGCACGGTGCTGCTAAAGGTGGGTTTGAGACCGAGAGGCCAAGGTCATATCGTGCGCGACGGCGTGGTCCTTCAACCCGTTGCGGCTTTTTTGACTGAATTTGACTTTTGACCTTTGACCTTTGACTTACGCACGGCGGTCAGCGCCGCTTTCGCCGGCTTCTTCTTCGTCGCGCTGACCGAGTTCAGGCTGCGGCGCAGCGCCTCCATCAGGTCCACCACCTTCGCGGGCTCCTGCACGTCCGGCGCCACGAATTCCTCGCCGGCAATCTTCGCCTCGATGATCTGGCGGAGGCCTTCCGTGTACTCGTCCTTGTATTCCTTGAGGTTCAGCTCCGCGTCGAAGGTCGCAATCACCTGCTTGGCGAGCTTCATCTCTTCGGGCTTGACCTTCGACGGCACCGAGCTCAGTTCTTCGATCTGATCGATGCTCCGGATTTCCGCGTCGTGGTGCAGCGTGTACATGACGAGCCCCTTCTTCTGGGGCCGGATCGCCACGAGATACTCGCGCCCGTAGAGCGCCACCTTGCCGATGCCGGCCTTCCCCGCCATCCCGTCGCGCATCACGGCGAACGCCTCCGCCGCCATCGGGCCGTCCGGGGCCAGGTAGTACGCACGGTCCACGTAAATCGGATCGATCTCGCTGGCGTCGGCGAACTGCACGAGGTTGATCACCCTGGTCGACTCGACGCGGACTTTCTGGATGTCCTCGTCGCTGACGATCACGTAGCGGCCCTTCTCGAACTCGTAGCCCTTCGCCAGATCGGCGTTCGAGACCTCTCGCTCGCAGTGCGGGCACCACCGTTTCTGCTGGATGCGGGTCTGACACTCGGCATGCAGCTGGTTGAACGAGAGGGTGGCCGCGGACTCGGTGGCTGGAAACACCTTGATCGGGATGGTGACCAGGCTCACCTTGAGGAATCCTTTCCAGGTCGGACGTGGAGGCATACTCCGTAATTATCGGTCAGACCGGATCAGACTGCATCCTGCTCGTCCCGGCTGCCCAGGTCGAGCCCGGCGCCTCCGATGTGGATGTCGTGGGCCTTGACCTTGTCCCGCAGGACCCGCCGGGCCTGGCCGTAGAGGTGCCCGGGAACCTGGAGACGACGGGCGATATTGCGGAAATGTGAAATGAGGACGAGGGTCACCGCCCCTTCCTCCTTCCACGACACGGCAGAGATCTTTCCCCACGGCATGAAGCCGCTGTCCGACCAGACGCCGTCGCGATAAAAGCCGCGCGCGATCCGGGTGCTCAAGGGGAACGCGTAGCCGTAGTACACGAACATCATGACCTCGCCGAAGAGCTGGTTCGGGGGCCGGCCCAGGACGAACAGCTTGAACACCACGAGCAGCCCCAGCACCACGCCGAGCGCAAGCGCCAAACCGTAATACGGGGGTTTGGGGTTTTCCCAGACGAGCAGCGCGGACGTCTTCCGTGCCCGGAACCGCAGCAGATCCGCGACGACCTTGACGTTGGCCGCGCCAAAGCCAACCCCGAAAAAAAAGAGGACCTGCGGGAGCAGCGACTCCGGCATGGGATCAGAGTGACATAGTTAAATCCCAAAACCCAAATCCCAAACCCCAATCAAATCCCAACTCAGGAGGTGTGAATTTTGGGATTTGGGATTTGGGATTTGGGATTTGGCGAAGCCGGCTCGGAAGAGCCGGCGAGCAGAGGATCAAAGCAGCGCCTGCAGCGCGCTTCGTACGTCCCCTGCGTGCCCAGCAGCACGCGATTCTCGCTCGCGACGAGCCGTTGGGTGTGATTCGCCGGGTTGCCGCACACCATGCAGATGGCGAGCGTCTTGGTGATGTATTCCGCGATCGCCAGCAGCTGCGGCATCGGCTCGAAGGGCTTGCCCAGGTAATCCTGGTCGAGGCCGGCGACAATGACGCGCTTGCCCTGATCCGCCAGCCTGTTGCAGACGGCCGGCAGCTCCGCGTCGAAGAACTGGCCTTCGTCGATGCCGACGACCTCGGTGTCGGGCGCGACCCCGTCGAGCAGCTCCCGCGCGCTCTTGACGGCGCACGACGGGATCCGCATCTCGCTGTGCGAGACAATGTGGTCATCCGCGTAGCGGGTGTCGAGCGCCGGCTTGAAGATCTGCACCTTCTGGCGCGCGATCTGCGCGCGCCGCAGCCGGCGGATCAGCTCTTCGCTCTTCCCGCTGAACATGCTGCCGACGATGACTTCGATCCAGCCCTGGTTGGCAGTCTGTCTTACGACGTCCATCGACGTTAGGCTCTGGGCTTTGGGCTTTGGGCCATGGGCCTTCCCTTTGACCTTTGACTCAGGCTCGCGAAAGATACTCGCCCGTTTCCGTGTTGATCCGCACCATATCGCCGGGGTTCACGAACGGGGGGACCTGCACGACGAAGCCGGTCTCGAGCGTCGCGGGCTTGACCTGCGCGCTGGCGGTGGCGCCCTTGATGCCCGGCGCGGTGTCGAGCACTTTCAGATCGACGCTCGGCGGCAGCTCGATGCCCACCGGCTCGCTGCCGTAGAACTCGACCTGGATCATCATTTCGGGCTTGAGGTAGTTGACGGAATCGCCCAGCAGTTCGCTCGAAATGTGGATCTGGTCGTAGGACGTCGTGTCCATGAAGTAGAGGTGCTCGCCGTCCTTGTACAGGTACTGCATCTCGCGCTCGTCGAGCGTGGCCCGGTCGAGCGAATCCTCCGAGCGCAGCTTCTGATCTGACATCGCGCCGTTGCGGATATTGCGCAGCTTGACTCGCACGAAACCGCGAAGATTGCCGGGGGTGACGTGCTGCAGCTCGAGGACCCGGAACAGATCCTCGTCCACCTTGATCAGCATGCCTTTCTTGAGCCGTGTCGCTTGTATGGACGCCATGGATATGAGGATTCTGTCGATGCTAGCACACGGCTAGTTGGTAGTCGGTAGTCGGTAGTCGGTAGTCGGTAGTTGGTAGCAAGGGCGCCCTGCCCTACCAGCTACCGACTACCAGCTACCAGCTGGACCCGTGCTAGCATCGATCCCGTGGCGTTCACGCGCTGGGATCCCATCCGCGATCTCCTTGCCATCCAGCAGCGCCTGGACCGGTTCGCGCCCGGCCCCGCCGGCTGGATCCCGGCGGTCGATCTGCACGAGACGCCCGACCACTACGTCCTCACCGCCGAGCTCCCCGGCCTGAAGCGCGAGGATCTCGACATCCACATGCACGACGGCCAATTGACGCTGTCGGGTGTCCGCCGCGAGCACGAGGTCGCGTGCGAGCAATACCATCGCATGGAGCGCGGCCACGGGTCGTTCAGTCGCACCTTCCAGCTTCCGGTGCCCGTGGATGCGGACCATGTCGTGGCGGACCTGCGGGACGGCGTCCTGACAGTGACGTGTTCCAAGACGAACGAGCCGGGCGCGCGCCGCATCCGCATTTCCTAGCCATGACGACCAGACGGCTGATCGCCTCGCTCATTCTCCTGGTCTGCGGGTTTGCCGCGGGCCTCGTCATCACCGGCCGCATGCACGAGGCCAATGACGCCGTCGCGCAGAACCCGGTGCCGCCCGCGGTGATGTCGCCGGTGACGCCGCCCGTGCCGGTCATTGCGGCGACGCTGCCGGATTTCTCGCGTGTGGCCGAGCGCACGGTGCCGGCCGTCGCCAACATTTCGTCGCTCCAGGTTGTGCGGCGTCCGAATTCCCCCTTCGCCAACGACCCGTTCTTCCAGTTCTTCTTCGACAATCAGGACGATGTCTTCGGGCCGCGGCGCGGCGTCGAGCGCAGCCTCGGCTCCGGCGTGGTCGTCAGCGCCGATGGCTACGTCCTGACCAACAGCCACGTCGTGGCCGGCGAATCAGGCCGCATCTCGCTGAGGCAGCTGCCGGCCGTGTCGGTCGCGCTGGCCGACAAGCGGGAGCTGGAGGCGACGATCGTCGGCGTGGATCCCGCAACCGACCTGGCGCTGCTGAAAATCGACGCCGGCCGGCTCCCCACCATTCCCTGGGGCGACTCGAGCCAGCTCAAGGTGGCCGAGTGGGTGCTGGCGATCGGCAATCCGTTCCAGCTCAATCAGACCGTGACGCTCGGCATCGTGTCGGCGCTCGGGCGGACCAACGTCGGCATCTCGGCGTACGAGGACTTCATCCAGACGGATGCCGCGATCAATCCCGGCAACTCGGGGGGGGCGCTCGTGAACGTGCGCGGCGAGCTCGTGGGCATCAATACGGCAATCTTCAGCCAGAGCGGCGGCTACCAGGGGATCGGGTTCGCCGTGCCGAGCAACCTGGCGCGCCGCATCGTGAATGACCTGATGCAGTACGGCGAAGTCCGCCGCGGGTCGATTGGCTACGTGGAGATCGCGCCGCTGTCGACGCTGGTCGCCCAGCAACTCGGCGTGCCCGACGCACGAGGCGTCCTGATCCAGGCCATGCGCCGCGACGCGTCCGCCTACACCGCGGGGCTGCGCCCTGGCGACGTCATCGTCAGCTTCAACGGCACGGCGGTCGCCGATGGCGAACAGCTCTCGCGCTTCATCGCGGACGCCCGCATCGGCAGCACGGCGGCCGTCACGGTTGTCCGTGAGGGACGGCGGCTCGAGCTGCAGATTCCTATCCAGAGCGCCGTACAGTGAGGCCTGTGGTGCGAGCGTCGCCACGCTCGCCCGCGCAGACCTGACGAGGTCCGCGCCACGATTTCTGGTATGTCCTTTCCTCCTACCGGTATCCTCGCCGCGGGACTGCGCATCGCCCTCATCGCCGTCGCGGCCTACCTCGTGATTCGGGCAGGGTCAGCGGCCGCGCGCCGCTTCGAACGCGAGATGAGCCGCGGTTCGGGCCTCGACGTGATCGAGCGCACAAAGCGCGCGCAGACCCTGGGCCGCCTCCTGCAGAAATCGCTGGCGATCGTCGTGACGGTCATGGCCGGACTCATGATCCTGCGCGAGCTGGACATCGATATTACCCCGGTGCTGACGGGAGCGGGCATCGCGGGGCTCGCCATCGGATTTGGCGCGCAGACGCTCGTGCGCGACGTGCTCTCCGGGTTCTTCCTGATCGTCGAGGACCAGGTGCGGGTGGGCGACGTCGTGGCCGTCAACGGCCAGGACGGTCTCGTCGAGGAAGTCAACCTGCGCACCCTCGTCCTGCGGGATGAGAAGGGCGCCGTCCACATCTTTCCCAACGGCGAGGTCAAGACGCTCGCCAATATGACGAAGGATTTCTCGTACTACGTCATCACCGTGGGCATGGCCTATGACGGGGACGTCGATCGCGCCATCGAGGCCATGCGCGACGCGGCCGGCAGCCTGATAGAGGACGCCGAGTTCAAGCCGCATATCCTCGAGCCGCTGGACGTCTTCGGCGTTGATGCGTTCGAACCGGGCCAGCTCGTCGTGAAGGGGCGCATCAAGACCGTTCCGATGAAGCAGTGGGTTGTCGGACGGGAACTGCGGAAGCGGATTGCACACATATTCAGCGAACGCGGCATTCAGATGCCGACGCCGCAAATGACGATCCGTATGGATCGCACCCGGACGTAGTTCACACCCCGTGCCCGTATCCTGACTCGTGCAGGGCATGGGGCACCGCGGGCGGCGTATCGAAGGGGTCGACCGGCTCGGGGGCGGCCGGTTGCGTGGCGCGGGCGCTGCTCACCACCGCCACGATGTCGTTGTCGGTGAGAATCTTGCGATCGTCGGCGATCGTCATGAGCGCGCGGTACACTTCGCCGAGCTCGGACCCTTCCACATCCAGCCCCAGATCGTTGCAGCGCTTCTGCACGGCGTGGCGGCCCGAGTGCTTGCCCAGGACGAGCGGATTCCAGGGCGCGCCCACATCTTCCGCGCGCATGATCTCGTAGGTCCGGCGATCCTTCAGGATGCCATCCTGGTGGATGCCCGCCTCGTGCGCAAAGGCGTTGCGGCCGACGATGGCCTTGTTGACCTGCACGGCCTGCCCCGTCAGCCGCGTGAGCATCTCGCTCGATGGATAGATCTCCTTGTGTACGACGCCGACCGTGTACGGCATCCGGTCGCGCCGCACGTGGAACGCCATCACGATTTCCTCGAGCGCGGCGTTGCCCGCGCGCTCGCCGATGCCGTTCACGGTGCACTCCACCTGCCGGGCGCCACCCTGCACCGCGGCAATCGTGTTGGCGGCCGCCAGCCCGAGGTCGTCATGGCAATGCGCGCTGAACACCGCCTTGCCGGCATTCGGCACGCGCTCGCGGATGCGCGTGAAGAAGTCGCGTATGTCGTCCGGCGTGCTGAAGCCGACCGTATCAGGCAGGTTGATCGTGGTGGCGCCTGCGTCGATCACCTGCTCCACGAGGCCGCACAGGAAATCGAAGTCGCTGCGGGTGGCATCCTCCGCCGAAAACTGCACGTCGTCGGTATGCTGCCGCGCGTAGCGCACGGCATCGACGGCCGCTTCCAGGCACTGCTCGCGAGTCATGCGCAGCTTCGCGTGCAGGTGCAGGTCGGACGTGGCGATGAACGTGTGAATACGGCCGCGCGCGGCAGGCGCGATCGACCACGCGGCTCTTTCCAGGTCGGCGCGGTGGCAGCGAGCCAGGCACGCGATGACGGGACGCCGGATTTCAGTGGCAATGCGCCGGACCGCTTCGGCGTCGGCCGGAGAGGAAATGGGAAAGCCGGCCTCGATGATATCGACCCCCAAGGCATCGAGCTGACGGGCGAGCTGGAGCTTCTCCGCTGACCGCAGCGAGAATCCTGGCGACTGTTCGCCGTCGCGCAGCGTGGTGTCGAAGATCAGTACCCGTTGCTGCTCCATGGGAGCCTCCCCCCTGCCAGTAGACGCGACTAGCCAGGACATTGTCAAAATGATAATTATTCTGCTTAGATTATCGGTGCTTATCGGGCGGACCTGAAGGTCCGCCCCTACACCAGCGTGATTTGGGCCATTTCCAGCGGATTTTGGCCGTTTTTGAAACGAAATCTTGGACGAAGCTTCAGGTCCGTCCAGGTTTCGGCATGATGTAGGGGCGGACCTTCAGGTCCGCCCAGAACACGGAGCTGAGCCGTGGAACTGACCGAGCTGCGCGTCTTCCTCAAGGTGGCGGCCGAACGGAGCTTTTCCCGGGCCGCTATGAAGCTGCACCGGACGCAGCCGGCGGTCAGCCAGTCCGTCCGGCGGCTCGAAGAGAGCGTGGGCGAGCGGCTGTTCGACCGCGCCACCAAGGACGCGACGCTGACCGACGCCGGCCGGCTGCTGCGCGACTACGCCGAGCGGCTGCTCCGTCTCTCCGAAGAGGCCGAAACGGCCGTCAAGGACCTTCGGGACCTGCGCCGCGGGCGGGTGTTGATTGGCGCGAACGAGGCGTCCGTGCACGCCGTCTTGCCGCTCATCCAGCGGTTTCGCGAAGCGCATCCGCTCGTGCACGTCGACGTGCGTCGCATCCCGGCCCGCCAGATCGGCGCCGAAGTGGCGCAGGGCAGCCTCGACTTCGGCGTGCTGACATTTCAGCCGGCGGAGCCGAAGCTCGGCGCAATCGTGCTCGGCCAGGACGAGCTCGTGATGCTCGTGCCCCCCTCGCATCCGCTCGCACAGACGAAGGAGGTGACGTTGTCGGAGTGCGCGCGCCAGACCGTGATCGCGCACAACGATCCGTCGCACGTGCGCGACCGCGTGCTGCGCCTGTTCGAGCAGCATCACATCCCCGCGAACATCCTCGTCTCGCTGCCCAGCCTGGAGGGGATCAAGCGCGCGGTGGCGATGAGGATGGGGGTGGCGCTGCTGCCGCGGCGCTGCGCCGAGTCGGAGATCGCCCGTGGCGAGCTCGTCGCGCTGGCGATGCCCGAGGTCCGGCTGCGCCGGCAGGTCCGCCTGGTCTATCGCAAAGCCGCGGAGCGCTCGCACGCGTCGGCGGCATTTCTGACGATTGTCGAGGATAAAAAGGAGGAGAAGAAAAGAACTTGATCGTTCGGGTCGTTCGGGTCGTTCGGATCGTTCGGGCTCTTCAATCCGGTTTCATGACCGTAGGGCGGGCCTTTACGGCCCGCCTGGCGCGGCGTAAAGCTGCGCCCCACGCGAGTTATGAAACCGGTTCTAGTTCAGGGGCACGAGCCGTTTCAGCTCTTCGTGCCAGTTCTGCACGACGACGAGGTTCTGCGCCGCGCCGGCGCCCGCTTCCGCCTGGGCACTCTGGATGATGACGAACCGCCCATCCGAGGCGAGGTCCCAGGGTCGAGTTCCCCCGGGAGCCGGGAGCATGGCGAATTCGAACAACATCTGCGGACGGCCGGCGACCAGCGTCGTCCTCGACTGCACCGGGACCACAAACATTTGCCGACCATCCGGGCTGCTGAAGAACAGCTCCCGGCCATTGCGCGACCAGAGAGCGCGCGCGCCGCCGCCCGTCGAGATCAGTTGCCGACTCCCGAGCTCCGGATACCGCTCCGCATAGATCTCGTTTCGACCGGACACGTTCGAGGCGTAAGCCATCCAACGTCCGTCCGGGGACACAGCCGCATAGAGGTCGCAGAACTCGTTCTTCACGAGCACCTTCACGTCGGACGGGCGCTCGATCGCCATCTGCCCGATCGCGCATTGCACGCCAGACGACGACTGCGACGCCTCCGTGAACAGGAGCTGTCCGCCGTCCGCCGACCAGCCGGTGGCGACTAGATCGACGAGATTCTTGGCACGCGTAAGGAGCCGCTCGTCGCTGCCGGTGCCATCCGCCGGCCGCCAGAACAGCTCCGAGTAGCCCGCGCGCGTGGACCTGAAGATGATGCGCTGCCCGTCGGGCGTCCAGAGCGGGTGCGTGTCCGGCGCCGGGTCGGTCGTCAGCCGGCTCAGCGTGCCGCGCGAAATCGTACGTCCACACATCGGTCTGTGTGGCCAGGGCGAGCCGGCCGCCGTCGGGCGACACCCGGACATCGCGGTACGAGTCGAGCGGCAGGCCCGGCAGCGGTGAGGCACGTCCCTGGCGATCCACCGACACGATGGTTTGCCGGTCGGCGGCACCAGCCGTGCCCGGGATGTAGACGAGCGAGCCGTTGGCGGCCACCGCCACCTCAGCGGCGCCCTGCGGCGTCGTTACCACCCCCTCGAGCACGGGCGTCGGAGTCCCGGCCACCTCCAGTCGTCCGAGGTCGAACGCCACGGCGCGCAACGTCCCGGCGACGCCGTAGACGAGATGTCCGGTCGGCACGTAGTGCGCGTGGCTGCCGCCGCGGATGAGCACCTTCGACGTACCGGTCCGCAGATCCAGCACGGCGATCTGCGCGTTGTCGAGGCCACCGCCGACCGCGGTCACGGTGAAGAGTACCGCCTCGCCTCCAGGCAGGAACTCGGGCCAGACGTGATCGAGTTCGCCGCGCTCGCGATCGGGTTTCGTGAGCACCATGGGATCGCCGCCGGCCGCCGACACGCGCTGCAGGCCTGTCGGGGGCGCGTTCGTCGCGAAGACGATGGTCCCATCCGGCCCCCATGTGGCGCCGCGCGGATTTGGGCCGTCCACGGGAGTGATCGTGACCGGCGGGCCGCCCGTGATGGCCACTTTCTTGAGTGTGCCTCCGTCGTTAAACCCGACCCACTGCCCGTCGGGTGAGATGAACACGCCTCGCGGCGCGCTAAGACCGCTCAGCACGTCTGGCTCGAGCTGGTCGAGCGCCCGTACCAGTAACTGGTTGGTGCCGCGATAGACGACGCGTGACCCGTCGGGCGTGATGGCGATGTCGCGATCGGCGCCCTGAAGGCTCAACGCCACGGCGCTCGCCGTCGTGACCTCGGTGCGAACCACGCGCGGCGGGGCCGGACGCATGCTCCACCACACCCCTGCGCCGGCGATGGCACCAGTCACGCAGGCGGCCGCCGCGCCGACGAACGCCACGCGCCGGCGCATCGATCTCGCCATTTCGCGCCGCGTCGTGGACACGGCCGCGTCCACCTCTGCGTGCACCTGGGCCGGATCTTGCCCCGACGACTCGGCGCCCTCGGCGGGTCCGCTTCCGTCTTCGCCAAGGCTACGGCGGACAAGTTGCGGAACCCGCCCTACCTCGTCCAGCACGAAGAGCGCAACGGCGATGTCGGCGACGCGGTTCCGCCGGTCCTTCTCCAGGCAGCGGCGGAGCATGCTCCGAATAGCCGCAGGTACATTCGCGGGAAGCGCCTGCCAGTCGGGGTCGATCTTCAGCACGTTGGCCAGCGTGTCCGAAATATCTTCCCCTTCGAACGCGCGCGTGCCGGTGAGCATCTCGTAGAGCACGCAGCCAAACGCCCAGACGTCGCTGCGCTTGTCGACCGGCTTGCCCCGCGCCTGCGCCGGCGCCATGTAGGCCGCCGTGCCCAGAATGACGTCGGCCTGTGTGGCCGACAGCGAGAGCGTCGGCGATGCCGAGACGTCGCCGGGGGACGCCTCGAGCGCCTTGGCGAGGCCGAAGTCGAGCACCTTCACCTGTCCCTCGGCCGTCAGTGCAATATTGGCGGGCTTGAGATC
>Ga0184627_10000837_pt1 | contig 12048 bp, 12 predicted proteins | sample PLM3_127_b1_FD_133150 | JGI IMG/M metagenome (GOLD analysis project Ga0184627, IMG submission 133150) | Groundwater sediment microbial communities from an aquifer in East River, Colorado, USA - PLM3_127_b1 | ecosystem: Environmental > Terrestrial > Soil > Riparian zone | place: USA: East River...
GCGCCTTCACCATGATGGCCCGGTAGTCGTCGTGGTCGGCCTCGAACCCGGCCACCACCTCGTCGACGCCGATGCCGGCTGTGACGGCGAAGGCGCCGACGTGGTCGATGAGGCCCGTCTCAGCGGGCGCGACGAAATCGGCCAGCGAGCGGTTGGGCCGGGCGTCGCCATGGTCGGCTTGCTGGCGGAGCATGTGGAAGCGCACGCCGCCGGCGCCGGCCTTAAGGACCAGGTCGTCGCCGTCGGCGTCCGCCGGCCAGAAGCCGTACACGCCGCGGGCCGAGATCCGGTCGCCCGCAACCAGCTCGTCCAGCTGCTCGTTGGCGTTCTCGTACAGCTCGCGCGCGGCGGCGCCATGGGCCGGATGGTCCAGGATGGCCGGGAACCGGCCCTTCAGCTCCCACGCAGTGAAGAAGAACGTCCAGTCGATGTATGGGCGAAGCGTCTCGATCGAGGCCTCCACGAGCCTGGTCCCGGTGAAGGCCGGTGCCGCCAGGTCCCGCTGGTGCCACACGATCGGCGTGCGGTTCGCCCTCGCCTCCTCGTACGAAAGGAGTGGGCGCCGATCTCGTTCGGCGTGTTGCTCCCGGAGGTGCTGCTGGTCGTCCCGGTTCTGGCGGTCGAGCTTGGCCCTTCGCTCCGGGTCGAGCAGGTCCGAGACCACCCCCACCACGCGTGACGCGTCGATCACGTGGACGGTCGGGTTGCCGTACTCGGGCGCGATCCGGACCGCCGTGTGCTGCTTCGACGTGGTGGCCCCGCCGATCAGGAGCGGGAGGTCGATGCCCCGGCGCTCCATCTCCTTGGCCACGTGAACCATCTCGTCGAGCGACGGCGTGATGAGTCCCGACACGCCCACGATGTCGCACCTCTCGTCGGCCGCGGTGTCGAGGAGGACGTCCGCCGGGACCATCACACCGAGGTCGATGACCTCGTAGTTGTTGCAGCCCAGCACCACGCCCACGATGTTCTTGCCGATGTCGTGGACGTCGCCCTTCACGGTGGCCAGGACGACCTTGCCCTGGGCGCGATCGGTCGTGCCGAGGCGGAGCTTCTCCTCCTCCATGAACGGCTCGAGGTAGGCCACGGCCTTCTTCATGGCCCGCGCGCTCTTCACCACCTGCGGCAGGAACATCCGGCCCGAGCCGAACAAGTCGCCGACCACCTGCATGCCCTCCATCAGCGGTCCCTCGATGACCTCCAGGGGCCGGGGGTACTGTGCGCGAGCCTCCTCGGTGTCCTCCTCGATGAAGTCCACGATCCCGTGGATGAGCGCGTGCTTCAGCCGGTCCTGAACGGTGCCCTCGCGCCAGGTCAAGTCACGCTCGCGCTTGGTCGCTTCGCCCCGGACGTTCCCGGCGAACGTCACCATCCGCTCGGTGGCGTCGGGACGGCGGTCGAAGATGATGTCCTCGACGTGCTCCAGGAGGTCGGCCGGGATGTCCTGGTAGAGCATCAACTGGCCGGCATTCACGATGGCCATGTCGAGCCCGGCCTGGATGGCGTGGTAGAGGAAGGCCGAATGGATGGCCTCCCGGACCATGTCGTTGCCGCGGAACGAGAACGAGAGGTTGGAGACGCCGCCCGAGATCCGCACGCCGGGGCAGCGCTCCTTGATGATCCGCGTGGCTTCGATGAACGCTTTGGCGTACCCGTTGTGCTCCTCGATCCCTGTGGCGATTGCCAGGATGCAGGGGTCGAAGATGATGTCCTCCGGCTCGAAGCCCGCCTCCTCGATGAGGAGCCGGTAGGCGCGCTCGCAGATCTGGACCTTGCGATCGACCGTGTCGGCCTGGCCCTTCTCGTCGAAGGCCATCACCACCGCACCGGCGCCGTAGCGCCTGGCCGTCCGAGCCTTGTCCAGGAAGGCCTCGTCGCCCTCCTTCAGGCTGATCGAGTTCACGACGCCCTTGCCCTGCACGCACTTCAGGCCGGCCTCGATCACGGACCATTTCGAGCTGTCGATCATGATCGGGACCCGGGCGATCTCGGGCTCGGTGGCCACGAGGTTCAGGAAGGTGGTCATGGCGTGCTCGGAGTCGAGGAGGTCGGCGTCCATGTTCACGTCGATCAGGTTCGCGCCGCCGCGGACCTGCTCCAGTGCCACCTCCACGCCGCCTTGGAAGTCGCCCCCGTCGATCAACCGGTGGAAGCGCCTGGATCCGGTGATGTTGGTGCGCTCGCCGATCATCACGAACCCGGTGTCGGGCCGGATGGCGAAGGGCTCCAGGCCGGAGAAGCTCGTCAGGCGCCGGGGCGCCGGGACCCGGCGGGGGGGAAGGCCCTCCAGGGCCGTGGCCACCCGGCGGATGTGCTCGGGCGTGGTGCCACAGCAGCCGCCCAGGATGTTCGCCAGGCCGGCCTCGGCGAACTCCCGGAGGTACTTCGCGGTGATGTCGGGTTGCTCGTCGTACCCGCCGAACGCGTTCGGCAGCCCCGCGTTCGGGTGGCATGTCGTGTAGACCGGCGCCACCGTGGCCAGGGCCTCAAGGTACGGCCGCATCTCGGCCGCGCCGAGCGAGCAGTTCACGCCGACGCTGAACGGTTCCGCGTGCTCGATCGAGGTCCAGAAGGCCTCGATGGTCTGTCCGGACAGCGTCCTTCCGCTCCGGTCAACGATCGTGACCGAGATCCACCGGGGCACGTCGGGCGCGACCTCCATCGCGGCGGCGATCGCCGCCTTGGCGTTCAGGGTGTCGAAGATCGTCTCGATGAGCAGCAGGTCCACGCCCCCGTCCCGAAGGCCGCCGATCTGCTCGGCATAGGCCTCGTAGACCTGATCGAAGGTGACCTTGCGGTAGGAGGCGTCCTCGACCTTGGGGGAAAGCGAGAGCGTCACGTTGAGCGGCCCGACCGATCCGGCCACGAAGCGGTCGGCGTGGCGGGCGACCGCCTCCCGGGCCAGTCGGGCGCCGGCCACGTTCATGTCGTACACGGCGTCCTGGAGGCCGTAGTCGGCCTGCCCGATCGAGGTGGCGGTGAAGGTGTTCGTGGTGGTGATGTCCGCGCCGGCCTCGAGGTAGGCGTCGTGGACCGAGGAGATGATGGCGGGCTGCGTCAGGTTGAGCAGGTCGGGATCGCCCTTGACGTCCCGGGGGTGGTCGCGGAAGCGCTCCCCGCGGAACTCCTCCTCCGTGAGCCCCCGGCCCTGCAGGAGGACGCCCCAGGCCCCGTCGAGGATGACGACGCGCTCGGCCAGCAACCGCTCGAGGCGGGCCCGTGCGCCATCGTTCGTCTTCGTGGAAGCGGGAACGATCATCAGACCATGCTAGCGCAGCGGTGTGACCGGCAGTCAGAACGGCGGCGCGCGGGTTCGGTCCATCGCGGAGCCCTCGCCCCCTGCGATAGGCTCGCGACTCGACCGGGAGGTGGGAGAGGCCGATGAAGGACGCGCTCGATTCGTTGGCCGGGCTGGTCCCCGGCTCGGTGGCCGCTCCGGGGCCCCCAACTCGTCTCGCATCGGGCCGCACCCGACCCGACCGGCCCCTGGGCAAGCAGGGGATGGACCTGCTGGCCCGGGTCCCGCTGTTCGCCGGGTTGTCCCGGCGTCACCTCCGAGCGCTGGCCGACCGGGCCGACCAGGTGGAGTTCCGGCCCGGGGAGGTCATCGTGGCCGAGGGCAGGCGGGGCGGAGCCTTCTTCGTGATCGTCGAGGGGGAGGCCAGGGTGACACGGGGGAAGCGAACGCTGACCATGCTCCGGCCGGGAGACTTCTTCGGGGAGCTCGCGCTGCTGGATGGCGGGGAGCGAACGGCGTCCGTCGTGGCCGCCACCCCCATGCTGTGTATCCGGATCTTCAAGCGGGCGTTCGATCGCTTGATCGCCGATGAGCCCGCCGTCGCGGCCAGGATGCTCTCGGTGCTGGCCGGCCGGCTCCGTCGGGCCGAGCGGCCACCCGCGGACTGATGCTGGCCTTCTCGATCGACTACCGCTGGTTGGTCTTCATCCACATCGTGGGCGTGTTGGGGTTCGTCATGTCCCACGGGGTATCCATGATGGTGGCCCTTCGGCTGCGCAAGGAACGCGACCGGAACCGGATCGCAGAGCTCCTCCAGTTCTCCGGCTCGTCCGTCATGGCCTCGTACATCTCGCTCGGGATCCTGCTGATCGGCGGGGTGTGGGCAGGGTTCCGGTTGGACTGGTGGAAGTTTGGGTGGATCTGGGTCTCGCTCGGCGTATTGGTGTTCATAATCGTGGAGATGGGTGCCGTGGCCCGGCCGTACTACCGGCGGCTGAAGGACGCGGTGGAGATTCGGCCCTCGGGGGTTCCCCGGAGGAGCGACGAGGAGCTTGACGCGATGCTCCGTTCGAGGCTGCCGCTCCTGAACACCGTCCTCGGCTACGCGTCGCTGCTGTTCATCACATGGCTGATGGTCTGGAAGCCGTTGTGAAGCCGGCCTAGAGGTCGGTCGGCTCCAGCGGTTTGGCCGCCGGCCCGTTCACCACCTGGCCGGTGGGCGAGAAGCGCGACCCGTGGCACGGGCAGTCCCATGTCTTCTCCGAGGGGTTCCACTTCACGGTGCAGCCCATGTGGGTGCACTTGGCCGAGAGCGAGTGGACGGCGCCCTTCTCGTCGCGGTACACGGCCACCTTGTGGTCCCCGGTGGCCACGATGCCTCCCTCGCCGTTGCCGATCTCTGACAGGCTCTGGGCCACCGTGCGCGCGATCAGCACGTCGCACGGGGCGTACTCGGAGACCTTCTTGGGGACCGAAGCAAGGAACAGGCCCTTGGCCCCGGTCAGTCCCCGGTTGCCCACCACGATCAGGTCCAGCCCCTCGCGTGCCGCAGCCCCCATGATGGCCTCGGCCGGGTCCCCATGGAGGATCAGCCTGGTCGCGGGCGCCCCCTGGCCGATCGTGGCCTCGGTGTCCTGGAGGATCAGCTCGCCGGTCTTGGGGTGTCCGACGAACGCCAGCGTCACCGACGCGCTGAGCCGGGTGGCCAGGGCGTAGCCCTTCCTGGCGGCCCGATCAGCGGTGGAGGAGCCGTCGGTGGCCACGAGGATCCTGGCGTAGGGGACCGCCCCCGCCTCGCGCTGCTCGACCGGCCGCTCCCGAACCAGGAGGACGTCGCAGGGGGCGTGGCGCGACACCTTGGCCGCCACGCTGCCAATGATCTGCTCGCCGAGGGACAGCCCTCGGCTGCCCAGGACGATCAGGTCGGCCTCCCGCACGTCGGCCACCTCCACGATGTCCTCGGCGGGCGCCCCGTCCCGAAGGATCACCTCGGGCTGCAGTCCCTCGGCCCTGGCGGCGGCCTCGGCCCGCTCCACGGCGGTCTGGGCCCGGTCCGGACGCTCGTAGCTGTGGACGATCAGCAGCTCCGTGGCCCTTGATGCCCTGGCCAGGGTGGCGGCCACGTGCTCGGCGCTCTCGGCGAAGGCCGAGCCGTCGGTCGCCAGGACGATGCGCTTGTAGGCCACGGAGGTCCTCCTGATGTGCGGTGGGCGACCCAATCGGGCTCCGGGAGCCTAGCGCGTCCGGCCCGATCCGAACGGCGCGGGCACGAAGGGGGCACGTGCGGCTGTTGGTTCGGCGTCCGCGCGCTACGCTAGATGCGAACCCCCGAAACCCCGAGGAGGCGGCCGGGGCACGCCCGGCCACAGCACGATGGCGAAGGAAGTCGAAGAGAAGGACCGGGTCGTCATCCGGTTCGCCGGCGACTCGGGTGACGGCATGCAGTTGACCGGCGACCGGTTCACCAATGCCACGGCCGTCCTAGGGAACGACCTCGCGACCCTCCCCGACTTCCCGGCCGAGATCCGGGCTCCGGCCGGCACCGTCCACGGGGTCTCGGCCTTCCAGATCCAGTTCGCCTCCGAGGACATCACAACCCCCGGCGACCACCCGAACGTCCTGGTGGCCATGAACCCGGCGGCCCTGAAGGCCGACCTGCACCTGCTCCAGAAGGGCGGGACGGTCATCGTGAACGAGGACGCCTTCGTCCAGCGGAACGTGAAGAAGGCCGGGTTCTCGTCGAACCCCTTGGAGGATGGCAGCCTCGAGGGGTACCAGGTCTACAAGGTCCCCATGACCTCCATCACGGTGCGGGCGGTGGAGGAGCTCGGCCTGTCCCGCAAGGAGGCCGAGCGGTCCAAGAACATGTTCGCCCTGGGTCTCGTGTCCTGGATGTACGGCCGGCCCACCGACGTCACGCTGAACTGGCTGCACAAGAAGTTCGGCGACAAGCCGCAGGTGTACGACGCGAACGTCGCGGCGTTCAAGGCGGGCTACAACTTCGGCGAGACCACCGAGCTGTTCGCTCACTCCTACCAGGTGAAACCGGCTCCGGCCAAGCCCGGGACCTACCGGAACGTCTCCGGCGCGCAAGCCCTGGCGCTCGGCCTGGTCGCCGCGAGCCAGCGGAGCGGGCTTTCCCTGTTCTATGCCAGCTACCCGATCACCCCGGCCTCGGAGCTGCTGCACGAGCTGTCGCGGCTGAAGAACTTCGGGGTGCGAACGCTCCAGGCCGAGGACGAGATCGCAGCGGCCAACGTGGCGCTGGGCGCGGCGTTCGTGGGCCAGCTGGGGGTGACCGGCACCTCGGGCCCGGGCATGGACCTGAAGGCCGAGACCCTCGGCCTGGCCGTGACGCTGGAGCTCCCCATGGTGATCGTGGACGTCCAGCGGGCGGGCCCCTCCACCGGGATGCCGACGAAGACCGAGGCCGCCGATCTCCTGCTGGCCATGTACGGCCGGCACGGGGAGTCCCCGATGCCGATCGTGGCCTCCTCCTCGCCGTCCAACTGCTTCGACGCGGCCATCGAGGCCGTCCGGATCGCGGTCAAGTACCGCACGCCGGTGATCCTGCTCTCCGACACGTCTCTCTCCAACTCCTCCGAGCCGTGGCTCATCCCCGACGCCGACACGCTTCCCGCGATCGACCCGGGCTTTGCCACCGGACCCAACGCGGGAACGGAGTTCCTGCCGTACCTCCGCGACGAGAACCTGGCCCGGCCGTGGGCCATCCCCGGGACTCCCGGCCTTCGCCACCGGATCGGCGGCCTGGAGAAGGAGGACGGGACCGGGGACATCAGCTACGACCCGGAGAACCACGAGCGGATGACGGGACTGCGGGCGGCCAAGGTGGCGGGGATCGCCAAGGACATCCCGACCCTCGATGTGGACGATCCCGACGGCGACGCGAAGCTCCTGGTGCTGGGGTGGGGCTCGACCTGGGGGACCATCAGGGCGGCCGCCCGCCGGGTCCGCGATCAGGGGAAGAAGGTGGCCACGGCCCACCTGTTCCACCTCAACCCGTTCCCGTCGAACATCGCCGAGGTGGTCCGGCGCTATCCCAAGGTGCTGATCCCCGAGATGAACTCGGGACAGCTCGCGCTCCTCATCCGAGGCCGGTTCCTGGTGGACGCGACGAGCTACGCGAAGGTCCAGGGCCTCCCGATCTTCGTCGAGGACCTGGAGCAGGAGATCCTGAAGGTGATGCCGGAATGAGCGACGTGGAGAACGAGCAGGCCGGCGAGAGTGGCGGCAACGAGGTCAACGGCGGGAACGGCCAGCGGGCCGTCGGCACCCTGACGAAGAAGGACTTCACCAGCGACCAGGAGGTCCGGTGGTGCCCGGGGTGCGGGGACTACGCCATCCTGGCCACCGTCCAGGCGTTCATGCTCGAGCTGGGGATCACGCCCGACAACACCGTGTTCGTGTCGGGCATCGGGTGCTCCGGACGGTTCACGTACTACATGGACACCTACGGGGTGCACGGGATCCATGGCCGAGCCCCGGCCCTGGCCACCGGGATCGCCACGGCCCGTCCGGACCTGGACGTGTGGGTGGTGACCGGGGACGGGGACGGCCTGTCGATCGGCGGCAACCACCTGATCCACGCCCTCCGCCGCAACGTGAACATGAAGATCCTGCTGTTCAACAACCAGATCTACGGCCTGACCAAGGGCCAGTACTCGCCTACCAGCGAGGAGGGCAAGGTCACGAAGTCCACGCCGTTCGGCTCGGTGGACCATCCGTTCAACCCGATCGCCCTGGCCCTTGGGGCGGAGGCCACCTTCGTGGCCCGGACGGTCGACAACGACCGCCAGCACCTGACCCAGGTCCTTCGCCAGGCCGCCACGCACCGGGGAGCGGCGTTCGTGGAGATCTATCAGAACTGCAACGTGTTCAACGACGGCGCATTCGACCTGCTTCGTGAGAAGCCGCAGGGCGTCCACAACCAGATCCGCCTGGAGCACGGCAAGCCGATCCTTTTCGACGAGGACAACCGGTGCGTGGCGGTGGGGGACAACGGCCGCCTGATCCTGGCCGACGCGGACGACGTGGCCCCAGACAGCATCGTGGTCCACGACATGCACGGCCGTCCGTCGCTCGCGTTCGCGCTGGCCCACCTGGCGCACGGGCCCACCGAGCCCACGTGCATCGGCGTGTTCCGGGAGGTCGAACGGCCGGTCTACGGCGAGGCCATGGACAAGCAGATCGAGATGGCCACCGAGCGGTTGGGCCGGGGGGATCTGGCCAAGCTGTTGCACTCCGGCGACACCTGGACCGTCACGTAGCGCGCCGTCGCTTCCTCGGTGGCGGCCTCCGTTTTCGGTGTCCATCAACCCCTGCCGGGAGGGAAAGTCCAGCTAGACGGTGGAGAATGTCCCGAATATGATAGCCCCGAGCCATCGACCACCAGCTTCCCGGAGCCTTCCAGTGGCCAAGCAGGCGCCCAAGCACAGGGACGATCAGCCCGCCGGGCGGCGAGCCGAGCCGGCCACTGTCCGAAACTGCACGGTCTGCCGGACCAAACTGTCCATCTACAACCCCGGCCCCAACTGCTGGCAGCACACCATGGGCTATCCGTGGAGGGGACCGACCGCCAAGCCGAAGTACGAGCCGTAGCTCGCTCGCTACGGCACGGCGGGCTCACGGTCCCGCATGAACGCCGACCAGTAGAGCACGGCGCCGATCACGCCACCCGCGACAGGTCCCACCCAATACACCCACCAGTCGTTCCACGTGCCGGAGACCAGGGCCGGGCCGAACGAGCGGGCCGGGCTCACGGCGCCGCCGGTGAACGGCCCGGCGACCAGGATGTCGAAGGCGAGCACCAATCCGACGGTCAGACCGGCGGCCTGGGGGAACGGCCCCCGGTCGTCGAGGAGCGTGGCGAAGACGGTGAACACGAGGAAGAAGGCCAGGATGGCCTCGATCAGGATGCCCTTGCCCTGGCCGATCCCCGTGGCGAGCAGCGGCGTCCCCAGGTTCGCCGCCCTCCACACGGCCTTGGGCACCACGAACCGGAGCAGGAGGGCCCCGAAGATCCCCCCGGCGAACTGGGCCACGATGTAGACCAGTGCCCGGGCCGTTCCGATCTTGCCCGCGACCCACACGCCGATGGTCACGGCGGGGTTCACGTGCCCGCCGGAGATGGGGGCGGTCACCGAGACCATCACCGCGATGACGAACCCGGTCGCCAGGGCCACCCCGAGCAGGCCGCCCCCGTAGGGGCCGGCCACGATCACGGAGCCCGCGCCCACGAACACGAATGCGAACGAGGCGACGAACTCGGCCAGGGCAGCCTTCCAGGTGGTCTCCACCGCTACCTCCTCCCAGAAGCCCGCCGGACGATATCCGACGGGTTCGAAGAGGGCAAAGGGCGCATGGGCCCTTGGTAGGATGCCGCCCGTGAAGGTCCTCCTCGTTTCCCCGGACCCCCAATCGAGGACGCTGACACGCCTGGCGGTTGCGAACATCGAACGGCGCCTGGGTGAGCGGCTGGAGTTCATCGAGGCATCGGACGGGGAGGAGGGGCGAACCAAGGCCTGGCGGGAACGCCCCGACGCGGTCGTGGCCGATGAGATCGCTTCCCGGATGGGCGCGTTCGCCCTGGCCAGGGACCTCCGAGGCGCCAACGAGCCCTATCCCGGCGCCATCGTGATCCTGCTGGAACGCCGCCAGGACGAGTGGCTGGCCAACTGGTCTGGGGCCGACGCCTGGTTCGTCATCCCCGTCGATCCGTTCGAGCTCGCCGACCGCTTGCTCGAGCTCGTGACGGCGAAGGAGCGGGCGTGAAGATCAAGGGGACGTGCCGGCGGTGCGGGCGCGAGTTCCTGGTCGAGCAGGTCATCGGGAACGGGGGCCGCTGTCCGTGGGACGGGAAGCCATTCCAGGCCGACTACGCGGTCGTGCTGGTGGATTCGCTCCGAGACGCCGAGGCGGCCGGCAACACCTTGGAGAACGCGCTGGAGAAGGTGGCCGACATGGAACCCGAGTTCGTGCTGGACATCGACTCGGTCATCGCCCGGATCCGAGAGCACCTCGAGCGGCTGGAGCGGAGCCACGGAGAGTAGCGGCACCGCGAGTGCCCGAGAGGCGAACGGTTACCGCGTCGACGTCCGCCAGGAGGACGCGAGTCTCGTCGTCGTCATCATCGATCCAGCCGGCCGCGAGGTCTCGACCCGCGGATGCAGCGACGAGACGGAAGCCCGCACGTACGCCTCGACCGTCCGTCAACACGCCTACTGGCTGTCGGAGGCCAAGTTCCGGGAGTACTACCGGCTCCCGGGCCTCCCGAGGGAGGGCTGAGATGGGATTCAACGCCATGCGGCCCGGGAAGGTGAAGACGGCCGACGTCGTCATGCTGGTGGCGGCGATCGTCGTGATCGTGGCGTTGGTGATCTGGGCCGTCCGGTAGCCGTGGAGGATGCGGAGCTCTCCGAGCTCGACTTCTGCTACGTGACCACCACGGGGAGGGCGTCCGGCCGTCCCCACACGATCGAGATCTGGTTCGCCCTCCACGACGGCAGGGTCTACATGCTGTCCGGCGGCGGCGACGCCAGCGACTGGGTGAAGAACATCCGGGTCAATCCGACCGTGGGCCTTCGGATCGGCGACCGCGACATGATCTGCCGGGCCCACGTGGTGCAGGACAAGGAGGAGGACGCGCTGGCCCGCCGGCTCCTGGTGGAGAAGTACCAGCCGCGCTACACGGGCGACCTGGAGGAGTGGCGCCGGACTTCGCTTCCGGTCGCCATCGAGCTCCCCGAGCCCTAGGACTCGTCGAAGCCGATCGAGAACAGGCGCTCCAGGTCGTGCTTGGAGTAGACCTGGAAGGCGATAAGGGTCTCGGTCCGCACGACCCCCTCGACCTTGGCGATGCCCTGCGGGATCACCTTGGCCAGGTCGTCGTGGTTCATCACGCGCACCACGGCGACGAGGTCGAACTCCCCGGCCACGGAATAGACCTCGCTCACCCCGTCGATGCCGGCGATGGCCTGCGCGGCCTCGGGGATCTCGTCGATCTCGCACTGGATGAGGACGACCGAGTGGACCATCTCAGTTCCTTTCCCGCCCGCCCCGCGCTACGCGCTTCACTCGCGCTCCAGGACGACGGCCAGACCCTGCCCGCCCGAGATGCACAGCGTGGCCAGGCCGAGCGCATGGCCCCGGTCGCGCATCTCGTAGGCCAGGGTGAGGAGGAGGCGCGCCCCGCTCATCCCGATGGGATGCCCGAGCGAGATGCCACCGCCCCTCGGGTTCAGCTTGTCCCGGTCGAACTTGAGGTCCCGCTCGCACGCGACGACCTGTGCCGCGAAGGCCTCGTTGATCTCGATGACGTCGATGTCGGCGAGCGACAGGCCCGTCTTCTCCAGCACCTTCTTGGTGGCCGGGACCGGGCCGATGCCCATGATGGCCGGGTCCACGCCGGCCCAGGACATCCCCACGATCCGCGCGAGTGGCTCCCGCCCCTCGGCGCCGGCTCGCGACTCGGACATGAGAACGAGCGCGGCCGCGCCGTCCGTGATGCCGGAGGAGTTGCCCGCCGTCACGGTGCCGTTCTCCCGGAACACCGGCGGCAAGGTGGCGAGCTTCTCGAGCGTCGTGTCGGGGCGCGGGTGCTCGTCCTCGCTCACCGTGATCGTGCCCTTGCTGTTCGGGTCGGGGGCCTCGACCGGGAAGGTCTCGCCGTCCCGGCGATCCTTCGCCGCCTGGGCCTTCTGCTGTGACTCCAGGGCGAACTCGTCCTGCTCCCGGCGCGAGATGTCGTACAGGTCGACCAGGTTCTCGGCGGTCTCGCCCATGATGAGCCC
>Ga0184627_10000838_pt1 | contig 12033 bp, 12 predicted proteins | sample PLM3_127_b1_FD_133150 | JGI IMG/M metagenome (GOLD analysis project Ga0184627, IMG submission 133150) | Groundwater sediment microbial communities from an aquifer in East River, Colorado, USA - PLM3_127_b1 | ecosystem: Environmental > Terrestrial > Soil > Riparian zone | place: USA: East River...
GCAGCGTTGATTTCGGCGCGGGTCATGAACCCGGATACTGTTCGATACGATCCATTCAAGGATCTCACCCCGTTGGGCATGGCCTTCCGGAGCCCAGTAGTCGTGGCTGTGAGAGGTGACGCTGAGTACAAAAGCTTTCGGGATTTTATCGAATACGCCAAGAAAAACCTTGGCAAGGCTCGTGTCGGAACCTTCGGGGTGGGAAGCGGCGGACATTTTGCGGTCGAGATCATTAACAGTCTTACTGGAGCCGGATTAACCATGGTCCCATTCAAAGGCGCGTCCCCCGCCGTGACGGCGGTCTTGGGGGGACATGTCGAAGCCGTCGCTCCAGCCCTCGGCACACTGACGGGTCACTTGAAGAGCGGGGGCCTCAGGGGAGTCGTGATCTCTAGCAGGTTCCCGGAGTTTCCTGATATCCCTACGCTGCCGCAGTTGGGGTACCGGCAGAATTTCTGGGGCGTATGGTGGGCCTTTTTTGCTCCGGCCGGAGTTAGCGCCGAGGTTACCGGGGTACTGGTCCCGGCGGTCGAAAAGGCGGCCAAGGATCCCGCCATTGCAGCTAAACTCGCCTCATTAGGCATAGTTCAGGACTACGCGCCTCCAGAGAAGCTTCTCGCTGAAATACGCGAGGAGCATCGAACCGTGGAGGAGATTGCCAAGAAGGCCGGGCTGATAAAATGAGCCCAATGTAAGAAAAAGAGGCGGCCATGATGAAAAGCCTGTGCAGTATGTTAACAGTCGCATTGCTTCTGTCGGGCGCGTCTCACCTCTGCGCGCAGGGCTACCCCAATCAGGCCATCAACCTGGTGATTCCTCTCGCGCCGGGGGACGCGACCGACGTCGCTGGCCGCACGATGGGCGAAGAATTGTCCAAACTGCTCAAGGTCCCTGTCGTCGCCGTGAACCGACCAGGAGGCGGGATGACCATCGGCACCGACAGCGTCGTCAAGGCCAAAAAAGATGGGTACACGATCCTACTGACCACCAGTCCCGCCCTAGTGTCCAACCGCATCCTCAATCCGGAGACGGCTTCATATGACCCGTTGAAAGATTTAACGCCGCTGGGATTATCCACACGGACTCCCATACTTCTCGCGGTTCGGCAGGACGCCCCCTACAAAAGCTTCGGTGAGCTGGTAGAGTTTGCCAAAAAGAATCCAGCTAAGGTCCGTGTGGGAACTGTCGGGCCGGGATCAGCCGGCCATCTCAACGTCGAGATGATCAACTCGCTCACCGGGGCCGGGCTGATGATGGTTCCGTTCAAAGGCGGAGCCCCGGGTATCACCGCGATCCTGGGCGGGCACGTGGAGGGCGTGGCGTTCTCGTTGGGCGCGCTGAGCAGCCATCTGAAGAGTGGAGCGCTGCGGGGGATCGTCATATCGAGTCACTTCCCTCATCACCCCGAGATCCCCACGCTGCCGCAGCTCGGATATCGCCAGAACCTTCTCGGCGTCTGGTTCGGCTTCTTTGCGCCTGCCGGAGTGTCGGCCGAGGTGACGAAGGCGCTGGTGCCTGCGATTGAAAAGGTGGTGAAGGAACCGGCGGTCGCCTCCAAGCTCGCGAGCCTCGGCATACTCCAGGACTACCAGCCTCCAGAGAAGTTGCTTGCTGAAATACGCGAGGAGCATCGAACCGTGGAGGAGATTGCCAAGAAGGCCGGGCTGATAAAATAAGCCTAATGTCAGAAAAAAGGCGGCCATGATGAAATGCCTGCTGAGCGGCTTGATAGCTGCGGCGCTCGTGTCGATTGCCGTTCCTCAAGTCGCTGCGCAGGGCTACCCCAATCAGCCCATCAACGTGGTAATTCCTCTCGCGCCTGGAGACGCCGCCGACATAGCCTGTCGCGCGATGGCCGACGAACTATCCAAGCTGCTCAAGGTGCCGATTATCGTGCTCAACAGGCCAGGAGCCGGCGGGACGTTAGGAACTGACAGCGCCGTTAAGTCGAAGAAAGACGGGTACACGATTGTTCTCACGAACAATGCCGCCCTGATCTACAACCGGGTTATCACGCCCGAGTCCGTCGTGTATGATCCCTTCAAGGATCTTACGCCGCTGGGATTGTCCACGCGATTTCCGTTACTGCTAATCATTCGGCCGGACGCGCCTTATAAGAACTTCAATGCGATGGTGGAGTTTGCGAAAAAAAATCCGGGCAAGGTTCGCGTAGGCACGGTTGGATCGGGATCGGTGGGTCATTTCACTCTGGAGATCCTCAACAGTATCACCGGGGCGGGCCTGACGATGGTGCCGTTCAAAGGAGCCTCCCCGGTCGTGACTGCGCTGTTGGGCGGGCATGTGGAGGGAGGAGTGCTTGCTCTGGGCACGCTACTAAGCCACCTGAAAAGCGGAGCGATGAGGGCGATACTCGCCTCGCATAAGATTCCTGAATTTCCAGAGATCCCCACACTGCCTCAACTGGGCTACCGCCAGAACCTCTTTGGCGTCTGGCTGGCCTACTTTGCGCCAACCGGGGTGCCGGCCGAGGTGACAAAGGCGCTGGTTCCCGCCATTGAAAAGGCGGTGAAGGATCCTGGCGTTGCCGCCAAGCTAGCCGGCTTGGGCATGGTCCAGGATTATCTGCCTCCGGAGAAGCTCTTCGCTGAAATACGTGAGGAACACCGAACCGTGGAGGAGATCGCCAAGAAGTCTGGTCTGATAAAGTGAGTAAGACCTTTTCAGTGAGTAAGACCTTTTCGCGGAGCGTGCTGGGAAAATGAGACGTGCGCAGCCGAGGCGAAAAGTAAGTCCAAAGCACGAATTCCGAAACAGGCAAGAGAGGAAATGTTCGAATGACAAAAACCAGCCAGCATGTAAGTTTTCGATATTTCCGCAATTCGGATTTGTTTCGAATTTCGCGATTCGGATTTCGGATTTGGCCGATGGGAGGGACAACATGTCGATAGGAATGAATCAGTAAGTGTCTATGTCAAAGGATCTAGCCAGCGCTCTGTTTTGGCTGGCCATCGCAGTATTTGTTTCCTTCGAGGGCTTCACCAAATTGAAGCTCGGGACTCTGCGCCAGCCCGGGCCGGGATTCTTTCCTTTTTGGGGCGGTCTGCTTCTTGGCGCCTGCGCGCTTATACTGCTTCTGCGCTCGCTAAAGTCCCGCGAGTGGCTCGGCTCCGGCGCGATCCCATGGCCCGCGCTCATTCTGGTTCTCGGCGCGCTCCTGGGCTATCTGCTCTTTCTCGAAACGCTTGGCTTTGTAATCGTGACGTTCCTGTTCCTGCTGGCGCTCTTTTGCTTTGCGGAGATAGGCTGGATCAAGCATGTCGCGTGGTCTGTGATCGCCACCTCGCTTGTCTACGCGCTTTTTAAATTCTGGCTCAAGGTACAGCTTCCAAGCGGTCTCTTCGGTATTTGACATATGGAAATCGTGCAGGGGATCGTCATCGGGTTTCAGGTCGCGTTTCAGCCGATAAATCTGCTCTACTGCTTCCTCGGGGTCTTTATCGGCACGCTCGTGGGCGTGCTTCCCGGCCTGGGACCGGCCGCGGCCATCGCGCTCCTGCTGCCTTCCACATTCGCGCTCTCACCGGTCGCCTCTATCATCATGCTGGCCGGAATCTATTACGGCGCGATGTACGGCGGCTCCACCACCTCGATCCTCGTCAATATTCCCGGCGAAGCGGCCTCAGTCGTTACTTGTTTAGATGGTCACGCCATGGCCCGCCAGGGGCGTGCGGGGCCCGCCCTCGGCATTGCCGCCTTCGGCTCATTCATCGCCGGCACGTTTAGCATCGTCGCTCTGACTTTGCTCGCCCCGCTTTTGGTGAAGGTCACATTGAGCTTCGGGCCGCCGGAGTACTTTGCTCTAATGGTGCTCGGCACCACGCTGGTTACCTACTTTACGCAAGGGTCGATGGTGAAAGCCATTATAATGGCTCTCGTGGGCGTTCTCCTCGGTAGCGTGGGCGTAGACTCGATCAGCGGGCGCTACCGCTTCACCTTCGGGATTCAAACCCTGATGGACGGCGTGGGCCTGGTGCCGGTCATCATGGGGCTGTTCGGCATCTCCGAGGTCCTGTTGAACCTGGAGCGCCTGGCTTCCCAACACGCGGTCTACGCTGCGCCGACCGGAGGGCTGCTGCCCAATCGAGAGGATTGGCGACGCTCGGCGATACCGATTGTGAGGGGCTCGCTGCTCGGATTTTTTCTCGGAATTCTTCCCGGGGCCGGCGCGATCATCGCGTCCCTCGCCGCCTACGCCACCGAAAAAAGATTCTCCAAACATCCGGAGCAGTTCGGACAAGGGGCGATCGAAGGGGTGGCGGGACCCGAAGCCGCCAATAACGCGGCGGCGGGCGGCGCTTTCATCCCGCTCCTCACTCTGGGAATACCGGCAAACCCGGTGATGGCGATCCTGCTCGGCGCGCTGATGATCCACGGGCTTCAGCCCGGGCCGCTGCTCATGCAGCGCGCCCCGGACCTTTTCTGGGGGACCATCGCCAGCATGTACATCGGCAACGCCATGCTGCTGGTGCTGAATCTCCCGCTGATCGGCATCTGGACGCGGCTGCTGCGCGTTCCCTACGCGCTCCTGTTCCCCTTTATTCTTCTGTTCTGCCTCATCGGCTCCTACAGCGTCAGCAACAATGTCGGCGACGGGATCGTTATGTGGGTCTTCGGAGTGGTGGGATATCTTCTGAGGAAGTTCGACTACGAGGCGGCGCCGTTGATCCTGGCGATGGTGATCGGGCCGATGATGGAGGAGGCCCTGCGCCAGTCCTTAATTCTTTCCGCCGGGAACTTCGCCATCTTCGTCGAGCGGCCGATCTCCGCCGGATTCATCCTCGCCGCCGCCCTTCTCTTCGTCCTCCCGCTCTTCACGCGCAGGAGTGACGTAGCGAAAGTCTAGCCAAAGATGATTGAAATTTTGATTGAATCTTGGCGTACGGAAGCGGAAAAAAATTCGCTCGCGCGAATCCGCCGGAGTCCGCCGAAGGACGGATCAGCCCCAAATTGTTTGGCTGAGACGGATCAGCCTCGGGCTGAGGAGCAAAGGCCGCCATGCGTCTAGAAGGAAAGACCGCTATCGTCATCGGCGCCGGACAGGGTCCTGGCGAAGGGATGGGCAATGGCCGTGCCACGGTGCTCAGATTCGCGCAGGAGGGTGCGAGGGTCATGGCTGTCGACCGTGACCTCGCCTCGGCCGAGGAGACGGTGTCGATGGTCAAGCAGGGAGGCGGCGAATGCGTCGCTTTCGAGGCCGACGTCACCAAGGAAGCGACGCTTGCCGCCGCCGTAGCGGCGGCAGAGAAGCGTTGGGGCCGCATCGACATTCTGCATTACAATGTCGGGGTCAGCATCGCCGGCGGCGATGCGCCGCTGCTCGAATTCACCGAGGATGCTTTTGACCGCATCAGCGCCATCAACCTGCGCGGCGCCATTATGGCCTGCAAGCAAGTCATCCCGATCATGCGACGGCAGCGCGCCGGCGCCATCGTCATGATCTCCTCGCTTGCCGCATTGGAGAACTATCCCTATGTCGCCTACAAGGCGACCAAGGCGGCGCTGATCGCCTTCACCCAGCAGGTGGCGATCCAGAACGCCGAGTATGGCATTCGCGCCAACGTGATCCTGCCCGGCTTAATGGACACGCCGATGGCGGTGGACACGCGCGCCCGGGTGAGCGGCAAGAGCCGCGCCCAGGTCGCGGCGGAGCGCGATGCCCGCGTGCCGCTGCGCCGCAAGATGGGCACCGCCTGGGACGTGGCCAATGCGGCACTGTTCCTCGCCTCCGACGAGGCCAATTTCATCACCGGCGTGGCGCTCCTCGTCGACGGCGGCGGCGCGCTCAATGTCGGCTGACTTAGAGCCGTCAAAATTCTGAATTTGGAGCCTGGGCTTACGCTTGCAAGGAGGAAGTTATGAAAGGACTGATCGCTTGGAAGATAATCGTCCTCAGCTTTGTTCTGCTCCCTGGTGCTCCCGCCCTGGTTTCGGCGCAAAAGTTAGTGGTCGGTTATTCCGGGGTGACCGCGATCCAGCTCCCCGTCTGGGTCATGAAGGACGCGGGCTACTTCAAGCAGGAAGGGCTGGATGCCGATCTCATTTATATCGCCAGCTCATCGACTATGGCGCAAGCGATGATGGCCGGGGAGGTAGCAATCTCCACCGCTAACAGCCAGGCCGTGGTAGACACCGGCCTTCAGGGGGGCGATCTCGTGGCGATGGGCGCATTCGTCAATTTTGTCGCCCTCTATATTATAGCTGCGCCGGAGATCAAGAGCGTTGCAGACTTAAGGGGTAAGCCCGTAGGAGTGACTCGCTTTGGCGCCACTACCGACTTTGCGATACAAATGTTTCTCAAAAAATATGGTCTTGAACCGGTCCGCGATGTGCCGATCATCCAGATCGGTGGGGTGCCGGAGTTGGCCGCGGCCCTCTCCAAAAGGTCCATCTACGCCGCTGCGATGTCCTATCCCATGGGGCTGGTGGCTCAACAAGCCGGGATGAAGCTGCTGGCGAATCTAGCCAAGGAGGAGATCCCCTTTGTGCATCAGGGCATCACGACAACCGGTAAATTCATGCGCGAGCGCAGGGCTCACGCCAAGGCCTTAGTGCGCGCCTACGGAAAAGCGGTTCATTTCATGCATACCCGCAAGGAGGAGTCGAAAGCGATTCTCTCCCGCTACACCAAGGTGACGGATCCGGGCATGCTCGAAGGCACCATGCAATACGCCTACGACTTCGTCGAAAAAATTCCCCTGGTCAAGCGCGCGGCCTTTCAGGTGACTTTGGACGAGGTCGCCAAGAAAAATCCCAAAGCTAAGCAGGCAAAGGCCGAGCAATTCTACGACAACAGCCTGGTGCAGGAACTCATCAACGAGGGCTTTTTCGCCTCGTTGTGGGGAAAATAACCGATGGTGCTCGGGCGAGCCGGGTTTTCCCAATCCGTCACGCGGTTGAGACTTCAAAAGAGCGCGGCTAAGCCGCAACCGAAAGACAGTTTTCACCACGAAGGTCCTAGCGCGGCAGAGCCGCAACCAAAGCACCGATCATTATTTCACCACAGAGGCACAGGTCGTGAGAAAAAATCCCTTTTCGCAAAAATGAGCGGTTGCAAGTATTTGATTTCATTGAGGTGGAATTTGCAATTTTGATGGTTTTTGGATTTTTTCTCATGACCACAGAGATCGCGGAGGTCGGAGTATTTAATGCTCGAAAACTCTTTACTCCGCGTCCTCCGTGGTTCGACGGGCTCACCACGTCCCGAGCCTGTCGCGGGACGCGCCTCCGTGGTGAGTTCTCTTATGCTTCGATACATGTAGGATAGCCATCGGAAAATTTGCGCGAGCCGCGAATACTTTCACGCATTACAGAGTTCACAGAGAGTTCTTTGTCCTCCCTCTCCCTCACCCCGCAGGAGTGAGGTGGTGAAGGCCTAGGCGAGCCTGGAGCGGTGAACCGTCTGGCCCTTTGAAACCGAGTGCCATCGGAGTAGAATGCATCCTAAGAACAGGTGAAGAAATGACGTTCAGAGTTGAGATCGAGCAAGAAGATGATGGGCGCTGGATCGCCGAAGTAATGGACTTGCCCGGGGTTCTTGCGTATGGGCAGACTCCCGAAGAAGTCAAGGCAAAGGTTCAAGCCCTTGCTCTTCGTGTGGTTGCGGACCGTCTTGAACACGGCGAAGCCGGCCCCGACCTCGTCAGCATTTTCTTCGCCGCCGCATGAGCCAGTGACCCAGCACGCGTGCCAGACGTGTCTTGGCGGCGCTTCTTCGAACGGTTGGACCGTTAAACGGCAGACTGGTTCTCACCGCACACTTTCCCGTCCCAGTCGGCCCGATTATGTATTTGCCTTTCATGATGACGAGGAGCTTGGTCCTAGGATGCTCGCACGCATAGCAAAGCAAACAGGGCTTACCCCCGAAGACCTGTAGTGTCTTGTAGGTACTTACCGTCTAACACGCCGCTTAACTGCCGGCTACAAAAAGCCGCCGCTAGCGGTAAAAGGTTACGTTGGTAGTCCGCAGCCGTCGCCCAAGCGCGCACACGACTGTTAGCTCGCCAAATCATGGGTCACAACTTTTTTCCGTCGTAGACGATCTTGCCGCCGACCAGCGTCAGCACCGGCTTTATGTCTCTGATCGAATCCGCCGCGACGGTGAGATAGTCGCGATCGAGCACGAGCAGGTCGGCGTACTTGCCTTTTTGGATCGAGCCCAGATCGCCTTCACGAAATAAAAAGTGGGCGTTGTTGCGCGTGTGCGCGATCAACGCCTCCTCGCGCGTAACCATCTGGCGGTTGACTTTGGCCCCGCCGATCATCTTGCCGGTCACGGCGAACCAGAGCGTGTAGAACGGATTGGAAGTCGTCACGGCGGTCGCGTCGGAGCCGAGCCCCCAATGGATGCCGCTGTCCTGAACGCGTCGCATCGGCGGCATCTCCCAAGCCTTGTCACCATGCACCTTGTGCATCAGCGCGCCCTGGATGAGCGGGCGGCTGTGAATCTGGGCGGACATGCCGAGCTTCTTCATGCGCTCGAGCTGCGCTTCGCTGACCTGGTCGAGGTGGGAGAACGACCAGCGCAATGCTTTGATCGGCCGCTCTCGATTGATCGCCTCGTACTCGTTGAGGAAGGCGTCGATCGCCGCCGTCATCTCCACGTGCGAATTGACATAGAGGCCGCGCTCGGCCAGCGCCAGCAAGAGGCGGCGCATCTGCGCCATGTCCTCCGGCTTCGTGTTGCTCTGCGCGCGCAGCAGTTGGGTAGTCACCGGCGCATAGACCGACTCGCCCCAGCCGACGTTGTCGAAATAGTCGTTTCCCTGAAACGGTTTCTGACCGGGGATTTCCGCCAGGACCTTTTCCACCTGCTGCGCGTTTGCCGGCTGGCGAATCGTGGTCCAGTAGGCGCGCGCGTTGAGCTCGCCGCGCTCGGCGAGATATTTATACGATTCGTAATGCTCCGGGCTCATGCCCCGGCCCCCCGCATCCAGCCAGGCCGTGAGACCCAGCTGATTGAGATCGCTCACCAGTTTGCGCGTGTTGTCGATCCATTTTTCCCGGTCCGGTAGCGGCACCTTGGCCGCCACGAACGCAACTCCGCCGGCGTCGCGCACGATGCCGGCGGGCTTACCGCTGGCGTCCTTTTCGATTTTGCCGCCAGGCGGATCCGGCGTCTTCTCATCGATGCCGGCCGCTTTCAACGCGGCCGTGTTGAGATAGCTGTATATATAGATGGCCTGCAGGACCACCGGATTGTTCGGCGCGATGCGGTCCAATTCCTCGAGCGAGAAGCCGCGCGGCTCGTCGGTGAATTGTTCCACCGCCCAGCCGCCCAAGGCCACGATCCAATCGCCAGGACGCGCCGCGCGCACCCGCTCGGCGAGCATCGCAAGAGCCTGCTTGCGCGAGGTGATGCCGTCGAGGCGCATCTCCTGATGCCAGTGCTCCGCGACCCGGATGAAGTGCGCGTGGTTGTCGATCAGTCCGGGAATCACCGTGCGGCCCTTGAGGTCGATCACTTTGGTGTCCCTGCCCGCATGCTTGCGGATATCGGCCGTCTTGCCGACCGCAACGATGCGCTCGCCTTTGATCGCGACCGCTTGGGCGATGGTGAAGCGATCATCGACGGTGACGATCTTGCCGTTCGTTAGAATAATATCCGCGACCGGCTCCTGTGCATGAGCCCGGCCCGGCATTACGAGCCAGATTGCCGCGGACAAAATTGCCGTCAATGATTTTAAAGAACTCATGCGTCGCCTCCCGGTTTTTTCTTGCCGCCCCAAGCCCGGCCGATTGCCCGCTTTCACGGCAAAATTTTTCGCGGCAGCGGACAAATCAGATCGGAGCGGGTCATCGTTACGTTGTGCCGATAGCCGAAACTGGTAAACAGCGAGAAGGCCTGAAGCACTTCCTTCTCGTCCTTTTGCGCCGTGCAGTCCATCGGCAGGTAAACATGGTAGTCGCGCACGCTGAATGCCATGACCGCGCTTTGCACGCAGTTGCGCGTGGAAATCCCGGTGACGATGACGTGGCCGTCGCCCGCAGCAATGCCCAGGCGCGCCAGCAGCGCGTCCATTTCGGTGCGGTAAAAGCAATCATGGGTCCGCTTCACGATCAGCGGCTCGCCGTCGGCGGGCTTCAGTTCGTCGATCAGCGCCGCCCCCCAACTCCCTTCCAGCTTGCGCACGGTGTTGTTGAAAACTGTGAACTCCAGCGCATCGGGCGAGCGCACCGACTGCGTGTGAATCACCTGACCGCCGGCCTGGCGTACTTTCCGGCGCAGGGCGCCGATCTTCAGGATGATTTTTCTGACCGGCTCGCCGATATAAAGCGCGCCGTCCGGATGCGCGTTCTCATTTTCCATGTCGATGATCAGCAGCAGCGTTTTCTCCGCCGGCAATTCGACCGGAAGCGGTTGAGGGTAGTTCAGTTCAATGAGCATTGTACTGATCTCCAAGTATGCCTTGGCTCTGCCTTGCTCCAGCGGCGGACTGAAAATACGACTGATGCAGGCGGATGGTCAAGGGCCAAATCCACCAGAGTGATTTTTGTCTTGACCTCGGCGCCTGAACTCGAATAGCTTGAGCCCTATTGTAACCATTAAAGGAGCGCACGGATGGAAACAAGGCTAATCATTACGGCTCTTGCGATGAATGTTCTTTAACGGCGCGCACCTCATGGTCATCGCCTGCGCGCTCATCGCTGCCTCTGTCTTGGCGCCGGTCGGGGCCATCGCCCAGGAGCGGCTTAAGATCATCTACAGCCAGTTCACAATGACCAACTAGTGTCGTGGTTCGCGCGCGAGGCGGGCCTGTTCGAGCGCCACGGCCTGGCCGCCGACCCTCAAAGATTCGTCGAACCACGCTTTATCCGGGAGCTCGATCAGAAGGGTGTCATCGACCAGCTGTACGCCGAGAAACGCTGAGCAACGCCTCATCGAAAAGAATGCCGAACATGCGGGGCCATCGGGGTGAGCATGAGGGGCCAAGTTATTTTATGTCCACTTTTTCTGACTAGACTAACTTTCCGGCTTACGCTATAGTTCTTTCCATGAAGAGCGTGCCCGCCGCCAAATTCAAAGAACAATGCCTGGCCTTGCTGGACCATGTCGACTCCGAAGGCATCGTCATCACAAAACATGGCAAGCCCGTCGCCAAGCTGGTTCCCATTCACACCGACACCGCAAAGCTGATCGGCAGCTTCAAGGGCAAGATCAAAATCAAAGGGAATATTTTATCGACCGGTGTAAAGTGGGATGCTCAATCTTGACACCCACATCCTGCTTTACGCATTGACGGGCGAACTGACCCGCCGTGAAGCCGCGATCGTATCGAGCGACACCTGGAGCATCTCAGCGATCGTGCTGTGGGAAATCAGCAAGCTCTCCGAGCTAGGCCGCATCGACATCGATCTACACCAACCGGAGTTGGTACGAACCCTGGCAAGAATCCAAACCTGGCCGCTGACACTGGAAGTCTGCCGCGCCATCCGCACTCTCGACTTCAAGGGCGATCCCGCGGATGAAATCATTGGCGCAACGAGCATGGTTCACAAGCTACCCCTGGTGACGCGGGACCGCCAAATCCGGCGTTCGAAGCGCGTGCCGCTGGCGCAGTAATGATCGACCCTTCGACCCGCTGTTGGCCGGGGCTCTTGCTCAGGATTCCGTCCTACGGGCTTGCCCGTGGGGCTCCACTAAGCGATGTGGTATGGTCGGTTTAGCTGGGCACAAGGTAAGGGAGAAAGGTAAATAATTAGGAGGTATTGAGCCATGCCGACCATCGATTCCGACGCCCATGTCGTCGAGACCGAGCATACCTGGGACTTCATGGACCGGGCCGACCAGAAATATCGCCCGGTGGTCGTGCGCCCGCACGGCGAGGGCGGCCAGGAGTTCTGGTTCGTCGACGGCAAGATCCGCGGCCTGGTCCGCGTCGTGATGACTGCCCGCGAGATCGCCGATGTCTCCAAGCGCACGGGGCGGGTGATGGACACGCCGCGCGAAACCCGCGAGATGGAAAACGTGCCGGCCCGGGTGCGCCACATGGACGAGCTGGGCATCGATGTTCA
>Ga0184627_10000839_pt1 | contig 12031 bp, 11 predicted proteins | sample PLM3_127_b1_FD_133150 | JGI IMG/M metagenome (GOLD analysis project Ga0184627, IMG submission 133150) | Groundwater sediment microbial communities from an aquifer in East River, Colorado, USA - PLM3_127_b1 | ecosystem: Environmental > Terrestrial > Soil > Riparian zone | place: USA: East River...
CCGAGCCGCACCCAGGAGACAGCATGACCGAGCCGGCCGAGGCGTGGGTCGGAACGTACCCTGATGGTGCCCATGACGCGGAAGGGGCGTTCATCACGCCCGCCGGAGACCTCTTCATCGTCACGAAGGAAAGCGCGGCAACCGCCGCCGTCTACCGCTTTCCCCGTCCCCAGGGCAACGCACCGGCGCGCCTTCAGGTGGCCGCGAAGGTTCCCGTCGCGCGCGTCACCGACGCCGATGCGTCGGCCGACGGCAACTGGGTCGTGCTGAGGACCAACGACGAATTGCTGTTCTATCGGACGCGCGACCTGCTCGCTGGCGCGCGTGGCGAACCGCAGCGCTTCAATCTGCGGGCGCTCCGTGAACCCCAGGGCGAAGGCGTTGCGTTCGGAGCGGATGGAATGGTCTATCTGACCGGGGAAGGGAATCGCGGCGGTACGTTCGCCAGTCTTCAGTGCAGGCTTCATTGACCGGGATGATCGGCCACCGGCGGAGGACGTAAACTCTTCAGCGTCAGCAAGTCGCGGCTATCGTGTCCTGCGAGGTATCCGGTTACCGACCATACCGCGGTCGGTACCGCCGCTGGCGCTTGCAGGTCATTACTTGTTAGGCAGCTTGATATTTGGTGCCGATATGAAGAGCCGGATCTTTCTGAGTTACCGGCGGCTCGATAGTGAGCCCGAAGCGGGTCGCCTACTGACGACGCTCCAGCGCGAACTGCCTGACGCCGAGATATTTATGGACACGACGTCGATCGCGCCTGGTAGCGAGTGGCCGGTCGAAATTCGGGAAGCGTTGGGTTCCGCAACGCTCATCATCGTGATTATTGGCCCGGATTGGCTGCGAGCGGGTTCTGACGCTTGGGGTCGCAGGCCGATCGATCGAGACGACGACTGGGTGCGACTGGAGATCCAATCTGCGTTGGCCGACGGCAAACGCATTCTCCCAGTGCTGATCAGGGAAGCAAGCATGCCGCCCAGTGATGTGTTGCCAAATGCCATACAGGCTCTGACATCGCGACAGGCGCTTGAGATTCGCGCGGGTTATTGGGAACACGACGTCAAGCTACTCTTCCGACAGATCGCGCGCACCGAGGAATCAGCAGGATTACTTGAACGGGATGTCGAACTGTACCCAATCCCTCCAAGTGATGAAACCATTGAAGCGATCGGTGAAGCCAAGCTTGCTGCCGCTTTGCGAGGCAGCTTGAAAGGATGGGTGCGAGTCGAGTCTGTAGTTCCCGACAGTCCCGGCGAAACCAGGATCGAACTCTATAGAGAGTACAAGTTCCAAAGCTTTCAGGACGCCATCGGCTTCATGTCGCAGGTGGCAAAGGGGTGCGACATAGCCAATCATCATCCCCGATGGGAAAACGTTTGGAAGACGCTGCGAGTGTTTCTCACTACCTGGAATATCGGTCATCGCATTTCAGACCGAGATATTCAGCTGGCAAAGTATTTCGATTCGGCCCATTCGGAGTTTCCGGGTCATGTACGATCTTAGTCCCGTATCATCGCCGTTTGATGCGCGATTCTTGCAACAAAGGAGACGTTTTGGGCTGCCCAACACGGCATGCAGCCGACGGCGCCAGGATCGGACGCGCCGCGGCTGAAGCGGCGACGTTTGGCAGCTCCACCGTTCGGTTGAACATCAGAACGTCATGAAGAAAAAAGAGGTTCCGACCTTCGACGAACTCATGAATCCGACGCTTCAGGCACTGAAGCGGCTTGGCGGTAGTGCGTCAATCGATGAATTGGTGCCAGAAATTGTCAGGCTCATGGAGTTGCCGCAGGAAGTGGCGGAGGTGCCTCATGGCACCACCGGCCGGACCGAGCTGGAATACCGGTCGGCTTGGGCTCGCACCTACCTTCGCAAAGCTGGCCTCATCGAGAACTCCGACCGAGGCATCTGGGCGCTCACGCCGGACGGTACACAGATCGAAGCTGTTGACGGCAGGCAGATTGCCCGAGACATAGCCAAGCAATTCCAGCTTGAGCGAGCGGCTGACGGCGAATCCGTCGAGGCTCCCGAGGCAGACGAGCCTCAGACGGCCATCTCTTGGCAGGACCGGCTCATTTCACTGTTGCAAGCGATGGACCCCATCGCGTTCGAGCGACTGTGTCAGCGCGTCCTTCGAGAATCTGGGTTTATCGAAGTTGAAGTGACGAAGCGGAGTGGCGACGGTGGCATCGACGGGCACGGAACCATTCGGATCGGCGGTCTTATTAGCTTCAACGTCCTGTTTCAAAGCAAGCGGTACAAGGGAAACATCGGGCCGGAAATCGTCCGAGATTTTCGGGGGGCCATGGTCGGGCGTGCCGACAAGGGCATGATCATCAGTACGGGTGGGTTCACGCTGGAGGCAAGGCGAGAAGCAACACGTGACGGCGCGCCTCCGATTGATCTGATAGACGGGCGCTTGTTGGCGGAGAAGCTCAAGGAACTGAAGCTCGGCGTGAAAACCAATTTGGTCGAACACGTCGAGCTTATGGAAGACTGGTTTGGGTCGATCTGACTGTTAACGCAGGAGCTGTCTAGCCCGCACGCATGTTCGCGAGAGGCCTCACTAATCGATGCCGGAGATTTCCCGATTCTTCGGAATCGTCATTCGGATGTTTGTCGAGCCCGCGGTGCAGCACCACCGGCCGCACTTCCATGCGTACTATCAGGATGCGGCGGCCGCGTTCGCCATCGATCCGGTGGAATGCATCGGCGGTGGTTTGCCGCGAACGCAACAGCGGCTGGTCGAGGCCTGGGCCGAGATTCACCTCGCAGAACTCCAGCGCGACTGGGACCTGTTGCAGTCAGGCCAGCCTCCATTCAAGATAGAGCCACTGCGATAAGGGAGGCTTCCGTGAGCCACGCTATTCACCGGGTCGAGCACTTCGAGATCGTGGGCCCGTATCGCCTTGCGGTGCGGTTCGACGACGACAGCGAGCAGGAGATCGATTTCCGGCCAGTCCTGGAAGGCGATGTATTTGGGCCGCTTCAAGACTTGAGCGTTTTCAATGCTGTGGCTCTGGACCTGGAAGCAGGCACGTTGACGTGGCCCAATGGTGCCGATTTCGATCCGGCCACATTGCACGATTGGCCGCAGGTCCGGGATCACTTCGTCGCGATGGCGCAAGGCTGGGTACACCGTTCGACGACCGCAGGTCGAAGCTGGATTTAATTCAAAGCTCGGTTTCTACGAGTTCAGATCATGCAGGGGCCGGCTTCCGCCTTCGCCGCTCCCACCTTCGCGCTCCGCGCTATGGCGGGCAAGCCGCGGCTTCGGCGCGACTTGAAAGCCGGTCCCTGCGGCCCAATGTGAGCTGCGGCAGAATGTGAGCCGTGCTCACGTTCGAAGCACTGGCGATCGGCTTCTTTGCCGTGCTCGGCGCGGCGGCGCCCTTTACCCGCGCGAGCCGCGCGCATCGATTACGCGCGGTGCTGCGGTCCGCGGCCGTCATCGTGTGCGTGCTCGTCGGTCTCCAGACGCTCGCCCCCGCTGTGCGCGTGTGGCTCGGGCACGCGTATCTCATGATGGGCTACTGGATTCCGGCCCTCATGGTCCCGACTGCAGCGCGGGCCTTCACGGCCCGCGCCGGTGGACCGCAAGGGTCCGCCCCCCAGGTCTCCGGGGGATTTGAGGCATGGCTGGCTCATATCGATAACGGGTGGCGGCTGCATTCGATCGCGGCGCCCAACTGGCTGCTGTGCGTGTTAGAGATGTCGTACCTGCTGGCCTACCCGCTCGTGCCGGCGGCGTTCATGTTTGTGTGGATGCACGGCAGGCTGGCCGACACCGACCGGTTCTGGACCGCCGTGCTGCTATCAGGATTCGCGTGCTACGGCACGCTTCCCTGGCTGATCAGCAGGCCGCCACGGGTCCGACTCGAAGACGCGGCCGTGAAGGCCCGCGCCGCGAGAACGGGCCTGCGTGCCGCGAATGCATTCGTACTGGCGCGGGTGAGCCATGGCTTGAACACGTTTCCAAGCGGGCACGTGGCGGTTGCCGTCGCCGCAGCACTCGAAGTGATGGCCATATCGCCACCCGCGGGACTTGCGACGCTGGTGCTCGCCGCCTTGATTGCCGCGGGCGCTGTTGCGGGCCGGTATCACTACGCCGTTGATGTCGCAGCCGGCGTTGTCGTGGGCATCGCCGCGTCCTCGCTCGTCTGAGTCGCCGGCCGGCCCAGCCACAAGTAGAGCGCAGGCACGACGAAGAGGTTCAGCAGCGTCGACGTCACCAGCCCGCCGAGAATGACGACGGCCAGCGGATGTTCGATTTCGTATCCCGCGCGGGTGCCCCCCAGCACGATCGGCACGAGCGCAAGGCCCGTCGCCAGCGCCGTCATGAGAATCGGCGACAGCCGCTCTTCCGCCCCCCGGATCACCAGCTCACGCCCGAAGGGCATGCCTTCGAACATCTCGAGATGGCGATAGTGACTGATCAGCATGATGCCATTCCGTGCCGCGATCCCAACCACCGTCACCAGTCCAACGAGCGAACCCAGCGAGAGGACGCCACCGGTCAGGAACGCCGCGACGATCGCCCCGACGAGCGCGAACGGCAGCGTGAAGAACACCAGGGAGGCCAGCCGCGCGGTCCCGAAATCGACGAGCAGAATCAGGAAGATGCCGGCCAGCGCGGCTCCTGCCCACAACATCAGCCGATTGGTCGACGCCTGACGTTCGGCATACTCGCCCAGCAGCTCCGCGAAGTAGCCGCGCTCGAACGCGAAGCCCGCCAATCTGGTCTCGACCTCGCGGGCCACGGCGCCCAGATCGCGGCCGCGCACGTTGAATGTGACGTCGATTCGCCGGGACCCATCCTGGCGCGTGATCTCGTTCGGCACCGCGGCCACGGTCACGTCCGCCACGCTGGTCAGCGGCACCGTGGCGCCGGTCGAGGCCGTGATCTGCAGGTTGCGGATCGAGTCGAGATTGCGCCGCACGTCGGGTGTGCCCCAGACCACCACATCGAAGAGCTTTTGATCCTCGTAGAACTCGCCGACCTTGGTGCCCTGGACCAGCGTCGCGACGGGCCGGCGAATCTCGCCTGGCGTGAGGCCGAAAATCGCCGCGCGCTCGGGCCTGAAGCGCACTGACACCTGGGGGATCAGGACTTGCGCCTGCACTTTCAGATCGACGACACCCTCGACGCCGGCGATCGCGGCGCTCACGCCCTGGGCCTGCGCCTGCAGGCGGTCCAGATCGGCGCCGAAGACGCGAACCACCACCGTGGCGCTCGCTCCCGTGAGCACTTCCTTGATCCGCTCGCGGAGGTAGGTCAGCAGGTCGCGGTACAGGCCTGGGTAGCCATCGACGATGCCCTGAATCTTTGCCACCGTGGCGTCGTAATCGACCGACGGATCAAGGCTGATCCACAGCTCGGTGAAGTTGGGCCCGACCACCTCGTCGGCGACTTCGGTTCGGCCAATATGGGATCCCTGGTTCCGTACGCCCGGCACCGCCATCAGCTCGGTGGCCGCGCGCACGGTGACGCGGCGCATCGCCTCGAGTGACGTCCCCGGCTTTTCCACCCAGTGCATCAGGAAGTCGTACTCGCGGAAGTTGGGCAGGAACTCTTCGCCCAGGAACGGCACGATGCCGGCGGTCAGCGCAAACATGACGGCGAGGGCGCCGAGCGCCGTCTTGGGCCGATCGACAAACCGCGGCAGCGCCCGGCGGTAGCGCTCCTTGAGCGTGCGCACGAGCCACGCGTCACCGTGGTCGGTGCGATTTTTCAGCATCAGCAGGCAGAGCGCGGGCGTCACGGTGAGCGCCACGCCGAGCGATGCCAGGATGGCCAGCACGTAGGACAGCGCCAGCGGCCGGAAGAACGCGCCCGTCAGCCCTTCCAGCATGAAAACCGGCAGGAAGACGAGCATCACGATCATCGTGCCGTACAGGACCGCGCTTCGGACCTCCACCGAGGCATCGAGCACCACGGCGATCGCGGGCCGTGGCTTCTCCAGCTCCCGATTCAGCCGCAGCCGGCGTACCACGTTCTCGACGCCGATAATCGCGTCGTCGACGACCTCCCCGAGGGCAATGACCAGACCGGCCAGCACCATGGTATCGAGCGTGCCGCCGCGGTAATGCAGCAGCAGGCCGGCCGCGAGCAGCGACAGCGGAATCGCGATCGAGCTGATGAATGCAGTACGCCAGTCGGCCAGGAAGAGGAGAAGCACGATCATCACGAGCACACAGCCGACCAGGAGCGCGCGGTTCAGGTTCTGCAGCGACATCTCGATGAAGGTCGCCGGCCGGAAGATCGTCGGGTCCACGACCACGTCGCGCATGCCGGGCGCGAGCTCGGCAAGCACCGCCTCGACGTCCTGCGTCACCTGCAGCGTATTGGCGCCCAGCTGTTTCTCCACGATGAGCAGCAGTCCGGGGCCGTTGTTGATGACGGCATCGCCAATGGCGGGCGGCGAGCCTTCCACGACTGTCGCGACGTCGCCAATGCGCAGCGCCAACCCGTTGCGCGACGCCACGACGATCGACTCCAGATCCCGCGCGGATTGGACCGCCGAGACGTGCGTGATGGCCAGCCGCTGGTTGGAAGTGTCCAGAAACCCGCCCGTCTGCAGCGAGACGCCGTCGCTCGCCGCGCGAAGCACGTCGTCAACGGAGAGCCCGTGGGCGCGGAGGCGGTCAGGATCGATGAGGACCTGCAGCTGCCGATCGCGCTGGCCCCAGATCGCCACGTTCGCCACGCCCTTGACTGCCATGAGCCGCGGCCGAAGCGTCCATTTCGTCAGCGTGGTGAGCTCGATTTGCGAGAGCGTCTTGGACGACAGGCCGATCTTCATGACCCGGCTCAGCGACGAAAGCGGCGAGAGCATCACGGGCGGCCGCGCCACATCAGGCAGTTGCGCGGCGGCGCGCGACACGCGCTCCTGCACCAGTTGGCGCGCGGTCATGACGTCGGTGCCGGGCTCGAGGATGAGGACGACCGAGGACAGCCCCAGGACAGAGCGGGACCGCAACGTCGCCAGGTTGGGAATGCCGGTGAGGGCCGCTTCGAGCGGGACCGTCACGAGCGCTTCGACGTCGCTCGTGGAGAGCCCTGGCGCCTCCGTCTGAATCTCGACGAGCGGCGGCGCGAACTCGGGAAAGACGTCGAGCGGCGTCGTCCGCAGCGTCCGCCAGGCTGTCACCGCCAGCAGCACGGTCAGCGCGGCGACGACGACGCGCTGCTTCAGCGAGACGGCGACCAGCCACTTCATCATGGCTACTTGAGCCCGGTCCGGCTCCCGCCTTCGCCAAGGCTACGGCGGGCAAGAAAGCCGGACACTACGTACGCATTGCTACTTGCCAACGCCGAATTCCACGCCGAAGAGTTCCGCCGTCGCGACGGTGACGACCTTGGTCCCCTGCGACAACCCGCGCGAAATGATGGCGCGGTCGCCGACCTGCCGCGCCACCTCGACGCGGCGCCTCGCGTAGACGTTGCGCCCGAGATCCTCGTACACCCAGGGCTGACCGTGGATGTCATATACCAAAGCGGAATCCGGGATCACCAGCCCATCGGCGGCGGCGGCAAGCGGCAGTTGCACCGTGACCCGCTCCCCCGGACGGAACGCCGCGCTGCCGTCGGCCAGCTCGAAGAACAGGTCCACCGAGGCGGCCGACGGGTTCGCACGCGGCGGCGCGACGACGCGCCGCGCGGGGCGTGACGAACCGTTCCCCCCCAGGCTGGAGACGACGACAGGCTGCGCCGCGTCGATGCCTGCGACGTCGCCCGCATACACCGGTACGCGCACCCAGAGCGTATCCACCTGCGCGACCTCGAACAGCGCCGCCGATGCCGCCACCGTCTGGCCCTGCGCCGCGTGGACGGTCTGCACCAGGCCGGCAAACGGCGCGGTCACCGCAATCTCGCCCTGGACGCCGATAGGACTACGCGAGGCGATCTGCACGCGCTCCCGGGCTGCCTCGAGCGTGGTGGTCGCGACGGATTGCTGGGCGCGCGCCTCTTCGACCGAGCGCTCGCTCGCCGCGCCGTCCTTGAGCAGCTGCGTCAGCCGTTCGACCCGCTGCCTGGCCGCCAGATCCTGGGCCTCGGCTTCGGCAACGGCGCGTTCCGCCTCGATGCGTTGATTGCGCTCGGCCGCGACGAGCGGCGCGAGGCGGAAGATGGTCTGCCCTCGCGCGACGCGCGCGCCCGGCCTGACGTCGCCCACGGCCACGAGCGTGCCCGCGACCGGCGCGGTCACCGCGATCGAGCGCCCCTCGGGCACCACGATCTCGCCGCCAAGCGTCCGGACTTCGGCCACGCGCTCGACCGTGGCGTCGACGGCCTGCACGCCGAGCCGCTGCACCGCTTCCGGCGTCAAGGTGATGGTCGTCAACTCCGCCTCGGTGCGCGGTTGCTGCACGGTGGCCGGCGCCGGCTTGGCGGCGGGGGCGGTCGCCGTGTCACCCGAGCACGCAGAGGCCACCGCCGCGGCGAGAATCAACAGACACAGGCGAATCATCGGCATATGAGAACCGTAGGGCGGGCCTTTACGGTCCGCCGGCACATGGCGTCAGACACTAGCACACGCGCGGCCGACGACCCGGTCGAGGGCGACTGCCGCGCGCTGGAGATCGATTTCGGCCGCCAGCGTTCGGATGCGGGCCTGCACGAGGCGACGGCTGGAATCGAGCAGCGTCAGCAGCGCGACCTCGCCGCCCTGATAGGCCGCTTCCGCCTGGCGCTGTTCGATCTGAAGCGAGGGGACGATTTCCTCGCCCCAGATCTGCATCGCCTGCTGCGCCTGGGCGAAACGGACGGCAGCGGTGCGGACTTCCGACGTGACCTGGGTGCGAACGGCGAGGTAGGCGCGACTCGCACGTTCTATCTCGACGTTCGCGCGCGCGATCCCGCCCTGGTTGCGGCTCAAGAGGGGGATGTCGAGGTTGATGCCGGGCCCCAGCTCGGACGCGGCGTCGCTGGGCACGTTTGCATCGAGGATCGCAATCAGGTTGACGATCCTGGACCGCTCCCACGCGGCCCGCAGACCCGCGGCCTCGATCGCGATCTCGGCGGCGCGGACGTCGGGCCGGGACGCGACGGCGTCCTCCACGAGCGCCTCGGGCATCCCGCACATCGCGGGTGGCGCCAGAGCGGCCGGGGCGAGGCGTACCTGGCCGGCCGGGATCTGCAGGCCCATGCGCGCGATCAGCGCGAGCGTGGACACGTCGCGTTCATGCTCGAGTGCCCGCAACTCCGCAGCGACCTGCGCGGCATCGGTGCGCGCCGCGCGGGCCTCCAGGTCGCTGATGTCGCCGGCGCGCAGCCGCGCATCCGTGATGCCCGCGATGCGCCTGGCGAGATCCGTGTTCTCCGCCGCCAGCGCGAAGCGACGGTCGCCCGCCGCCGCTTCCACGAAGGCGAGGCGGACGTCGGCGACGAGCGTCAAGCCGTCGTAGACGAGGCGCTCGGCAACCGCTCGCACGTTTGTCGTGGCTGCGGCGACACGCCGCGGGCGCTGCCACAAGGCGTCGACGGGAAACTGCAGCGTCCATTCGACTTGTTTTGGACCCCACGGGAACAGCAGCGAAAAGATCGGATTGCGCAGCAGGCGTGCCTCGACGAGATCCGCCCGCGCAAGTCCAAGTTGCGTCAGGCTCACCTCGAACGAAGGGCTGTTCCACAGCGCCACTGCCACGGCATCCTCGCGTGTCAGCGCGCCGAGTGAAACCCCGGGCGGCAGCGTCGGCGTCGTGGCCGCTTCGCTGCGCAGCTCGCTCCCCGTGCGGGAGCGAATCGCGTCTCCGACGTCGGTCCGTCCCGGCGCCTGACCGCTCGTGGCGCATGCCGCAGTGCATACGGCGACAGCCATGCCGGCAGCAATAGTCTTCATACCTGGAATATATACGCTGCCGGGCGGCAGGCGTTTAGCGCCGGACTCGTGTCTCGTCTCAGAGACGAATCACTAGCGCTCTTCGACGATCCGGTACAGCTCGTCGGCGCCAAACGGCTTATGCAGGACGGGCCCGAGACCGGTGCGCAGGGCGGCCGGAGCGCGGTGTGCCAGGCCGGTCATGAATATGATCTTGAGCTTCGGATGCGATTCCTTCAACGAACGCGCGTACTCGACGCCCGTCTCCCCACCCAGGATGATATCGGTCAGCAGCAGGTCCGGAAGCTTGCCGTGCCGCGCCAGCACCACCTCCGCATCCTTGGGGTCATGCGCGGTCAGGATCGTATAGCCCTTCGCGGTGAGCAGCCGCTGCACCAGGGAGAGCACCGACGAGTCGTCTTCGATCACGAGAATCGTCACAGTGTAAATCTCCGCCGTGCCCGAATCCTGCCCCGCCAGGAACCATGATTAGAACACATCGCAACGTTGGACGGGTCGACGCGGCCGCCGCCGTGGCGAAACCCCTTTCTCGCGTTAGTCAACCACAATTTGCGTCGTGAGCGATGTCGCCTGTTGAGGATCGCGGTCGATGTCCTGGTTTCCCGGCACGCGGGCGTAGGCTAAGGCCGCATGGTAACGTTCGCGTTCGGTTGGGGCATCGTTCGCTGGCCCGGCCCCTTGGTACGGAGACATCATCGATCCTGGAATATCGACATGGAAGAACCCGAGCGGATGGCCGATCTCGTGGGCGAGCACCGCTTGCGTACGACAATATGGTCCCCCGTAGAGCCACACCTGTCCTGCGCTCGCGCCAACGGTGGCTCGTCCGCACACAATCCAGGTGACGGTCGGCTCGGACCCGGCGCAACTCGTGAGCATCGCAGCGAGCAGCGGCGTTCCGATGCTGTGTATTCGTGACGAGGCGACTGCGCGCGGCATCATCGACAGGGGAGTATACGCCCTTTACCCGTCGCATACTGACGCCGTGGACGGATCCGAACGTCTCGCACGGGGCCCTATTCCGACAGGCACTCTACGACGTCGCCACGAGAGCTGGAGCGATGCACATCGTGCGCTGCACTGGCTGAAGAGCGCCCGCGACGTGCTCCACGTGGCGCAACCGCCGCGATCCAACGCCGGCACCAGCTCGCGCAGCAGCGCGTTGCGCTCAAGTAACGGCAGCGTACGCACCCCCGCCCAGCGACTCAGAGCAGATCGAAGGCATAGACCCGCGCCGCGACGCGCCAGCACCAGCCGGAACAGACTCGCCCATCCGACCCGAGTACGACAAGCTCGCCATGGAGCACCGTGGAATCACCCGTGGTTACTGCCTCCTGACTCGTACCGACGACACGCAATCGTTGAGACCGTCCTTGGGACAATCGTGACCCACAAGCTGTAGGTTCGGAACGTCCTCGGTGATCGTGATCGAATCGTCTCGGTATCCCGTGTCGCGATAGAGCGTCGCGCTCCACCCTGGAGCCACCCGCACCGAGGAGATGCAGTCGTTCCAGACGTCCGTAGAGCTGGTGGAACCGTCTCCGCTTGTCTCCACCTCAATACAGGGTCCTTTGAAGTCGCGCAGATCCGAAATGTCCGCCGTAATGTGAGCCGATGCCCCGAGGAAGTTGGCATGCTCGTACACGACGATACCGGCCGCCAGAACGGACGGGGCTGTTGGCAGGGAGTCTTGGCACCCGCTGAACAGCACGAGCACCGCGACGAGTGCCACAGCGGCGTGGCGATGCGACAGCTCAGCGCTCATGAACGTCATCACGCACAAGCAGGCGCGTATTACAGAATTACTACAATCGGCCAAGAGACGACGCCGGGCCACGGCGTGATGGGCGATTACTGAGAAAAGGTTGGTGCCGGAGGGGGGAATCGAACCCCCATGACCTTGCGGTCACCGGATTTTGAGTTCTTCCGGGCTGCTTCGAAACGCGCCCAAATTCAGCAATTCCCTAGAGAAATCCACGAACCATGTTGCACTGGGTTGGACTGGATCGCACTGCATGATATTGGAAGTGTGTGTGACGGGTTAAAGCCACCATCGGCTCCTCACCCTAGGCTACCGTCGGAAGAGTCGGAGTAGGAATCATGGTTGCCCATCACCCCCTCCACAGATCCGGACGAGCGGATTTCCCGCATCCGGCTCTTGCCTCAGGTGATGACGCCAAGTCGGCGCA
>Ga0184627_10000841_pt1 | contig 12028 bp, 11 predicted proteins | sample PLM3_127_b1_FD_133150 | JGI IMG/M metagenome (GOLD analysis project Ga0184627, IMG submission 133150) | Groundwater sediment microbial communities from an aquifer in East River, Colorado, USA - PLM3_127_b1 | ecosystem: Environmental > Terrestrial > Soil > Riparian zone | place: USA: East River...
ACCAGCCACCTTCATCGTGCAGCCGGATATGCACCACGTGCGTGTCGCCGAACAGGTTGTGCAGATCGCCGAGCGTTTCCTGGTACGCACCAACCAGAAACGCGGCGAGGTAGTACTCCTCGTCGGGCTTATGCTCGTGCAGTTCGAGCGTGCGCTTCACATCGCGGTGGCTGACGAAACGATCGATCTTGCCGTCGGAATCGCAGGTGATGTCCGCCAGCACGGCATTCCGCGTCGGGCGCTCGTCCAGCCGGTGGATCGGCAGGATCGGGAACAGTTGCCCGATGGCCCAGCTGTCGGGGAGCGACTGGAACACGGAGAAGTTGCAGAAATAGGTATCGCTCAGGATGGGCTCGAGGTCTTCGAGCTCCTCGGGCACGCTGCTCAGCTTGCGGCAGTAATCGCGCACCTTGGCGCAGGTTGCCCAGTACAGCCGCTCGGCTAGCCCGCGGAATTCGAGGCTCAGGTAGCCGAGATTGAACATCTGCAGTGTCTGCTCGCGCGCCTGCAGCGCGTCGTGATAGCACTCGACCAGGCGCCGTTCGCTCACCGTCCGGTAGGCCTCGAACAGGTCCTGCACCGGCTGCGGGATTTCCTGGTCGCCGTCGTAGTCCTCGTCTTCGCGGCCGGTGACGCGGAACTTGTCGAGCGCCGAAGAGCCGAGCGTATTGAAGATGAGCACGCTGTGGTGCGCGGCTATCGCGCGGCCGGACTCGCTGATGATCATCGGGTGCGGGATGTCACGTGCGTCGCACACGCTGCCGATGCGATACACGACGTCGTTCGCATACTCGTTCAGCGTGTAGTTCATCGAAGATTCGAAGTTGGTGCCGCTGCCGTCGTAGTCGACGCCCAGTCCGCCACCCACGTCGATGTACTGCAGGCCCGCACCCATGAGCTTGAGCTCCGCATAGACGTGTGCGAGCTCGTTAATCGAATCCTTGACGCGGCGGATGTCCTGCAGCTGGCTGCCCGGGTGGCAATGCACCAGTTGCAGGCAATCGAGCATGTTGGCGCGCTTCAGGGTCTCGAACAGCTCGAGGATCTCGGTGATGAAGAGGCCGAACTTCGATTTCTCACCGGCCGACTCGCGCCAGCGCCCGGCGCCCTCGCTCGCGAGCTTGACGCGCACGCCCATCCGCGGCCGCACCTGGTAGCGCTCTGAGTGCTTGAGGATGAGCTGCAGCTCGGAGAAGTTCTCCACCACCGGGATGATGGTGCGCCCGAGCTTGGTGGCGAGGATCACCGCCTCGATGTAGCTGTCGTCCTTGAAGCCGTTGCAGATGATGACCCGCTCGGCATCCGCCTCGGTGAGCGCCATGACCGCGAGCAACTCCGGCTTGGAGCCTACTTCGAGCCCGAAGCCGAACTCCGCCCCGTAGCGGTACACCTCTTCGACCACCAGGCGCTGCTGGTTGACCTTGATCGGGAACACCGCCGCGTAGCGATTCTTGTATTCGTTTTCGGCGATGGCGCCCGCGAACGCATCGTGCAGGTGGCGCAGCCGGTGCGCCAGGATGTCGGAGAAGCGCACCACCAGCGGCGCACGCAGGTCGCGGGCGATCAGCCCCTCGACCACTTCCAGCAGATCGATTTCGCGCTCGGCGCGGGTGTCCGGTCGTACCACGACGTGGCCGGCGGCATTGATCCCGAAGTATCCCTTGCCCCAGGCCTGCACCTGGTACAGCTCGAGCGAGTCCTCGATTTTCCAGTTCTGGCCTGGCGCGAGCTTCTTCGCAGCGATATCCACGGTTGCCGAGCGCACCTTGCCGAGCAAAAAGGTGCGCGCACGATAGCAAAATCGCGCGAGAAGTAAATTGCGCTGATGCGCTCAGCGCGTCGCGACGGGTCGCTCCGGATCCCGGATCCACTCGCTCCACGAGCCTGGATAGAGACGCGCGCCACGCAGGCCCGACGCTTCGAGCGCAAGCAGGTTGTGACACGCCGTGACGCCGGACCCGCACATGCTGACAACCGTGCGACCCGTGGTCTCGCCGAGTACGGCACGCCACTTCTCGCGCAGCTCGGCAGCGGTCAGGAAACGCCCCGCGGCATCCAGATTGCTTGCGAACGGGTGATTTCGCGCACCGGGCACGTGGCCGGCGACCGGATCGAAAGTTTCGTTCTGCCCGGCGAAGCGGTCACGGGCGCGCGCGTCGACCAGCACCAGCGTGCCGCTGTCGAGACCCTTGATTACGTCCTCGACGCTGACGGCCGCTCCGCTGTCGACAGTCGGATTGAACGTGGTGGGCGTAACGACGGGCATCCGGTTGCTCAATGGATGTCCGGCGTTCACCCATGCTTTGAGGCCACCGTTCAGGACCGCGACTTTGCGGTGTCCGACCCAGCGCAACATCCACCACAGCCGCGAGGCCAAAGCTCCGCTCGCGTCGTCGTAGGCGACGACCTGCGATGAGTTGTCTATACCCCAGGCGCCCAAGGTGCGGGCGAATCGCTCAGGTGGGGGCAGGGGATGGCGCCCGGTGCGCGCCGTGACCGGTCCGGACAGATCGGCATCGAGATGTGCGTAGCGCGCGCCGGGGATGTGCCCGTCGGCGTATTGCCGCGAACCCGCGGACGGATTGCTGAGCTCGAAGCGGCAATCGACCACGACCCAGGCCGGATCGGCCAGGTGTGCCGCCAACTCCGCCGGCTCGATGAGCGTCGTGTAGTCCAAGGGGGTTGCCCTGCTGGCGTGAAGCGAGGTGTGCTCATTCTAGAGCACTCCGAGCCGGCGGCCGACGCGCAGTGCTCTATTGTTCTTCCTTGTCGCCGCACGCTGTGGCTACAATCGGCCCGGATCACACGCCGCCGCCACACAGTCGCGGGATTCGCTTTTCTATGGCACTCGAGCTCTATTGGGGAAGCGGCAGTCCCTATTCCTGGCGCGTCATGCTGGCGCTCGAGCACAAGCGCCTGCCGTACCAATCCCACCTGCTCGAGTTCTCGAAGCAGGAACACAAGTCGCCGCACATGCTCAAGCTCAACTTTCGCGGCCAGGTACCCGTGCTCAAGGACGGCGACTACGTGTGCTTCGAATCGCTGGCGATCCTCTACTACCTCGACCTAAAGCATCCCGACCCGCCAATCTTCGGCCGCTCCGCCGAAGAGTCGGGCGTGATCATGCGCGTCATCTGCGAATTCCAGGCTTACGTCGAGCCGCAGCTGATGAAGATCACGCGGCTGGTGTTTTCCGGCGGCATGGTCAAGGAGCTGGATGCCATCACCCGCGCAATTCACACCGTCGGCAACGAAGCGCGTTCCATCGAAGGCCGCCTGAGCAAGTCCGACTGGATCGTCGGCGAAAGCGTCTCGGCCGCCGACTTCGTAATTTTTCCAAGCATCCAGTTGCTGCTGCGGGCCCTTCGCCGCAGTGAGGCCGCCGACTTGCGTTCGCGTTTCCTGCCGCTGCAAGTGAACTATCCGTCAATGGCGCGCTGGATCTCGCGCATGGAAGCGCTGCCGGGATACGAGCGCACCTATCCGCCGCACTGGCGCGAGCAACAGCCAAGCCCCGCGAGTTAACGCGCGGACCAATTCATCGCTTGGTCGAGTGGCGCGATCCCGCTGCTCACTGATACCCTGCCGGTCTTTCGTACGAACTATCTCTACCGCAATTCATCATGAGCAAGCACCAGATTCACGTCGATTTCCCCGGGCGCATCTTGTTCGTCGGCTTCGGCAGCATCGGACAGGGCGTTCTGCCGTTGATTATGCGGCACGTTGGCGGGGTGAAACCCGAGCGCATCACCATCATTGCTGCGGACGATGTCGGCCGGAGTGAGGCCGAAGAGTTCGGTATCAAGTTCGTGAACAACCCGCTGACGCGCGACAACTACAAGCGCGTGCTCGAGCCGCTGGTGGGGCGCGGCGATTTTCTGCTGAACGTGTCGGTCGACGTGTCCAGCCTCGCCTTGATCAAGTTCTGCTGGGAGAAAGGCGCGCTCTACCTCGACACCTGCATCGAGCCCTGGCCCGGCGGTTACACCGATCCCACGATTCCGATTTCACGCCGCTCGAACTATGCATTGCGGGAAGAAGCGCTGGGGCTGAGGCAAGGCAATGCGCGCGCACCGACGGCCGTGATCACGCACGGTGCAAATCCCGGGATGGTGTCGCATTTCGTCAAGCAGGCGCTGCTCAACATCGCCGCGGACACGGGCGTCAAGACCGACACGCCCGCAAATCGCGAAGAATGGGGGCGGTTGGCGCAGAAGCTCGGCGTCAAGGTGGTCCACATCGCCGAGCGCGACACGCAGATCTCGAACCAGCCCAAGATGCCCGGCGAATTCGTCAACACCTGGTCGGTCGACGGCTTCGTCAGCGAAGGCTCGCAGCCGGCCGAGCTCGGCTGGGGCACGCATGAGCGCAACTTCCCGCGCGACGGCGCACGCCACGATTTCGGCTGCCAGGCGGCGATCTATCTCAACCAGCCGGGCGCGGGCACACGCGTGCGTACCTGGACGCCGAAGGCGGGGCACTTTCACGGGTTCCTGATCACGCACGGCGAATCGATCTCGATCGCGGACTATTTCACCGTGCGCGATGGGATGACCGTTGCATACCGTCCCACCGCTCACTATGCGTATCACCCGAGTGACAACGCCGTACTGTCGGTGTTCGAGTTCGCCGGCCGCAACTGGCGGCTGCAGGATCACAAACGCATCATGATGGGCGACATCACCAAGGGCATCGACGAGCTCGGCGTGCTGCTTGCGGGGCACAAGAAGAATGCCTACTGGTACGGCTCGCAGCTGTCGATCGACGAGGCGCGCAAGCTGGCGCCGCACAACAATGCGACCAGCCTGCAGGTGACCGTGGCGGTGCTGTCGGGCATGGTGTGGGCGATCGAGAATCCGAGCCGCGGCCTGATCGAGCCGGACGAGATGGATTTTCAGCGCAATCTCGAAGTCTGCATGCCGTACCTCGGGCCGGTGGTCGGCGAGTACACCGACTGGAGTCCGCTGCTCGACCGCGGCCGGCTGTTCCCCGAGGATCTCGATACCAACGATCCCTGGCAGTTTAAGAACGTCAGAGTCGTTTGACTCCTTGATGCGGGTGGATCCGGAGACGGAAGTTATCCACATTCCCCGGAATGCCGCCGCCTGAGCGGTGAAACATCTTGCTGCGGATTCTCAATGCTGCGTTGGTTGTCGGCGTGGACTAAGAGGACGGGGAATGTGGATAACTTCCGTCTCCGAATCCGACCCTATTCGACCAGGAGTTTGGTGATGAGCGCTTCAACGTTTCGTGCGCGCCCATCGCCCACGTGGGTTTCGCCGACGAACGTGCCGCGCAGGCGTCCCTGCTTGTCGATGACGTAGAACGCCGGCCAGAAGCGGTTGCCGAGCGCACGCCAGTACGAGAAATCGTTGTCGAGCATCACCGGATGCCCGATGCCGAATTCCTTCACCTTCGCCACCACGCGCGCACGCTCCTGCTCGTGCGCGAATTCCGGGCTGTGTACACCGAGCAGTGCCAGACCCTTCGGGCCCAGGCGCGCTTCCACATCCTTGAGCCACGGTATCGAGCGATAGCAATTCCAGCAGTCGAACGTCCAGACATCGATCAACAGCACGCGGCCCTTGAAATCGCCGAGCTCGAGCGGCTCGGAATTGATCCAGGCGTTGGCGTCCGCGTGGGTGAACTCGGGAGCGCCCGCCGGTGCGGTCACTCCTGCACCGCAGTTCACCGTGAATAATGCGGCGCCGCAGATGACGAGATGCCGGATGGTGGTGGATCGATTACTCATGAGATTCGCGCTCTCGGACTTGCTGTCACTTAGAGACCGGGCGGGCGAGGTGATTATTTCGAAGGCCGCTCTCCGTAAACGATGTCGAGGACGACGAAGCTGCGCGTACCGCCTGGAAGCTCGACACTCACTTCGTCGTCGACCGCCTTGCCCAGCAACGCGCGACCGAGCGGCGAGTCGAGACTGATGAACCCGGGCTCGCGGTCGAATTCGTCCGGTCCGACTATGCGCACGCGGCTCGCGACACCCGTGTCGTCCTCGATTCGCACCCACGCACCGAAGAACACCCGGCTCGAGTTACTCGGCGGCTGATCGACGATGACCATGCCCTCCAGCCGCTTGCGGAGATGTCGCACGCGCCGATCGATCTCGCGCAACTGCCGTTTGCCGTAGATGTACTCGGCGTTCTCGGAACGATCGCCCTGTGCTGCAGCTGCAGCAACCGCCGCCGTCACCTGCGGCCGCAATACCTTCCACAAGTGATTGAGCTCGCTGCGCAGACGCTCGGCACCGGTCGGCGTTATGAACTTGGAAGCCGGTTTCTCGGGTGGACGATAACGCGGCATTGAGTTCCAAAATCCCTGAAAAGCCAATGATTTGTGCGTCTGATCACAGTTTTGACTTATGCGCCTCTCTTATCTTTCGGGCTCATGGGCGTCAAGTACTACACGCACTTCCTGATGCACGAGCAGCCGGAGCGGCTGAGCGAGTTCAGCGGCGTGGTCGAGCTCAACCGCACGCCGCGCGCGGCCAACGACATGAAGGATATCGCCGCGATCCTGGCCCGCAGCCTGCAGCTGGAGTCGAAAGATATCCGCATCCTGCACTGGGCGCGCCTGCATTGAATCCCCTAGCGGACTTTCCTTCCCTTCATCAAAGTCCGCTTCTCTGACCCCAGATCTGAAAAGATCTGGGGTTTTTTTTTAGAATGGGCGCATGAGCCCGCCCAGCTTCCAGGATCACTTCTCACGCCAATCGAACGACTACGCTGCGCATCGCCCGAGCTATCCCGAGCGGCTGTTTGCGTGGCTCGCGTCGCTCGGCGACGCCCATGAACGCGTGTGGGATTGCGCCACGGGGAATGGGCAGGCCGCGGTCGATCTCGCGGCTCACTTCGACAACGTGCTCGCCACCGACGCCAGCAGCGCGCAGATCCGCAATCGGCAACAGCACGAGCGCATCGATTACCTGGTTGCGGTCGCCGAGGCGGCACCTTTTGCCGGGCATTGCTGCGATCTCGTCACGGTCGCACAGGCCGTGCACTGGTTCGACTTTGCGCGCTTTTACGCGGAGGTGCGGCGCGTTCTCAAGCCCGGCGGCGTCGTGGCGTTGTGGACGTACGCATCCTTTCAGGTCAGCAGCGACGTCAATGGGGTCGTGAGCCGTTTCTATCACGACGTCGTGGGTGCGTACTGGCCGCCCGAGCGGGCGTATGTGGAGGCGGCCTACCGCACCATCCCCTTCCCGTTCGTCGAGATCGCCACGCCGCCGTTCGAATGCGAACGCGACTGGAATCTCGAGAGTCTGCTCGGTTACCTGAGTAGCTGGTCCGCGGTGCAGCGGTACAAGGATGCGCAGGGCCGGGATCCGCTCCTGGCGTTGCGCCCGGAGCTCGAGCGTGCCTGGGGCCGGCAGGAGGCGGTGCGCCGCGTGAGCTGGCCGATTCACCTGCGGGTGGGCCGGGTCTGAAGCCGGGCGCGACTTCGCATATACTCCGCGCCCGATTTGAGCCAACCCGTCGAGACGCACCCGAGATGAGCCGCATTCTGACGATGATCGCCATCGCTTCCCTTACTGCCTGCGCCACCGCCCCACGAGAGTCGACTCCGGTCGCACCGCCAGCTGCTGTGGCGCTGGATTCCGGTCTCGATTTCGCGGGCTTCGACCGCGCGATTCGGCCGCAGGACGACCTGTTCCGCTTCGTCAACGGCACATGGCTCGAGACCACGCAGATTCCTCCCGATCGTTCCAACTACGGCAGCTTCACGCTGCTCGACGATGAAGCGCAGGCCAACGTGCGCGCGCTGGTGGAGCAGGCGGCTCAAACGCCCGCGAAGCAACCAGGCTCGGACGCGCAGAAGATCGGTGATTTCTACCGGAGCTTCATGGATACGGCGCGCGCCGACGCGCTCGGCGTCACGCCGCTGGCGCCCGAGTTGCGGCGCATCGACGCGCTCTCGAGCCGCGACGACGTCATCCGTCAGTTCGGCCATGCACAGCGCATCGGCGTTGCCCACCCGTTGTTGTTCATGGTGGACCAGGACGAGAAGAACACTACCTCGTACATCTCCTACGTGTACCAGCGGGGCCTGACGCTGCCGGATCGCGATTACTATCTGAAGAACGACGAAAAGTTCGTCCAGATCCGCGCCAAGTACCTCAGCTACATCGAGCAGCTGCTCGAGCTCGCCGGGGTAGCCGATGCGCAGGCGCAGGCGCAACGCATACTCGCGCTCGAGACGCGGCTCGCCGCTGCCCAGTGGACCCGGGTGCAGAACCGGGACGCCATCGCCCGCTACAACAAGTACACGCTCGTCGACGCCGATCGGCTCACGCCCGGGTTCAAGTGGGGCGAGTTCCTGTCGGCTGCCGGAGTGCCTGCCGAAGAGCTGGTGATCTCCCAGCCGAGTTTCTTCACCGCATTGGGTAAGGCGGTGCAGGAAGTTCCGCTCGACGTCTGGAAGATCTATCTCAAGTACAAGCTGATCGACGCTTACGCGCCATATCTGAGCGCGGCTTTCGTCGACCTGTATTTCGACTTGCATGGACGCACTCTCAAGGGCATCGAGGTGGACCGCCCGCGCTGGAAACGCGCGGTCGAGTCGATCGACGACACCATGGGCGAAATCGCGGGCCGGCTGTACGTCGAGAAGCATTTCAAGCCCGCAGCCAAGCAGCGCATGGACCAGCTGGTCGAAAACCTGCTGGCGGCCTTCAAGGTGTCGATCGACGAGCTGGAGTGGATGAGCCCGGCCACCAAGCTCGAGGCGCAGAAGAAACTCGCGAGTTTCACCGTCAAGATCGGCTACCCGGGCAAATGGAAGGACTATTCCGCGCTCACCATCACCAGCGACGACCTGGTCGGCAACATGATGCGTTCCGCCGCGGTCGAGCACGCGCGCTTCGTCGGCAAGCTCGGCCGGCCGGTCGACCGCACCGAGTGGCTGATGACGCCGCAGACGGTCAACGCCTACTACAACCCGTCGATGAACGAGATCGTGTTCCCGGCCGCCATCCTGCAGCCGCCGTTCTTCAACGTGGACGCGGATGATGCGGTGAATTACGGCGCGATCGGCGCGGTCATCGGTCACGAGATCAGCCACGGATTCGACGACCAGGGGCGCAAGTACGACGGCCAGGGAAACCTGCGCGATTGGTGGACGGCCGAGGATGCGGAGCGCTTCAAGCAACGCGCGGACCGGCTGGTGGCACAGTATTCGGGCTATCAGCCGCTCGACGGGCTCAACGTGAACGGCGCGTTGACGCTGGGCGAGAACATCGGCGACTTGTCGGGGGTGGCCGTGGCGTTGAAGGCCTATTTGATTTCGCAGAATGGGATTTCGCAGAATGGGATTTCGCAGAAGGGGCTTTCGCAGCAGGGCAGGCCGGCGCCGGTCATTGATGGTTTCAGCGCCGAACAGCGCTTCTTAATGGGCTGGAGCCAGATCTGGCGCCGCAAGTATCGCGACGAGGATCTGCGCTCGCGGCTTCTGACCGATTCGCACAGCCCGAGCGAATACCGCTGCAACGGCATCGTGACCAATATGGATGAGTTCTATCGCGCTTTCGACCTCAAGCCCGGCGACCGGCTGTATCGGCCGGCCGATGAGCGCGTGAAAATCTGGTGAGCTTGAAGGAGTCCCGTATGCGTCTCACAAGTACGCCGTTGATTCTCTCACTGATCGCACTGCTCTCCGGTTGCGGCTACAACACGCTGCAATCGGCGGACGAACAGGTCAAGGCCAGCTGGTCCGAGGTGCTCAATCAGTACCAGCGCCGGGCCGACCTGGTGCCGAACCTGGTGAACGTGGTCAAAGGCGCCGCCGCGCAGGAACGCGAGGTGCTGGACGCCGTGGTCGAGGCGCGCTCGCGGGTGGGCTCGATCCAGGCGACGCCGGAGCTCATCAATGATGAAGCGGCCTTCCGGCAGTTTCAGGAAGTGCAGGGCCAGCTCAGCAGCGCGCTGGCGCGACTGCTCGCCGTGGTGGAAAACTATCCCGACCTGAAATCGATCGCGGCCTACCGCGATCTGCAGGCACAACTCGAAGGCGTCGAGAACCGCATCGCGGTCGCCCGCAGGCGCTACATCGAGGCGGTCCAGTCCTACAACACCACGGTGCGCTCGTTCCCGAGCAATCTCACCGCGATGCTGTTCGGCTTCAAAGTGAAGCCCAACTTCAGCGTTGAAAACGAAGCGGAGATCTCGAAACCGCCGACGGTCGATTTCGGCAGCGAAACTCCCGCCACCCAGCCCGCGCCCTGAGCGCCGCGCCGGCGACCCGCATGCGCCACGCGCAGCGCTGCATCATCGCGGTCGCACTGCTCTGCGGTGTGCTGTCCGCGAGCTTCGCGCAGATCGCGGTGCCGCCACTCAGCGCGCGCGTCACTGATCTCACCGGCACCCTCAACGAGCAGCAAATCGCCGCGCTGGAAGAGAAGCTGCGCGCATTTGAGGAGCGCAAGGGTAGCCAGCTCGCCGTCCTCATCGTGCCCACGACCGAGCCGGAAGATGTCGGCGAGTTCGCCGTCCGCGTCGAGGAAGAATGGAAGCTCGGGCGCAAGGGCGTCGATGACATGGTCCTGCTGGTGGTCGCCAAGAATGACCGGCGCATGCACATCGAAGTGGGTTACGGCCTCGAAGGCGCGCTGCCCGATGCCATCGCCAAACGCATCATTGACGAAACCGTCGCGCCGCAATTCAAACAGGGCGATTTTTACGGCGGCATCGACGCCGGGCTGAACCAGATCATCAAGGTCGTCGACGGCGAACCCTTGCCCGAACCGGATCACAGCTGGACCCCACCCGGTATCGGCAACTGGCTGATCGTGGTGCTGGTGCTCATGGTGATCGGTGCCAGCACCTTGCGTGCGGTCTTCGGACGCACCGGCGGTGCGCTGGCCACCGGCGGTGTCGTCGGGGTCGTCACTTACGTCATGACGCGGCTGCTGCCGTTCGCCGCGATACTCGCGGTGGTCGGCTTCGTGGTGGCGCTGGTCTTCGGAGTCACCGGCGGCCCGCGAGGATGGTCGAGCGGCGGACGGCACGGAGGCGGCGGCTGGACCGGTGGTTGGGGCGGTGGGGGCGGCGGTTGGGGCGGATCGAGCGGCGGCGGATTCAGCGGTGGCGGCGGCAGTTCGGGTGGTGGCGGTGCTTCGGGGGGTTGGTAGATGAACCTGAAACGCTTCGCCCGGCACCTGTTCGCGACGGCCCTGCGCACTCAGCGTTGCTTTCCGACTCACACACTGACCGCAATCGAGCAGGAGATCCGGGCTGCCGAGAAGCGTCACAGCGGCGAGTTGCGAGTGGCGATTGAAACCGCCCTCGACGTCGGGGCGTTGTGGCGCGGGCTGACGCCACGTCAACGGGCGCTCGAGGTGTTCGGCCGCCTGGGGGTCTGGGATACGGTGGGCAACAACGGCGTGCTGATCTACGTGCTGCTGGCGGATCGCGACGTCGAGATCGTGGCCGACCGCGGTTTTGACGGGCTCGTCCACCCGGACGAATGGGAAGCCGCGTGCCATGCCATCGAGCAGGAGTTTCGTGAGCGGCGCTTCAAGGACGGGGTGCTGGTGGGGGTCCGCGCCGTGAGCGCGCTGATCGAGCGGCATTTCCCGCCCCAGCCGCGGGATGTGAACGAGCTGCCCGATCGGCCGGTCATACTGTAATCGCGTGAGAGTGGCGCGCGGCGGTGCGATAATCCGGCGAGGGGAACGGGCGGTGGCTGAACAGATGACAACGCGTGTGACGAGCGAATTCCGCAACTTGCGGCACTTTGGATTGTTGGTTCCGGTGGTCGTCCTCTCGGCCTGCTCGCTGCTCTCGGACCCATTCCGGCGCGACCACAAGCCGCAACCACTGCCCGAAACGGTCGAACTCATCGCGCTGCCGCCGGTCGCGACCCACCGCTTCACGGTCGAGCCCGCGAGCGAGGACGTCGTCGGGCTCATCCAGACGACGGTCGCATCGGCCGAGGACACGCTGCCCGATATCGCGAGGCGCTTCGATCTCGGTTACGAGGAGATCGTGCGCGCCAACCCGGGTGTCGATCCGTGGCT
>Ga0184627_10000842_pt1 | contig 12027 bp, 11 predicted proteins | sample PLM3_127_b1_FD_133150 | JGI IMG/M metagenome (GOLD analysis project Ga0184627, IMG submission 133150) | Groundwater sediment microbial communities from an aquifer in East River, Colorado, USA - PLM3_127_b1 | ecosystem: Environmental > Terrestrial > Soil > Riparian zone | place: USA: East River...
CCCCCGCCCCTCTCCCAAGCTGAGAGGGGAGGCTCGAGCTTGCCCTTCTCCACTCGGGAGAAGGGGAAGGGATGAGGGATGGCATCCACCCCTCCTTGAAAAGGAGGGGAGTAAAGCAGGGCCGGTCATTTTGTCAGGCGCTCTAAGCGTTCGGGACGACTTACCGGCGCTTCGATGTCGTCCGGCGCAAGCGGGTTGGCAACCCCTGCAATGAGCGTTTCAACGCCGCACGTTCCGCGGCTGGCGCAAATAGCGCGCGCCTCCGCAACAGAGCGCTCTTCACCCGCTTGTAGAAGGAGGCGTCCGTGCGGCAGCGCTCGATCAGCCGCGCCAACGCCTGGTCGTTGAACAGCGGGAAATATCCCGGGTAGCCGCGGCCCAGCATGCCGACGTTTCCCGGCACTCGCGACGCGAGCACAGGAACGCCGATGCGCGCCGCCTCGCAGATCACGTTCGCACCGCCTTCCATCACCGAGCTGACCACCAGCACGTGACTGGAAGCGAGCCAGCGCATCGCCGTTCCATGTGAGACGCTGCCGAGCCACCGGTAACGGGGCTCGCGCTTCATCCATGCCCTGCACCGCGTCCGCATTTCCGCATCCAGCGCGGCGCCGATCTGCACGACCTCGACCGGGGCCGACCGGTTGACGCGATAGAGTGCCTGGACCGCGCGAAACGGGTCCTTCTCGCTCCGCAGGTGGCCGATGACGGCAACGCGAAACCGCGACCGTCCCGGCGCATGGCGCAGCGTCACGTCCGATGACTGATAGACGATGCGGGTATTGCGCCTGAGGAATGCGCTCAGCTCCCGCAGGCCCTCCTCCTGCAGCACAATGAGCCGGGCGGCCAATCCGAGCGACTGCCTGGCCTCGGCGTTGTTCCTGATGTCACGGTACAAATCGGTGCCGGTCAGCGCGACGACCAGGGGCGCGGCGGGACGCTGGTCCGAGAACCGCAGTATGGAGGCAAAGCTTTTGCGCGCATGCAGCGCGAGCAACAGGTCGTCATCGCCGCCCTGCCACTCCGTCACGACGCGCACGCGGTGCCCCAGCTCGCGCAGGAAGCCCGCCCAGCGCGCGGCCGTGTGCCGGTTCCCGCTGCGCGGGACCGCCGAGGCCGGAACCGTAATGGCGATTTTCATGGAACGGCGATTCCCTTAGACTGCAGCACGATGAACTCCAGTTTTCTCTCCGGCGAGTTGCGCGCCAGCCGCGACCATCTTACGCGAATCACCGCCGGTCTCGACGGGGACCGGCTGCTGGGGCCACAGCTTGCCATAGTCAATCCCCCGCTGTGGGAGCTGGGCCACGTCGCCTGGTTCCAGGAATACTGGTGCCTGCGGCGCAAGACGCAAAGCGAAATCGCCGCGTCCGTTATTCCGGGCGCGGACGCCCTCTACGATTCCGCCAAGGTGGCGCACGACACGCGCTGGGACCTGCCGCTGCCCGACTTGAAGGCGACGCGCTCGTTTCAGGCCGAAGTCCTGGAGCGCGTGATGCGACGCCTGGAACGCGAGCCAGAAAACCGCGAGCTGCACTACTTTGTCCAGCTCGCGGTGTTTCACGAAGACATGCACACGGAAGCGTTTCACTACACCCTGCAGACTTTGGGTTACGAAAACTCCTTGAATGATAACGAAATCGCCGCTATCCCCAGTTCACGGATAAGTGGCGACGCGGAACTTCCCGGCGGTTCATTTCTGCTCGGAGCATCCCCCGGCGGCGATTTCGTATTCGACAACGAGAAATGGGCGCACGAGGTCCAGCTCCGGCCGTTCCGCATCTCGCGCACGCCCGTGACTAATGCCGACTATGCCGCTTTCGTGGATGCGGGCGGCTACTCGCGCCGGGATTGGTGGAGCGAGGATGGCTGGGCGTGGAAATCGCGCGAGAACCTGGCGGCGCCGAAGTACTGGGTCAGACGCGACGGCGCACGGGTGCAACGCAGGTTCGACCGCGTCGTGGCACTGCGGCCGGGCGAGCCGGTCGTCCACGTGAGCTGGCACGAGGCGCAGGCTTATTGTCGCTATGCGAAGCGGCGCCTGCCGACAGAAGCTGAATGGGAGTGCGCCGCTTCTCGGGACGCCGGCGCCCATCAGAAACGCCACTATCCCTGGGGCAGTCAGTTTCCCGCTGCAATCCACGCGAATCTCGAGAGCGCAGGCGTCGCGGCCGTCGAGGCCTTTCCGGGAGGCGACGCTGCATCGGAATGCAGGCAGATGATCGGCAACGTCTGGGAATGGACGGCGAGCACCTTTACCCCCTACCCCGGGTTCGTCATCGACCCTTACAAGGAATACTCCGAGCCGTGGTTCAGCACCCACAAGGTCCTGCGCGGCGGCAGCTTCGCCACCACCCGCCGCCTGATTCGCAATACCTGGCGGAACTTCTACACGCCGGACCGCTACGATGTGTTTGCCGGATTGCGGACTTGCGCGCTCGACGAGTGATGAACCGCGGGGCAGCAAGCGCCGCTCGGAAGACGATCACCTCGTCCTCCCGGACGATCTAGCCCGCCGGCCCCGCTCCATGGTCGAGACGGTCGCCCGCGCCTGCCGCATCGCCGCGCCGCCTGACGAAGGGCAGCGCCAGGATCCCGGAAAACGTCGTGCAGGTGACCGGGTCGCGGAATTCCGGTATCCCGATGGTCATTCGCTCGTGCCCGTCGCGCGGCTGGCGCTGGTAGGTACCGAATAGCCGGTCCCACCAGGGAAAGTTGAACCCGAAATTCCGGTTGGTCTCTTCCCGCCGGATCGAGTGGTGCACCCGGTGCATGTCGGGCGTGACCACGATCCATCGCAACACGGCGTCGAGCCGGCGCGGGAGGTGGACGTTCGAGTGATTGAACATCGAGGTTACGTTGAGAGCGATCTCGAAAAGGAGGACGGCGAGCACCGGAGGCCCGATCACGAGAATCGCAGCCGCCTTGACTCCCATTGACAGCAGCATCTCGACCGGGTGAAAGCGCGTGCCCGTCGTGACGTCGATATCGAGGTCGGCGTGGTGCACGCGATGCAGTCGCCACAGCAGCGGCACCGCGTGAAACATGACGTGCTGGAGATAGATTGCAAGATCCAGCACAATCAGGGCAAGCAGTACCTTCAGCCCCACGCCAAGCTCGAAGGCGTGCAGCAGCCCCACTCCGCGATCTTCCGCGAACAGTGCGATTCCCACCGCCGCAGCGGGAAAGACCGCCCGGACCAGCGCCGTGTTAACGATTAGAATGCCGAGATTCGCAACCCAGCGGCGGCCTCGGGACAGTGCGAGCTGGCGGCGAGGTGCGATGACTTCCCACGCGGCCATGATCAGGAAAACAGCCAGGAAGATGGCCCCCCGCAGCGCTGCTTCGTGCTCCGTCAATACGCCTGCGATATTCATGAGTGGGGCGAAACCGGGAGGAATCATGTTGGTGACATCGCGAGTAGTATACTATTCAATTGATTAGTTGAATATAGACCAGGGTCAAGGAAATCCGTGCCAGAGAAGCCCGTCAAGTCACTCCTGTTCGCCCAGTTCGCGCGCGTCAGCCAGGCGCTGGCAAGCGGAAACCGCCTTGAAATATTGGAGTTTTTGGCCCAGGGGGAGCGCAGCGTGGACACGCTGGCCAAGCTCTCAGGGTTGTCGGTGGCGAATACCTCCCGCCACCTGCAGGTGCTGCGGCAAGCGGGGCTGGTGCAGCCCAGGAAGGAAGGGCTTTTCGTCTATTACAGCGTCTCGGGCGGCGGCGTCATAAAGCTGCTCGCAGCGCTGCAGGAAGTGGCGCAGCACAACGTCGCCGAAGTGACAAGACTCGTACACGAGTACCTCGACGCGAAGGACAGCTTCGAGCCAGTATCTGTCGCCGAGCTCACCGGGCTCATGCGCGAAGGATTGGTGACCGTGGTGGACGTGCGCCCGCCGGAGGAGTACGCGGCAGGCCACCTCCCGGGTGCAATCAACGTGCCACTTTCGCAATTGGAGGAGCACATGGCCCAGCTCCCGCGCGACCGTGAAGTCGTGGCGTATTGTCGAGGTCCGTTCTGCGTCCTGTCATTCGAGGCCGTCGCAACATTGCGCAAGCGCGGGCTCAGGGCACGCCGTCTGGAAACCGGGTTTCCTGAATGGAAGGTGGCCGGCCTGCCGATCGAGTGACTCGCGTAATGGGAACAAAACCGCCCGGCATTGGCCCAAGCAGGCAGTCCGATGAATCCAGACAAACGCAGGAGATTCGTACTTGGCGCCGCGGCGGCTGTGGGCGCCGCCGGTCTCGCCGGGGGGTTCTTATGGCAGCACCGCGCGCGCCAAGGGGAGCCCGTCGCTCGCGCCGAGCCGCCGCTTCCCCCAGATCCCGCGTTCCCTAATCCGTTGAGGATGCCTGGTGCCGAGGGGTTGTTCGGCTTGGCGGACGCGGCGGGCGCGCTGACCATCGTCGCCAAGGGGATCGAGCATCCCCTGCTCCCCGGCAAACCGGCGCGCGTGCTCGCCTACGAGATGGAATTCCAGGGCCGGTCGCTGCTCAACCCGCTGCTGAGGGTGCGCAGCGGCGCGTCGCTCCGCATCAAGTTCTGGAACGGGCTGGACGAGACCAGCATCATCCACTGGCACGGGCTCAAGGTGGACAGCAACAACGACGGCCACCCGCATTACGCCGTTCCCGGCGGCGCCACCTACGACTACCGGTTCACCGTCGCCAACCGCGCCGGTACCTATTGGTACCATCCGCATCCCCATTACCTGACTGGCAAGCAGGTGTATCACGGCCTGACGGGATTTTTCATCGTCGAGGACGACGAGGAGCTTGCGCTGCAGAAGGCGCTCGACCTCCGGCTGGGCGAGACCGACATCCCGCTCGTGCTCCAGGACCGCCGGTTCGACGATCGCGGCGCGCTCGTCTACGCGCCCTCCGCGGACGAGCGCTTTCACGGCCATTACGGCAGCGAGGTGCTGGCAAACTGGACGCCGCGCCCCTATTTCGATGCCGCATCCCGGATCTACCGCTTCCGCATCCTGAACGGCTCGAACGCGCGCATCTACCGGCCAGCATTCCGGCACGAGACGCAACTTGTCGAATTCCACGTCATCGGCGCCGACGGCGGGTTGCTCGACCGGCCCCGGGCGGTCACGGAAGCGTTTCTCGCGCCCGGCGAGAGAATGGACGTGCTGCTGGATCTGCGCGGCGCCGCCCGTGGCGATGCGATAACGCTGGTGAGCCTGCCCTTCGACGCGATGCACATGGAGATGGCGGGGAGTCATGCCGCGCACGCGCAACACGGCGTGCATGGCCAGCACGACGACCGGCCCGATGGCGCCGAATTCAAGCTGCTGAGGATCCGCGTGCAGCAAAAGACCGCCTACGACCGATCCATTCCCGAGGCACTGTCGCGCATCGAAGCGGCGCCGGAAAGCCCGTTCAGCCCGCGTCTCATCCTGCTCGACCAGTCGAAAATGGCGTGGCGCATCAACCGGGCATCGTACGACATGACCTCGACGCCGATCGTCGTGCGGCGCGATACCGTGGAAGCGTGGGACATCCGTAATTCCCAGCCCAGCATGCCGCATCCGATGCACATCCACGGCTTCCAGTTCCGCGTGCTGTCGCGTGAAGGCAGCCCGGAGCAGCAGCGGCGCCTGGCCGTCACCGAAACCGGGCTTGCTGCGACCGACCTCGGCTGGAAGGACACGGTGCTGGCGTGGCCGGGAGAAACCGTGCGCATCGTCACCGACTTTTCCCACCCCTTCCTCGGCGATCAGGTGTACATGGTCCACTGCCACAACCTCGAGCACGAGGACGGCGGCATGATGCTCAACTTGAAAGTTGCCGCGCAGTGAATCGCTCCCGCGTGTCCCGGTTCGGCTAAACCTCTCCAACAACCGCGAGGATGGCGCCCACGGCAGTCACAGCAGTTCTTCCGGTGCCAGCGCGCCGAGCACACTGGAGACGAAACGCTGCCACCAGCTCGCCAGCGGTTCGCCGGTGTAGCGCACCCGCTTGCCCTCTTCCTGGCCGATCCAGGCCAGTGGCGCATGCTCGTTGCCGCGCTCGGTCAGCTCGACGCGGAACGCATGGTCGGGCAATGCGGCCTCGTCGAACAACGCGCCGAGCTGCCCTCCCAGCACCGCACTCTCGATCACCACAGCGACCTCGGTATTCGACAGCCGTGAACGCGGATCGAGATTCATCGAACCGACGAGCACGAACTTGCGGTCCACCACGACCGCCTTGGCGTGCAGGCTGGCCCCCGAGGACAGCCCCGGGCGGACGCTGCCGGATGGGGTGGCGCCGGAACGGTGCTCGTGCAATTCCACGCCGCGTGCGAGCAGCCGGCCCCGGTACCGCGCGTAGCCCGCGTGCACAACCGGGACGTCCGTGGACGCCAGCGAATTGGTGAGCACTTTCACGCGCACGCCCCGCTTCACGAGCGTACCGAGCACGTCGATGCCGCGCTCGCTAGGAATGAAATAGGGCGAGATCAGAATCACCTCCCGCTGGGCCGCCTCGATCATGCTGCGCAGGACCGGGGCGATGCTCCCTTGTCCTTCGACCGTTTGGGCTTGCGGCTTGGCGGGCTTGTCGTAGATCGCCGTCGCGCGCGCCGGAACCAGGGAAAACCGGCCCTCGCGCACCAGGCGCCCGAGATCCGTCGCGCGCAGTGTTGCCGCATACTCGGTTTCGCGGAAGCGCTCGGCCTTCGCCTCCATCCGCGACAGGACCCGGTCCAATTGCGCGCTTTCCGGGGGTTCGCCGAGAAACGCCGAGATCGGTACCGCCAATTCGCTGTTCCAGTACTCGTCGAAGCTGCGCGAAATCTCAACCACGACGGGCCCGGCGGCAAGCACGTCGAGGTCCGCAAAATCGCTCTCCCCGCCCACGTTAAAATAAGCGTCGCCGAGGTTGCGCCCGCCCATCACGGCGGCCGCGTTGTCGGCAATCCACAGCTTGTTGTGCATGCGCCGGTTGAGGCGGGTGCTGTCGCCGATGTATTCAAGCAAACGGGAGATGCCCAGTGGGCCGCGGCGCAGGAACGGATTGAATACCCTCACCTGCACGTTCGGATGCGCCGCGAAGGTCGCGAAATCGAAATCGCGGCCGACCGCGTACAGGTCGTCGATCAGCAAGCGCACGCGCACCCCGCGCTGCGCTGCGCGCAGTGCCCGGTAGAGCAGCAGCGTCGCGGTCGCGTCTTCCCCGATGATGTAATACTGGAGATCGAGCGTGCGCTCGGCCGATTCCGCCAATGCCGCCCGGGCCAGAAATGCTTCCTGCCCGGAAACCAGCAAATGAAAACCGGACTGGCCGGGCGTCGCTGCGAGCTGCGTAGCGTAGGTGCGTCCGAGGAAAGTCTCCTCGGGGCGGTCGATGGCGTAGGAGGACGGGCGCGGGACGTCGTAGCGGACCGACGAGCAGCCTACGGCGAGCACGGCCGTCGAAACGGCAAGCATCCGGCGGATTGTCCCCACGGGTACCCCTGACTAGAAGTACAGCCGCGCCAAGAACTCGATGCGGTTCAAAATCTGCCGCTCGCCGAACTCCGTGCCGGCGCCGCGCGCGAGGGCAACGGCGATCGCCTCGCTCCAGTCGTTCGGGTCGACGAGGTAGCCTTCCGCGTCGAGGGCGGGCATCGCCGGGTCGTCAGTTGTCGTGGTGGCCGTCGCCATGCGTCAGTGCGCGGTGGCCGCGCGCGTCGTCTTCGTCAGCCTGCCGTCATCCAGATGGTAGATGGTATCGAAGCCCTCGATCATGCGGTGGTCGTGCGTCACCGCGATCACCGCCGACTGGCGTTCGCGCGCGATCTTTCGCAACAGCCCCATCACCTTCGTGCCGCGCTCGGTGTCGAGTGCTGCGGTGGGCTCGTCGGCAAGTACCAGGCGCGGCTCGTTGGCCAGCGCGCGGCCGATCGCCACGCGCTGCCGCTCGCCGCCGGAGAGGATTGCCGGCAGCGAGTCCGCGCGCGGGGCGATCTCGAGGTAACCGAGCAGCTCCTTCGCACGCCGCGCCGCTTCGCGCCGCCCGGCGCCGTTGAGCTGCAGGACCAGCGCGACGTTCTCCTGCGCGGTCAGGAACGGGATCAGATTGTGTTGCTGGAAGATGAAGCCGATGTTCTGCCGGCGGAAGGCGCGCACGTCGATGCCGGTCGGGCCGTTGTTGTAGACGTCCTTCCCGTTCATCGCAATGCGTCCGGTGGTCGGCTCCAGGATCAGGCTGATCGCTAATAGCAGGGTGCTCTTGCCGGAGCCGCTGGGGCCGAGCAGCGCCGCAAGCTCGCCGCCCTCGACGCTGAAGGTCGCCGGCTTCAGCGCCTGCACGGCGAGTTCGCCCTGGCCGAAGGTCATCGAGACGTTGTCGACTTCGAGGACCGGCACCTCAGCCCCCGAGCGCGAGCTGCGGCGGGGTGCGCAGGGCGTGCCAGATCGCCACCAGGCTGGCGAGCACGCCACCCGCCAGCATGACCGCGAAAGTGGCCGCGGTTTCCCCGGCCAGGAAGGTGAGCGTGCGCGGAAATCCGGGCGCGATCAGCTCGCGCAGGCCATAGGCCACGGCAAAGCTCCCGAGCGTCAGCGCCAGAGACTGCTCCATGATCAGGCGGACGATGACCCAGTTCGGCGCGCCGATCAGCTTCAGCGTCGCGATCGAGCGGATCTTCTCGATGGTCAGCACGTAGACGATCAACGCGATGATCACGATCGACACCATTACCAGCAGGGCGCGGAACAGCCCCAGCACCGCGGAGATCCGGCGCAACCTGCCTTCGAGCATCAGGTTGCGTTCCTCCTCCGTCGTGTAGACGTTGAAGTACAGCCAGTCCCGGATGTGCGCGGCAACCGCCCTGGCGTCGGCGCCGGGTGCGAGGCGGACCAGCACGGCATTGACCGTGTCGCCCGCCGTGGACAGCAGCGGCAGCAGCCGGTTCGCCTGCTCGGATGAATAGCCGGCGCGCTCGAGGCGCCTGAGGTTCGCGGCGCGCGCTGCGGCGAGCGCGCGGTTGTCCTGCTGGAACTGCGCCTCTTGCGCATCGGGCAGCGACAGGTAGACCAGAGGATTGCCGCTGGCGTCGACTGCCCCGCGCGTGACGCCGACCACCGCATAGGTGTGCGTACCGAGAACCACCTTGCCGCCCAGGTCCAGGCCGAGCTTCTCGTCGGCGACCATCTCGTAGTGCGGCGCCGCGACCGCGCGGCCGCGCACCATGCGGCCCGGCCCGCCGAGGCCGCCGAAGACGTCGTAGCCGACGATCGTGAACTGCTGGCTGGCGCCGCCGATGTCGCGTTGGGCGGTATAAAGCGCAAGCGGGCTCGCCTGCGCCACGCCGGGCGTGGCCGCGATGCTCTTGTAGCTGTCCAGCGGCATGCGCGAGGACTCGTTGAACGGGCCGCCGCGCTCGCGCTCGACCACCCACAGGTCGGTGGCGGTGTTCTCGATGAGCCAGATGCCGTCGGCGATGTTGCCCTGGTAGATGCCGTTCATCACCAGCACGATCGCCAGCAGCATCGCCACGCCGAAGATGGTGGCGATGAACTTGCCGATGTGCCGGCGGATGTCCTTGAGCGCGAGGTCCATCGCGGGCCTGTGGCGTGGCGGCGGTCAGCGCTGCGGGGCGTCGAGCGGCCGCACGCGCGTGCCGGCCTTGACGCCCGCGGCCGGCGCCACCACCCGCTCGCCGCTGGCGAGGCCCTTGCTGACGATCACCTGCTGCACGTCAGCGCTTGCGATGTCGACCGGCCGGAAACTCGTGCGCGCATCGCTGACCACGAGCACGCCCTGGCGCCCCTCGCGGTCGCGCACCAGCGCCGGGAGCGGCACGACGGTTCCCGTGTCCTCTCCTGCGAGGATCGTGACTTCCGCCTCCTGATCTATTGCGAATCGTTCCAGGGGCGAGTCGAACGAAACGTTGACCTCGAGTTCCCGGGTAGCGGCATCCGACTGGCGCGCGATCCGCGCGACTTTGCCGGCATGCGTTTCTCCGGTGCGAAGCCGGATGCTCGCAGTCTGGCCGACCATGACGCGCCCAACTGCCGATTCGTCCACGCGCATCGCGATCCAGAGCGTCGCCGGATCGGCGAGGCGTAAGATCGGGCTGCCGGGAACCACTGTCGTTCCCATTTCCGCCTGGCGCAGAATGACCACGCCGTCGCTCGGCGCGATGATGCGCGTGAAGGACAGTACCGTGTCGGAGTAGCGAACTTCGTGGGCGAGGGCCAGTTTCTCCGCCTCGCGCGCGGCCAGTCCCGCGCGCGCGTTGTCGAGGTTCGCCAGCGCCGACTGCAGCGCCGCGGCGGACGTGTCGAGCGAGCTCTGCGAGAGGAAGCCCGAGCGCAGCAGTTCGCTGTCCCGGCGGTGCTTGCTTTGCGCCAGCTCCAGGTCCGCCTGCGCCTTCGCCACCGTCGCCTGCGCCGCCTCGATGTTGCGCACCGAGGCGTCCTGCTGCCCGCCAGCAACAGCACGGCGCGCCGCCAGGTCGCGGTCGTCGAGCACCGCGAGCAGCTGGCCGCGCTTCACGATGTCGCCGACATCGGCGTCGATCCGCGCGACCGTGGCAGTGATGCGCGAGCTGAGCGTCACCGGAACGCGCGCCTGCAACGTGCCGGGTCCGGTCACGCGCAGGGCGACGCGGCCCTGGACAACCTCCACCGTCGTGACGGGGACGGCGCGCCAGAATCGAAGGTAGGCGGCACCCGCTGCCGCGATTACCACCGCGGCAACCGAGGCGACGACGATCGTGCGCTTGCTCATGGCCATTTCCTTGTCCTCAGCATCTCATGGCGCTATCACGAACGCGGCGGCGCCCGCGATCGCAAGCCACCGATTTCTCTCATCCCTTCCCCGGCGACCAGGTCTACATGGTCCACTGCCACAACCTGGAGCACGAGGACGGCGGAATGATGCTCAACCTCAAGGTGGTGGCTTGAGCAGCGGGTCTTGAGCCGCTCCGCGGCGGTAGGGCGCGCCACCGCACCCGGTCATTCAATCAGCCAGGTGGTTGCCAACGAGCTCGACCAAGCTCTCGATCGCAACCGGCCAGCGGCTGTTCGCTTGGCCGTTCATAAAGTTCAGGCGGCAGCTGCCGCAGGACATTACCACGCTCTCGGCGCCGGTGGCGTCGATCTGCTGCTGCTTCAGCTCGAAAGCTTTTTGCCGCAGGCCTGCAGCGCGGTTAATCAAGAATACGCCAGCGCCGCCGCCGCAGCACCAGTTCATCTCGGCGGTAGGATCGGATTCGCGTAAATCCACGCCGAGCGCGCGCAGCGCGTCGCGCGGCTCCCCGATCACGCCGCCGTGGCGGCCGAGCTTGCAGGCGTCGTGGTAGGTGAGCTTGCGCGCGCCGGCGCTCTTCACTTTGAGGCGTCCGGCCTTGATCTCGCGGCCGAGGAATTCGGATATGGCGAGAACTTCGAAGGGCAGCGGCTTCCCCGCCATGGCCGCGCCCTCCCAGCGCAGCGCCGGATACGCGTGCCCGCATTCGGGGACGATCACCGTTTTCGCGCCGATGGCGATCGCCTCGTCGATGATCTTTCGCGAGGCCTGGCGCTGCAGGTCTTCCATGCCGGAGAGCAGGCCGAAGTTCGCCGCCTCGAATCCGCCGGTCCGAAACGTCCAGTTCAAGCCCAGGTGATTCATGATCTTGACCGTGGCGAGAAGTGCGTCCTGGAAAAGCAGGATGTCGATTACCGTGGTAAGGACGAGCACATCGGCCTTGGGCTTGTCGAGCGGGACGTCAAGCCCGGAGTCGCGCAACTTCGCGACCGCCTCTTGAAATTCCTTCGGCCCCACGCCGAACACTGTGCCGCGCTGCTCCTGCTCCTGCGCCACGGCGGCGAGCTCGTCCGGAGCCAGCCCGGCGGCGGCGAGCGCCTCGCGCATTATGTTGACTCCGCGCGCGATGTTGATTCCCATCGGACAGGCATAGCTGCAGCGGCCACATTCGGTGCAGGAGTCATAGACCAGCTCCTGCCATTCGCGCAGCTCGTCCGCGGTGATCTCCGCATCGAAGAGTCGGCGCACGAATCGAAGAGGCGATACCTCGCGGCCGTACACGCGCCGCAGCAGATCGAG
>Ga0184627_10000847_pt1 | contig 11991 bp, 11 predicted proteins | sample PLM3_127_b1_FD_133150 | JGI IMG/M metagenome (GOLD analysis project Ga0184627, IMG submission 133150) | Groundwater sediment microbial communities from an aquifer in East River, Colorado, USA - PLM3_127_b1 | ecosystem: Environmental > Terrestrial > Soil > Riparian zone | place: USA: East River...
GCTCCTGCGTTGAGTGCCGAGGCTCCCACCATGCGGCCCCACGTAGGGTCTTCCTGACGGCCAAGCTGAGACTGACCCCAGATACTCATCCTCTGGCTGGAGTTCGAGAGTGCGGCCTTGAGGGCTTCCTCAAAGAGACCCGCCTTCATGGGAAGTTGGAGTGCAGTACCATACCCGCGAGCCGCAGCATTGGCGAAGGCGCCGATGGGGGACCCGCCAGCACCGGCCCGGGCGACGTTCGATCGGATGTTGTTTCCTAGGCTGGTGCCTCGAAGGCTGGCCGAGCGCATGATCTCTGCGAAGGCCGGAGAGTTCAGGAGATTTTTGAAGAACTCCTGAGCATCACCCGACACTGCCCCCGGGCCGAATAGGTTCTTCAGCATCTCGGGATCAATGGTGGGTCGTTCTTTCTTACCGAGTAGAGAGCCGGCAGCGGTAAGGCCAGCGGCGATTACAGGCGCCCAAAGCATTGTTGCCTCCTTTAAGCATGTTTAGGTCTCGCTAGTGAGAACACCATCGACAAAGGTTAATTTCCTAGTGACAGCGCCGCCGCTAGAATCCGCGACGTAGTAGGTTTTTGTTCCTGCTAAGGGTGTTTGCCCATCAATGAGGCGTCCGTTGGTAGTGGCGACGGGAATCTTCCCGCTGGTGAGGCGGGAACCATTATCGAGGATGAATGCTTTACGCGCTGCGCCGGTGGTGATGGTGGCGAAGAAGTCATCCGTTGTGAACTCGATAGCCCCTGCTACAGCCGTTGTAAGGGATGTTCCTGAAGTAAGAACAAGAGGAGCAATGGCGGTAGTGCCGGCTGCGATTTGTAGGAAGTGGCTCGGGGATGTACTGCCACCAACGAATAGTTTGGCCGCAGCATTTGTAGTATCGAAAACAAAGCCGATATTACCATTTGAATTTCCAATCTTTATTAAGCCCGTAGTTGTAAGGGCTAGTATCCTAAATATATCTGTGCTCTGCGCCACAAAGACGTTGATGCTTGATCCGCCAGAGGTTTTAAAGGCCATGCCGATGTTATTTTGTAGACGAAGCACCGCCCCATATTCTTGAATACCAGACCACGTTTGGTCTGTTTCAAGTTGTGCTAATGTTTTTCGGGCGGGGGCGGAAGTCGTTATAAAGAGATTTGTGCCATTGTATTCCAAACAGCCCGCTGTGGCAGATGACAGCACAACAGAGCCTGATCCAAATATGATTGGAGCCTGCGTAGTCGTGCCTGCTTGGAAAGTAAGGAAATGTGTCCCTACAGTGGCCGATCCTAAAGTCAGGGTACCTAGATCACTGATATTAAAAATAGGAGTGGCCGATGCTCCATTGGTAATAAAGATGGTTCGGCCCGTAGCGGGAATCCTAATTCTTAGATCGTTGCTCGCGTCTACGGTGAGGATGTTGATGCCCGTGCCACTGGCATTTTTGAAGTTCAGACTTTTATTATTGGCAATTGTCACGCCCCCATCGACGGTGAAGACGTTCGTCTGGCTCCACGTGTGGCCCGCACCAAAAAGGTCAGTCCAAACAGCATCGGTGCCATCAGATTCAAGAATGTATAAGGCAGTACCGACGGCAAGTCTTCCCCATGCTGGTGAGGCACCCTGGCCCGTAATCAGATCACCGCGTACTACTGATGCTGGTGTGGTGTCGGTATGTGTGGCTGACAGCAGCGAATGAGCAACAGCAGTCGATGGTGCCTGCCAGATAGGCTGACTAGTCCCCTGTGATACTAGGAGATTACCTGAAGTCCCTGTACCCACTGGGGCGGGAACTGTCCCACCCCAATTCTTAAAGATCAGAGTTTTCTCGGCGGTGATTGCGGTAATGTCCAGGTAGACCGAGGCGCCGCCCGCGTTCTGCAACTGGCAGTAGGTGGCCGTGCCATCGAACGTCAGGATGTTATTAGTTGTGAGAGTCTTCTTGGAGAGGGTGTTGGTTGTCGCTTCAAGAACCAGGATGTCGCTAGCGGTAAAGGTTATAGGGAACCGGACTACGATATCACCGGGGGTAAGTCCGGGGTGGAAGAAGAATATCCGGTAGCCGCCCGTCTTCTTGATGGAGAAGCCGTCTAAGGTGCCTAGGGCATTACTACTCTTGAACTCCTGCATTGCGACGCCGGAATCTGCTGCTCTAAAGGAGACGTTGCCGTAGATAATTTGCTTATTGGCATCTGTCTCATCAGTAGTCGCGGTACTGGCTTTCCCCGATCGAAGGGCCGATGACGTTCCCAGGAATAGGTACATGGGATGGTCATCGCCAATTGTGAGATTGGTGAGGCTAGGGTGGCTTATTGGGATGGGGAGTATGGCCCCACCGGAAACAGGAATCTCCCCACGCTGGATTCGAGCGAACCCTTTGTCCACCTGTTCAAGGTAGCCACCCAGGTCCTTCAGAATCTTTACGAGTCGGGAATCGAACTCTCTAGGAATCTCAGATGGAGTAAAGTTTCTCATTATCCATTCAAGTCGAGAAACGACCGCGTGTCGTTGAAATGAAGGTACTGCATGCGGAACGCGGCCGTTTGGGAAGTTGATTTAGAGAAGACAACTTCAAATGTCTCTAGCGTGTCGTCAGGCATTAGTTCGATCAACCCACCGTACACCGTGTCTCCTGTAGGAGTGTGGGCAAGCGTGAGGGCTGTACGCTGATTCTGGTAATAAATTGCAGCACTGAACGCCCCGGTGGTGGCATCGCCTGCCGCGTCAGCAATTAGATACAGGCGCTCGATGCGGCCTTCCCGTCCAGGGGCGCTGGCGTAGAAGCGCCTCGTGCGGATCGTGGGGGCAACGGTCACGCTGTTCTCATCTACGGTGCCGCTGTCCTCGACGTAGACCTTACCGTCAAGTCCGTGGCCGGTAACAAGGCGGGACTGGCCCAGTAACAGGAAAGAATCGGCAGAGGCAGAGTTGCAAGTCACTGGGCCAATCGCTGGGAGCTTGCCTTGCTCCTTTAGGTGCAGCGGATGATACGAGAAGTACATAACCTTCGTCATGCGGGTGCCACCGTAGGGCACGTAGTAGAGCGCGATCAGGTAGAGCTTGGGGTAGTTCTTCAAGACCGTCCGCTGTATCAGCGTGGGTTCGATGAGGGGCGTGCCGGAGACGGAGCCGACCCAATCGATATCTTCGTTGAGGGTCACCGAGGTTACCGCGTCGGTACCGTGCAAACCGTTGTGTGATAAGTACACCAGGACGGTTCCTCGGCCCGGGAGGTCTACGAGCACCGCCGCCCTCGGGCCGACGATGCCGTGATCGGACGTGATGTCCTCGGTCGCCTTTCCATTCGCGAAGTCGGCATCAGTTTCCTTCGGGAAGTAGTTCAGGCGCTTCATGGAGTTCTCGCACCCGATGACCCCGCCCCGGCCATAGGCGCGCACAACCTTGATGCGGTCATCGAGCGGGAGCCGATAAGCTTCGGGAAAAGCATCAAAGTCGTCGGGAAGAGAGGCCACAAGGTCGGTCCCGGTGGTTGCGTCGTCTAGGATAAGCTGCCCTCCTATGACATCACCTGTGGTGGCTTTTACCGGAAGCGGCCCCGCTGCGCCGACTCCGAATGCATTGCCGAGTTGGTCCGAGAGGATGATGGTCTTGAACGCCTCACCATCAGAATTGATGGTATTGCCCCCAGTAAAGATTGTCACCTCTATGCCGTCAATCAAGTGGGCAACGTTGACGGAGGAGGCGTGCTTACGAACGGTGATTCCGAATGTGGAGGCTCCGTCTACGAAGTCGGCGGGGACCCACGAGATGCCCCAGGTATCGAACTGCCCGCCCAGGGTGATGTTCCGTAGACCGCTGGTCTTGCCGGACTCAGTTCCTCCGGTAGCGAAACGACCCCATCGCTCTGAACTTGTAGGAGAGCCGCCCTGTGCACCCTTTGTGAGTCCGATCCAGAAGCCCCGGTCTTCCCCGCTACTGGCCTTGTACGCGCCAATGATCTTAATCTGGACTCCGGTAACGACACCCGTGGAGAACCCACCGATATTGTTGATCCCGAAACTCTGAAACGCGAGGGCACGATTCGATCCGGTGTCAGGGGGATCAAGGGCGAAACTGTTATCAAATGTGGGCTTGTTGCCGAATCCTACGGATTCAGAACCGGCAGCCGTGGCCTTTGCCGACATGATGAGGTTGCTAGAATCGGTAACGGAAAGGACCGTGGTGCCATAGGGGACCTTGTTGCCGGTGGAAGTGACGACCATGCCGGCAGTGACAGAACCAAAGGCCGCCGAAGAGGCTAGCTTATTTTCAGTGCCTGCAGTGGTGTTGAACGTTGCGGTGACGGTCTGCTTGGTGACTTGAGAAAGAGCATTCGAGGGATTGCCTGGCAGAAGGGTTATGTAGCTGCCGTAGAGGGCTCCTACGCTAGCATATCCCTTTTGGAATGGGCTCGTATCATTGAGGGTGACCGAGGTGGTAGCGATCCCGATATCACCCCCGATTCTACGAAACGTCGAAAGATCAGGCACCGGGAGCAGGTCGGATTGCTTTGGGGACATGTATACTCTGCGGTGAGTTGCGAAGTTCATACCGTCGAATCCGTTATTGTATGCGGCGGTTAGCCCTTCACCCGCATTGGTAAAGGTGACCTGTACGCCCTCTGTAGCAGGGGTGACGATACGGGCGGCCTTAGGCTCACCATCATACGTGCTCTCAACTTCATCGTCCTCGCCGGCATTGAAGACTTCGGTTACGAGGAAGTAGTAGTACCCAGCCCCAAAACTGGCCAGAGTTGACCAGGACCCAGCCACTGCAACGGCCCCAATGAAGTCCTTCACCGCAAGCATGCCTAGGGGCCTGGTGGAGATGGCGGCATTCTTGCGGTATAACACCCGGGGCGAATCGAATCCTGTGAGGATGACGTGCTTATTATTGCGCCGGATAGAATGAAGTATAGCTTCGGCGTTCTGGGACAGGCCCACGAGTAGGGCAGTGAAGGTGCCGGTGATGCCGGTAAGAGCGGAGTAGTAGAGCTTATCGGCTGCCTTGGCGATGAGGAGGTAGTCCTCAACGCTGCTGAACTCTAGGGCGTCAACCCCGCTGACCGCCTCACTGAAGGTTCGGCTAGTCGTAGTCGAGTTTGAGGCTGCTAGAGACATCGTAAGGGCGCTGGCGCTGGTGATTGAGGCTATAGAAGTGCCAGCCGTAATGCCGGTGCCTGCAATGAACGTCCCGGGGTGGAGGTCCGAGAAGGTAACCGTGGGGGTGCCGGTGACGGTGGCGTTTTTCGTAAGTTCAACGGTCGAGGTGTCGATCACCTTGTTGACAAATGTGCCGGCAGGAATGCCCGTGCCCACGACGGTCTGACCAGCGACGACAGCACCGAATGCGGATGCTTTCGTGATGATGGGACTATCTAGGGTGACGGTGACTAGGGTGATGTCGGTGCCGAAGGCGGCAGAGGAGGTCAACGCCGTGGTTCCGTTCGTGGTGCAGGAGATGCCCACGCTGCGCACGGTGCCATAAGCAGTGCGCCCCGGAGCCCGTTGGAGTGCGGGGTCCCCCGGTTTCAGGATCATTTCGTCAGCCGCTTGGACTTCGCTGGGGCGCAGCAAGGTAGGATGACGTGCAGTGACCACGCCACCATTCAGGGCTTCATTGACGAGCATTACCTATCTCCACGCGGCCAGAAGTCGAACGGGCCTTGAGGCGTTTGCCTCTGGGCAAGATCGTAAGGAGTGACGAATCCCTCCCATTGCGCTTCCCCACCCTCATTCGAATCATCGAGGATGGCCTTTTGATATCGGCCGGCATCCGCCCGAGTGCCGTAGACATCACGGATCAGGATCGGAAGACGGGGATTCGAGGAGTCATGCGCTTGAAGCAAATGGATTCGAGCACAGTCGAGAAACGTGTACAGATACTTCAAGGGCACATCAATCGGGTCAGCGGCTCCGTTGAATGCCCTGTAGTACCGAAGCAGGGCCGTGTCATTGGTTGCCGGAACCGGATAGAGTTGAACCTTCTGAACCTCGGCATCCGGATCGAAGTTGGCATCATCATCGATGATGGTGTAAACCCCAGGATCACCGGGGACCGTCTGATCTGAGGTCACAGCATCGATGAGTTCCTGCGGAACATATCGCAGGGGATGCTTCAGAGTTCCCGTGAAGCGCATCGAGAAAGGTTTGCGGAATACAGTGATTGCTGTCCCACCACCCAAAGTATATCGACTGGTTCCCGCCACAACAGAGATCGTCTGCGTGAAGAGAAGGAAATGCCAGTCGTGGTCCGTAGTCCACATTTCCGAGGTCGCCTTCAAGGAGTCAAGCGCCATTGCTAATTTTGCTGCAATATTAGCTCCTCCTAGAACTTGAGCAACATATGTCTGCGCTTGAGCACTAGTCACGATCTCTCCAGATAGCGGATACCCCGCCTAAGTCCGTCCGCATCATCTCCTAGGCCAGCAATTGCAAGATTGCAACGCTGGCAAAGTAGACCTCGAACTTTGCCTGTTTTGTGGTCATGGTCTATTACAAGTTTCTCACCCTTCAATGCCCCACATATCCCACACTTTCCACCCTGATTTCGTTGAAGAGATTCATATTCAGCCCGTGTGATCCCATACCTACATAGGAGGCCACCATTGGTTCTCCAATAGGCAGCTTTTCTCTGCTTTTTGGACATCCCTAGTTGGTGGGGCGGGATAGGTTTACTCATTTTGCGAGTAGAGCCTCACGGCGCTGCTTGGTCTTGAGAGATTCGTAGAACTCATAGAGTCCCACGATCGTCTTCTCCGCAGCACGGTTAGCACGGACCCATTCCTGTCCCCGATCTGCTAGAATACGACGCAATTCTGAATTTCTAATGAGGGCGAGGAGCTTCTCTTTGAAATCCTGAGGACCATCGAACAGGAGGCCGGTTTTGCCGTCCTCGATTTCCTTGTACGGTCCTACGTTCTGCGCGAGACAAACTTCAGGACGGGGACCAACACAGCCCTCGTACCACTTGATCGCAGATTTCGCGCGGTTGAACGGTGAGTCGAGCAGCGGGCAGAGGTTGATGTCAGCGTCCATGCACGAGCGATAGAGTTTGTAGCTGGTGTACTCCACCCATTCGTGGAACTCGATCTGCTCGGGCCGTTTCATCAGCTTCCTGAGCATGGTCGGCATGCAGCCCCAGAAGATGTACTTGACCTTCGGGTTCTCATTCGCAATGTCAGCCATCACCTGAATGAGCGGCATCCAGTCTTCGAAGTGACTGGTCGAGCCCTGCCAGAGGATGCGAACCTCATCATGGGACGCGAGATTCGGGAAGAAGTAATCAGATTCCAGAACGCTATTCGGGTAGACGTAGACATCCTTGATGCCCTGATCCCGATAACATTGCGCGAGAGCTTCGGTCGTCACTGTAACGCCGGCTGCAAGGCGGGAGATGTCATAATGCTGGCCGATCGTCTTCAGGTTGCGTTCGACATCCCAAACTTGATCATTGATCCCTCGGGTCTTCTTGTCCACCCAGAGGTCTTTGGTAGTCCCGTTTGGACCCGGCCATACGAGCTTCGTGGGGTCCTCATCCGTCCCGGGTGAGAGTACCTCGCCCTCCCAATTTCGAATGCCCCAATAGGCATAGGATTCATTGAGCGGATGAACCCATTCAACTGCATCGTCAACGTCATTGACGAAAATCGGCGGGAGTTTGATGGAGCCCTGGCGAACACACGGTTTCATGTCGGCAAACTGCTGGGCATGGTACATGCCATCTTCGCCGGTGAGGTTCCAACCAAGGCAGAGGTCTGAGCCGAACATAACAGCCGTGGCGAGTTCGCGGTCACCTTTCCCGTTGTCGGGATAGATGTTCGCGAGTCCGGTACGGTAGAGACTTTTCAGAGGAACAGCGATGCGGTAGTAACTCTGAGCGGTCGGGCGCTCGAAGTTGGAGAATGCGAAGACTCCGAAGTTCGAGCTATTGGGCTGAGACATCTGAATCCTTTCTGCTCTCTATCTGAGAGCGATCTTGCTGCGCACGTCGAAGGCTTTGCCGCCATCGGTTTCAAGCCAAGCATAGAACCACGCCTTGTGGCCGTCCGCTCCCCACAGCCCTCTACCACACATACAACCTGCCTCGTGCAGGTGATCAAGCATGACCATGATTTCGGTATCGATCTTCGCCACGCGAAATGCGGAGCGGTCCTCGGTCCAACCCGGCATGTCCTGCTGGTACTTGCCGAGGATTCCAATTTCTTCGTTCATTGCTCGGAGATGGGCAGCACAATCGAGAACATCGGCCATCCCGGGCACCTTCTCTCGCAGAGTTTCCTGTTCGAAGATGGAGTTCATCATTCCAAGCTCGGTAGGGCCGAATTTAGGTTTGTGAGAGGCCATATGCCCTTTCATACGTGCGGATGCGATGGCAGTTGGCACACACCACATCACACTTCTCGATTTCGGTTTTGATGAGTTTCAAAGCACGCATCTTATTGTTCCCAATGGTGAAAAGTTTTTCACCGCGAACGTGATCGAAGTCCATGCAAACAGACGGAAAGGAAAGTCCACAATCAGCACATGGACAATTTTTGGCATCATCTATGATGCTTTTATGGAACTTTGTCCTTTCCAGATTACGTTTGATCAGGGATTCTCGACTTGCGAGATAATACCTTCTCATGTAATCAGTTCTGTCTGGCATTAGTAGGCTCGATTCTTGGGTTTCTTGTGGGATTCCATCTGCGCCTTGACGCGCGCCTTCTGGGCTCCCGGCATGACCACACGGTTCCCTTCCGTGTCAAAGAGGGGCTGGAACTGCGCTTGCGCGGCAGCATCAGCTTCCTTGTCGAACTTGAACTTCTCGACAGGCGTTGCGTCCTGATGATACTTGTTACCAGCCATGTGGTTTACCCCGCCATCCCGTTCTTACCATCACCACCACCATTCGTGGTAGGACCAGTATTGTCGGGCATTGGAACGTAGTTGCACGCGCCGGTCGGCTTCGCAGCCTCAGGCGTGCGCGCGTCAGCCCCGTCCCCACTCGGACCGACAGCAGGAACAGAAGCATGCTGAACACGAGTAGGGTCAACCACGACCCGGGTAACGCCGTCTTCCAGTGACGGAGTGGGATTGATGTTCGGCATCGTTTCTCCTAGAGGGGCAGGTTGGCGGGGGGCCGAAGCCCCCCACCTGTTAGCCCTGTTTCAAGCAGCGGTTAGCTGACCGCCGACTTGTTGTTCACTCCCGTGAAGACCCCAAGTCCCTTCTCGTTGCGGACTTCGAGCGTCAACTCGGCACGAATCTGCCCAGCCGTGCTGTCTCCACGCGTACCCATCAGCCTGTGACCAAGCGGACGGAACCACGCGAGCGCCAGCAACGAACGCTGGAGGAACCACACGCGACCCGACACGTCCGTCGCGTTCGCAGACGCGGAGGCCGTATTCGCGGACACAGGCGACCAGCGGTTCAACTGGATCGGCATGAGCCCGAAGTCGGAATCGTACACGTCTACACCCACGACAACCTTCTTGTCGCTGGCGAGTACGTTGCGGGTGTTGGAAGTCGTCAACGCGCTGAACTGGCGCTTGTAGGCACCATTCATCACGATGAGGTCGGTCTTTCCACCCTGATCCCAGATGTCGTTGAGGATGTGGTTCACGTCGTTGGCATTGAACACGCCAGCATGCGTGGCATCACCCACAACACCTTGGAAGTCCGCACCGTCATAGACGGTCGTGGTGATGAAGTCTTCCAGAGTCTTCATCACGCGTCCGGTCGCCGAGTTCGCCGTGGTCTGGCTGATGTCGGCCATCAGGATTTTCTCGATGTTTCGCATCGTCTCGCGCGTACCCTTTTCCAACTGGTACGTGTAGGTATCGCCGAAACCGGCCGGGTTTTCCTGGCGCTGTGACTCCGTGGCCGCGATGTCCTTACCGACGATCATACACTGATTCGTCACGCGGCTCGGAGCCTCGATCGTGGAGAGCGAGAAATCCGCTCCTTCGATCAGCCCGGTGGTGGATGAAGCAAGCAGATCATCGATCTGCCACTGGTGAATCGTGGAACGCGCCGAGGTCTTGCCGAGCAGGACCGTCAGCGGGGTGTCGTAAGGATCGATGTTGGCAATGAAGTCAACAAGGTCCTCACGGTTCGAACTGGAATGGGCATACGAATCGTACAGATACGTGCCCACATTTCCGATCGTGGCCATTGGGAATTACCTCTGTTCCCAGGTCCTCAAGGACTCAGGGAGCATGGAACCGAGCAAACGGCGACGCCGAATCACCGCAGCCATATCCTGACTAAGGCCAGGACCAGCCGCTTCATTCAACGCTTGAATCTCTTCCCTCGTCGGGGCTTCCGTCGAAGGTCGAGCCGCCATCACTCCAGTGTTGGGGGATGTGGGGAGTCCCGCTTGCGCTCTCGCGGCAAGACGTTCCTCCTCAGCGACAGCAGAGTTCGCAACCATCTTCTTCTCCAGATCAAGACCCACATGCGCCGCGTACTGCTTGAAGGCGTATTCAAATGCCTTCGACGGCTCCCCCATATTGACCAATTTTCCGACGATTACAGCCTCGTCCTGATTGGTCTTGAGGAAGTTCGCGACTTCGGCAGTGTGGTTCACCGAGTCGGGGTACTTGGTTCGCATGTACGTCTCGGCCTCAGTCATTCGCTGAAGCGGATCGATTTTCGCGTTCACAACCTCGGCGGAAATCTGCTCCGCGCGTGCCGTGGCCACTCGATCGATTGCCTGAATGAGAAGTTCGGTCGGGACACTGCTTTCCTCCGCGAATTGCTTCAGGACCGGATCGGCTGAGAAGTCGATCGGATTGCGAGCCACCGGATTGACCCGTGGCGCTCCACCCGGTGTATCAGCCGGGACGGTACCAGACTGCGGGGCGGCCGCAGCTTGCTGACGGAAGGCAGACAATTCGTCTGCGGTAGAAGATAGAGTGTTCACCGTGTTGTAATAACCTTTTCGGAGTTCCTCTACCGTGCGATACTTGCCGAGGATCAACCCATTTGCATCAACGAGTCCCTCGAATCCCGAAGACGCTGGAGCAGCCGGGGTCGGCCCGGGAGCAGGCGCTACAGGTGCAGCAACAGGGGCAACCACAGCGGGCGACGCAACGGCAGCAGGTGTGGCAGGAGCAGCCGGTGGAGAAGCACCAGCAACCGGAATCTTAGGAATTCCAGTAATCGCTCCCTGATCAATGAGAGTATTGAATTCATTTGTGATTTGTGCGCTCATCGCCGCACGAATCTGGTCTGGTGTGCGAACTTCGTCAGGCATGATTACCTTTCAGGGGACGACCCTGACTCAAGGAGCTATGCCGAGATCGACCCGGAGTGGGTCGGCATCTCGTGACGCGGCCTGAGCATCCGCATCAGAAACCAAAGATTGGGGTAGGTCTAAGAAGTGTTGGATCGTGGCAATGCAGCCACGAATGTAGTCGTCGGACTTATCATCCTTGCGGGCCTGAGAGGGGTCAGCCAGAAGTTCTAGCATCGTCTGCCTGATGTCCCTAAGACGGGGTTCGAAAAAATCGACCCATGCTTGAGAAGCATAGATGTAGCGAACTGCTTCAACTACTTCACTAGGGTAACCTTCCACATTAGCCTTTCCGTCGCTGTTGGGTGCGGATGCGGTGGCAGTTGGCGCACACCACTTCACACTTGGCAACTTCTTCCATGATCAAGTCAATACTGTGATTCAACATATTTCCTACACCCTTTTTCTTCTCACCGCGAACGTGGTCGAAATCCATGCAGACGGGCGAAAATCTGAGACCGCAATCCTTGCAAGGCACATTCTTCAATCCATCGAGGAGGATTCGCTTTCTTGCATAGTGTTTCCTATCAGGATTTCTTTGAAAAGACATTATTGCATCATCCCGGCAATTGAAGGTCCTTCGCCGCCCATTGGAGCCATCATTCCGGCATTGGGATCGGATTCAGGGACCTGACCAGCATTTTGAAATCCTGAACCAGCTAACATCTCTTGAACTTGAGGTTGCTTTTGCACCAATTCATTGACATTCTGATAGTCCAAGGAACGAAGC
>Ga0184627_10000848_pt1 | contig 11985 bp, 10 predicted proteins | sample PLM3_127_b1_FD_133150 | JGI IMG/M metagenome (GOLD analysis project Ga0184627, IMG submission 133150) | Groundwater sediment microbial communities from an aquifer in East River, Colorado, USA - PLM3_127_b1 | ecosystem: Environmental > Terrestrial > Soil > Riparian zone | place: USA: East River...
AGCGCGCGGCGTTCGTCCGCGCCGTCAAGCCCCTGCACGACGAGGTGCGGAATCGTTTCGGCGAAGACGTGTTCGCTCTCTTGCGGACAAACTGAGTCGGAAATTAGCCGCCAAGACGCCAAGTGCCGTTAAATCCGGACGTGACGCGCCGGTTTAACTCCGCGCGTTCGAACGGACGAAATAATCATCGCCGTTCAACGCGCGGTTGGCAGTAAGGATGGACGGGTCGAATCACGATTCACGAATCACGATTCACGCCCTCCGGGGTGTCAGATTTTTCCGGTCTTGCGCTGCCGGATGTGCTCCTCCACGCCCTTCTTGCCCTCATCGGTCTCCGCCTTCCAGATGTTCTGGTGCTTGAGGAGGCCGTCTTTCTCCCAGTTGTGAGTCGGATCGCCCATGTAGACGATGAACACCTCGCATCCGTCGGGATACTCGTACGGCCCGTGCGGAATGTCCCAGCCGAACACGTAGTCGCCGGGGCGCAGGTCCTTGCCCGCCACGCACATGCGGCCCTTGGTCACCAGGATCGAGTGCCAGCTCTTGTGAGTATGCGCGGGCTCGACATATCCCGGGGGGAACCGATGCTTCATGTCGATGCGCTTCATCACCGGGTCGTAGTTCAGCACCTTGACCTGGACGCCGGGCGGGAGCTTCAGCACCCCGCGCACGTCGTCGCTCTCCCACGGAATATCGCGATCGTAGATCGCCTTGAAGGTATGGTCGCATCCGTCCGCCGGCGCGGTCGGGGCCTGTTTCGTTGTCTTCGCTGCCATTTCGAGTTGCCTCCTTTCAGTTGTATTGTTCTCGCCCGGCGCCGGATGCCCCGGAGCGGCACGGGATGATTCTACCTGACACCCAAAGACCGTGAGTCGTGATTCGTGAATCGTGATTCGACCTGAAAATCCGTGAGTCGTGATTCGTGAGTCGTGATTCGACCTGCTCTTCTTTTTATCCGTGTTTATCTGTGTTCATCTGTGGTTCCATTCTTGTTTTCTCGGCGGCTATTTTCTAACCGAGCGAAAGCGAACGCAGCGCCTTGACCCGCTCCTGGCCGGCGGCTAGCATCAGGTTCCATTCGCTGGCGGAGGTGATGAAGCGCGCGCCGAGCTTGACCACCGCCGCCAGCCCCTTCGCCGCGTCGCCGCCGGTGAGCCCGCCGACACCCGCGAATTTGCCGTGGGCCTGGCACGCTTTCACCACGCGCTCGATGGCTTTGAGGACGTCGGGATGCGTCAGCTCGCCGGGATGACCGAGGTCGGTCGACAGATCATTGGTGCCGATGTGCACGACGTCCACGCCCGGCACGGCGGCGATGCCCTCGATGTTGTCGAGCGCGGCCTTGCTCTCGATCATGAGGATCACCAGCGTCGCGTCGTTCATCGCCTTGCGCGCCTCGGCCGCGGGCACCGAGCGGTAAGCGAAATTGGCCCAGCCGCCGAACGCGCCGCGGTTGCCGACGGGGGGATACTTGCACGCCGCGACGGAATTCTTCGCGTCCTCGACCGTGGTCACCTCGGGCATGATGATGCCGAGCGCGCCGTTGTCGAGCATGCGCAGCGCCGCGGCGTAATCCTTCTCCGGCACGCGCACCAGCGGCGTCACGCCCATGTTCATGGCGGCGACCGCCATCTGCGAGATTTCATGCTCCGGGATCACGCCGTGCTGCAGGTCGAAGAACAGCCCGTCGAAGCCGCACGTCTTCGCGGCGAGCGCGATGTCCACCGTGCGCGCGTGGCGGATCATCAGGTTGAGCCCGAGGCCGCCGCTTCTCATGCGCTCCAGCAGGGGATTGGACAGTGTCAGGGTGGAACTCAATGCTTTCTCCTTGCTTGCGAGTGTCGAGTGTCGAGTGTCGAGTGTTGAGTGTTGAGTATTGAGTGTTGAGTTTATTCTTGTAATTCTTGGCGGCCTTGGCGTCTTGGCGGTTCAATTATGGTCTGGTTTCTCTCGGCGCCTCGGCGGTTCAATTGTTGTTGTTGATTTTCTTGGCGCCTTGGCGTCTTGGCGGCGTGTTAGAACTTCGCGGGGTCGATCGCGAGCACGCTGTCGGCGCCATGAGTCACTTCGCGCGCGAGGGTCGCCGACCTCGGAAGCTCGTGCTCGGCGTAGAAGCGCGCGGTCGCGAGCTTGCCCTCGAGAAAATCGCGGTCAGCGTCGGGCTGCTTGAGCTTATCCTGCGCGATCAGCGCCGCGCGCGCCATCATCCAGCCGCCTGCGACGGTGCCGAAGAGCTTGAGATAGGGCACCGCCACGCCAGATGCGGCCTTCGGGTTCTTCGGAAAAGTCTCGACCAGCCAGCGCGTCGCGGATTCGAGGCCATCAACAGCCTCCTTTAGATTGACGCGCGTCGATGCCAGTTGCTCACCCCCCGCCGCCAGCCGCGCGTCAATCTCGCGCATGACCTCGATCACGGCCAGTGCGGTCGCGCCTTTCTCGAACCCGACTTTCCGGCCGACGAGATCGTTCGCCTGAATACCCGTGGTGCCTTCGTAAATCGTCGTGATGCGCGCGTCGCGCAGGTACTGCGTCGCGCCGGTTTCCTCGATGAAGCCCATGCCGCCGTGGACCTGGATACCGGTGGAGGCGACTTCCACGCCCTGCTCCGTGCACCAGCCCTTGACAACCGGGGTCAGCAGGTCGAGCAGCGCCTGGTTGCGCCGCTTCTCCGCGGGATCGGGATGGTGCTTGGTCTTGTCGAGCGTCGCTGCCGCGAAATAGGCGAGCGCGCGCATCGCCTCCGTTTGTGCCCGCATGCTCATGAGCATCCTGCGCACGTCGGGATGGTGAATGATGGTGACGCGATCGCCGTTGCGCTGCCCGATCTCGCGGCCCTGCACGCGCGTCCGCGCGTACTCCAGCGCGTGCTGGTAGGCGCGCTCGCCGGCCGCCACGCCTTCCACGCCGACGGAGAGCCGCGCGTGGTTCATCATGGTGAACATGTACTCGAGCCCGCGGTTTTCCTCGCCGACGAGATAGCCAATTGCGCCTTTCTGGTCGCCGTACGCAAGCACGCAGGTCGGGCTCGCGCGGATGCCGAGCTTGTGCTCGATCGAGACGCACTTCACGTCGTTCCGCTCGCCCGGCGTGCCGTCGGGCTTCGGCAGGAACTTGGGGACGATGAAGAGCGAGATGCCTTTCACGCCTTCCGGCGCGTCGGGCGTGCGCGCGAGCACGAGGTGGACGATATTGTCCGACATGTCGTGCTCGCCCCAGGTGATGAAGATCTTGGTGCCCCGGATGCGATAGTGGTCGTCTTCGCGCTCCGCGCGCGTGCGCACGGCCGAGAGATCCGAGCCCGCCTGCGGCTCGGTCAGGTTCATGGTGCCGGTCCACACGCCCGAAGTGAGCTTGCCGGCGTAGGTCTTCAGCTGCTCCGGCGAGGCGTGGGCCCTCAGCGCCTCGAGCACGCCCGACGTCAACATCGGGCACAGGCACAGCGCCATGTTCGCGCTCTTCCAGATTTCCTGCACCGGCGTCGCGATGAGGTGCGGCAACCCCTGCCCGCCGTACTCGGGCTCTCCGCCGAGGCCGTTCCAGCCCGCTTCAATGAACTTGCGGTAGGCCTCCTTGAACCCTTTCGGCGCCGTAACCTTGCCGTCGGCGAGCTGCGCACCGTGCTTGTCGCCGTCGCGGTTCAGGGGATCGAGCACTTCCTGCGCGAACTTCCCCGCTTCCCCCAGCACGGCGTCCACCAGCTCGGCGTTGAACTCGCCGAAGCCCGGCAGGGCGGACACCTCGGCGAAGCCCGCCAGTTCCTTGATCGCGAACTGCATGTCCTTCAATGGCGCGGTATAGCTCGACATAGCTCGATGCTGCAGCTGGGGGCCGGAAACCGGAGATGGTCAGGAACTCGCAACAAACCGCGCCATTAATGATTCATTATTTACCGGAACTCACAGCTCGGCTGTGAGTTCCGGTACTGCCTTGAACAGGTCTTCCACGAGCCAGTAGTTCGCCACGGCAAAGATCGGCGCTTCCGCGTCCTTGTTGATGGCGACGATGACCTTGCTGTCCTTCATGCCGGCGAGGTGCTGGATCGCGCCGGAGATGCCGACCGCAATGTAGAGTTCCGGGGCGACGATCTTGCCGGTCTGCCCGACCTGGTAGTCGTTTGGCACGAAGCCCGAGTCCACCGCGGCGCGCGAAGCGCCGACGGCGGCGCCCAGCTTGTCGGCCAACGCTTCCAGAATTCTGAAATTGTCGGCGCTGCCCATGCCGCGGCCGCCGGAGACGATGATGCGCGCGGCAGCCAGTTCCGGCCGCGCTGATTTGGTGAGCTCCTGGCCGTTGAACTTCGACAGCCCCGCGTCCGGGCCCGGCGCGAGCGTCTCGACCGGAACGCTGCCGCCTTCCCCGGCCGCGTCGAAACCAGTAGCCCGCACCGTCACCACCTTGATCTTGTCGGAGGACTTCACCGTGACCAGCACGTTGCCGGCGTAGGTCGGGCGCACGAAGGTATCGGGCGCCGTTACCGCGGAGATGTCCGAAATCTGCTGCACGTCGAGCAGCGCCGCAACGCGCGGCATCAGGTTTTTGCCGAAGCCCGTCGCCGGCGCGACGACGTGGCTGTACTGCGGCGCCAGCGGCACGATCAGCGCGGCCATGTTCTCCGCCAGCGAGCCCTGGTAATGCGGCGCATCGCAATGGAGCACTTTCCTGATCTCCGCGAGCTTCGCTGCCGCCTTGGCGGCGTCGCCGCACTGGTGCCCCGCCACCAGCACCGTGATGTCGCCGCCCATCTTGGTGGCGGCGGTAACGGCGTTCGCCGTGCCGGCCTTGAGTTGTTTACCGTCGTGCTCTGCTATGACTAGAACTGACATTGCTTTCCCGTGATTGGTTGTTGACTTACCGGTCACCAGTCACTGGTCACCGGTCACTGTCGTTAGATGACTTTCGCTTCATTCTTCAGCTTGGATACGAGCTCCTTCACGTCGGCGACTTTCACGCCGGCGCCGCGCCGGGACGGTTCCTCGACCTTGAGCGTCGTCAGCCGCGGCGCGACGTCCACGCCGAGCGCATCCGGCTTCACCACCTCGAGCGGCTTCTTCTTGGCCTTCATGATGTTGGGCAGCGTGACATAGCGCGGCTCGTTCAGGCGCAGGTCGGTGGTCACCACCGCCGGCAGCTTGATCGTGAGCTTCTCGAGGCCGCCGTCGATCTCGCGCGTGACGTCCGCGCTGTCGCCGTTCACCGTGATGCTGGAAATGAATGCCGCCTGCGGCCAGCCGAGCAGCGCCGAAGTCATCTGTCCGGACTGGTTGGAATCGTCGTCGATCGCCTGCTTGCCCATGATGATGAGCTTCGGGTTCTCTTTCGCGGCGATCGCCCTCATGACTTTCGCCACCGCCAGCGGCTGCACTTCGGCGTCGGTCTCGACCAGGATGCCGCGGTCCGCGCCCATCGCCATGGCGGTGCGCAGCGTTTCCTGGGACTGCTGGGTGCCGATCGAGACCACCACGATCTCGGTCACGACGCCGGCTTCTTTCATGCGCACCGCCTGCTCGACGGCGATCTCGCAGAAGGGATTCATCGTCATCTTGACGTTCGCGGTCTCGACGCCGCTGCCGTCGGCCTTGACGCGCACCTTGACGTACGGGTCGATCACGCGCTTAACCGTTACCAGAACCTTCATGCATGCTCCCGGAATACCTGTTACTCGAATAGGGAAGGGCCGCCATTTTACCGCATGGCGGCGGCAGGAGAAACGATGGCCCACACTATGGCGGCCGGGCCGCCGGGACTCATTTCGAAACGAGATCGCGCATCCGCACCACGGCTTCCTCGACGCGCTGCACCGTCATTACTTCCAGCCCCGCGATCGCCTGCCGGGGCTTGTTGGCGTGCGGGATCAGGGCGTGCGTAAAGCCGAGCTTGGCGGCCTCGCGCAGGCGTTCCTGCCCGCGCTGCACCGGCCGAACTTCGCCCGCCAGGCCCACCTCGCCGAACACCACCAGCTTGGCGGGCAGTGGCTTGTTCTTGAGAGAGGACACCACCGCCAGCATCACCGCGAGGTCGGCGGCAGGCTCCGTGATCTTCACCCCGCCGACGGCATTGACGAAAACGTCCTGGTCGAAACAGGCGATGCCGGCGTGCCGGTGCAGCACCGCGAGTAGCAGCGCCAGCCGGTTCTGCTCGAGGCCCACGCTCAACCGCCGCGGGTTGGGCGCGTGCGCCTCATCCACCAGCGCCTGGATCTCGATCAGCATCGGGCGCGTGCCTTCCTGCGTCACCATCACGCACGAGCCGGCGACCTCGGCGCCGTGCTGGGACAGGAACAGCGCGGACGGGTTGGCGACGCCTTTCAGCCCCTTCTCGTCCATGGCGAACACGCCCAGCTCGTTCACCGCGCCGTAGCGGTTCTTGAAGGCGCGGATCAGGCGGTAGCGCGAGTGCGTGTCGCCGTCGAAATACAGCACGGTGTCCACCATGTGCTCGAGCACGCGGGGACCAGCCAGCGTGCCTTCCTTGGTCACATGCCCGATGAACACCATGGTGGTTGCGGCGCTCTTGGCGATGCGGGTCAGCCGCGCGGCGCATTCGCGCACCTGCGCCACCGATCCCGGGGCCGATTGCAGGTCATCCGAATACAGCGTCTGGATGGAGTCGATCACCGCGACGTCCGGCTTCTCCGCCTTGACCACCGCCTCGATCCTGCCCAGATCGGTGTCGGGACAGATAATTACGCCGCCCGCGTCCACGCCGAGACGCTTCGCGCGTAACGCGATCTGTTGCGGCGACTCTTCCCCGCTCACGTAGAGCGCCTTGCGCGACCTGCCGATGGCGGCGAGCGCCTGCAGCAACAGCGTGGACTTGCCAATGCCGGGCTCGCCGCCGAGCAGCACCACGCCGCCGGGCACCAGGCCGCCGCCCAGCACCCGGTCGAACTCCTCGATACCGCTCGGTATGCGGCTTTCCTCGTGCGCCTCGATCTCGGAGAGGCGCTGCGACTTGCCCGCTTCCACGACGCGCCCGTAGCGGTTGGCGCCGGCGGACGCGGTTTCGTTGATGGTCTCGACCAGCGTGTTCCACGCCTGGCAATGCGGGCACTGGCCCTGCCATTTCAGGACCTGCCCGCCGCATTCGGTGCATGAATAGACGGATTTGGCTTTAGCCATGTTCCGGAAAAAGCGTGATGGGTGATGAGTGACGGGTGCAGGTCATCAACAACGCACGATCGTCATGTTACGCGTACACCGGCGACCGCGCCGCCCCGGGCCCCGGCAGGGCAAAGGACGCGCCGCCTTAGTCCGGGCCGCGCTGCGGATTGCGCTGCCGGTCCTCGAGCTCGCGCAGGCGCGAGTGCAGGCGCCAGAACAGCACCACGATGAGCGTGGCGTTCATGGCATAAATGCCGATCACCGTGCGCTCGGCCTCGCCCATGGCATCGCCCGCCGCATGCCGGGGCAGGAAGAAAAAATCGCCCAGCAGCAGGCCTGCCAGCGCCGCCAGCAGTCCCGGCCCGAGCCCTCCGTACCACGCGGCGATGATGGTGGCGGAGGTAAAGAAGGCGAACGGCAGCCGATTGTCGAGCGTGCCGTAGATACCGTAGCGCAGTCCAAACGCCACCAGCACCGCGACGACGGCGACGGTGTATTTCTGCCAGGGCGTGGGCTGGTCGAGTCGCATGACGATGTTCTGAATGATACACCGCGCGCGGCGCGCCGGCTCTTATGCTTCCACGATGCGAACACGCGGTGTGACCGCGCACATCAACTGGTAGCCCACGGTCCCCGCCGCCTCGGCCACCCGCTCGATGGCGACGTCCTCGCCCCACAGCACGACGCGCGAGCCGACCCGCGCCTCGGGCAGGTCCGAGAGGTCGACGCACAGCATGTCCATCGAAACCCGGCCGACGGTGCCGGTCATCCTGCCCGCCACCCCTACCGGCGTTCCGCTGGGCGCGTGGCGCGGGTAGCCGTCGGCGTAGCCACAGGCGACGACCCCGATTCGCAGCGCCCGCTCCGCCCGGAACACTCCGCCGTAGCCCACTGTGTCACCAGGCTGCAGCTGCTGGGTCGCGATAATGCTGCTCTCAAGCGTCATGGCGGGCTGCAATCCCGCTTCGCCACCGGTCCTTCCCGGAAACGGCGAGCAGCCGTAGAGCATGATGCCGGGGCGCACCCAGCCCGCATGGGTCTCCGGGTAGCGCAGGATGGCGGCGGAGTTGGCGAGGCTGTGCGGGAGCGCGTCGTAACCCGGCAGCCGGCGCAGGCTCTCCATCTGCCACGCCACCCCCCGCTCGTCGTCGGCATTCGCGAAATGCGTCATGAGCGTGATGGAAGCGACCCCTGAATTGCGCTGCAGCCGTTCCAGCGCCGTCGCGTATTCCCCTGGGGTGAAGCCGAGCCGGTTCATGCCGGTATTCACCTTGAGCAGCACGTCGAGTTTCGCGCCGCGGGGCAACCCGTCGAGCGCCGTGAGCTGCTCCACGCTGTGGACCGCGGTGGCAAGATTATGCTGCACCAGCACGGGCAGCTCGCCCGGCTCGAAAAAACCTTCCAGCAGCACGATGCGTTTCCGGATCCCCGCCGCGCGCAACTCGACCGCGGCATCGAGCTCGAGCAGCCCGAAGCCGTCCGCGCCCGCCAGCGCCGCGGCTGCGCGCGCAAGGCCATGGCCGTAGGCGTTGGCTTTGATCACCGCCAACACCCTGGAAGCGGGCGCGTGACGGCGCACCACCGCGAGATTGTGCTTCAGCGCGGCGGAGTGGATGGTGGCGAATAAGGGGCGCATTGCTACCGAGGGATGAGGGATGAGGGATGAGGGATGAAGAAAAAACAATACGCCCGCGAACCTGGAAGCCAGGGAAACAATCGGCGCAGCGCGCCGTCTTCAGAAAGCCTTCCCCCTCCGCCCTCCGCCCTCATCCCTCATCCCTCCGGTCGCCCTGCTCCCGCATCACTTGATAATGTCGGGCAAAAACTCTCTCGAGTTCATTGTTTATTTCCACGGCAGGGCGACCTTGCAGGGCGTGCTGGGCCATGAACCGCCAAGCTTCGGGCATCAGCGTGCGGCGGTCGAGGAACGTTACGAGATGGGATTTCCCGCTCACCGCTTGCCGCTCAACGCTGACCATTAAGCTTTGATATTCAACCACATTCCGGGTGATCTGTGGTATAAAACGAGGCCGTGAGACGAGGGATGAGGTATGTAGTATGAGGGATGAGGAAGCACCCGATTGTTCCGCCTCCGCCGCAGGCGCGATGACGGGTTGAGCGCACAGCAAGCCGTGTTTCATCCCTCCGCCCTCATCCCTCATCCCTTGCAGAAGATGTCCCGCCAAATTCGCCTCCTCCCTTCCAGCATCAGGAACTAATAGCTGGCAACCAGACTGCGCATGCCCTTCGGCTTCTACATCATCATGGCGGCGCAGTTCTTTTCCTCGCTCGCCGACAACGCGCTGCTGGTCGCCTCGATCGCGCTGCTGATCCAGATGGCCGCGCCGGAATGGATGACGCCGCTCCTCAAGTTCTTCTTTACCGTTTCCTACGTTGCGTTCGCCGCCTTCGTCGGCGCGTTCGCGGACTCGATGCCGAAGGGCCGCGTGATGTTTATCACCAACACGGTGAAGATCGCGGGCTGCCTGCTGCTGTTCTTCTTTGCCTGGCTTTCGGTTCCCGGTAAATCATCCTACGGCCCGATTCTGTTCGCCTACGGGATCGTCGGGCTCGGCGCGGCGGCCTACTCGCCGGCCAAGTACGGCATCCTCACCGAATACCTGCCGCACCACAAACTGGTGGTAGCCAACGGCTGGATCGAAGGGCTGACGGTCCTTTCCATCATCATCGGCACATTGCTTGGCGGCGCGCTGATCGACCCGCACGTCTCGGCACGCCTGCTCGCAATCGACATCCCTCGCCTGGATACCGGTATCGACTCCCCGCCCGAGGCGGCGATCCTGCTTATCACCGTGTTCTACGCGATCGCGGCAGTCTTCAATCTCTACATTCCCAACACCGGTGTCGACCACCGGGCGCCGAGCAGGAATCCGCTGTTCCTGATCCAGGAGTTCTCGCACTGCGTGAAGCTGCTGTGGAGCGACAAGCTGGGGCAGATCTCGCTTGCCACCACGACGCTGTTCTGGGGGGCAGGCGCCACGCTGCAATTCATCGTCCTCAAGTGGGCGGCAGTCGCGCTCGGCTACACGCTGTCGCAGGCGACCATGCTGCAGGGGATCTGCGCCGCGGGCATTGCCTCGGGCGCCATCATCGCGGCGAAAACCATTCCGCTCAACCGGGCGGTCAACGTGGTCCCGGTCGGCATCGCGATGGGGGTCATTGTCATCGTGATGATCTTCGTGAGAAGCCTGGCCCTCGCCATCCCGTTGATGGTGCTGATCGGCGCGCTGGCCGGCTTCTTCGTGGTGCCGATGAACGCGCTGCTGCAGCATCGCGGCCACATTCTGATGGGCGCCGGCCATTCGATCGCCGTGCAGAACTTCAACGAGAACCTCTCCATTCTGGCTATGCTCGGGATCTATTCGTTGCTCATCTGGCTCGACTTTTCGATCCACACCGTGATCGTGCTGTTCGGGTTGTTCGTCGCGATCACCATGTCGCTGGTGCGGCAGCGCCACCTCAACAACCTTCGCAGCGGGCCGCTGCCGCAGATACCGTCGGATGCGCATCACTAAGTGCGAATGATGAATTACGAATGATGAATGATGAATGATGAATGATGAACAACTTTTCGGGTGTGCGACAATCTCTTATTCAAATATCACAAGGGGGCTGACCATGGTACGCAATATCGCGAGAATCAGCTTACTGGCGCTGCTCGTCGGGAGCAGTGCGCTGGCTCAGCCCTACCCCAACCGCCCGGTGCGCCTGGTCGCGGCGCAGTCGGCGGGCTCCTCGCTGGACACCATCGCGCGGATCGTCACGCCCAAGCTGTCGGAGATGCTCGGCCAGCAGATCGTGATCGACAACCGCGGCGGGGCTGGCGGCATCATCGGCGTCGAGCTCGCCGCGCGCGCCACCGCGGACGGCTACACGCTGCTGGTGGGAGCGCCGAGCTCGATGATTCTTTCCAGGTTCACCTACTCCAAGCTGGCATTCGACACGACGAAGGATTTCGATCCCGTCTCCATGATCGTGAACGCGGAGAGCGTGATGGTGGTGAATCCCGGCATGCCGGTGAAGAGCGTGCAGGAGTTCATCGCGCTCGCCAAGTCCAGGCCGCGGACCCTCAACATGGGTTCCGCGGGGGTCGGCGCGTCGAGCCACCTGGCCGGCATCATGTTTGCCAACCTCTCCGGCATCGAGACCGTTCACGTGCCCTACAAGGGCGGCGGACCGATGGCGGCCGCGGTGGTGGCAGGGGAGGCGCAGTGGGCGGTCAGCCCGGCCGCGGCACTGATGGGGCACATCAAGGCCGGCCGCCTGAAAGCGCTGGCCATCTCGTCGGCGCAGCGTTCGCCTTTGCTGCCGGATCTGCCGACCATCGCCGAGGCCGGCGTAGCGGGCTATGAATACACCAGCTGGAATGGCATCTTCGTGCCGAAAGGCACGCCGCGCGCCATCATCACGAAGCTGCATGCGACGACACAGAAGGTGCTGGCCGAAGCGGACGTGAAGCAGCACTTCGCCAATCAGGGCCTGTCGCCACTGGGCAGCGCCAGTCCCGAGGAATTCGGCAGGTTCTTCCGCGCCGATTTCGCGCGGATGGAAAAACTGGTGAAGGTGGCGGGAATAAAACCCGAGTGACGAGTGACGAGTGACGAGTGACGAGTGACGAGTGATTGGACGGCGGCGTAACGCGCCGTTCATTGCCTCGTCACTTCGTCACCGGCCGTTTGGCCGCCGGGGCGCGGCGAGCAGCAACAGCGCTACGCCGGCGACGACGGACAGGAGCGATCCGGCGAGCACGCCCAGCTTGACCCAGGTCATGTACTGGGCGGTCTCGTTTTCGAACGCCAGCGAGCCGATGAACAGGCTCATGGTGAAGCCGATGCCGCACAGGATCGCCACCCCCAGGAACTGC
>Ga0184627_10000849_pt1 | contig 11970 bp, 11 predicted proteins | sample PLM3_127_b1_FD_133150 | JGI IMG/M metagenome (GOLD analysis project Ga0184627, IMG submission 133150) | Groundwater sediment microbial communities from an aquifer in East River, Colorado, USA - PLM3_127_b1 | ecosystem: Environmental > Terrestrial > Soil > Riparian zone | place: USA: East River...
AGGTGGCTGACAATTGCGAGATCATTTTTCATTTGGCAGCGAAAACTGAGGCCGCTGGTCTCTTGTCGAGACAAGATGTTGAAGTCGCCAATATCCAAGGAGTTGAGAATGTCGCGCGAGCGACCCTGAGGGCTGGGGTTGGACGATTGGTTTTCTGTAGCAGCGTTGCCGTGTACGGACCCATCGCCAAGAATCGGCTGATCAATGAAAATACAGCAACCAATCCTGATTCCCCCTATGGTGAATCCAAGGTACTAGGCGAACAGGTTGTCCTGTCTGCTCTGCAGCGTGACGGTCTGCCGGTTGTCGTCGCGCGCATTTCGACCGTGTGGGGGCAGGGGACGACCAGTTGGTTGTGTCTGTTTCGTAGCATAGCCTCCGGGCAATTCCGTCTAATCGGCCAAGGGACCAACTATCACCATCTGCTCGATGTCTCTGATGTGGTTGAGGGCTTGCTGCGCTGCGCTTCCAGGGAAGGATTAGAGGGACGAACGTATATCCTTGTAGTGAGCGAATCGGTACAACTACGAAGACTTATTGAGATGATCGGGGAGGAGGTAGGGGTAACCAATTCGCCGACGAACCTCCCGGCAGCTCCGTTGCATGTGTACAGAGCGCTCGACAAGTTGGCTGTCTTCCTGATCGGACGCAAACTACCTCGTGCCGACCGCCTTGCCTTATTCCTGCGGGATAGGACGTTTGAATTCTCTCGACACGTCAAGAACTTGATTTTGTTCCGAGGATTCCGACGAAGGATTCAATTCATCGCATGGCCGACTGGTTCCGAGCACAAGGCTATCTGCGTCGGCTTGCTTGAGAGTTATGCCGGATGAAAGGTGAGCCAATCATGATCAAGGAGAGCGGTCCGCTGAAACTGGGCATTATAGGGTGCGGCTGGGTCACAGAGACTTTTCACCTGCCGGCCCTGCAAAGGGTGAGGACCGCAAACGTCGTCGCAGTGGCCGACGACGATCGGGATCGTTTGAAGCGGGTGGCAGAACGGTTTCAAGTTCGGCGACAGTATTCTGACCATATCGCCCTGCTTCACGATCCGGCCGTGAAAGCCGTTCTTGTCTGGCTGCCGGCCGACTGTCAGGCGGAAGTGTCGCGGGAGGTTCTCGCTGCGGGGAAGCACTTGTTCATCGACAAACCCCTGGTCTTCGACTTGAAGGTCTGGGATAGGTTGATCGAGCAGGCTGGTCAAGCCGGCAGGAAAATCATGGTGGTGGGGTTGCCGCGTCGCTGGCACCGTCTCATGCGCCGAGCTCGAGAAGTTGTCGAGCAAGGTACATTGGGAAAGATCAATTTTATCCGCACAGTTTTGACCGGCAGAAATGCGGAGCGCCGGACCATGCAAGAACTGGGCGATCGACATCGGTTAAGAGGACTTCTCTATGAATTTGGCATACACCACTTCGACGTGGTGCAGACTCTGGTCCGAAGCGGGGTACAGGAGATCTCTGCCGTGAGCAGCCTCGACGAATCGACCTTCGTTGTGACCGCACGATTGACTGATGGCGTGATGGTGTCTTCTACGTTTTCGGAAGGCGAAAGCCATAATGATGAGGTCGAGATTTATGGGCAAGCAGGCCGCCTGCGAGTGTCCTGCTATCGATTCGATGGCTTCGAATATTTCCCGTCGGCAGTTCTTCCGGGGGATCTGAAGACGCGTGCAGGACAGACGTTGCACAGTTTGAAGGAATTGCCTCAAGGGCTGTTACGGATACGCCGAGGCGGTGATTTTGCCGATACATATCGAGCTGGGTGGCAGCATTGTGTTGACGCGATCCGCCGGGGTGCCAGATCGGACTGCACGTTGGTGGAGGCCCGAGGCGCATTGCGTTTGTTCCTTGCAGCGAAGGAATCGGCGGAACTCGGGAGACCGGTGAAAGTAGATCCACCGTCTCACGACCATGTCTGAGTTGAGAGTCCGGCATCTGCTCAAACATTGACTCGCTTCGTACAATTGGAGGAACCCGGGAGATGAACGTTCTCGTCACCGGCGCCACAGGGTTCATCGGTCGCCATCTCATACAGCGGCTGATTTCCGAGGGAAGGCACGTTCGCGCTCTGGCTCTTCCGAATGAGGATACATCCGCGATCGAATCGCACGGCATCGAGATTGTTCACGGCGACATCGGTGATGCCTCCGCAGTAGAAAGAGCGGCTGAGAATTGCCAGCTTGTTTTCCATCTAGCCGCAAAAACTGAAGCGCTTGGTCTCTTGTCGAGGAAAGAGGTTCAGATAACCAATGTTGGGGGAACCGAGAACGTTGCCCGGGCAGCGGTACGGGCAGGCGTTCAGCGGTTTGTCTTCTGTAGCAGCGTCGCTGTGTACGGGCGCATCATCAAAAATCGAATGATCGATGAGAATACCGAGACCAATCCTGATTCGCCATACGGTGAGTCCAAGCTGCTGGCCGAGCGAATCGTCCAGCCTTCGCGTGAACGCGATGGGTTACCCGCAGTTGTGGCCCGCATTTCGACCGTCTGGGGCCCTGGAAACGCAAGCGGGCTGGGATTGTTTCGGAGTATTGCTTCCGGACATTTCCACCTGATCGGTGATGGGACCAATTACCATCACATCGCCGATGTCTCGGATGTGGTCGAGGGACTACTCCTCTGCGGCTCGGTGAAGGGAGTGGAGGGACGAACGTACATCCTTGCAGGTAGCGAATCGGTGCAACTGCGGGAGCTTGTACAAATGATAGGCGAAGAGGTTGGAGTGGCCCGTTTCTCGGCGAGCCTACCAGTGACCCCTTTGCACGTGTACAAGGTCCTGGACAGGCTTGCTTACAGCTTGATGGACCTTAGGCTGCCGCGTGCTGACCGTCTGCCCCTATTCCTCGGGGATAGGAGTTTCGACATCTCCCGAGCGCGTCAAGAACTTGGCTATGTCCCGAGGGTCGGCACGAGGGAAACGATTCATCGCATGGCCGAGTGGTTTCGAGACGAAGGGTGTCTCCCTCTGGTTCGCTGAGGCAATCACCAAGGGAAGGAGAAATTCTGGCATGGCTGATAACAGGAGAACGTTAAATCTGGGACTCATTGGATGCAGATGGATTACAGAAACTCTGCACTTGCCGGCGCTGCAGAACCTGTCGGATGTTAAAGTCGTTGCAGTGGCCGACACCGATCCAGATCGATTAAAGCAAGTGGCGGATCGATTCCAGATTCAGCATCGGTATACCGACTATATGGCTCTACTTGATGATCCGGTCATAGAAGCCGTTGGGGCTTGGGTACCTCCCCACTGTCAGGTGAAAGTAGCACAGGCTGTTCTTAGTGCAGGAAAGCATCTGTTTATTGAGAAGCCCTCAGTTTTAGACCTGCATGCATGTGACGAACTGAGCAAGCAAGCAGCGCAGTCCGGCAGGACAATCATGGTGGGCTTCCCTCGTCGTTGGCATCGTCTCGTGCGCCGTGCGCGAGAAATCATTGCCGAGTGGCAACACTTCGTGGATTGTATCTGCCGAGATACCCGACCGGAATGCACGATGGAAGACGGCCGGCGTGCTTTGCAGATCGTGCTTGTCGCGAAGGAGTCAGCGGCCCTAGGGCGACCGGTGAAAATTGCTCGGATATCACATGACCGCCTATGAGTTGATCGTCTCGATGCACTCTGAAGGGAGACCTTTCGCATGAATGTTCTCGTCACAGGCGCGACGGGTTTCATCGGCCGTCACCTCATCGAACGGTTGACTCACGAGGGAGCGCACACTCGCGCCTTGGTCCTTTCGATCGAGGATGCATCCGCGATCGAATCGCTCGGCGTCGAGATTGTTCACGGCGACATCCGCGACTATCAAGCCGTGGAACGGGCGATGAAGGATTGTCAGTTGGTATTCCATCTTGCGGCTAAGACCGAGGCGCCTGGATTGCCAAGAAAAATATTTCGGGCGGTGAATGTCCAGGGGACCGAGAACATTGCACGAGCGGCGCTGTCTGCCGGCGCTGGTCGCCTTGTATTCGCCAGCAGCACGAGCGTTTATGGCCGTTTCACCGAGAATCGAGTCATTGATGAAGATACACCAACTAAGCCCGATTCGCCGTACGGTGAATCTAAAATGCTTGCTGAGCGGATACTGGTATCCCACCATGTGCGCGATGGCCTGCCGGTTGTTGTGGCACGCATCGTGGATGTATTGGGACCGGGAGCGGTGAGCTGGCTCGGCTTGTTTCGCTCCATTGCCTCCGGGCATTTTCGCCTGATTGGTTCCGGCGATAACTACTACCACCCGGTCGATGTCGCGGATGTCATTGATGGCCTCGTGCTCTGCGGGACCGTTAAAGGTGTGGAGGGACGAACCTATGTCATCACGGGGAGGGAGCAGCTGCAGTTACATGAGCTTATCCAGATGATTGGAGAGGAGGTTGGGATGCCTCACTTGCCTGAGAGCCTACCGGCAGCCCCGCTCTATCTCTATATGATTCTGAATAGGCTCATCTATGCCTACAGCGGCTGCAGACTTCCGCGAAGTGATCGCATTGGCTTTTTCCTGAGCCATAGGAGGTTTGACATCTTTCGTGCGTCTCAGGAGCTGGGCTATGCGCCGAAGGTAAGCATGAAGGAATCGCTTCATCGCACGGCCGAGTGGTTCAAAGCGCAGGGCTATATCCAGACCCACTTCAATTAAGGGGAAGCCTAAAGGGCAATGGCATGAAATCGCCGCCGCTGGTCATCGTTGGGCTCGATGCCGGTGATGCCGGTTTCATCCAGCGTTGGATCCAAGAAGGGGATTTGCCGGCTATCGCCTCCATCATGCAACGAGGCTGCTGGGGGCGAATCTGCGGTTCAGAACTGGTTTGTACGCAAGGCTCCTGGCTCTCTTTCTTTAGCGGCATCTCGCGGAGCGAGCATGGCTATTATTACAATCATCAGCTCAAGCCCGGTACCTATGATCTCCAAGGTCTAACCGCGCGCGATGCTCAAGCGTTGCCTTTTTGGTCTCATCTATGTGGAGGGTCGAGGAAGGTCGCAATCATTGATGCGTTCGAGACGCATGCGCTTGAGGGCTTGCCAGGTCTCCAACTTGCCAATTGGGCAGTTCAACAGCAGTACAATACGGCACCTCTCCCCGTTTCTGCCGAGCCCATCGGCCTCTTGCCGGATGTCCGCCGCCTGGTGGGTGAGCAAATCCAGATCGACGTGTTCAAACCCAATGGCCATTCCCGCGAGGATCTAGAAGCGTACCATCTCCTGTTGAGGCGAGTAGAGCAGAAGGGAAGACTTGGTCGCCACTTCCTCATGCGGGATCAATCCGATCTGGTCGTTATCGGGTTTTCAGAGGCACACACGGCGGCCCATCGGTTTTGGGACTATCGCCCTGGGGGGATTCATTACAGCAACGCAGCGAACAAGGAACACCACCTTAGCGACGCAATACGGGATGTGTATCAGGCGATTGACCGAGAAATGGGCCTGCTGCTGAAGCAGTTACCGGACAAGGCGAATATTTTTATCATTTCGTTGTTTGGGATGAAGGACCAGTATCCCACAACTGGGCTCATCGAGGCTTTCTGCCGTCAGTTAGGCTATCACGTACTGTCGGAGGGAACTGCGGGAGCTCTGAATCCGCTCTCGTCCGTTCGCCGCATCATCCCGCTACCGTGGCGGGCCCGAATAAGTCGTCTGCTTCCACGGCGAGTGCAAGACCTGTTGCACGCTGACCATACTCGCAATGATACCAACTGGGCGAAAACCAGGGCTTTTGCCGTTCCTTCCCTCAATACGAGCTTTGTGCGTGTGAACCTCCGAGGCCGCGAGCCTCAGGGCATCGTCGAACGGGGCCATGAATATGAACGCCTTCTGAATTACATTGAAGCTGATCTTCAGCAGCTTGTGGATGTGCGGACTGGCGAACCAGCGGTTGAGAAGGTGACAAGAACTGTTGAGGTTTTTCATTGCTGCCCACCCCCAGTCCTCCCCGATCTGTTTATTGAATGGAAGGCCGCCTCTCACTTCCTGGAACGAGTCGCGCATCCCAAGGTCGAGCTGGTTCAGGCAAAGCAGTTTTATGACCGAAGCAGCTATCATTCGTTTAGTGGCCTTGTCGCCGCTGCCGGTCCTTCCATTCGGGCCTGCGGCCACCTTGGTGAAGTCTCGCTGCTAGATTTTGCTCCGACCTTCCTGTCTCTGATGGGCGAACCCCTTCTACAGAAACTGACTGGGCGGGTGATTGACCAGATGATCCATCGCGAAGCCATGGTTCCTAGGGGGCCGACATGGCCGCAAGAACCAGGTGAGGTTTGATGAACGAGAATCAGCCATTCTTCTCAATTATCATTCCGACCTATAAACGCCCACGCCAAGTGGCGGCTTGCATGCAGTCGCTCGTCGAGCTTGACTATTCACCAGACTGCTTCGAGGTCATTGTCGTGGACGATGGCGGTGAGACCCCACTAGACGAGGTCGCTGCTTCCTCCGGTGATCGGCTTGATGTGAGGTTGCTCAGACAACCGAATTCCGGGCCGGCGACTGCGCGGAACACGGGGGCTGCACGGGCAAAGGGGGAGTTCTTGGCTTTCACTGACGACGATTGTCGGCCTGCCCCCGACTGGTTGAAGAGCCTCGCTGTCCGATTTGGTAAGGATCCGGATTGCGTTATAGGCGGTCGGACGATCAATGCGCTGCCTGACAATCCGTATTCGAGTGCGAGTCAGCTCCTCATTGATTATTTGTACTCTTACTACAATGCCGATCCTTACCGCGCGCGCTTCCTCGCGTCCAGCAATCTGGGCATGGCGGCTGATCGCTTTCGTGCCATCGGTGGCTTCGACACAACCTTTCCCCGCGCGGCAGGAGAAGACCGCGAGTTTTGTGATCGCTGGCTGTCTCAAGGCTTCCGCATCATTTATGCCTCGGAAGTCATTGTGCACCACGCCCATCCCCTGACCTTCCGCACCTTTTGGCGACAACATTTTTGGTATGGACGCGGGGCCTTTGCTTTCCATCGGATTCGCGCCAGGCGAGGGCTGGGGCGTGTGAAGGTCGAGCCAGTTTCCTTCTATAGGAACCTCTTGCGGTACCCGTTCTTGCATGAACGGGGCATAAAGGCGTTGCTGCTTGGGTCGCTCCTCATAGGGGCACAAGTTGCCAATGCTGCAGGGTTTTTTGTGGAGCGCATGAAAGGCAAGAGAGTGTGATGGCGCAGCATGATGCGGTCCTCGCACTGACGAGGAACAACTTCGTCGTGAGGACTCTCCGGATGGGTCTGGTGGAGAGCGCGTGGGCTCGCTATCATCAACACCGACAGTCTAGGGCTGCGCAGCATGATCGGTGGCGTCCGTTCAAGTCCCAAAAAGCAGAGCGAATATCGAATCGCGATCGTGGGCGATTCAGAGACATTTGGCGAAGGTGTACCCAACACGCAAGACACGTTCGCACAGGTGTTGGAGGATACGCTCAATAGACAGCAGTCTGCCCTGAAGGTCACGGTGTTTAACTATGGCGCATCGGCGTATAGCGTGAAACAGATGGCGGCCATGCTTGACTACAGGATGCTGGAGGTCCAGCCTGATTTAGTTGTCATGGCGATAATCCCTTCCGACTTCGACCTCAGTAGAACCCCGACAGTCGATAGGACAGGACATTTGATTGATAAAGGGCTCATACCATTTCTGCCCCCAGACACGACGTTTAGGCATATCTTGCGCCCAATACGGCTGAGCTACCTGATCAGAGACATAGGATATGAGTGGTTCTTCAGACGTCCAGACATTAACGATGGTCTTGCACGCGGAAAGCTGCCTGACTCGTACACGTTTCTTCAACGATTCAAGGACACTGCGACAACACATTCACTCCCTTATTTGATTGTCCTTCTCCCCGCGAAGCGAGAAGGTGTTTGGACTCACGTAATGAAGCACCTGAGGGGAGACGGATTGACCTATGTTGATCTTTCATTCTTGAGGAGGGAATTCACATTGGAACAATATAGGGCGAGCCGGTTCGATGGACACCCGTCAGCCGCTGTTCACCGTCGGATTGGTGAAGTTCTAGCGGATTATATCCTTCACAGCACATTAACAACACATTTGAAGACTGCCAGACAAACTCAGTTCTGATGTCTGTGCGATGGCCTGGAGAAGGTAAGGGGTTGCCTATGCCCAAGTTACAGGTAGGTCTCATCGGGTGCGGCGGGATCGCCCAGTCGGTTCATCTGAAAGTTCTAAAACGGATTCCGAGCGTTGACGTCCTCATGCTGCTCGAACGACGTGCGCGCAGAGCCTCATATTCAGCGTTACTTAGAACTGATCGAGCAAATCGCGGCAGCTCGAAGACAGAAAAGCGTGACGGAGGAGATTACATAGCGGCTGTGTTGTCTGATGATTGGAGCGGCGCGTCGGTGCAATCGGCCGTTTCTGTTAGAAGTTCGCGGGCTTTTTAGAGGCTCATGATTGGGAATCATGGAGGTAGATCAACTGAAAAAGTTAGACTTGAATTATCCCATCCGGATTGGACTTGTGGGTAGCGGTCGTGTGGCAGAATTTGGGTACCTGCCGGCATTTCGGCAAACGACAGGGGTAAGCCTTGTGGGCGTTGCGGACATTAATCAATCGCGTTGCAGAGACATCGCACCCGGAGTGCCAGCGCATGAGAGCATTCTGGCCTTGATCGACGCCGGTGGCCTTGATGCACTCGTCATTGCAACTCCTACCCGGTTTCATCTAGCTGATGCCCAGTGCGCTGCTGAAGCAGCGCTGCCAGCACTTATGGAAAAACCGCCAGGCCTTGATGTCAAAGAGGCCATTGCTCTTCAAGCTCTGAAGCCTTCACCTTGGATCGCGTTCAATCGCCGGTTTGAGCCGGGCCTTGTGAGACTCAAGGATGGGCTGCCTCGCGATGGCCACCTTCATTTGCGACTGGAGTTACATTACCGAAGAAATTCCTGGAAACCTTTCGATATGCAGGATGATGCGCTCTTGGACTTAGGGCCACACCTCATTGATCTCGCGCGTTGGCTCACTGATAGCGAAATCATCTGGGCGCGCGCGTGCTCCTTGCACGAGCGTCGCGTTGAATTCGAGGTAGGGTTAGAGCGAGGGCATGCCACCATTTCATGCTCGAACAACAGCCCCTATCGTGAGCGTGTCGAAGTGAAAAACTCCCTAGGACGTGTGAGCGGCTCCTATAAACGCGGCGGGCTGCTCTCTGGAATAGTGGCTAGGATCCGGCCGAATCAAGAGAACCCTCTTGTGACCTCGCTGGTTGGCCAGCTCGAGGCCTTTGGACGGGCAGTAGGCGGGATGCTGGGCAGATCGCCTCTGGCCACGGCTGCTGATGGGTTTGCGGTCATGGCTGCCATCGATGCGTTGCGGCGTTCAGCGCTCCATGGTGGTGCCTCTACTTCAGTGGATTTGATTCGCCAAGCCGAATCAGGCCGATTAAGGAGGCATTAATGATTGCAATCCTGCAATTCGATGCTGTGAATCTTCCACATTTTCATCAATTCCTTGAGCAGGGCCGTCTTCCTGCATTCGCTCAGCTTCGTGGACGCGGCCATTGGTATCCGCTCGAAACTCCTGCGGTGCCTTGGGAGGGCGCCACCTATTTCACCTTATATAGCGGGAAGTCGGTCGCCGAACATGCGCTCTACTTCCCATTTATGTGGTCCGCAGCCGAACAACGTGTCCGATCACAAGATGACTTGCCAGCTCCTGAACCTGTTTGGGACAGAGTCGGGGCTGTTGGTCGTCGTTCCCTCATCATAGATCCATATGAAGGTAGGCGGCCTCGAACATTTCATGGAAAGGCTCTCTGTGGCTGGCAGTTTAAGCATAAAGTGACCCTCCATCGCTGGTCTGTTCCCTCAGGAGTTGATCGCCAACTCCGTCGCCAATTTGGTCGACCGTCATTAGTCGAGGAAGTGTACGGCCGCCCTGCTATGAAGGACCTGCTTCAAATGCGCAATAGGCTGCTTGGATCTCCAAAGCGGGCCGCCGAAGCTGCAGCGACACTTCTCTCGCAGGAGAGCTTCGACTTGGTTTGGATCACATTGTGCGCTTCTCACCTGGCGGGGCATTGGTTTTTGGATCCGTCAAGGCTTCCGCAGAATCAACTCGATGCGCGAATGAGTGAGGTACTGGGTACGACATTAGGAGATGCCTACGCTGCTGTCGATGAGGCTTTGTCCTCTATTCTCGCAGCCCTCCCACTGGAGGCCGACATCGTTGTGCTTTCGCCTTCCGGCATGGGACCTAGCGTGAGCCGCTCTCATCTGTTACCTGGGATGCTGCAAACCTTGCTGACCGGGAGCAGCACGGAAAGAAACGGGAAGGCTCCAGGAAGCTCTCTGTGGCGTCTACGAGCTGCGGTTCCTCGGGGTTTGCGAGCCTGGGTCGCTCGTGCGCTGCCTGATCGATTAACGTTGGAGCTGACTGCACGCCTCGAGGTGCGAGGTGTCGATTGGCCGAAGACTCGCGCGTTTATGGTTCCAAGCGGCGAATGTGGATACGTTCGCCTGAATTTGAGGGGCCGGGAGCGAGATGGGATTGTGAATCCAGAAGAGGCTGACGCGTTATTGGATGAAATTGCGTCTGGACTTCGGACCTTCCGCGATCCTGATGGTGAGCCAGCTATCAAAACAATCGAGTTGGCTTCAACCAACCTCGGATGCAAAAAACTCTCTCATCCATTTCCCGATCTTATTGTTCATTGGAGCGAGCGTTTACCGCCGCTCCTCGCAGGAGTCAGTTCGCCGCAATTTGGAGAGGTCCCGTCCCCTGGCTGGGGGAGTGGCCGGACCGGTGAACACAGCGATGGTGCATGGGCGCTGATCGTGCCTGGGACATCGAGGCTGAGGACTTCCAGCAAACAGCCGCACATTGTTGACATAGCCGCAACCGTTTGCTCGGTGCTCGGAGTGGATACCGAAGGACTGTCCGGCGAGGCCTTACTTGAGCCGAGTCAAAGGCACAATGAGAAAAAAGGGGGACACCTATGATCGCGGTCCTACAGATTGACTCGGTCAGTCTACCGCTTGTCAATGATCTCCTAACCGCTGGCCTCCTCCCCGCGCTTGACGGGCTTCGCAAGAAGGGGACCTGGCTCACTCTGGAGACTCCCGCTGAGTATTTTGAGGGATCGGGTTCCTACTCCGTTTACACCGGCACAGACGTTGGTGTGCATGGTCAATACTACCCATGGATCTGGTCAGCCACAGAGCAGCGTGTTCGTTTCATTGACGACTTGCCTATTCCGGAGACGGTCGGGGAGCGTGTAGGACATGTTGGTCGTCGCTCTCTCATCATTGACCCGTATGAGCTAAGGCCACGATCGACAATCGACCCGCGACCAGCTTCTATTAAGGTTCGGATTGTACTAAATTGTCCTGTAGTTTCCCGATGGCATTTTGATTGATGATAGTGAGATTGAACGTGACTGATTGTAGTTCTCCGGAGATGTCGGTGATCGTGATTACGCCGGACAACTACGAGACAATTCGGAAAACGATCAAGCGGCTCCGGGCGCAGAATGTCAGAGATCGGCTCGAGGTCGTGATCGTTGTGCCATCGATAAATTCTGTCGGGCTGGACGAGTCGGATCTGAAGGATTTCCATCAGGTTCGAGTCGTGGAAGTTGGAGCCATCACCAACACAGCCAGTGCCAGAGTTGCTGGTGTTCGTCATGCAAGCGCGCCAGTCGTCGCGTTCGTCGAAGACCATTCCTTCCCGGCCAGCGGATGGGCTGAAGCGCTGATCAAGGCTCATCGACAACCTTGGGCTGCGGTCGGACCGGTGATGGCCAATGCCAATCCGAATAGCCTGATCAGTTGGGCCAATCTGATCATCGAGTATGCTGAATGGCTTGAACCCCGTCCGGCCGGAGTGTTTGACCACTTGCCAGGTCACAACGGCAGCTACAAACGCACCATTCTTTTGGATTACGGTCCTGACCTCGAAGCGGTAATGGAAGCCGAAAGCGTCCTTCACTGGGATTTACGAGCCAAGGGTTACCAGTTATATCTGG
>Ga0184627_10000851_pt1 | contig 11958 bp, 12 predicted proteins | sample PLM3_127_b1_FD_133150 | JGI IMG/M metagenome (GOLD analysis project Ga0184627, IMG submission 133150) | Groundwater sediment microbial communities from an aquifer in East River, Colorado, USA - PLM3_127_b1 | ecosystem: Environmental > Terrestrial > Soil > Riparian zone | place: USA: East River...
ACAAATGTCGTCAGTATCGGCAGCTTGGCCGCAGCCAGGCGGAACGCCTCGCGCGCCGATTCCTCATTAACTCCGTCCATTTCGTACAGCACCTTGCCGGGCTGGATTTCCGCGACAAAGTACTCGGGATTGCCTTTACCTTTGCCCATGCGCACTTCCGCCGGTTTTTGCGAAACGGGCTTGTCGGGAAAAATGCGTATCCAGATGCGTCCACCGCGCTTGATGTAATGGGTCATGGCGCGGCGCGCCGCTTCGATCTGACGCGAAGTCAAGCGGCCGCGCGTTATTGCTTTCAGGCCATATTCGCCGAAACTCACTTTATTGCCGCGCGTGGCTACTCCGGTATTGCGGCCTTTCTGCTGTTTGCGGTACTTAGTCCTTGCTGGTTGCAGCATGCGTCGCTCCTGATTTCACTTTTTCGCTTTGCCCTCACCGCGCTTGGATTTGGCCTCGGTGGCAGCGCCGCCCGCTTTGGCTTTGACCGTGCTGCGGGGCTTGGTTTTGGATTTGATTTCTACCCCCTTGCCCTTGCCCTTGCCCTTGGCCTCGCTATCGCGCTTGGGTTTGGCTTTGGTTCTGGCGCTTTCAGCGGGCTTGGCCTTAATTTCGCCCTGCTTGAGCCTGGGCTTGTGGGAGATATCGCGCGGCGTCTCGCGCTTGGCCTCCATGTCACTGCGCTGAGGTCTGGCTTTTTTTACCGACTCGATGGGCGGCGCGGCCTGCGGCTGGTCGGTTTGGCCCAGTACTTCGCCCTTGAACACCCACACCTTGACGCCGATTACACCGTAGGTGGTTTTCGCTTCGGCAAAACCATAATCAATGTCAGCGCGCAAGGTATGCAGCGGCACCCGGCCTTCGCGGTACCATTCGGAACGGGCGATTTCAATCCCGTTCAGGCGCCCCGAGCTCATGATCTTGATGCCCTGCGCCCCCAAGCGCATGGCATTGGTGATGGCGCGCTTCATGGCGCGTCGGAACATGATGCGCTTTTGCAGTTGCTGGGCAATGCTCTCGGCAATCAGTTGCGCGTCGAGCTCGGGCTTGCGGATTTCCTCAATGTTGACGTGCACCGGGATGTTCATGAGTTTCTGCAACTCTACTTTCAGGGACTCGATGTCCTCACCCTTTTTACCGATGACCACACCGGGCCTCGCGCTGTAAACGGTGATCCTGGCATTCTTCGCCGGGCGTTCGATGACCACCTTGCCCACCGCGGCGTGGCTGAGCTTCTTTCTCAGAAACTCGCGTACCTTGATGTCTTCGTTCAGCATCCCTGGAAAGTACTTGCTGCTTGCGTACCAGCGTGAACTCCAGTTGCGCAGCACGGAGAGGCGAAAACCGGTTGGATGTATTTTCTGTCCCATGGTGCTTCCTTATTTGTCGCCGACCGTCACATAAATGTGGCAGGTGGGCTTGGTGATACGGTTGCCACGCCCTTTGGCGCGCGCGGTAAAACGTTTCAAGCTGGATCCGCGCTCGACACAGATGGTGGTTACTTTAAGTTCGTCAATGTCGGCGCCGTCGTTGTGCTCAGCATTGGCAATCGCCGATTCCAGCACTTTCCTGATAATCGCCGCGCCTCTTTTCGGACTGAACGCGAGGATGTTAAGCGCCTTGTCCACCCGCAGGCCGCGGATCTGGTCCGCCACTAGCCGGCCTTTTTGCGCCGATAAACGCACACCCCGCAACACCGCAGATGTTTTCATCATGCACTCCTACTTTTTCTCCGCTTCTTTCCCGGCTTCTTTCCCCGCTTCTGTACCCGCTTCTCCAGGCGTAGAGGTTTTCTTGTCAGCGGAATGTCCCTTGAAAGTGCGGGTGTGGGAAAACTCGCCGAGCTTGTGCCCCACCAAGTTTTCGGTCACATACACCGGAACATGCTGTTTTCCGTTATGCACCGCGAAAGTGAGCCCTACAAAATCCGGCAGCACGGTGGAGCGCCGCGACCAGGTTTTAATCGGACGCTTGTCGTTGGTGGCGCGCGCCGCTTCCACCTTCTTCATCAGGTGATGGTCTACAAACGGTCCTTTTTTAACCGAGCGCGCCATAAGGGAACCTCTAATTAGTCCTCGCGCGGCCGCGACGGCAGCGGGGTGAGATGAATGACGCGAAGCGATGAGCGCCGCGTGTACTTGCAGTCCACAAGCGACGAGCGACAAAGTAGCCCGCGTAGCGTCGCGCCGCTTGGCCGTAATCTGAACTACTGTCCTGCGCGGCGCTTCTTGCGATCATCCACATTTGCCATGCAACGCGGTTCGCGTGGGGACTAATTAGAGGTTCCATATTATCCTTTTATAGAATGACGGCGGCGCATAATCATTGCCGCAGTGCGCTTGTTGCGGCGGGTCTTGTAGCCCTTGGTCTGCGTGCCCCACGGGCTCACCGGGTGCTGTCCCGCGGCGGTTTTGCCTTCACCCCCGCCATGCGGGTGATCAATCGGGTTCATCGCCACGCCGCGCACGGTCGGCCGTATGCCGCGCCAGCGCTGCGCACCTGCCTTGCCGATGGAACGCAGCGAATTTTCCTCGTTACCGACTTCACCGATAGTGGCACGGCATTCGATATGCACTTTGCGGATTTCTCCTGAGCGCAGGCGCAGTTGAGCATAGCTGCCCTCGCGCGCGAGCAACTGGGCTGACGTGCCGGCCGCGCGCGCGAGTTGCGCACCCTTTCCTGGCAGCATCTCCACGCAATGCACGATGGTGCCAACCGGAATATTCCTGAGCGGCAGCGTATTGCCTGACTTGATCGGCGCTTCCGGCCCATTCACCAGCTGCGTGCCCACTGTCAGACCCTTGGGCGCGATGATGTAGCGGCGCTCGCCGTCTGCGTAGCAAAGCAGCGCCAAGCGCGCGCTGCGGTTCGGATCGTATTCCAGCCGCTCCACTTTGGCCACGATGCCGTCCTTGTCGCGCCGGAAATCTACCACGCGGTAATGCTGCTTGTGGCCACCACCCTGATGGCGGGTGGTGATATGGCCGCGGTTATTGCGCCCGGCTCGTTTCGCTTGCCGCTCCACCAGCGGCGCATACGGCGCGCCCTTATGCAACTCCGGGCTCACTACTTTGACTACCGTGCGGCGCCCCGGAGAAGTGGGTTTCACCTTGATAAGAGCCATTATTTATTCTCCCCCGCGGCGAAATTGATTTCCTGCCCGGGCTTCAGAGACACATAAGCCTTTTTCCAGTTGTTGCGGCGCCCCGTTGATTTGCCGAAGCGCTTGTCCTTGCCCCTCATGTTCGCCACATGCACCGACGCCACTTCTATCTTCTTGTCCTTGGTGCTGAACAAAAGCTCGATCGCGGCCTTGATTTCCGGCTTGGTGGCGTCCACCGCCACGCGAAATACCACTTGCCCGTGCTTGTCTCCCACGCGGGTGCTTTTTTCGGAGACCTGCGGGGCGAGGATAACCTGCATCAGACGTTCCGGGTTGAGAGCACTCATGTGAGCATTTCTTCGATTTTTTGCACCGCGCCCTTGGTCATCAGCACGTTGCGGGAGCGGATCAGGCTCACCGGATCCGCCTGCCCTGGCTTGACCACGCGCACATTGGGCAGGTTGCGCGAGGACAGATAAAGATTCTCATCCAGGTTGTCGGTTATAATCATCACGTCGTCAAACCCCATGCCTTTCAGCTTCTGCACCAGGAGCTTGGTCTTCGGTGCTTCCACGTTGAAACTATCCACCACCGAAAGGCGGCCTTCGCGCACCAGTTGCGAGAGGATCGAGCACATTCCGGCGCGGTACATTTTTTTGTTCACTTTCTGGCTGAAATTTTCTTCAGGCAGATTGGGAAAGATCTTGCCGCCACCGCGCCATAAGGGGCTGGATGCCATTCCGGCGCGGGCACGGCCGGTGCCTTTCTGGCGCCATGGTTTGCGCGTGGACTTGGCGATATCGCTACGCCCTTTCTGGGCGCGCGTGCCGGTTCTGGCGTTTGCCAGATAAGCGGTCACCACCTGGTGCACCAGCGCTTCGTTGTATTCACGCCCGAACAAGACGTCTGAAGCCTTGATGGTGGAGGGCTTGCCTTTTTCTTTAATCAGTTTAAGTTCCATCATCTCCCCGCTTTCACTGACGGACGCACCGTCACCGAATTGCCCTTCGAGCCCGGCAGCGCGCCCTTGACCAGCAGCAACTGGCGTTCCGCATCAATGCGCAGCACTTCCAGGCTGAGCGCGGTGCGCTTCACGTTGCCCAATTGTCCAGGCATGCGCTTTCCTGGAAATACGCGGCCCGGGTCTTGCGCCTGGCCGGTTGATCCCGGTTTGTTGTGGGACACTGAGTTGCCATGGCTTGCGCGGTTGGATTTAAAGTGGTGGCGCTTGATCACGCCGGCAAAACCCTTGCCCTGGCTGGTGCCTGTGACATCCACTTTCTGCCCCACCTTGAAAATATCCACGCCGATGGTGCTGCCCACCTTAAAGTTGGCAAGTTCTTCCTGGGCGACCCTGAATTCCCGAAGGACATGGCCCGCTTCCACTGCGGCTTTGGCAAAATGCCCGGCGGCGGGTTTGTTGACACGGCCCGGGCGGCGCTTGCCGTAAGTGACTTGCACTGCGGCATAGCCGTCGTTATCGGGGGTCTTGATCTGGGTGACGCGGTTGTTGGACACGTCCAGCACCGTGACCGGCAAAGTGTCGCCGTCATCGGTAAAAATGCGGGTCATGCCAATCTTGCGACCGACAAGTCCTAAACTCATTTTCTTCACCTTTTTTAAGGCGCCGGTTGCAATTGACCGGCTAATTAACAACTAGTGAACGAGTGAACAAGTGAATGAGTGAACAAGTAGATCGACGTGTCTTTTCCCGTTCACCTGTTCACCCGTTCACCCGTTCAGTTTACAATTTAATCTGCACATCCACACCCGCGGGCAAATCCAGTTTCATCAGCGCATCCACGGTTTTGTCGGTAGGATCAATAATGTCCATCAAGCGCAAATGCGTGCGGATTTCGAATTGGTCGCGGGAAGTCTTGTCGGCATGCGGGGAACGCAGCACGTCAAAACGTTCGATGCGCGTGGGCAGCGGCACAGGGCCTTTGACTACCGCCCCCGTTCGTTTCGCGGTCTCGACGATTTCCAGAGCCGACTTGTCAATCAGCCGGTAATCATACGCTTTCAGGCGAATGCGGATTTTTTGGCTTTGCATGATATTACTCGATTATCTTCGCCACCACGCCGGCGCCCACGGTGCGGCCGCCTTCGCGGATGGCGAAGCGCAAGCCCTCTTCCATGGCAATCGGGGCAATGAGGGCTACCGTCACCGTCACATTGTCCCCCGGCATCACCATCTCGGTGCCCTGGGCCAGCTCAATGGCGCCCGTGACATCGGTGGTGCGGAAATAAAACTGCGGACGGTAGCCGTTAAAGAAAGGGGTATGCCGGCCGCCTTCTTCCTTGGAGAGCACGTAGATCTCGGCGGTAAACTTGGTGTGCGGCGTAATCGAGCCCGGCTTGGCCAGCACTTGGCCGCGTTCCACTTCTTCGCGTTTGGTGCCTCTTAACAGCACCCCCACGTTATCCCCGGCCTGGCCCTGGTCCAAGAGCTTCCTGAACATCTCCACCCCGGTGCACACGGTCTTCTGGGTGGGTTTAAGCCCCACGATTTCAATCTCTTCGCCCACCTTGATGGCCCCTCGCTCCACGCGCCCCGTGACCACGGTGCCGCGTCCGGAAATGGAGAAGACGTCTTCCACCGGCATGAGGAAAGCCCCCTCCAAGGCGCGCTGGGGCTGGGGGATGTAGTTATCCAGGGCTTCCGCCAGCTTGATGATGGAGCCTTCTCCCAGTTCCCCTTTGTCGCCTTCCATGGCTTTCAAGGCGCTGCCAATGATGATGGGGGTCTTGTCTCCAGGAAATTCGTATTTGGTTAACAGCTCTCTGACTTCGATTTCCACCAGGTCCAGCAATTCCTTGTCGTCCACCTGGTCGGCTTTGTTCAGGTAAACCACGATGTAGGGCACACCCACCTGGCGCGCCAGCAGGATATGCTCCCGGGTCTGCGGCATGGGGCCGTCCGCGGCACTCACCACCAGGATGGCGCCGTCCATTTGCGCCGCCCCGGTAATCATGTTCTTCACGTAGTCGGCGTGTCCCGGACAGTCCACGTGCGCGTAGTGGCGCTTGGCCGTCTCGTATTCCACGTGCGCGGTGTTGATGGTAATCCCCCGCGCCTTCTCTTCCGGAGCGGAATCAATCTGGTCGTAGCTCTTGGCCTCGCCCCCGTACTTCTTGGCCAGCACCATGGTCATCGCCGCCGTGAGCGTGGTCTTGCCATGGTCCACGTGCCCTATCGTCCCTACGTTTACGTGCGGCTTGGTCCGCTCAAATTTGCCTTTTGCCATATGCGTTTCCTTAATCTTTGATGCTTAAGTCCCAGACATTCAAACTATGGAGCCCATGACCAGGATTGAACTGGTGACCTCTCCCTTACCAAGGGAGTGCTCTACCACTGAGCTACATGGGCAAGCGCTGGTCCGCTATTCGAAACTGGAGCGGGTGAAGGGAATCGAACCCTCATCGTAAGCTTGGAAGGCTTCTGCTCTACCATTGAGCTACACCCGCTAAAACGAGCCGGACCACGGCATCAAAAGCCTTCCCGCAATACTGCCTCGGTTGCATTTAGTTCGACTGCCTCCACCCTCGAAGTGAAATGGTGGAGGGGGAAGGATTCGAACCTTCGAAGGCAGAGCCGTCAGATTTACAGTCTGATCCCTTTGACCGCTCGGGAACCCCTCCGTAATAAAATCGTTAATTATCCTAATTCACTGTCAAAATGTCAATTAAGCTCTCGACTTATAGGTGTTAAGCGAGGAGTCCAAGCCGTAAGTTTCCACCAAATTCTCAGCGCAATCGCTGCAACGGGCCAATAGCAAGGGTTAAATTTCAAAATCACTTCCCGATTCGCTACAATCATCGGTTCCCGATCAAAGCGATCTTTCCGTTCGAGCCAAGCACATGGATGACATACCAACACTGCGCCGCATACTCAAGCAAAATAAGACTGTAGCCGTGGTGGGGCTCTCGGCAAACTGGTACCGTCCCAGCTATTTCGCCGCGAAATACCTGCTTGACCACGGCTTTACGGTGATTCCGGTCAACCCAACCCATACCGAAGTGCTGGGACTCAAGTGCTATCCCGGCTTGCGCGACATTCCGCAAAAAGTGGATATCGTTGATTGCTTCCGCAAAGCCGAAGATATTCCGCCGCTTGCCGATGCTGCGATTGCCATTGGCGCCAAGGTGCTGTGGCTGCAGCTCGGCATCATCAACGAAGCCGCTGCGGAGAAAGCCAGGAAAGCCGGACTGGAAGTGGTCATGAACCGCTGTATCAAGATTGAGTACGCACGTCTCTTCGGGGGCTTAAGTTTTGTGGGCGTGAACACCAAAATCATTTCCGCCAAGCGGCCGCTATGGCTGCCCTATTGATCCGAGGTTTCATCCCGCTATTGGTCATTCTCGCCTTTCCGGCGGCGCACGCTCGTGACGAGTATGAGTTACTGCGACAGCGGATGGTGCAGGAAATCGCGGCGATGACCACTGACACCGGTTTTGAGACCGGCAGAACAACGCTTGAAGAGCGGGTGATGGCGGCGATGCGAAAAGTTGAGCGCCATAAATTTGTGCCGCCGGGCGAGGTCGTCAACGCCTATCAGAACCGCCCGCTTCCCATTGGCCATGGCCAGACCATTTCCCAGCCCTATATCGTCGCGCTGATGACCGACCTCATGAGAGTGGAACGAAATCATGCCGTTCTCGAAATCGGCACCGGCTCGGGATACCAGGCGGCAATTCTCGCTGAACTTGCCAAAGCGGTCTACACCATTGAAATCATCGAACCGCTCGGAAAGCAGGCTAAAGAGCGCTTGCAAAATTTGGGTTACCGCAACGTGCAAACCACTGTCGGCGACGGTTATTACGGCTGGGAGCAGTACGCGCCTTTCGATTCGATTATCGTCACCGCGTTAGCGAGCCATATTCCTCCGCCGCTGGTCAAGCAACTCAAGCCGGGCGGTAGGATGGTGATTCCGGTGGGGACGCAGTTTCTCACCCAGTACTTGATGCTGGTGGAAAAAAAACCGGATGGCACGGTTTCAAGCAAACAGCTTCTCCCGGTGAGGTTCGTCCCGCTGACTGGTGGCCATTAACCTGAAATCAACAGCATTCACCGCAGAGGACGCGAAGGACGCAAAGGAAAACAGGGTAGACTCAAAAAGCAAAAAACAGGAATGATGAGCGCGGCATAGTCGCAATCCTATTTGCCTATTAGCTTTTGCATTAGCATCTTTCTCTGCGTCCTCCGTGGTTAAGAGGGTTTTATGGGTGATCCCCGGACACCACCGCTTTTTTCCATCGCGCTGCTCTCAGCGGCGGTGCTCGCCTATGAAATCTTGTTGATGCGGCTGTTGTCCATCATCCAATGGCATCACTTCGCCTACATGATCATCAGCGTCGCTCTATTGGGTTATGGCGCGAGCGGCGCTCTGGTGAGCCTCGCGCAACACAAACTTAAGCAGCGCTTTTCTTACGTCTTCGTGACGTGTGCCGTTCTGTTCGGAATTTGCGCGGTGGGGTCTTTCCTCCTGGCGCAGCGGGTGCCGTTTAATCCACTGGAATTTTTGTGGGACCCCCGCCAGCCTTATTATCTGCTGCTGATTTACCTGCTGCTTTTTCTGCCTTTTTTCTTCGCCGCGAACTGTATCTGCCTTACTTTTTCTGTGTTTCGCGATCACATTCATCGAATTTACAGCTTCGACATTCTCGGCGCAGGCGCGGGGAGTCTTGGCATCGTCGCCGCGCTCTTTGTTTTTTCCCCGCTCGGCGCGCTGAAGCTATTGGGCGCCGCGGGATTTGCGGTCGCGGCGCTGGCCTGTGTGGAGTGCAAGCTGCGTCCGCGCTGGCTGCCTGCTCTGTTAGCGCTGGGCGCGGTGGTTATGCCGCTGGCTTGGCCCGGGGATTTGAGCGAACTGCGTCTTTCTCCCTACAAAGGTTTGAGCCAGGCCTTGCAAGTGAAGGACGCGCGGATAATCGAGCAGGTTTCCAGCCCTCTGGCTCTCGTCACCGTGGTTGAAAGCCCGCTGATTCCGTTTCGTCATGCGCCCGGCTTGAGTTTGAACGCCAGCGGAGAGCCGCCGCCCCAATTGGGGATTTTTAGCGACGGCGACTCGATGAGTGCGCTCAACCGTTTTGAACAACGGCGCGAGACCTTGAGCTATCTCGACTATCTCACTTCCGCGCTTCCCTATCATCTGTTCGATAATCCGCGAGTTTTGGTGCTTGGGGCGGGAGCCGGCACGGACGTGTTGCAGGGGATTTATCACCGGGCTAAGCAAATTGACGCGGTTGAACTCAATCCGCAGGTGGTGGATTTGGTGCAGCACAGATTCGCCGGTTTTTCGGGAAAACCCTACAGCGCACCGGGGGTTCGGGTATTTGTCGCCGAGGCGCGCGGTTTCGTCGCGGCAAGCCGCGAGCAGTACGATCTCATCCAGGTCGCGCTGGTTGATGCCTTCGGCGCTTCGTCCGCGGGTCTTTATGCGCTATCCGAAAGCTATCTATACACTATTGAGGCGTTCCAGGATTATCTTCGCCATTTGAAGTCTGGCGGAATGCTGGCGCTGACACGCTGGGTCACGCTTCCACCGCGCGACTCGCTCAAACTCTTCGCCACCGCGGTCGCCGCGCTGGAGCGGGATGGAGTTTTGCAGCCCGGAAAGCGGCTTGCTCTCATCCGCGGCTGGAAAACCAGCACTCTGCTGGTGAAAAACGGCGAGTTCAGCGAGCGCGAGATCGCCGCGATCAAAACCTTTTGCCGCGCACGTTCTTTCGATGCGGAATATTACCCGGGAATTGGCGAGTCTGAAGCCAACCGTTACAACGTTCTGGATCAGTCGTATTATTTTGAGGGCGCGCAGGCGCTGCTCGGCACGCAAAGGCAGGATTTCCTGGAGCGCTACAAGTTTGACGTCACGCCGGCCAGTGACGATAAGCCCTATTTCTTCCACTTTTTCAAATGGCGCGTTCTGCCTGAATTCCTTTCACTAAAAGACCGTGGCGGGTTGCCGTTGTTGGAATGGGGTTATCCCCTGCTCGTCGCCACTCTCGCTCAGGCGCTGCTGGCAAGCTTGGTGCTGCTTATCGTTCCGCTTTGGGTGATGGAATTGCGCCGGGAAAAAACGGCGGCGCCCGCAGTTTCGCGCTTACGCGTTGGTTTGTATTTCCTGGCCGTCGGCCTTGCCTTCATGTTCATCGAGATTGCGTTCATTCAGAAATTCATCCTGTTCCTGAGCCATCCGATTTACGCCGTGGCGGTGGTGCTGTGCGCATTTTTGATATTCGCGGGCTTAGGCAGCCGTTTCTCCCGGCGTGTAGTGCAAAAAAACCAAACCATGCCGTTTTGGCCGGTGGTGTGGGTGGTGTTTGCAATTTGCCTGGTGGCTGTCGTCTACCTCGCGGCGCTTCCGGTCCTGTTCAAGCAATTCATAGGCCTCCCGGACGCAGCAAGAATCACGATCTCCGTTGCTCTCATCGCGCCGCTCGCTTTTCCCATGGGAATGCCTTTCCCCTTGGGGCTTGGCTTCGTTGCAGGCCACTCGGAGCAACTTGTGCCCTGGGCCTGGGGTATCAATGCCTGCGCTTCGGTGGTGGGCGCGATTCTCGCCACGCTGCTCGCAATCCATCTCGGATTTACGGTGGTGGTCGTTATGGCGCTTTGTTTTTATGTATTGGCGGCAGCATCGTTTACTCAATTGGATACTGTAAAATCACCATCTACGTTCAAGAGGAATCGCTTTCATGGCTGACAGACAATTCGGTTTCGGCACTTTGTGCCTCCACGCCGGCCAACTGCCGGACCCCACTACTGGCTCACGCGCGGTGCCGATTTACCAGACCACGTCCTATGTTTTCGACAGTCCGGATCACGCGGCGAGTCTGTTCAATCTACAAACTTTCGGCAACGTCTATACCCGGCTGATGAATCCCACTACCGCGGTGTTCGAGGAGCGCATGGCGGCATTGGAAGGTGGGCGCGCGGGGCTGGCTCTGGCTACAGGTATGGCGGCACAGATGACCGCGCTCTTCACCCTGCTTGAGCAAGGAGACGAGCTGGTTTCCGCAAGCACTTTATACGGCGGCACCTATTCGCAGTTCGAAGTGAGCTTCAGAAAACTCGGCATCAACACCAAGTTCGTCAATCCCGACGACCCGCAGAATTTCAAAAAAGCGCTCAGCAAAAAAACCAAAGCGATTTACGCTGAGACCATTGGCAATCCGCTGATGAACGTGCTCGATATCGAACCGATCGCAGCAATTGCCAAGGATGCCGGCATCCCGCTGATCATAGACAATACATTCCCCTCTCCCTATTTGTGCCGGCCTATCGAGCATGGCGCCGACATCGTGGTGCATTCCGCAACCAAATACCTCGGCGGGCACGGCACCACCATGGGCGGAGTGATTGTCGAATCCGGCAAATTTCCCTGGGACAACGGCAATTTCCCGGGAATGATGGAGCCTTCGCGCGGTTATCACGGCGTGCGCTTTCACGAGACCTTCGGCGACTTCGGCTACACCATGAAGGCGCGCATGGAAACGTTGCGCACTTTCGGCCCGGCGCTCTCCCCCTTCAATGCGTTCCTGTTGTTGCAAGGGCTGGAAACCTTGCATCTCAGAATGGAACGACACTGCGAAAACGCGCTGGCGGTGGCAAAGTTCTTGAAAGATCACCCGCTGGTCACCTGGGTGAATTATCCCGGGCTGCCGGACAATAAATATTACGAATTGGTGAAAAAATATCTGCCGAAAGGCGCAAGCGGCATTCTGACTTTCGGCATCAAGGGCGGCGAACAAGCCGGAATTAAATTCATCCAGGCGGTGGAATTTCTAAGCCACCTCGCCAATGTCGGTGACGCCAAGACCCTGGTGATTCACCCCGCTTCCACCACTCACCGCCAGCT
>Ga0184627_10000852_pt1 | contig 11951 bp, 9 predicted proteins | sample PLM3_127_b1_FD_133150 | JGI IMG/M metagenome (GOLD analysis project Ga0184627, IMG submission 133150) | Groundwater sediment microbial communities from an aquifer in East River, Colorado, USA - PLM3_127_b1 | ecosystem: Environmental > Terrestrial > Soil > Riparian zone | place: USA: East River...
CCGTAAAAAAGATAGTTTTCCACCAAATTTCCCAGATAGAGAAGATAGGTCAAAGGGCCCTGGCGAAAGTTGTAAATACCGTCATAAACCTGGAGCACTTTTTGTCCTTTAGACAATCTATGATTCAAAGCCAGAAGCAGGTTCCCCTCGACTATGCAGTCGGCATCCAAGATAATAACTGCATCATAAAGGGATAAGTTGATTCTCTCCAATCCCCAGGCTAAGGCGAAACCTTTTCCTCTACGGGTTTGGTCGCTTCTTTCTAAGACTTCGGCCCCGAAACTTTTGGCTATCCGGGGGGTCTGGTCGGTACAATTGTCGGCCACGACATAGGTCTTGAAAAGATTCGGGTAGTAATTCACATTCTTGATGCTAATCAGACATTTTTCTATAACCTTCTCCTCGTCCTGGGCGGGAATTAAGATAGCGAATCTTTTCTGTGGAGGAGGTTGGCTGCCGACTTTCTTATACCCCACCCACCAGGCTAATGCCAGCAAAAAAAGATATAGTACGGCTAAACTCAACCAGAGTAAAATGAGAACCAGAAGAATTGCAATAAAGAGACCAAGAACAGACATTTACGATTTTACCAGGCCGGGCCTAACTTGAGAGATGGTGTAGCGGAATTTTCCAGATTTTTCTTTGGGAATCTCGGAGACGAATTCAAAATCGAGGCGGGCCTGAGAGCCGAAAAGTCTGTGCAGGGTAGTCTTGATATGCAGAGTATCGCCGGGCGTGAACTGGGGCCCTTTTACCACTCTTACGGATAAATCTAATACTTTCCTGAATAATCTGCATCTGGGCTATACCGGTCCGGTTACCGTACTGCGTCAAGAGGGCCATAATGGCCACTCCGGAAATCACTCCTCCCGCTGGAGTAACTAAAAAGTCGGTATCTCTGCCGACCAAGTTCTTCAACAGTGGCAGATTACTCCCACAGGAGCACTCCTTAATCTCCCAGGCTCCGGTGTCTCCGATTTTGTAACGGATGAAAGGCATTCCATAGTTTAGGAGGTCGGTAATTACAAGATCACCAACCTCTCCTTTTGGCGCAGGAGCACCATCTTTCAGAATCTCAATATAAACTGAATCAGCAACCAGATGGAACCCCTCATGCAGGGGGCATTCGCTGGCTATCAGACCAAATTCACGGGAGGCGTAGCGGTCGAAGACTTGGCATTCAAACGTGTTCTGAATAAACTCCCGCTGAGAAGGGTAGAGTGGCTCAGCGGTGCAAATGGCCGACTTCACTCTGATTTTCCGGAAGAGATTTTGAGACACATACTGAGCCAAAAGATAAATGGCCTGAGAGTATCCGTAAATTATCTTGGGCCTAAAGCTCAACATTTGATGGGCGAAATGTTGCATGGACTGAGGAGTTACATTGAAACAATCGAGAATGATTATCCGGTCAATTAGCAAATTCTTGAGGTTCTGCTTAAAGGCCGAGTAGCCGCTCAAGTCCTGAGGGGCGCCCCATAGGATAGCGGTCTTGTCTCCCACTTTCCAGTCCGCCCAGAGATTGTAAACCAAATCAATGGCCTGCCTCTGCAGGTGGCAATTCAAGTCGCGGTAAAAGACGAAGGAACTGCCGGTCGTTCCTCCGGTGGCGGTCTTAATCAGTTCCTCTTTGGGCAAGTTGTCGGACAGTATTTCTGGCAGTCTATCGCGAATATCCTCCTTGGTCAGAATAGGAAGAGAGCGAAGGTCTTTGGGGGTCTTAATGTTAGAGGGACTCAAGCCACGGCTGTCCATGCGCTGGCGGTAGAATTTGGAATGCTGGTAGGCTTGTTCTGAGACCTTTCGGAGTTTTCGCCACTGCAACTCCAGAATCTGGTCCTGGGACAAGCTCTGAGTCCTCTTGAATTCCCTAGCATACTCCAATACCTTCCCTTTCCCCTCTTTTAACAGCCATAAAGGATAAGTGATATTGCGGACTAAAGATGAAGAAAGGCTCATCTGAAGAATTCAGGGGTTACAGAGGAGATGGAGAAGCGATATTTCCCGGAGGGTTCCCTGTGAATCTCCGGTACAAATTCAAAGTCGATCTGCAGGCTATTCCCCAGCATCTGGCTGATTTTCTGTCTAAATTTCTGCATGCTCTCTTGGTTAAAACTTTTATCTTTAACCAGCTTGATTAAAAGATGCTCTTTTCGGTCCTGAACTATCTGAACTTGTTTTAATCCTGGAATGTTAGTTATCAAATAAATCGTCAAGGAGGTACCAGAGACCAACTTTTCTTCCGGAGTTATGATAAAATCAGTCACTCTCCCCTCCACCTTAGCCAGGCGGAGCAGACCTCTCCCGCAAGGGCAATCCCCTTTAGCCCAGCTGGCGGCATCTTCAATCTTGTATCTGATAAAAGGCATAGCGACGTTTAGCAAATCAGTTATAATCACTTCGCCAACTTCTCCCGGCCGGGTCGGTTTGCCGTTCTTGATTATTTCCACATACAGAGTTTCGGCATTGACATGTAGCCCAGTATGCTGTTCACATTCACTGGCAATCACCGAGGTCTCCCGGCTGCCGTAGCGGTCAAAGACCGGACAGCCAAAAGTATCTTGTATGTTTTGTCTTTCTTCTTGGCTTAGGGATTCAGCCGAGGTAATAATGGATTTAGGGGAAATTCCTTTTATCTGATTAGCTTGCACAAACTTGGCGTATAGGTGCATTGAATTAGCATAAGCCAGAATGACTTTCGGCTTATATTTGAGTAACTGCCGGGAGAATTCGAAAAGCCTCTCTTCGGTTACAGACGAGGTATCCAACACCAGATACCTATCCAGAAGAAAATTTCTAATTTTAGCCTTAAGACTCTGAATGGGGGTAAAGTCTTGTCTGGCACCCCATAAGATTCCAACTTTGTCCCCTACTTCCCAGCCAACCCAACGGTTATGTCGTAAAGTTGAGGCTCTCCTGGAATCCATTCGCTCTTTATCTAGATAAAACACTAATGGAGAACCGGTGGAGCCGCCGGTCTGATTGGGAACTCTTTTGTTGGCTGGAAAATCTTTGGCTAGCAAATCGTCTATGTTTTCCTGAATGTCTCTTTTGGTCAAGAATGGAATTTGCAAGAAATCTTCAAAGGAATTGATATGGTCGGGTTTAATGCTCAATTCATCCAAGCGCCGCTTGTAAAAGGGACACTGGCTGTAGGCGTAAGATAGAATTTTTTTCAAGAGTTTCCACTGCAGTCGCTGGACTTCTTCCGGTTTCCAAAATTGGGTCTTTTCAAACTCTTTTAGGTAACGATAGTGAAGACTGTAGTCCTTCCAGGCCCACAGTGGGGCGATTAGATGCCTGGCGATGGGAGCGTAGAGATCCATTACTCCCCTTCAGCGGAGAGCTGGACTAAGACTACGGTTAAGGCGGCTAAAAAGTACCAGCTGTAGCGGTAGAGGTTGTGTCCGAACAAACCGGAGATGAGCAGAAGCAAAAGACTTACTTCCACACTTTTGGAGGACTGATATAGCCAGGAGCCTCGGTCTAAATTTCTGCGGGTGCGGAAAATCTCTCGAAAAGTGACAAACAGGAAAAAGAGAAAGGCAATCAGACCCAAGAAACCCAGCTCCCCCAAGAGCTGTCCTATCATGTTATGCGGCTGCATCCAGACCCGGGGACCCTCTCCGGAATAAAGCAGAGCCCAGGCAGTAGGAAAATTTCCGGCACCTACCCCCATGAAAGGGTGGTCCAAGAACATCTTCACCCCCATTTTCAGCCCCACAATCCTTCCCTGAGCAGAGGCAGCAGCAGATTCACTCAATTCCGGCTTAAAAACGGTCATAAATCTCTCCTGATACTGGTGAGGCATCAAAGTCCAGGCCAGAAAGAGAAGCACAATCGAGATCGCCAGGGCTGGAATTTTCTTATTGGAGCGGAGAGAAAAAATGAGGGCAAAGATTATGGAAGTAATCATACCGGCCCGGGAACCGGTCAGAATCACGGTGGTGACGGAGAGAATGATTAAAACAACGCGCAGAGTTTTCAGCCAGAATCCCTCCTCCCGGGTAAAAATAAATAAAAAGGGAAATGCTAAAGCGAGGTTCATGGCCACGGCATTGGGGTCCTCAAAGGTTTTGGAAATTCCGGTAGCTCTCTGGATTCCCATCCGGATATAGGGGTCGCCGGTGAAGTAAAGATAGAGGGAAGAAACCGCCATAAAGCCGATACAGAGCAAATACATCCACAAGAATCCCTTCAGGCGGGGCTGGGTATCAAGGATATTGACAATTAAAAAGTAAAAAATCAAAGTCTTGGTGAATTCGATGGATGTGTCGATGGCCTGTCCTTTCCAGACCGCGGTAACAGTTGAAGCAATCATCACTCCCAATAGTCCCAGCATAGCCCAGTTGATGGGAGATCGGACTATGAGCCTCTGCTCTCGGATTTTAGGAGAAAGCAAAAGGGAGATTAGAACCACAATGGCCATAACTCGTTCCAGGCCGACAACTCCTCCCAGTCCGATTAAAAATTCCTGCGGTCTGGCAATGGTGATGAAGAGATAAACCAGGATTCCCATGTAAGGATAGTGGAAAATGAAGAGGGAAAAGATTAAAGCCAGAAGTAATCCCAAAGTAAATAGGAAGGGAAGTACATAGATGGAAAGACCCAGAAGGACGGAGAAGATTACGAGAAAGATTATCCAGAGAGTCTTGACCGTAATTACCGACTGGGTGCCGGGTTTTTCAAACAGGACTTTAGCCATGGTTACTTTATAAATCGCAAAATCACCTTCTCCACTACTTTGATGACATCTCGGGCGTCATCCTCGGTCATTTTGGGGAAGAGGGGTAGAGAGACTACCCGATCAGAGAGGTATTCGGCGTTAGGGAAATCTCCAGGCTTGAAGCCGTAGGTCTGGCGATAGAATGGCTGTAAATGCACCACCCTGTAATGTACGCCCACGCCAATATTCTCCTGCTGTAAGGCGGTCATAATTTGGTCCCGGCCCGCCTTGAGTTGCTCGGTTTTAAAGGCTAGGATGTACAAATAATACGCATTCTTAATGCCCGGCTTTTCCTTTATAAGATTGACTTCATCGAATTTGGAAAAAGCCTTATTATAAGTTTCAACAATTCGTTTCCGTTTTTTCCAAAATGAGTCGATTTTCTTCAGTTGATGTAGTCCTAAAGAAGCCTGGATATCAAACATATTATACTTAAAACCGGGATACAAGACCTCATAATGGCGATAGCCTTCCTTCGAAAATCTCTTCCAGGCATTTTTGGAAAGTCCGTGCAAGGCGAGAATACCTAATTTCTGGGCGGTCTCCTCCTCATTGCAGGTGACCATTCCTCCTTCGCCGGTGGTGATGTTTTTGTTAGCATACAGTGAAAAAGCACAGACCCCCGGAAACTCCCCCATACGCTTCCCCTTGTACTCCGTCTCAATTGCATGAGCACAATCCCAGACAATTTTTAAATTGCGCCTCTGAGCTATGGCAACGATTCTGTCTATGTCCACCGGCTGGCCGGAAAAATGGACCGGCAAGATGGCTTTGGTTCGGGGGGTGATTTTAGATTCGATCTGGTCTTCGTCAATAAGCATGTTCTCCCGATTGACATCCACAAAGACCGGTCTGGCTCTCTGATGGACTATCACATTGACGGTGGCGGCAAAGGTCAGGGGAGTAGTAATGACCTCGTCCCCTCCTCCTATTCCGTAAACGTTCAGACCAAGATGCAATCCGGCAGTGCAGGAGTTCACGCCTACGGCACATTTGGCTCTGACATAATCCGCAAAGTTCTTTTCAAACCGTTTGGTTTTTGGACCGGTGGTCAGCCAGCCAGAGCGGAGCGTGTCGATTACTTCTTTTTCCTCCTCTTTACCCAGCCAGGGAGAGTGGAAAGGGAGAAGTTTTCTTCGAACTGGTTTAGAGAGTGTCCAGGGGGATGGTTTCATCTACTTCTCTGGTTAAGAACATCGAGCCGTTGGGGAATCGGTGCTTAACTTGATACCCAGCTAGTTGCCCGGTTTGACGCACCGCTTCCCATTTAGCCCAGCCCGGAGGGGTCAAGCCGGGCATATGCAATCCTATGGAGAGATATATTTGGTCAATTGACAAGCCATAGTCCTGCTCGAATTCTGTTAAGCTATCCGGGTCAGGGGGGAGAGTCAGGGCCCTGCAGTCGGCATACCAGGCGACCTCCGAACTGATATTGGTTGCGGTTAATTTGTCTCTGTCCACCCAGGCTTTTAGAATCGCCATGTTCTCTAATTTGTGCTCCACCATTCCGCTTCCTCTGCCCGGCTCTTTTATTCCCAGGTACCCTCCCCAGACACTTTCCAGGCTTGAGAAGCACACAGCCAAAATTACCACGCCCAGAAAGACTAACCTAAGCACTGGTCCTACGAAACTGTACTTTCTCAGCCATTTCTCAACCATACCTATAATATACATCAAAACCAACGGTGCAAAGAGGGCATAATAGCGGGGGTTGTTGCCAAATAAGGGTTGGATCAAAGCTACCAGGAAAAAGAGCCAGAGGAATAATCGGTCGAACTTTACTAGGTTTTTTCTGAGAGCCAGAAAGAGCGCAAACAAAACCCAGTTGAGAAAAAAGCTCTCTTTGAGATATTTGATGAATACTAAACCGGGATATTTGAGCATGAATTCAATCGGAGAGAGGTAGTAGGGATAAAGATTAGCATGGAAGTTGGGGAATAAAGAAGTCTCGTTGGGGACCAGAATCGATGCCCCCAGGTGAAAGAACGGATTTCCTGCGGTCTTGAACATATGCCACAGCCAGGGTAACATGAGCAGCAAGAAGGGGATACAGAAATAAACCCAGCCCCTCCTTTTTTCTTGGGGATTAGCCTGATAGATGAAAGCCAGAAAGACCGGCAAAAAAAGTAAACTGGTGTGCCGATTGAGATAGAACAAGCCCAAAGTCATGCCTCCTAGAATCAGGTTCAGGCGGTTGGGCTCAATCGTAAAAAGATAAAGCAGCAATAGGGTAAAAAAAATGGAGGGGAGTTCGGTCAGGCCGGAAATGGAATATCGGAGAATATGGGGAAATAATACGAAAGCCAGCGTGGTCAGGCTGGCCACGGTGCGGTTGCACCTCTTTCGGGCAATGAGGTAAGCTAACGGGACAGACAGGAAATAAAAGATGCCGGCAGATAGCGAGATGGAAAAATCGGATACACCGAAAATCAAAAACAGAAGAGACATCATCAGAACCGGTAATGGAAAATTGTAAAGGGAATCCCACTGCAGTACGCTTCTGCCAGTTTTCTTAAGATAGTCCAGTTGCGGAAGAATTAAGCTCTTGGTCTGGAACCCATTCCCATCGACAACTTCCCGGGCTGCGACGGCAAAACTGTAGGCATCCGGGTTGTAGAGCGCATGGTTGGATTGGTTGTTGTAGAAGTTTCCCCAGACTAAGACGGCAAGCAAGATGAAAAGGAAGATTAAAAGCAAATCCCGAGGGGAAAAATGGGGAACCGCCATTTCAATAGATAATCTGCTTCCCTTCCACGGTCAGAATCGGGACCGACTTCATCCACAGTAGTTTCTTCCACCACTCCCGATTGTCAGAATACCATTTGATGGTCTTCTCCAATCCTTCCTCAAAAGAGGTCTGGGCCTGCCAGTTCAAGAGCTTGTGGGCTTTCTCTGTGGAGGAAAAGTGTTTCTTGACCTGTCCCATTCTTTCCGGGATGTGCTGAATCAAGTCCTTAGACTTTCCCATGATTTCCGCGATTTTTTCGGCAATCTGCATAACCGTAAAGTCTCGGCCAGTTCCCAGATTGATTACCTCGCCCTGCAGTTTCTTGATGTCGGTGTGCATGATTAAGTCCAAAGCTTCACAGTGATCCTCCACAAAAAGCCAATCCCGGGAATTGTTGCCGTCTCCGTGCACGGTAAGGGGCTGGTTTAAAAGAGCCGAGGTAATGAAGCGAGGAATCACCTTTTCCAGATGTTGGTTGGGTCCATAGTTGTTGAAAGGCCTGACAATCACTGCCGGAATCTTGTAGGTGACCCAGTAGGAATAAACCAATCTGTCGGCTCCGGTCTTAGCCGAGGCGTAAGGAGAGTGAGGATTCAAATCGTGATCTTCGGCCATCGGGACCGTCAGAGCCGTTCCGTAAACTTCTGAAGTTGAGAGGTGGATGAATCTTTCTACTCCGTATTTTAGAACCGCATTGGCTACAGTCTGGGTTCCCAGGACATCGGTCTCGTAGAATCTCTTGTTGTCATAAATTGACCGAGCCACATGGGATTCGGCAGCCAGATGAAATACAATTTCGGCCTTGTCAACCAGCTCCCCCACTATTTCCGAATTCATCACGTTTCCCTGCCAGAAATCGAAATGGGAGTTGTTGCGAATTTCGGGGGGAAAGTTGTCGATTGAACCTGCATAAGTCAAGGCGTCCAGCACTACCACTTTATAATCTGGGTAATTTCTGAGCAGGTACTTAACCAAATTGGAGCCGATAAAGCCTGCTCCGCCGGTCACCAAAATTGTCTTCATCTACTCTCCTTAAAAATAGTCAGGTTTACAGGCAATTCTTCCCTCAATCATTTTATCTTTCTGAAGTAATTTCAAATGCTCTTCTTGCAAGTAAATTTCCTCCCAATATCTGAGCATTACTCCTTTTTCTATTTTCGGAGGATTGAGCTTTTCACCCACTACAAAATGGCGGAGGGCATTTTCCGGGGAATTAAAGCCGAATTTAGCCCGGGCCACGGTTGTCCCGGAAAACCGAGCGTTAATCTCAAAAACGACCGGCCCATGTCTAGTCAATCTCATCTGAAAATTACAGGGTCCATAAGGCTTCAAAGCCTTGGCCGTTTTCTGGGCCTGGTCTCTGATCTCAGGGTAGTCATCGCAAATGGCTACCACAGAGGTGCCGCGCAAAAGCCTCCTTTTCATAGTAATAGTTCCCAACTGAGAACCGTCTGCCAAGGTGAAGACTTCGGAAGTGTACTCCTCATCGTCCGGCATAAGATATTCCTGAATTATGGGATTGTAGACCCGCCGGATGATTGGATTAAGCTCTTCTTTCTTTTGTACAACAAAAATATCTTTGGAGCCGAATCCCACCCTGGGCTTTACAATCAAGGGATATCCAATTGTTTCTGCTTGAACTAAATTCTCCTCCGGACTGGTGGGGATAAAGGAACTGGGATAGTTCAGATTAGCCTCATGCAAGAAAAGATAGGTAAGCCATTTATCGTTGCTAGTTTCCACAACGGCGACAGAACTGATTATGACTTTGGCTCCAGTATCCTTCTCGATAATCTCCTTATTCTGAGCCATGGTCAAAAGCTCCTGGTCCGGGCCCAGCATCACACAGTGAACACTCTCCGCCTTGCAGATTCTTATCATATCACTCAAGTAATTTTTCTCCCCGGCTCTGGGGACCAAATAAGCCTTGTCAGCTCGATATAACCCCGGGGAAAAAGGGCTGGCGTCAGCGCCAATTATCTGTAAATTGAGCTTGGACAGGCGCAGGGCTTTAATTATTCCCTGGCCTACATTGCCGCCTACTCCGGTGACTAAGACATTAATCCTATCCATCAGACCTTCCGGGCATAAACTGCCATGGTATTCCCCCAAGGGAGCCATTCCCACCTAGAGCGAATCGTAATCTTGCCGTTGGAGAATATCTTTCCGCCAAAAGTCATTTTCTCTACTTTCAATCCGGCTTTTTCCATCATTTTTCCCAAAGTTTTACGGGAGAGGTCATAAAAGTGATGTAAGGAGGGCTGCTCCTTGAGCCACTCTTTGGTGCAGAGTTTATAATAAGTCCCGCCGATGTTGGGACAGGAGACCGCCACAATTCCCCCCCTATTTGTTATTCGAGACATTTCTTTCAATATTTCATAGGGATTTTGGGTATGCTCTAATACGTACCAGATGGCAGTAGCGGTAAAAAAGTCAGATTGATACTTGGCCTGATGTAATTCCCCCACAAAGACATTCAACTTCATTTGCCCTTGGGCAATCTTGGCAATGTAGGGTGATACCTCCACTCCGTAGGGGTCCCAGCCCTGGTCTCTGGCGACATCCAGAAAGAATCCGGCGGCACAGCCCACATCCAAAATCCGTCCCGGCTTGGTGAGGGAGTTGATCACTTTCATTCTGGTTTGGGCTATCTTAGAGATATTCTCCCGGTCCTGAGTGTACTCCCTTCCGTAGAGAGTCTTGTATTCGGTCTGATGGAAATCTTCTTCATACCACTTGTCGATTTCCTTTTGGGTGGGGCGGGGATTACGGTAGACTAATTCGCACTTTTTGCATTTGACAATGTTGCCTTCCTCTCCCAAGGAGTGCAGGATTCTATAGTCGCCATCCCCACAGAGATTGCACAGAACTTTTTCAGTTTCCAATTTTACCCCTCAATTGTCTTAATTACATAAAAGGGACGATTCTGGACTAAATGATAAGTCCGCACCGCAAATTCTCCTAAAAGTCCCAAAATGGCAAAAAGCACTCCGCCAAACAGCAGAAGCAGAATCAGAAGCAGGATTTGAGGGGAAACCCAGTTTCCGAGGATAAAGCGATAAACGAGATAAACAATTCCGGATAGACCTCCAATTGCGGTCGCCACAATCCCCCATAACGCCACCGTCTGGAAAGGCTTGGTCGAGAAGCTGGTCACTAAGTCCAGATTTAGTCTCACTAACTTACTGAAAGTGTAATGAGATTTTCCGGCTTTACGCTGGTCGTGCCGGACTCTTACCTCGCACGGGTTTTTGGCTAAAATAGCAGTTAAAGCTGAAGAAAATTTTCGCATTTCCCCATATCTCTGGTACTCCTTCAGAAGCTGCTTCGAATAAACACGGATGTCGCAACCATAGTCATGCAGGTTCACCCCGGTCAGATAGGAAATGTAATGATTAAGAAGATAAGAGGGAATCTTGCGCAGGATAGAATCTCTGCGGTCCTGTCTCCAGCCAGCCACCAGGTCATGCCCCTTATAAAATTTCTCCAACAATTTGGGAATTTCCTCTGGTGGGTTCTGCTGATCGGCGTCTACAGTGACTACCGCCTCTCCTTGAGCGTACTCAAATCCGGCTGCCAGGGCAGCGTGCTGTCCAAAATTTCGGGAAAAATGAATGATTTTCACCCTAGGATTAGTCTTTCTGGCATCTTTCAGAACCTGATAGCTGTTATCCTCTGAGCCATCGTCTACAAACACAATTTCATAGGATTTACCAAGGCTATCCAAAACCTTGGTCAGGCGCTGGGCAAGCTCGGCAACATTTTTCTCTTCGTTGTAGGCGGGTATCACTACTGAGATTTCAATCTTCTGGGTCATGATGAGACTCTGTATATGTTTACTCCGTCCTGGGAATAGACTGGCTCAAAGAGTTCAGGATGTTTGGCGAACTTGGCACAGGCTTGGCCGTAGAGTTCTTGCTCTCTGGGTCCCACATAAATGTAATCGACCTGATAGCTCTTAATCAGTGCTAAACTAGAATCCAGATTAGCAGATTCAAAAATGGTCTGGACATCCCCATAGCGCTCCCACAACAAAGAAGTATCGTTAATCACCTGCATGCGGGAGACTTTCCATTCCCCAATTACCATTTGCCGCTCGGCAAACAAAGCAATCAAGGAAAGCTCGTATTTTCCTCCCTCATACTGGGGTGATGACAGTACAACGCTTCTCACCGGAGTGTTCTGCTTGAGCCACCGGCAGGCCCGGAAATCCCCGGGGGCGACGTAGGTCACGTTTTCGGCGTCCGAGATGTCAGAGGCCGCCCTCAGGTCAGTCAGCAAGGTCGGTACTGCCAGAAGCGCGAGAACGGATAGAATTGTCGCAAAATTTCTCCTTCGATTCTGGCTCAACAAACTGCCCAGGGCCAGGCCCGTAAAGATCAAGAGAGGGAACTGCAGTATTTTTTGGCTCTTGCGGATGACCACGTCATTTTCGATGGAAAGCTGGACCAAGAGAATGAAAAAAAGACACCACAGAGACAAGAGCACCAGATGAAA
>Ga0184627_10000853_pt1 | contig 11949 bp, 7 predicted proteins | sample PLM3_127_b1_FD_133150 | JGI IMG/M metagenome (GOLD analysis project Ga0184627, IMG submission 133150) | Groundwater sediment microbial communities from an aquifer in East River, Colorado, USA - PLM3_127_b1 | ecosystem: Environmental > Terrestrial > Soil > Riparian zone | place: USA: East River...
CGTTCCGAGCTGCGTTCGACCTCCCAGCGACACTTCGATGGCATAGTCGCCGGCGGCCAGCGGCGCCAGTGTGGCGTCCACCACAATCCACCGGAACCCGCCGGCGGGTTCGGCCCTGTCGCTCACCTGAACCGGCACCTGCATCGGCTTGCCGAGCCGGTCCACCATCCGCGCGTACGCGGGGCCGGCAGCGGTGGTCGGCAGCTCAAAGCGAATCCGCTCGTTTCTCTGGAATCGTGGATCCGCGGTCATCAGATAGCGTGGGCCTGTCGAAGGTCCTCGCCGCCACATGACCGGCTCGCCGACCGGTGACGGGGCGTCCATCACGATCAGGCGGGTGACGTCGCTCACGGGCAGTGCCGGCTCGGCGTTCGGACGCACCCGCACGCGCACAGCGTATTCCCCTGGTGTGACCGCGGCGTCAGGCGCCACGCGCAGCGCAAAGGCCCCCTCCGTGGCCGCGATGTCGATGGTGGCCGAGGTCACCTCAGCGCCGGTTGCGGACACCACGACGACCTCCGCCGTGGCGCCTGCGCTCCACGCCAGCGCCTTGCGGATCGCGTAGTCCAGCTCCCCGACGACCCAGACCCTGGCGCCTCCGCTGCCGGCATCCGCATCCCACACAGAGGTTCGAATGCGGAACGGCGCGCGGGGGTTCACGACGACGCTGACGGGCGTAGCGGCCGGGCCGGCCGTGGTCCTCTCGCTGTCACCCGCCGCCACTAACTCCTCGGCGGTGAGGCCGCGGTACCCGCGGCGCGCACGTACCTGCACGTCGGAGCGCCTCACGCGGACGGTGATGTTGCGGAACCGGCCGTCAAGCCTTGTGTTGGTGGAGTAGTACCCCAGGAGGTAATAGGAGGACAGGTCGGCGACGATGCGGCGGAGGGCGCCGTCGATGTCGTTGGTGTTGACGACGGCGAGACCATCCGTGTTGCCGGCAAGCTCGCGCAGGCTGTCCTGCCGCGCGGCGAGGTTCGCGCGATCGACGGCCGGCGCCGGAGGTCGCTCGGGCCCAATCGGCGCGTCGAATACCGCCAGGCCGCGCGGATACACGGGATAGAAGCTGACGTTGCCCCGGTTGGCGGCGTCGGTCAGATCCCTGACGCGGCGGCTGTTGTTCATCAGCGAGAGCGCCACCCTGTCGGCCTCGCACTCGTTCATGTCCACATTCGTCGCGCCGTTCTCCCGCCGCGGAGGTGTCTCGTTGCCTCGGCCTCGGCGGAACACGTCGGGGCCGAGTGGAGCGCCCTGGCCCGACGTGGCGCGCGCGAGGCTGCGGTTCTCGGTGAACAGACGCCACCCTTCGCTCACCATCAGCACCGCCTTCCGCTCCTCGCGGAGGCCGCGCAGGTGAACCATCAGGTCGTCCAGCGCGTCGAGCGTCAGTTGCTCGCGCCGCCGCTCCTTCATTTCCAGGGCGATGTCGTCGGCTCCCCGTTGGCCGGGGTAACAGGCCGCGTAGAGGTCCTCTTTGGGGTCGTTGTCGGCGCCGGTGCGTCCGCGGCGTCCCCACGTCCACTCGTTCTCCATGATGTTTGAGATCACGACCGTCTTCCGGCCGAAGGTGATGTCGGAGGCCGCCATCTCCGGTGTCATGACCGCCACGAGATCCTCCGGACCCAGCACCCGATCCAGGAAGCGCACGAGTGGCAGCCGCATGTTGGAGGAGCCTTCGATCTGAGTGTGGTAGGTGTCGAGGAAGATGACGAACACCCGCGCGCGGGCGTCCGCGACCATCTGCCGGCTCTCGGCGATCGTGTTCGGCTCGATGCGCGCCGCCTGCGGACCGGCCGGCTGCACCTGCACGTGCTCGAATGCCTCGATCTTCTGAGGCACGCCATCCTCGAGCACGTCAATGTCCCCGAGTTGGAGATCGTGGACGGGCTGGCCGTTCTGCGTGGCGTACATGTCGACGCGGACATAGTTGGCGCCCGTCCGGAACGTCGCCTGGCCTGTGGGTACCGGCTGAGGGGCCTGGGCGATCAGCGCGGCCGAGGCGGCGCCAATGAGCAGTGCAGTTGTAGGGCGGGTACCCATAGTCTTTCGGACCCGGGAGGCTGGCCTCAGGAGTGTAACTCCCAACGTCCAAGAGGCCCAACTCCCAAAATGCATTTGGGACCTGGGAATCGGGGAGTCGGGAGTTCAATCAGGACCACAACGACCCTTCTTTGAGCAGCGCCTCCACCTGCTGACGGACTCGTTCGATGAGCGCGTCACGATCGTCCAGTGTCAGCCCGGCAGTCGGCACAGGGGCGCCAATCCGTACGCTGACGTGGACGGGCCGGACGACCGCGCTGCCCTTCCGCATGGCGGCGCGGCCACCCTGGACGGCCACAGGCACGATCGGCACCTGCGCCTGGATGGCCATGATGAAACCGCCCTTCTTGAAGGGCAGCAGGTGTCCGGTGCGGCTGCGCGTGCCTTCCGGAAAGATCAGAAACGAGTTGCCTGCGCGAAGCGACTCGGCCCCCCTGGCAATGGACGCCATGGCCTTCTCGCGGTCGCCCCGATCGATCGGCACGAACCCGCCGACGTCGAATACGGTACCCATGATGGGAAACCCGTGGAGCTCGGCCTTGTAGAGCACGTGAAGCTGCGGGTGCAGCGCCTGGAAGAGGACAGGCGGATCGACGTTGCTCTCGTGGTTCGAGCAGAACACCACGGCGGCCTGTGGCACATGCTCCCGGCCTGCGATCCGGTAGCGGATGCCCGCCAGCGTGAGCGCCAGCCACGCACCGCCGTGCCCAAGCGCGTAGAGCCCCCGCTTCCATCGAAACACAGACGCGATCAGGAGGCCGAGGGGGCCGGCGACGGCGATATAGGCCAGGACCGCGCCGTAGGTCACGACCGATCGAAGAAAGGCGCTCAATTCCTCAGTCCGTCAAATGTACAACCAAAGGCGGACCTGCCGGCGTCTGCGATCGTGTCGCTCGTGTCGTTCAGTCTCGCAGGAGTTCGGTCGCGGGAAAGCGTTCCGCCGATTCCCGTGAGCGGAGACCTCCAGGTCTCCGCTTCACGAGAACGCGCAGATCCGCTACGGCGTGTCCACCCGCACGATGGTCGGGTTGGGTAAGCCCGCCGATCCTGAGTACACAACCGAGCCGAGGTATTTGGTTGCTGGCGCCAGGCCACTGAAGGTCAGGTTGATCGTGCCTGTGGCGCCGGTCGTCGCGGCGGCTGGAGCGCTGACGGTCATGTTCCCAGCCGCCGTCGATCCAAGCAGCCATGAAAATAGCCTGAAGTCGGCCGTCCCGGCCACCCCGAAGCCGTGAACATAGACGACGTAGTCGGCGCCCGCTGGCGGGTTCAGCAGGTTCACTTCTTCGGCTGACGTGCCACCGCCGCTCACGCCAATCAATGTCGTGCCCTTGAAGACGTACAGGTCAAGGTCGCTGGCCGGTGAGACATTGGCATCGAACAGCGAGAAGCGGGCGTGGGTGGTACCCGCGGGGATGGTCACCGGAATCGCGACGACGCCGGGTCCAGCGGGATTGAACGAATCAGTTGGATCATCCGCCACGGTGCCGTCGGAGGTGACGGCAGGAACCAGGCCGCGGCCGGCTGCGGCGAACGGCCCCGTATAACCGAACGTCACGCTGTAGGCGATCGGTCCACCGGTTCCGAACACGGAAGCCGGCACCGAGAGGGCCACAGGGCGGACAACCAACGGGATGCGCACATTGTGGATGGTGTCGCTCCACGTCAACTGGCCGCCGGTATAGGCATTGAGGGCGGCCGTGGTCCGGGTGAAGGTGACCTCGAAGGATCCCGTTTCGCCCGGGTTCAAGGTCAGCGATGCCGGGCTGACATTGACATCGATACCCGTCATACCAGTGACCGATGGGGTGTAGGTGGCCGCCGAATGTCCGACATTGGTCACACTTCGCACGACGGTCTGGATGCCGCCGAGATTGCCGAGCGCGATCGAGGCCCCGTTGAAGTCGCTGGGGTCGAGAGAATAGCCTGCGCCGACCAGTGCGTCGCAGACTTCTGTCCGCACACCGGTGGTCGTGCCGCACAGGAACGCGAGCCACTCGTTCAGCTCTGAGTTGTAGACAAGGCCGGGATCGGCGGCCCTGTTGGGCGTCACGTGTCCCGCGCCCTGGCGGAAGATGACCAGCGGGTTGGTATTCGGTCCATCCAGCACGTCGGACGCGCTGGTCATCAGCGCCGACTTGATCATCATCGGCGTCCAGTCAGGGTGCAGTGCCTTGAGCAAGGCGGCCAGTCCGGCGACGTGGGGACTGGACATCGACGTGCCGCTGTACACGTTGAACGAGCGACCGCCGTTGGCGGGAGGCGCCACGGCGGCCAGAATATCCTCACCGGGCGCGATCACATCCGGCTTGAGCAGATCGCCGGCGCCGGCGAGCAACGGCCCGCGCGACGAGAACGCGGCGGTCCGAGGCGCGGGAACGTTGAACACGAGGCTCGCCTGATTGATCCTGGCTGTCGCGCCAGCGCCGGCCGCGACTGGGTACGCCTTGACTGCCGCGCGATCGGTGTCGGCCAGATGCACCGTGGGCACGACATGGAAGTCCGCGTTGAGCGAGTTGGGGCTGGTGTTCACCAGGATCATCCCGACGCCACCCGCCTGAGACACGGCAAGGCTCTTGTTGACGCGGGCATTCACGCCGCGATCGCAGATCACGATCTTTCCCGCCACTTTCGCCGGGTCCAGCACTGGAATCCCACCATTGTCGATAGCCGCAAAGCACAGGTTCACCTCTATCGGATCGGCCCCCGGCACTCCAGCCGCCGTCGAGTCGATCAGGGGTGCGGGGCTGCCAGCGGTCGCCAGTGACGCGCCGAAGTACGTCACGCCGTTTCCGAAGGTGACCGATCCCAGGCCGCCCCGATTGTGCGTGCCGGCCGCGACGGTAGTGACCCATGGACTGGGGTGTGCCACGGTGCTCGTCGCCGGACCGCTGTTGCCCGCCGACGTGGCCACGAACACGCCGGCATCAGCGGCGAACAGGAACGCGACTTCTGCCGGGTCGAGAAAGTCCGTCCGCGACCCGCTGATGGAATAGTTGATGACATCCACGCCGTCGGCGACCGCCTGGTCGATGGCGGCCACCAGATCAGAGGTGAACCCGCTGGCGGTGACGCCATCCACCGTGGACCAGAGCGCCTTGTAGACCGAAATCCGGGCGCGGGGCGCCATGCCGCTGATGTGGCCTAATAAGGCGGCGTCACCGGTGGTCGTCACGTCATGATTGCCACCGGCCGTCGAAGCCGTGTGGGTGCCATGGCCGTTGTAATCCCGCGGCGACATGAACTCCCAGGGCCGCAAGGCTTCGAGCGCGGCATCGCCGCCCCAGGCATCGTTGTAACGCCGAGCGCCAATCAGCTTCTGATTGCACATCGACGCGCTGAATTGCTCGCCATTCGTACACTTGCCATGCCAGCCTGGGATGTGCTGATAACTCAGCTTTCCGTCCTTCTTGCCGTTGCCATTCGTGCCGGTGCGATCCGAAAAACTGGCGCTCTCCGGCCAGACGCCGGAATCGACGATGCCGATGACGATGTCCTCGCCCGCGCGGTCGACCCCACCAAGCTGCGTCCACAGGCCACCGGGTGCATCCAATCCGAGGAACGCCGGCGTTGAGGAGGTCTCGGCTACCTGAAGCGTGTCCTTGCTCACTTTGACGACGCCTGGCTCGTTCCTCAATGCCGCGGCCTGCGCCTCGGTAAGCTCGACTGCAAACCCGTTGAACGTGTACCGGTAGTCGTAGACCTTCCGGCCGCCCCCGACGCGAGTGAGCGTCTGGTCGTGACGGCTGGTGAGATAGTTCGCGTATCCCACGACTTGAGCGCTGTCCGGATCGATCTTCTGGCCTCGGCCCGGCTTCGTCGGCGGCAACCCCGCCGTGCCGCCCGTATAGGACCCGACGGGCAGCTCCGCCATCTGAACGAGGTAGATGTTGTTGGTTCTGGCATTGCTGTCCGGGTTGGCGCCGGGTGCCTGGCCCGCACGCGCGGCCTGGCCGGGTTCCTCGGGCTGGCCCTGGGCCAGGATGCCCTCGGGAATGTGGGCGGCGGCGGCGAGCAGAGCAACAGCGAGGATGATGCGGGTTCGTCGAGCCATTGGTGAGTTCTCCCTGAGAGCGCCGGACGGTTTACGCGTTGTGCTGCGTATGCGTTCGCGCATGGCCGAGCGTGGACCGGGCATTCTACCTGTTCGACGTTGGCGCGCCAAGCCTGGTGCACAAAAAAAAGCCCGGGAGACGAGCTCCCGGGCGGTGAAGAAGGCTAAGGCGAGTTGGGGCGACGCTTACGAGGCGCGCGCGGCGCGGCGCGGCGCCACGACGGCCATGACGCTGGCCTTGACAGGCTTGCTGACCTTGGCTCGCGCGGTGGCGCGGGCCACGTTGCGTGCCTTGACCATGAAGCATTTCTCGAGTGCGTGATCGACCTTCTGCTCGACTTCGAGCGCCTTCTCGCGCACGACCTCGGACACCTCGGAAATGATGAGGGCCCTGGCGCGGTCGAGCATCCGCTTCTCGCGGAACGAGAGGCTCTTGGACTTGCTCAGGAACGTCAGGCTCTTGAGCACGTCCGCCATGTCGTAGATGGAACCCGTCCGCATCTTGTCGGAGTTGTCCTTGAAGCGGCCTTTCCAGTTCTGATGGTTGTCGATTCGTCCGTCGCCGAGGAGCGTGAACAGCCGCTCGACCTCCTCGTCCGTGATGGCCTTGCGAAGACCGACGCCGTCGACGTTGGCGACGGGCACGAGCACCGTGGTGTCATTGGAGACGATGCGCAGGTGGAAAAAGCCGCAGGTAGTACCCAGAATGGTTTTTTCTTCGACGCGTTCGACGATCCCGAGTCCGTGATTCGGGTAGATGACCTTGTCTCCGACCTGGAATGTCACGTTTCCCCCGTAGCAGGTAGGTTGGTGGTAGGACCGGTTTCGTGCCGGGAACAGCACTCAGGAGTATAGCGCACGCCTTGCCCAAAATCAACGAGAAATGGCCGAAAAGAGGCCATTTCCGGCATTTCACCCCCGTCGCTGGACCGTTGGCTGGCGCCCCGCACGCTTGTTGCCGCCGTCCGGGGGATGCCGTAACCCTCAGATTTGTAGGGATTTGAGGAGCGGCTTCACGTAATGACGCAGGAGGACTCCTTGGTCCCAGGCTGAGTTTACAGCTGAGGTTGAAAATGCCGGGTCCAAAAGCAGGGCCGGCCGACCGTAGGGTAAGGGCGGGTCCTGTTGTTTGGTGGGGCGGGTCCTTCTTTGGTCCTACGTAGGGCGGGTCCTGTTCTTTGGACCCGCCCAGCTAGAATCGGACGTGCCACACATGTTGATCGTCGCCAGTCTGCTCCTCGGCCTCATGGCGCCGCAGGTCCCGCGCGCGCCATACGTGGCCACGCCTCCCGACGTCGTCGACCGCATGCTTGCGCTGGCCACGGTCACTTCGCGCGACGTCGTCTACGATCTGGGCTGCGGCGACGGCCGCATCGTCATCGCCGCGGCGCAGAAATTCGGGGCACGCGGCGTCGGCGTCGATATCGATCCGGTGCGCATCGCAGAAGCGCAGAGGAACGCCGCACGCGCCGGGGTCGAGCACCTGGTCACGTTCAAGCTCCAGGATGCGCTGGACACGGACGTATCGGAGGCGACCGTGGTGACGCTGTATTTGCTGGCCTCGCAAAACGTGGCGCTCCGGCCGATCCTCACGTGGCGACTTCGACCGGGTGCCCGCATCGTGTCGCACAACTTTGCGATGGGCGACTGGGATCCGGACGTCGTCGACGTCTTCACGAGCGCGGACGGCCAATCCCGGACGTTGTATTTGTGGAAGGCGGACGGCAAGATCCGATGAACCTGCAGGAACCCGCAGTTCTGCGTTCCTAGTTCCGAGTTCCGGGTTCGTGTTCCGAGTTCAGGTTCCCGATTCTAAGTTCAAAGTGCTGCGTTCTGTGTTCGTCTTCGGGGCTGACGCACGAACCGCAGAACTTTGAACCCGGAACCCCGAACATAGAACCGGAACTTCGAACACGAACCCGGAACGCGGAACCGAGAACACAGAACTGTAGGGTGCTGTAGAATCCGCGCAGCTCCAATGGCCTTGAACCCAGGCACCCGCCTCGGGCCGTATGAGATTGTCGCCGCGGCCGGCGCCGGCGGGATGGGCGAGGTGTATCGCGCCCGCGATACCCGCCTGGACCGCACCGTTGCGATCAAGGTACTGCCCTCGCATGTCGCCGACGCCCCCGAGCTGCGTGAGCGTTTCGAACGCGAAGCGCGCGCCGTCGCCGCGCTGAATCATCCCCATATCTGCACGCTCCACGACGTCGGCCGGCAGGATGGCATCGACTTTCTGGTCATGGAGTTCCTCGAGGGCGAGACGCTTGCGGAGCGCCTGAAGAAGGGCGCGCTGCCAATCGGCCAGGCGCTGCAGTACGCGATTCAGATGGCCGACGCGCTCGACAAAGCTCATCGCGCCGGCATCGTCCATCGCGATTTGAAGCCCGGCAACATCGTCCTCACACGCAGCGGCGGGCCTTCCGGTCCGCCGGTTGCCAAGCTGCTCGACTTCGGTCTGGCGACGATCGGCGGAACAGGCGTGACTGGGGGGACCGGCGGCGCTGCCGCGCTGGCGAGCGCGATTGCCCGCGTCTCGATGATGCCGACAGAGGCGACGCCGCTGACGCTGGAGGGGGCGATTCTCGGCACGCTGCAGTACATGGCGCCGGAACAACTCGAAGGAAAGGAGGCCGACGCGCGCACTGACATCTTCGCCTTCGGTGCCGTGCTCTACGAGATGGTCACGGGACGGCGCGCGTTCCAAGGCAAGAGCCAGGTCAGCCTGATGGCGGCGATCATCGATCAGGACCCTGCTCCGATATCGGCGATTCAGCCTGTGTCGCCGCCGCTGCTCGAGCATCTCGTGCAGACCTGCCTCGCCAAGGATCCCGATGCGCGGTGGCAGCACGCTGGTGATCTGCTGATCCAACTGAAACTGATTGCGGAACAGGGCGGCCGAGCAGAGGCGAGCCCTGCGACGGCGTCTGCGCCGACGCGTCAGTCACGCATCGCGTGGGCCGCAGCGGGTGCCCTCCTCATTGCGACTCTCGTCCTCGCGGGACTCCTGGCCTTCGGAAGGAACGTACCCGAGCCCGCGAAGGTCAGCTTCCAAGTCGAGATGTCCTCCGCCCCATCACCACTTCAAATCGCCATCTCTCCCGACGGGGCCCGCGTGGCCGCCCTGGTCGCAACCGCGGGCAATCCACCGGTTTTGTGGGTTCGTCCGCTGGAGAATCTCACCGGTCAGACGCTTCCGCGAACGGAGAACCCGCAGTTTCCCTTCTGGTCGCCGGACGGAAAGGCGATCGCGTTCTTCGCCGACAGCAAGCTTAAGAAGGTTGACCTGTTGGGAGGCCCGCCCCAGATTTTATGCGATGCGCCTTCAGGCGGCGGCGGCACGTGGAATCGCGAGGGCGTCATCGTGTTCGCACCGACTCAGACAGGCCCGCTGTCTCACGTGTCCGCGGCCGGCGGAATCGCGGTGCAACTAACAGAATTGGACGTCTCCCAGGGAGAAACGGCCCATCGCCATCCGTTCTTTCTCCCCGATGGAGATCATTTCCTGTATACGGCTGTCAGCGGCAAGCCGGACCAGTCGGCTGTCTACGTTGGGTCACTGTCCTCGAACGAACGCAAGAGGCTGGTTGCGTCTACGCTGAAGGCCGCCTTCGCGTCGGATCATCTGCTATTCATGCGCGACACCAACACGCTGATGGCGCAGCGCTTTGATGCCAGTCGGCTCGAGCTGACTGGGGACCCGTTTCCGGCGGTCCCCGAAGACGTAGGCATCAACCTCGGAAATGGCGCTGCAGGTTTCACCGTGTCCGGCAACGGAATTGTTGCGTATCGATTCGGAGGCATTAACGAGCGCGTCATGGCATGGTACGACGCAGCGGGCAAACAGCTCGCGACGGTTGGCACGTCATCGCCCTATCAGAGTCCAGCGATCTCTCCGGATTCGCAGCGCGTGGCCGTCTTCAGACAGGATGGCAGCGCTGGTGATATCTGGATGTTCGATCTCACGCGGGGAACCTCCTCACGATTCACGTTCGACGCCGGCATCGACACGGCGCCCGTCTGGTCGCCGGACGGCACGCAGGTCGTCTTCTCCTCGAACCGTGGTGGGAGTTTCGACCTGTACGTGAAGAATTCCGGCGGCGTCGGCCAGGAAGAAGTGTTGTTGAGGTCCGACCACGGAAAGCTCGCCGACGACTGGTCCCGTGACGGCCACTTACTCTTGTATCGCGATCAGGACCCCAAGACGGGATGGGACCTCTGGGCCTTGCCGCTCGACGGCGACCGCAAGCCGATGCCGCTCCTGCAGACGCCGTTTGAAGAACTCCAAGGGCGGTTCTCCCCGGACGGACGCTGGTTCGCGTACACATCCAACGAAACAGGACAACCCGATGTGTACGTCCAAAGCTTCCCGCCCTCAGGCGGCAAATGGCAGATCTCTACCAACGGCGGAGTCCAGCCACGCTGGCGGCGCGACGGGCGCGAGTTGTACTTCCATTCCGGGTCGAACGAAGCCATGGCAGTCGATATCGCCGCAAGCCAGGACGGTGCATTCAAGGCCGGCGTGCCTCGAAGGCTGTTTACCACACCCATCGTGAGCCGAACCGCGGAACGCAACAGCTGGGATGTGACGCCGGATGGCCGGCGGCTACTGATCACTACCAGCACGACTCAGGCGGCGCAAGCAGCGGGCCAAGTCACGCCGATCACCGTCGTGGTGAACTGGCTGTCCCGAGGACAGGCCGCTCAGGGTCCGTAGGGCGGGTCCTGCTTTTTCGAGCCGCCGAGCGTGCCGGGTCTACAAGACAAGACCCGGCCTACGTGCAGACAAGTCGATCGTACGTAGGGCGGGTCCTGTCCTTCGGACCCGCCTCGTCTTACCAGACGCGCTTCACGCCGTATTTTCGAAACACCGGATCCGCGGAAACGACCGTCAGCTCCTCGCTCAGCGCCTGGGCGACGAGCAGACGATCGAACGGGTCGCGATGGTGGAATGGCAACGTGGCGACGCGCGCGACGTCGTCCAGATCAATCTGCAGGAGCTGAAACCCGTTCAGCCCGAGCTGCTCGGGAACCAGTCGCTCGATCGGCTTGGCGAGCGTCAGCTTGTTCCGGCTGACCTTGATGGCGAGCTCCCAGCAGCTCGCGATGCTCAGGAAACGTTCGGTCGCGTTCGCGATAGCGCGTCGAGCAGGCAGGGAGAGGCGTGGGTCGTCGGCAATCCCCCAGAGGAATGCGTGCGTGTCAAGCAGCACGCGCATCAGTACGTAGGGCGGGTCCCGCGTAGCGGACCCGCCGCGTCAGGAATACTCTTCAAAGTCCTCGAGCGGTGCGTCGAAATCAGGGGCCATGTACAGCACCTGGCCTTTGCCCGACCCGGGTTTCCAACGGCCGCCGGATAGCGGGACGAGCTTCACGAGGGGCTTGTTGTCCTTGGCAATGATGACTTCGTCCCCGGCCAGCGTCTCGCGCACGAGGCTGGGCAGGTGCGCTTTGGCCTCGGCGATGTTGTACTGGCGCGAGCGCTTTTTCTTCCCTGCCATGTTGGTCATCTTACATGACCATCATACAAACTTCCAAGCCCCCAACTCCCAACTCCCAAGCCGAAAGAGTCGTTGGGTTCTTGGGCGTTGGGAATTTGGGCGTTGGGAGTTGTTGCCTACGCCCGGGCCGTGGCCAGCTCGACGATCTCTTCAACCAGCCGCGAGTAGGTCCGCCCGGACTTGCGCGCCGCCATGACAAACTCCGCGCGGGAACTGAGCCACGGGTTGGGATTCACTTCGATGACGTGGACCTTGCCATCGGGCTGCAGCCGCATATCGACGCGGCCGTAGTCGCGAAGCTCCAGCGCCTGGTACGCGGCAATCGCCGTCTGTTGCAGCGTCTGCATGATTTCC
>Ga0184627_10000854_pt1 | contig 11944 bp, 13 predicted proteins | sample PLM3_127_b1_FD_133150 | JGI IMG/M metagenome (GOLD analysis project Ga0184627, IMG submission 133150) | Groundwater sediment microbial communities from an aquifer in East River, Colorado, USA - PLM3_127_b1 | ecosystem: Environmental > Terrestrial > Soil > Riparian zone | place: USA: East River...
AAGCAGTCTTCGAGCTTTTCAAGAAGAACCCGTTCCGCCAAGTTGGTCTGGCACGGGATCAAGACGGTCTGAATGGCACGGACGTCTTCCCAGCGAAACTGATCTTCGGTGAACTGGCCCCTGAACTGCTGAAGGAATCGCAGGCGCTGCGGTCGGTCAATCAGATCTGTGTCGGCAATCGTGTCCGCCGCGCGCGCGAAGAGATAGGAGAGACTCACTTGATCGCGCACTGCCGAAGGCACGACGACCAACGTGGTGTAGAACAGACGGGAGACTCGCTTGAGGAGATCGCGCAGCAATCTGCGCTTCGGAAGAGCTGTATACGACGACGAAGACACTTGCAGGATGTTCAAAAAGGTCGCCAACAAGGCCGCAGCGAGCGAAAGCCCGCGGCGTACCGGGGACCCGTTGCTCTTATGCCAGCAACGGGTGAATTGTACGTTGAGGGCGTGACGGGTACCCCTTGCCTGGCTTCGTGCAATGGGTGAACGAGAACGCAGTTGGAGGGCTTTTTGAACATCCTGCTACACTACCGGACTTCGAGCCGCCCCTCCATGCCCTTTTCCCGGTGGCTCGCGAAGAAGAGCAGCTTCTTGTCGCAGTAAAAGGTAAACACGCCGGGCTGAGTAGGCGTAAAGCGGACCGTCAAAGTTTTTCCGGCTCTCACGTCCTGCTCGACCATCAGCCCTGCCGCCGGTTCCTTCAGAACAAAGTTATGCGGGGTAAGGGTTGTGACGCTCGTTAAGATCAACTCAACCGGCTTCCCGACTCTGACTATTATGTGGTTAGGGGTGTAGGAGTAACTGTCCATTGTTATCGAGACGCGCTGCACACCATCTGGAGCAGTTTCTACTTCGACCGGGGTTCCTGACTCACCGAACGCAGACCCGACTGCTCCGACACACAACAGGGCTGCCGCCCAGGAGAGGAGTGAGAGACGACGTGAATGGGCTCCGCGCACGATCCCCTTCTACCAGAAGCAGTCTGGCCCGTCAACGACCACCTTTGCCACGCGCGCTCAAGCCCTTGACGAATGGCTCAGGAGGATTATCTCCATATGCAAATCACACGGGAACAGGGGGGCCGCGGCCTATGATTTGTCAACCAGGCTGTTGTATGATGAACGACATCGCGGTTGCCCAGACGATTCACCGCGCTCAATCTGTGAACACCTGAAGGAGGAGTCCAATGAAATGGCTTAAAGGAATCACGTTGCTGCTCATCGCCAACGTGCTGATTTTCGCCACCCTCTCGATTACCTTCACCCTGTTGGTCAACGTGATTCTCCCCGCCTTCGGTATTGACGTGCGCGGAGCGGTGAACCAGCAGGACCTGGTCTGGGCTATGGTGATCGGGTTTGGCGGTGCCTTCCTCAGCTTGGCCTTTTCCAAACAGATGGCTAGGTCCATGCTGGACTGTTACCAGATCACCCAACCGCGATCACAGGCAGAGCAAGTGATCTTTGGGGCGGTCCAGGACATTGCGCAACGTCTGCGTATCCAGATGCCGGAGGTCTGGGTCTACGAGTCTCCAGACCCCAACGCCTTCGCGACCGGACCAAGCAAGAACAACTCGATGGTGGCGGTGTCCACCGGCCTGTTGAACAGCCTGAATGAGCAGGAAGTACGGGCCGTGTTGGCGCACGAGATGGGGCACGTGTACAACGGTGACATGTTCACCACGACGGTCCTGGCCGGATTGATGAACACGTTCGTGTATTTCATCAGCCGATGGGTCTATCGGCACCTGGCTGAACGCAATGAAGCATTGGCATTCGGGGTCTATATCTTCCTCCAGATGGTGCTCTCGTTCCTGGCCATGATTCCGATTAGCTGGTTCTCTCGTCGCCGGGAATTCGCGGCTGACTCCTTCTCTGCCAAAGTTTACGGCCGGGAGGCCATGATCTCGGCGCTGCAGTCTATCGACCGCTGGGTCAAGCGGGCCAAGATCGAGTACAGCACTCAGGATGCCCTCGCCACGATAAAAATTTCCGGCAAGTCTAGCGGCTTCTTTCGTCTCTTCGCGACGCACCCGCCGATCGAAGAACGAGTGGCGGCGCTGCAGAGGCTCTGAAAGGAGAATATGACTATGAAGGCTACCAAAGGATGCAAGTATGGAATGGCTCTGGCACTGGGCATCATAGCCGCATGTAGCCCCGGCTATGTATCAGCGCCACCTTTTGCGCAGGCTTGGAGCCCTGAAAGCCTGGCAGTAACTTTTGATGAAGGAAGGATTGTGATGGCCGCGCAAACCGGTAGCGTCTATGATTTTACGCTGAACGACATCGACGGCAAACCCGTCTCGCTGAGCCAGTTCCGCGGAAGGGTTCTGATGGTCGTGAACACCGCGAGTTTCTGCGGGAACACGCCGCAATACGAAGGGCTCCAAACCATGTATGAGCGGTACCAATCAAAGGGGTTTGAAATCCTGGCTTTCCCGGCCAACAATTTCGGCCGGCAGGAACCGGGAACCAACGAAGAGATCAAAACCTTCTGCTACACCAAATACAGCCTGACTTTCCCGCTATTCAGCAAGATCAGCGTCAAGGGTGAGGACAAGCATCCCCTCTACCGTTACCTGACCGAACAGAGCCCATTTCCCGGCGAAGTGGAGTGGAATTTCCAGAAGTATCTGGTGGATCGGACGGGGAACGTGATCGCCCGCTATCATCACCGCACGAAGCCCCTGTCCGACGATGTTGTCCGCGACGTGGAGCGGACACTGGCGAAGAATTGAAGCCCCTAACTCTTTTTGATGAAGCTGATGTGGTCCCGATATTGCTGAATCGCTGCCGCTAAGGCATGGCCGCCCAGCGGGATATTGGCTTCCAACGCTGCTTCCACTTCATTGTCGTCAATCACCACTTCGTAGCGATCCTGCCTGCTGGTCAGGATGACACCTTTCCCGGCATCCCTCGGCAGAAAGATTTCGTGCCAGACCTCTTTCTCAACCAGGCAGACATCCTTGAAGCGTTCGTAGAGGAGGGCGAGCTTCTCTGGAGCCGTCTCCTTCATAATCACGATCCCGCTCAAGCTTGGCCGCAACGAATCCGGGACCTGCTTGCGTTGGCGACACGCGCGTGGTTACTTCTGGGCCGCGGTGTCGGGGGTTGGAGCTGGCTGGTCGGTGATTTTGAATCGCATCGTCCCAACCTGGTTGGCTGCATGGAATGGCTGTTGCCCCTGAGGGGTAATAAAAATCTTCACAAAATAGTCCCCCTTCTTCCAACCGTCGGCAGGCTTCTCTAACTCGAGGAATCCATACCGCTCATGTCCCGGGACTGCCAGCGTATCGCGGCCAACCGGCCTGTCCGAGAGATTCCCCTTTTCATCCTCCAGAAACCACTGAGCGCTGAACTGCGCCGGGTCTTCGAGAGGCGCCACCTCAAACACGATATAGACGGCTTGCGTGTCCGGTGTGAAGACGGAGGTTCCCGCGCCGATCGGCTTGAGGCGAGGGTCCTGGGTGTACCACCCTTTTCGCCCAAAGCTGTCCCACTCGACCTCGTATCCCTTCGCCATCTTGATCCAGACGAAGATCGACTGCGGAACCCCACCTTTCTGATCGTCCAACGAGGGCAATTTTATTGGTTCAGACTCCGTCTGAGCCTGTTCTTTCGGGGTCATCAGTTCCCGTGCGGCCTGTGTCTCGACCGGCAGGATGGCTTGACTGAACACAAGCAGGAAAACCATGCCGGGAACCACATGAACAACTCTTCTACTCCGGCTATGGGTCGTGCGGTTCATTGTGCGCCTCCTCATTTCGGACGCCCGGAAGAATATCTTTTCTTAGCGGATAGCCTACTGCAAGAATTGGGGCAATGCAACTCAAAGGCTGCCCCCTCGCTTCAGACAGAGGCTACGGCTTTTGGTATACTGTCTTGGTGCCCACGCATTCCGGAGACCAGCTTGATAGTGATGTAACCCAGTCGGATCGACTTGCGGAACCGCCGTTCGGGGCGAGTCCGCTCCCGCTGCATCGCCTCACCGCCCTAGACAACCCTTTTTCTGGTTCCACTACGACGGAACTGACGGACTGTCATCGAAGCGGAGCACCAGTCCAACCAACTCCAACCGACCGGTTAGGAGACGGTGGACAGGCCAGAGAGCGAAGCCAGCGGTACGGAATCCGCGACGGAGCGTTCCAGGCGGTGGCGCAAGGCGGTGGGGAGAATTTCTTGTCCGCGTTCGCCATCCTGCTGCACGCCACTCCCTTCCAGGTCGGTCTGTTATCGGCCCTTCCGCAACTGGTGGGGACCTGGGCCCAGTTGCTCGCGGTCAAAACGCTGAATCGCGTCCGACACCGGAAGGTTCTCATCCTGGCGGGGGCCATCGGTCAGGCTGTCTTGTGGCTCCCGCTTCTGGCTCTTCCGCTCCTCTTCCCGGAACAAGGGCCTTGGCTGCTCATCGCCTGCACGGTGGCCTATGTCGCGATGGGCCATTTTGCCATTCCGCCCTGGAATAGCTTGATTACCGATCTGGTGAATCACGACAGCCGAGGGGCCTACTTTGCCCGTCGGGGGAGGGTAATGGCCGTCACGAGTTTTTCCGCCTTGTGTGCGGCCGGCCTGGTGCTCTCCTCTGGAGAGAGTTGGAAGACGCCATGGGCAGGGTTTGCGGTTATCTTTCTGGCGGCGGCCATTGCACGCGCCGTCTCGACCCGTTATCTGGCCCGCATCGACGAGTCAGCGGCTCCGGTCACCCGTGAGGCGGAGTTTCGCCTCCTGGACTTCCTACGCGATCAACCAGGCTCCAACTTTCGGCGGTTTCTGTTGTTCTCAGGACTAATGCACGTCTGCGTCTTGATCGCTGGCCCCTACTTCGTCATCTACATGCTCCGGGATCTGCAGTTCACATACTTACAGTATGCCGGCTGGTTAGCCGCCCAGGTCATGGGTCAGTTCATCACTCTCACCCCTTGGGGGCGAATCAGCGACCGATACGGCAACAAGAAAGTCTTGGTCGTGACCGGACTGCTGGTTCCGTTCCTCCCGATGCTCTACCTGTTCAGCACGAACTTCTCTTTCCTGGTGGTCGTCAATTTCCTGGGAGGCGTCATCTGGGCGGGCCTGTCTCTGGGCTTGCAAAACTTCGTGTTCGACGCAGTTCGGGCCGAAGACCGGGCGAAGGGAGTCGCGGTCTGGAATACCGTCAACGCGATGGGCTGGTTCACGGGTTCGATGCTTGGCGGGTGGCTTGCGACGGTCGCCCCTTCGACGATTACACTACCGGCCTTGGAGCTTCACCTGGTCTCCAACCTTCCCGTGGTCTTTTTCATTTCGGGGCTTCTGCGGCTGATGGTGTCGCTAAGTCTCCTTCGAACCTTCAAGGAGGCTCGGCCTGTGGAGGCGATCTCGCATCGTCGGTTGTTCTCTGAACTCCCTCTCGTCAAGCCCCTGATCGGAGTCTTCGGCGGAAGAGTCACCAGGCAGGAGCCGTGACTCGCCTTACGGCATCGGAGATTCTGAACTCTTTGCCCGTTCTCGCTCCTCTTGCTTCATCTTTTCAAAGAATCGGTCTGAGTCACTTCGTGTCTGCTGCGGCGTTGGCTGGGGAAGGGGTTTCGGGGGATCCCCCGCGCAACCCACAATCAAGAACCAGCCGAATACCATCCCGAACGCGCTGATTGCCAGCCATCTCACCCTGTTCAGGTGATCTCGTCTCCTCCGCATAGTCTCCTCCTGCTCGTCCTGTCCCGACTGCAACTGCTCGGCTCGGGCCTCGTTCATCGGAACGCATTCCAAAGATCTGCGACCGTCTGAGCTACGCCGTGCTCCAGCGCAGCCCTGATCAACGGCTGCATGTCAGATTCGGTGAGCAACAGAGACGCTCCGTCAGTCGATTCCGCCATCCGAGTTGTGACCACATTATGGAACACGACCTCGGCGCTCTCGACTCTGACAATCTTACTCGTCACCATGAAGGGCGGGAGATCGCCATGATACCTGGCGAAGAGCCGATCCCTCAAGGTGGGCCCCTCGATGCGATAGATGAGGACGCTGTCAACTCCCAGAAGGCGGCCGATGCGGATGGCGGTCTCATCGGATACCGCTCCACCCATCTGGAGACGCTGCTCGCCAAGAATTGAGGGAAGATTGAATCGCTCCACGATCCGGAGGGACGGCCGCTGCGCCTTGAGTTGAAACGTCGCTCCCTCCAGACGAGTGTAGGCCTCCATCAACTCCCGGCTATAGGTCTTGGGGTAGAGCACCGCGAGACGTTCCACGTCGAGCGGCACGAGAAGCGAAGATGGAACGGTGTTCCAGGTTAAGGGGACCGGCCTGGCAGATGGCGCTGTCGTGTGGCAGCCTACGAGGAGTGGGAAGAGAAGAAGCCCAACCGACTTGCTCGATACGCCCCATCGTTGAGCCATGGCGCGTGCTCTACTGCCTCGAAGGTCCGGTGTGCTGGGCCGAGCTTTTTGCTGTGAGGTCTATCACATCATACTCGACTTCGACCTCGAAAAACCACCACCACGCCATCCGATCCAGACTGAAACACGATTTATCTGCCCGACGGTCCCGATCCCGATGCTTTTGCGAGGAAATTCCGGATTGACTGGTTCACTCTGGAGGACTATGCTCGCGGACACGTATGTCGCTGCCTGACCGGCTGTCCGAGGATTTGAAGCAAGCGATGAAAGCCAAAGACCAGCTTCGTGTTGACGTCATCCGGATGATCAAGGCCGCCCTGCTGAACAAGGATCTGGAACTAAAGAAAAGTCTCGACGATGCCGAAATGAGCCGGGTCATGACGACGCTGATCAAGCAGCGCAAGGAATCGGTGGAGCACTATCAGAGAGCCAAGCGGGACGACCTCGTCCAGAAGGAACTGAGAGAGATCACCATCATCGAGGGCTACCTGCCCAAAGCTCTTTCAGAAGAAGAAATCGCGCAGCTTGTCCAGTCCGTCGTTCGAGAGACCGGTGCCACCACACTGAAGGACATGGGAAGCGTCATGAAAACTGTGATGGCCCGACTGGCCGGCCAAATGGTCGATGGCAAACAGATCAGCGACCTCGTGCGTGCCAAGCTTCAGTCAGGCTCGCCCTAGCCCGGGGCGCCCTACCCTATCGAACCGCTCGGGTCCCTGAGACCCTGGAGGACACCCCTAAACGCATGAAAATCCATACGGCAGCGTTGCGGTCTTCATTTGACCAAACCCCTTTTCACTGCTACCTTTTTCCGTAGTCTCAAGAGATCAAATCGGAGAAGAATGAGCATTCTCATCATTGATGACTCACCGGACCAACGCAACCTGCTCCGCATGATGCTCAACAGCGCAGGACATACGGACATCCTCGCCGCCGACTCCGCTTCTGCTGCGTTTAAGCATCTGGGCCTGGATGGCCAGGGACAGGGAGCTGCGGATGTCGATCTGATTCTCATGGACGTCATGATGCCCGATATGGACGGGATCGAGACCTGCCGACGTATTAGGGCCAATGAACGTCTTCGAGATATCCCTATCATCGTGATTACAGCCAAAACCGAGCCCGAATATCTGCTGTTGGCCTTTACCGCCGGGGCGATGGACTACCTCCGCAAGCCCTTGAATTCCGCTGAACTGCAGGCCAGAGTGTGCTCAGCTTTGCTGCTCAAGCATGAGATGGATCGCCGCAAAGCGCGAGAAGAAGAACTACAGGAGCGCACCGAGGCCTTGCGACAGCGGGAGCAGGACCTGTCCAAGAGCAACCAAGAATTACAGCAAGCTTTGAAACAGGTGAAGGTGCTGCGAGGGCTGATTCCGATCTGCTCATCCTGCAAGCGGATTCGGAACGATCAGAACTACTGGCAGCGGCTGGAGGATTATCTCCAAGAACATTCAGAAGCCCTGTTCAGCCAAATCCTCTGCGTCGAGTGCGCGAAAAAGCTTTATCCTGGCGTTTATAAAGTCTAATTGCTACGATCGACCTAGGTAGATCCGACCAGGAATCAGGCCATTCATGAGCATTCTCATCGTTGATGATTCAGAGGACGATCGTGTGCTGGTCCGGACAATTCTGGAATCAGCCGGGTATCGGGACCTCCTCCTGGCTCATTCCGCCGAGGCCGCCTTTTCCCACCTCGGGATGGACCGTGCCGGGCAAGGATCCCATAAAGTCGATCTCGTTCTCATGGACCTGATCATGCCCGGAATGAACGGCATTGAAGCCTGCCGTCAGATTAAGGCCCTCGAACATCTGCGAGACATCCCCATCATCATGGTGACCGTGAAAACCAATCCGGTGGATTTGCAGTTGGCCTTTGCTGCCGGCGCAATGGACTTTATCAACAAGCCACTGAATAAAGTGGAGTTGCTGACCCGCGTGCGTTCCGTGTTACGGCTGTTGAAGGAGATCGATCATCGCAAGTCCCGTGAACAAGAATTGCTGCAGGTGATGCGACAACTCGAGGACGCGAATCAGATGCTCCTCCGTCTTTCCCGCTTGGACGGCTTGACGGGCATTACCAATCGCCGACAGTTTGACACCTTCTTGGACCAGGAATGGAGGCGCGCGCTCCGAGAGGCGATCCCTCTGTCCGTCATCATGCTGGATATTGATAATTTCAAGCCGTACAACGATGCCTTCGGCCACCAGGCCGGCGACGAGTGCCTGAAACAAGTCGCCAATGCCATCAGTAGTCAGCTGAACCGGCCCGGAGACCTGGTGGCTCGCTATGGAGGAGACGAATTCGTGATCGTGCTTCCCGGAACACCACCGGAAGGCGCCGTCCTCGTGGCGGAGACGCTGCGGGCAAGAATCCAAGCCTTAGGGATCACCTACTCTCGTTCCCGGCCGAGCGACCTGGTGACGATCAGTCTCGGCGTGGCCGGGACCGTGCCGGACCGGGAGGCCTCACCGGCCGACCTCGTTGCTGCAGCGGATCAGACCTTGTACCAGGCGAAGCAAGAAGGCCGGAATCGCGTCAAGACCTGCCCGACCATGTCCGTCAAGAAGAACGCACACCATGAGTAAAACAGCCCTGCCGCTGGGCAAGTCGAAACGACTCGCCACCCTCCGCTCGAAGAACATCGCCAAGCGCAAGCGGGCGGAGGAGGCCGAGAAGCAGCGAGCTGAATCACTGCAAGCGCAGCAGGATGCGCTTGTGGAGCTTGCTAAGAACAAGGCCATCCACGGGGGGGAGATCGGACATGCCTTCCAGGCCATCACTGAGGTCGCGGCCGTGGCCATGGCTGTGAGGCGGGCAAGTATTTGGCTATATAACGAAGACCGCTCCGCCATACGATTGATAGATCTCTACGAACCGACAAAGAACTGCCACACAGCCGGAACCGTTCTCTTTGCGCGCGACCATCCCGCTTACTTCCTGGCTCTCGAGACCGAAGCAAGGGCGATCGCCGCCCGCGATGCGCACACAGACCCACGGACTCAGGAGTTTTCGGAATCCTACCTCACGCCATTACACATCGGTGCAATGCTCGATGCGCCAATCCGGCTACAGGGGAAGATGGTTGGCGTCCTCTGCCACGAACACCTGGGTGGCCCTCGAACCTGGACACCGGAGGAACAACATTTCGCCGGTTCGCTCGCGACTCATGTGACGCTGGCGATGGAGGCAAGCGAGAAGAGACAGATTGAGCAGTCGCTGCGAGAGGCCAAGGAAGCCGCTGAAAACGCCAGTCGCGCCAAGAGCGAGTTCCTGGCCAGCATGAGTCACGAGATCCGGACTCCATTGAATGCCATCATCGGCATGGCCGATCTGCTCTGGGAGACAGCACTGGACCCGGATCAACGAAAGTACGTGCGGATCTTCAGACGAGCGGGCAATACCCTTCTGTCCCTGCTGAACGACATCCTCGATCTCTCGAAAGTGGAAGCCGGACAGCTTGAGCTGGAAGCCACCGACTTCGACCTGAATGACCTGATCGGCAAAGCAGCTGAAATCATGTCTTCGCGCGCCAATGCGAAGGGCCTCGAGCTGATCTGCCATCCCTCACCGGATGTGCCATGCTATCTGGTTGGTGACCCGAAACGCCTCCATCAAATCCTTGTCAATCTGATCGGCAACGCCATCAAGTTCACCGAAAGAGGCGAGGTACTCCTGCGTGTGGAGAGCGACCTGGAATCCAAGGAGCCCGGCGTTCTGCGGTTTTCTGTGGCCGATACTGGCATTGGTATCCCTGCCAAAAAACTCGACGTGATTTTCGAGAAATTCACGCAATCTGACGCATCCATCGCGCGCAAGTACGGGGGAGCCGGCCTGGGGTTGGCCATCTCGAAACGGCTTGCGGAGCTGATGGGAGGACGAATTTGGGCTGAAAGCACGGTCGGGCAAGGGAGCACGTTTTACTTTACGGCGCGGTTCGGCATCCAGCCAGAGCCCAAGTGGCACAAGCCTGTCCCACCCCAAGATTTAGCCGGCCTGAAGACACTCGTGGTGGACGACAAGGCCACCAACCGCCTCATTCTGCGAGAGATGCTGACCGATTGGGACGCTGTGGTGACGGAGGTCCCAAGTGGCAAACAGGCGTTGTCCGAGCTTGGGCATGCCCAGGAGACGGATAAGCCATATAGGCTCGTGTTGCTGGACTGCCTCATGCCCGACATGGACGGCTTCGAGGTCGCGGAACGGATCAAACTCACGCCGAACTTGGCAGGCCTTACCGTGATCATCCTGACCTCGGACCGTTGGGCTGATGATATCGCTCGAACCTACGAACTCGGCCTAGGAGGGTACCTGGTGAAACCGATCAGCCGCCCCGACCTGCTCCAGGCCATCACCATTGCCCTGGGTAGAACGAAGGGCTTGACTCCGGCCGCCTCGCTGGCGGCGGCGCGCTCAGGCCCCGCAGATCCGCGAACGTTGAAGATTCTCCTCGTTGACGACGCTGCGGACAACCGCCTGTTGATTCAGTCCTACCTGAAGAATACCCCTTATCAGATTGACGTCGCTGAAAACGGGGAAATCGGCGTCGAAAAGTTTAAAGGCCAGCGCTACGACCTGGTGTTCATGGATATGTACATGCCGGTGATGGATGGTCATGCTGCCACCAAAGCCATCCGACGGTGGGAGAAACAGCAGAGCATCCCGCCCACGCCGATCATTGCCTTGACAGCCTACCCGCAACAAGAAGCAGTGGCCAGGAGCCGGGATGCGGGATGCAACGCCCATGTGACCAAACCAATCAAGAAGTCCGAACTCTTGAAAACTATCGAAGCCTACACCAGGCGGTGAATCCATGACCCGGCAGGGAGAGACAAACGGGAAGGATAGGATTCTCGTTCGGACAGATGTCTTATTCAAGGATTTGGTGCCCGGATTCCTCAACAACCGGCGTAAAGACGTGATCTCAATCCACGAAGCGTTGGAGACGGATAATTTTGAGGCGATTCGGATTTTAGGCCACAGATTGACGGGAGATGGTGGGAGCTACGGGTTTGACGCCATCAGCGAGATCGGTGCCGCCCTGGAGCAGGCCGCGACGAATCAGGACTCCGAAAAGATCCGCCGATATGCAGGGGAACTCTCAGACTATGTGGAGCGTGTCGAGGTCGTCTATCACGAATGAGTCGTCCCGCCGACGAAGAACACTATCCTTCCTCCCGTTGTTCTCATGGTCGCTGGTCCAAATTGGTGGAGGGCACGGGAGTCGAACCGCCCTCTGTCGCCGGGGCGGCCCTGAAGCCTGCCTCTCCGGCTCCTACAAAGGGGGCCGGCCCCCTTGTACGATCCCCACGAAAGGGGCTCACCCCCTTCGCATCCCCCCAGTCGGGGGTTCAAATCTCGTAAGCCATATAAGCTGGTGGAGGGCAGGCGTTACCCCCGTCGTTGGCTCCTCTGCTCCGCTTTGAAATCCAAGGAGTTGCGCTAGCGGCCTAGACGCGCGACCCGCGGTTTAGGAAAGCGTTTCCACGACCCTACTCCAGCCTTGACTTAATCTTCGAACTAGACTAGCCTCCACACCTCTAAGGGCTGATTATGCAGCCTCCTCTGTCTAGA
>Ga0184627_10000855_pt1 | contig 11941 bp, 11 predicted proteins | sample PLM3_127_b1_FD_133150 | JGI IMG/M metagenome (GOLD analysis project Ga0184627, IMG submission 133150) | Groundwater sediment microbial communities from an aquifer in East River, Colorado, USA - PLM3_127_b1 | ecosystem: Environmental > Terrestrial > Soil > Riparian zone | place: USA: East River...
GCAATCACGGTCGCCTTGCGGCGGCGGAGATGATCGACGACCGCAACGCCGAGCGCGCCGCCCGCAATCGGATCGGTGCCGGATCCGACTTCGTCGAGCAGCACGAGCGCCGGCGTCGCGAGGCCCCGGTCCATCGACGCGATGTTGATGATGTGCGCCGAGAAGGTGCTGAGGCTCGCTTCGATCGACTGCTCGTCGCCGATGTCGGCGAAGATCGATCGGAACACCGGCAGACGGGATCCGTCGGCGGCCGGAATGCGCAGGCCGGCCTGCGCCATCAGCGCGAGCAGGCCTGCGGTCTTGAGCGCGACCGTCTTGCCGCCCGTGTTCGGCCCCGTGATCAGCAGACAGTTGGCTGGCGGCAGAATCTTGATGGTGACCGGTACGGGCTGCTTCAGCAGCGGATGCCGCGCCGCCTGCAGCTCGAACGCACCGTCGGTGGACAGCCCTGGCTCGACGCCGTCGATCGATTGCGAGTACCGGGCGCGCGCCTGTCGAACGTCGAGCTCGGTGGCCGCCTCGATCGTGCGCTGCAGATCCATCGGTCGCCCGCGAAATGCGTCGGTGAGCGCCAGCAGGATGCGGCGGACCTCTTCGGCTTCCTGTTCCTCCAGCGCGACGATGTCGTTATTGATGTCGACTGTACTCAACGGCTCGAGGAAGAGGCTCGCGCCGCTCGTCGACGCACCGTGGGCGATGCCTGGAATGCTGCTCCGATGCTCCATCTTCACGACGAGCACGTAGCGGCCGTTACGCTCGGTGACGACGAGATCCTGCAGGTATTTCGCCGTTTCCTTGCCGCGCAGGTACGATTCGAGCGTGCCGCGCAGCCGCGTCCGCTGCTTCCGGAGGCGATCGCGGATTGTCCTCAGCTCGGCGCTGGCGTGATCGACCACATCGCCCGCCTGATCGATCTTCTCCCGCGTCTGCGCAATCTCACCCGTGAACGAGGCGGCGCCGCTGCTCACCTGGTCGAGCAGCGGGAACGAGCCGGCGACCCGGCGAATGGCGGTCCGCGTCTCCTCGACCGAGTCGAGAAACGCCGCCAGCGACAGGAGGCGCGTCGCCTCGAGCGATCGGCCCTCGACCGCGAGAATGTTCAGAATCTGCGGCAGGTCGCTCGTGGCCCGCAGCGCGAGCCCGCCATTTCTGGCAATGTAGGTCGTCGCCTCGCTGGTTGCCGCAAGCTGCAGGGCGACCTTCTGCGGATCGGTCGAGGGCGCGAGCCGGGCGAGGCGTTCCTCGCCGGTCGGCGTCAGCGCGAAACCGCGGACCGCCTCGACGATGCGATCAAATTCGAGGGTCCGCAGAACTCCTGGGTGCATATAGAGGATCGGACGACCGACCGCCAAAAGCGGAGAGGCGGGGAACCTCTCATTCTAACGCCGGGAGGGACGCGGACGAGAAGCTTGGGTGAGAAAACAGGGCGCCTTGCCTCCAGCCCCGAGCCTGAAGTCTCCAGTCTCGATTCTCTACAAATGGTTGATCAAGCTGGCGATATTCCCCGCGCCGAAGCCGTTGTCGATGTTCACGACGGACACTCCCGCCGCGCAGCTGTTGAGCATTCCGAGAAGCGCTGCAATCCCGCCGAAGCTGGCGCCGTATCCGACCGATGTCGGCACCGCGATGACCGGAACTGCGACGAGACCCGCCACGACGCTTGGCAGCGCGCCTTCCATCCCCGCGACGACAACGATGACGCGCGCCGCGTCGAGGCGAGTGTGCTCGCCCAGCAGCCGATGGATGCCCGCGACGCCGACGTCATACAAGCGGTCAACGTCGTTGCCCATCAGCTCGGCTGTGCGCGCCGCTTCCTCGGCAATCGGCAAATCCGATGTACCGGCGGCCACCACGAGAATGCGGCCCTTCCCGGGCGCGACATCCTGCTGACGGAACGCGATGATGGCCGCATCGGAATAATACGCCGCCTGCGGCACGACGGCGCGTACTCCATCGAACATCTCCTGACTGGCGCGCGTGATCAGCAGGGTGGAGCCGCGCCGGACGATTTCGCCTGCGATGGCGGCGGCCTGGGCAGGCGTTTTGCCTAGGCCGAGGACGACTTCGGGAAAGCCCTGCCGGATTGTCCGGTGGTGATCGATCCGCGCGAAGCCGAGGTCCTCGTACGGCGCGGCCCGGAGCGCGTCGAGCAGAAGGCGTTCGGCCTCGCCGGCCTCGACGCGGCCGCTGGTCAGTTCCGCGAGGAGCGTGCGCAGCTGTGATGGGTTCATCGTGAGGCGGGGCCGGTTTTGTTGACCTTTCAGAGACCGGTCAGTAACATAAACGATTGTACCGTCGAGGCTTTCCCTCGATGGCCGTGTCTGACGCTACGTAATGACTTTTGCTGAAACTCTTACGCTCGTCGCTTACTTTTTCGTCCTGATTATCCTCGCAGTTTACGGTTGGCACCGCTATTACCTCGTGTATTTGTACATGAGGAACCGAGATCGGGCGCCGAAGCCGGGTCCGGCCCTGTCGCCGGTGCCGATTGTCACCATTCAGCTGCCGCTGTACAACGAGATGTACGTGGCGGACCGGTTGATCGAATCGGTATGCCGAATCGAGTATCCGCCGGCGCTTCTCGAGATCCAGGTCCTCGACGACTCGGTTGACGAGACACGCGGAATTGCCGAAGGAGCGGTCCGGCTGTTCGCGTCCCAAGGCGTCGACATCAAATACCTTCACCGCGCCGACCGGACGGGTTACAAAGCGGGGGCGCTCGAAGCCGGTCTCAAGGTCGCGCGCGGGGAGTACATCGCCCTGTTCGACGCCGATTTCATCCCGCCGCCCGATTTCCTGACGCGGCTGATGCCGTATTTCTCCGAGCCGGCCATCGGGATGGTGCAGGCGCGATGGGGCCACATCAACCAGGACTATTCGCTCCTCACCAAGATTCAGTCCATTCTGCTCGACGGGCACTTCGTGCTGGAGCACGGCGGCCGCAACCGCGGCGGCCGCTTTTTCAACTTCAACGGCACCGACGGGATCTGGCGGCGGACGGCGATCGATGATGCGGGGGGCTGGCAGCACGACACGCTGACGGAGGATCTGGACCTCAGCTATCGAGCCCAGCTGCGCGGCTGGCGGTTCGTGTTCGTCTCCGATGTGGTCGCGCCGGCCGAAGTCCCGGTCGAGATGAACGCCTTCAAGTCGCAGCAGCACCGCTGGGCCGAGGGGTCCGTTCAGACATGCCGCAAGCTGCTGCCGCAGATTCTGCGCGCCAACATCCCGATTGGGGTAAAGGTGGAGGCGTTCTTTCATCTGACGGCCAATTTCAACTACCCGCTGATGTGCGTGCTCTCGGCGTTGATGTTCCCGTCCATGGTCATCCGCTACAACATGGGCTGGTATGAGATGCTGCTCATCGACGTGCCGCTGTTCTTCGCGGCCACGTTCTCCGTCTGCAACTTCTACATGGTCTGCCAGCGCGAGATTCATCACGACTGGCGTGCGCGCGCGTGGTATCTGCCGTTCCTGATGTCGACTGGCATCGGGCTCTGTATCAACAATACGAGGGCGGTATTCTCGGCGCTGTTCAACAAGCCCACGGAGTTCGCGCGAACCCCGAAATACCGGATTGAAGGCGCGTTAGACGAGTGGGTCGGAAAGAAGTACCGCCAGTCGGTCGCCGTTCAGCCGCTCATCGAGCTGGCTCTCGGCCTCTATTTCACGGCGACCGTGTTCTACGCGCTCGCGAATCAGATCTACGGCACGGTGCCCTTTCTGGTCCTGTTCCAGATTGGATTCCTGTATACCGGTATCCTCTCGATTGTCCAGCAGTACGCCTCCGATCCGGTTGTGCTCAACACGCAGGTGGCCAGTGGGAAATGAGGCCGCACGCGCATGAGGTCCAGAGTCGCTGTTCTTCGGGTGACGCCGGACACCATCTTTTCCGACATCGACCGTCTTGTTGAGCTCGCGGGCGTCTCACAGGCTCTCGAGGCCGGGCAGACGACGATCCTCAAGGACAACATCTCCTGGCACTTTCCGTTTCCCGCGGCGAACACGACGCCGTGGCAGCTCGAGGGAACGATTCAGGCGCTCGCAAGTCGGGGGTTCACCGATCAGGTCTGCGTCCAGAACAAGACAGTGGTCACCAACACGTTCAAGGGTGAAGATCTGAACCACTACGTCCCGATCTTCAAGCGCTACGGCGTCCCCGTCCGGTACAACTTCAAGGACGGTGACATGCAGTGGGTGCGCTACGAGCCGAAGGCGCGGATGCGCGTGCTCAACCGCATTTTTCCGGAAGGCATCCACATTCCCGACTATTTCGTCGGCAAGAATATCGTCCACTTGCCGACGACGAAGTGCCACATCTACACGACCACGACGGGCGCGATGAAGAACGCGTTCGGCGGCCTGCTCAACACGCGGCGGCATTACACGCATTCCTGGATTCACGAAACCCTCGTGGACCTTCTGGCGATTCAGAAGGAGATTCACCCGGGCCTCTTCGCCATCATGGACGGCACGACTGCCGGCAACGGACCCGGGCCGCGGACGATGTATCCCGTGGTGAAGAACGTGATGCTCGCCTCCGCCGATCAGGTCGCGATCGATGCCGTATCGGCGAAGATGATGGGCTTCGATCCGATGTCGCTCGACTACATCCGCCTCGCGCATGAGGACGGCCTGGGGGTCGGCGATCCGCGCGACATCGCAATCGTCGGGGACGTCGACGCCGCCCGGGAGGACTGGCACTTCCGGGTCGGCAAGAACCTGGTACGCGTCGCCGGCGGCGATCTGATTTGGTTCGGCCCGCTGAAACGCTTTCAGAAGCTGTTCTTCCACACGCCGCTGGTGAACGGGTTCATCCTCGCCAGCGACGTCTACCACGATTTCTACAGGTGGCCGCTCATCGATCGTCGCGTCTTCGAGCGCTGGTGCGAGACGACCGAGTGGGGCCAGATGTTCCTTCGCTACGCACAGATGGGACCGCAGGGCCAACCTCCGGTCGGGCCTATCGGCGCCCCGATTCCGACCTCAGCGCGCGTTCACTAATCCCGGGGCGCGCAGGTGTGGATCGGCGGGCCACTCCCGGTCTGCGGTCGCATATCATTAAGACTCATGACAATGGCCGCGGCGCCCAAGGCAGGGCTCGAAGACACGATCGCCACCTCGTCCGCCATCTGCTATGTGGACGGCGATCGCGGCGTGCTCGCCTATTGCGGCTACGACATCCACGATCTCGCGCGGCACTCGACGTTCGAGGACGTGTGCTACCTGCTGTGGCACCGCCGCCTCCCGACGCGCGCCGAGCTCGGCGATCTGCAGTCGCAGCTTGCCGGGGCGCGCGCGCTGCCGGAGTCGATCATCAGGCTGATGCGTTCGCTGCCCGCCGGGGACAGCATGGACGCGCTGCGAACGCTCACCTCCGCGCTCGCGCACTACGATCCCGACGCCTGCGACGCCTCGCCACAGGCCAACTACCGCAAAGCCGTGCGTCTGACGGGGCAGCTCGGAACACTGGTGGCAACGCTAGGGCGCGTCAACGCCGGCACCGGCCCTATCCAACCGGATCCGGTGCTCGGTCACGCGGCGAATTTCCTGTACATGCTGACCGGCGAGCGTCCAAACGCCGTGGCGACGCGCGCCTTCGACGTCGCGCTGATCCTGCACGCGGACCACGAGCTCAACGCCTCCACCTTTGCGGCTCGCGTGGCCGCCGCCACGTTGACCGACATGCATTCCGCCATCGTCGCCGCGATCGCGACGCTGAAGGGCCCGCTCCACGGCGGCGCCAACGTGGACGTCATGCGGTTGCTGCTCGAAATTGGTGCGACCTCCGCCCCCGACAAGGCCGAGGAGGTCGTCCGCGGCAGGCTGGCCCGGAAAGAGAAGATTCCCGGTTTCGGACACCGGGTCTATCACACCGAAGACCCGCGGGCCACAGACTTGCGTCAGATGTCGCGTGACCTCGGGCAACGGGCGGGTCAACCCGTCTGGTTCGAGATGTCACAACGCATCGAAGCGCTCGTCAAAAGCGAGAAGAAGCTCAACCCGAATGTCGATTTCTATTCGGCGTCCACGTACTACGCGCTCGGCATCCCGATCGATCTGTTCACGCCGATCTTCGCGGTAAGCCGCGTGTCTGGTTGGACTGCGCACGTCCTCGAGCAGTACGCACACAACCGCCTGATTCGTCCTCGCGCGGACTATACCGGGCCGGAGTACCCACAGCGATACGTGCCGGTCGAGCAGCGATAGCGTGGGACCCACTCAAGTACCTGAGCAGCCGCGCTCCAGGCACCAGCGATATGGATTCTCGGTTCATCCGTAACTTCTCCGTCATCGCGCACATCGACCACGGCAAGTCGACCCTCGCGGACCGGTTCCTCGAGCTCACCGGCGCGCTGCAGGCGCGCGAGATGGAGGCGCAGGTCCTCGACGCGATGGACCTCGAACGCGAGCGGGGCATCACCATCAAGGCGCACCCGGTGCGCCTGAACTACACGTCGACCGCGGGCGTTCCGTACGTGCTCAATTTGATCGACACGCCGGGGCACGTGGACTTCTCCTACGAGGTCACGCGTTCGCTGGCCGCCTGCGAAGGCGCGCTGCTGCTGGTCGACGCGTCCCAGGGCGTCGAGGCCCAGACGCTCGCGAATGCCAATCTGGCCGTCGAAAACGCCCTCGAGATCATTCCGGTGATCAACAAGATCGATCTTCCCGGCGCGCAGCCCGAAGAGGCGCGCCGCCAGATCGAGGACATCATCGGCTTGGACGGCACCGGGGCGATGCTTGCCAGCGCGAAACTGGGAACCGGCGTCGCGGAGATTCTCGAGGCGATCGTCGCGCGGCTGCCGTCGCCCACCGGCAGTCCCGACGCGCCGCTCAAGGCCCTTATTTTCGACTCCTGGTACGACCCCTACCGCGGCGTCGTCATCGTGGTCCGCGTCATCGACGGCGTCCTGCGGCCAGGGATGAGGATCCGGCTCATGGCGGAGGGCCAGGACTACGACGCGGAGGAGGTGGGGGCGTTTTCGCCCAAACCGATCGTGATGCAGGAGCTCGGCGTGGGCGAGGTCGGATTTCTCGTCGCGAACATCAAGAAGATCAGCGACGCAAAGATCGGCGACACGATCACGGAAGCGGTCCGGCCAACCGCTGAGGCGTTCCCGGGGTTCAAGGAACTCAAGCCGATGGTGTTCGCCGGCCTGTATCCGGTCGAAGGCCACCAGTATCCCGAGCTCCGCGACGCGCTGGAGAAGCTGCGGCTCAACGACGCCTCGTTCTTCTACGAGCCCGAGACCTCAGTCGCCCTTGGCTTCGGCTTCCGCTGCGGGTTCCTCGGGCTGCTTCACATGGAGATCGTTCAGGAGCGGCTCGAGCGCGAATTCAACATGGACCTGGTCACGACGGCGCCGGGCGTCCTGTACCGGGTGACGACCACTGACGACGAGGTGCACGAGATCGACAGCCCTGCCAAACTGCCTGACGCCGGCCTCATCAAGGTGATCGAAGAGCCGGTGATCACGGCGATGATCCTGACGCCGGCGGAGCACGTCGGCGGCATACTCCGGCTCTGTCAGGACAAGCGCGGGGTGCAGAGGACGCTGGAGTACCTGTCCTCGGATCGGGTGCTTGTGACCTACGAGCTGCCATTCAACGAGGTGGTGCTCGACTTCTACGATAGGTTGAAGACCATCTCGCGAGGCTATGCGTCGCTCGATTATCATGTGACCGGCTACTGGCCCTCGCCGCTGGTCAAACTGGACATTCTCGTGAATGGCGATCCGGTCGATGCGCTGTCGATCATCGTTCACCGGGACACGGCCTACGAGCGAGGACGCCTGCTCGCCTCGAAGATGCGCGAGTTGATCCCACGCCAGATGTTCGAGGTGGCGATTCAGGCGGCCATTGGCGGGAGAATCATCGCGCGCGAATCGGTGAAGGCGATGCGCAAGAATGTGCTCGCAAAATGCTATGGCGGCGACATCACGCGCAAGCGGAAACTCCTCGAGAAGCAGAAGGAAGGCAAGAAGCGGATGAAGCGCGTCGGGAAGGTGGAGATTCCGCAGGAGGCGTTTCTTGCGGTCCTGAGAATGGGAACCGATGGCGAATAGAGGAACCAGAGAACCAATAGCTTTCAGCTCTCGGCTCTCAGCTTTCAGAGCTGATGGCTGATAGCTGATAGCCGATAGCTGAAAATGGCCGAATTCAAGAAATCCACGGCGCGCGAGTACTTCGAATCGATCGTGATCGCCGTGATCCTCGCGCTGTTCGTTCGAACGTTCGTGGTGCAGGCCTTCAAGATCCCGACCGGCTCGATGGAGGAGAACCTGCTCATCGGCGACCATTTGCTGGTGAACAAGTTCGTGTTCGGACCCACCCTGCTCAACCTCGAGCGCGCGGTGCTGCCGGTCGGCACCATCCGCCGCCGCGACGTGATCGTCTTCAAGTATCCCGAAGAACCGGATCGCGACTTCATCAAGCGGGTCATCGGCCTGCCCGGGGAGACGATCGAACTGCGGCAGAAGAAGGTCTACATCAACGGGATGCCGCTCGATGAGCCCTACGCGCATTATCTGGAGCCGGCGCCTTCGGCCGCCGAACTCCAGGAAGTCACCTCATTCGACGTCCGCGACCGCTACGGTCCCGTGACGGTGCCGGCCGATCAGTACTTCGTCATGGGGGACAACCGTGACAACTCGCAGGATAGCCGCTACTGGGGGTTCCTGCCGCGCGGGCACATCAAAGGGAAGGCGCTCCTGATTTACTGGTCGTACGATGCTGATGCGTCGGGCTACCAGCAGGCGGACGCGACCGGGATGATCAAGGGGGCGCTGTCGGTGTTCACGCATTTCTTCACGCGCACTCGTTGGGATCGCATGCTGCACCAGATACGATGAAGCTGCTCATCAAGCTCGCCGTCGTGGCGCTGATCGCCAATGCCGCCTGGCGCCTGGGACTGGAGTACGCGACGCACTACAGGTTCTCCGACTCGGTGCAGGAGGCGGCAATCGTCGGCGGTCAGAGCGACGGGCAGTTGCGACAGCACGTGCTGGAGCTGGCGGCCAGGTACGACGTACCGCTCACAGATGAAGCGCTCACGATTCGGACCGAGTATAGCCGCCGGTTCATCAACGGCTCTTACGTCAAACCGATCACGATCCTGCCAGGCTACGACCGAAACTGGTCCTTCACGTTGGCGGTCGAGACCTACGTCATCACCCCGAAGCGGTAGCAATCATCCAAAGGGTTACAGTCCGAGATGCGTCTTGGCGAGGTCTCGGGCAAGACCGTCGACGGCCACTCGCTTGTGGCGAGCTCGCTCGCCACTGACGATGCGGATCGCGCGGCGCGGTACCTGGAGGATTTCGCTCAGGAACGAGATGAGGGCATCGTTGGCCGCGTTCTCGACCGGAGGCGCGGCGAGCCGGATCAGCACCGCGCCGTCGCGCACGCCACCGAGGCCGGATTTCTTCGCGCGGGGAATAACTCGAACGTCGAGCTCGACGCCCGTGGCCGTCTCCGCGATCAACGGGCCTTCACGTCCTGCCTCTCCTCCTCCGTGTCGGCCATCCTGCTGTCCTGCACTTCAAACATCTCCGCGTGGCGTGGGCGATGGAGCAGAATCTTGTCCTCGCGCTCTCGCGTCTCCTGCTCACGAACGAACTCCAGCGTGTTGCGCAGCGCCTGGATGCTCGCCTCGATCGACGTCTCGACGTCTCGGCGCTTCAGCTTGAGGCCGTCGATCTCCCGTTGGATGTCCTCGACGCGCGCCTGGGTCTTCTCGAGCAGCAGATCCGACCGCCCCTGGGCCTCGCGGATGATGCGGTGCGCCTCGCCGGCGGCACCGGCCTTGATGTCGTCCGCCAGCTTCTGCGCGGCCAGCAGCGTCGTCTTGAGGCTCTTCTCGTGCTCGCGATGCTCGTTGAGGATCGCCTCGGTGCGCGAGAGATCCTGGCGCAGCCGATCGGTTTCGCGGAGCGCCTGCTCGTAGTCGTCGGCGACCGCCTGGAGGAAAGAAGTCACCTCCACTCTGTTGAAGCCTCGGAACGAGGCTTGGAAACGCTGCTGTCGCAGATCGAGAGGGCTGACATTCATGGTGTTGTCTCGTGGGCCCAGCCGCTTCGCGTCACTGTCCGGGGCGGGACCGCTCTGGCCGTCTGTATCGGCTGCGAGCTTTCCCGCCAATAGGGCGTGGCCGCAGCCGCGGCGGTCAGTCCGAGATCGGACCCCGTGGCCCGAAAATGGCCGTGCCCAGGCGAACCATGGTGGCGCCCTCCTCAATGGCCACCTCGAAATCGTGGCTCATGCCCATCGAGAGCTGGGCCAGGGTGGAGGCATCCTGGCCGTGCGCCACGAGATCGTCGCGAAGACGCCTGAGCGCAGCAAAGTGGGGGCGAGAGGCTTCTGGATCGGCAACTGCCGGCGGCAGCAGCATCAGCCCGGTCAGGCGGACGGCTGAGCTTCCTTGGGTCGCCGCGAGGACTGCGGCTAAATGCTCTGGAAGGACGCCGCGCTTGGTCGGTTCGCCAGTCAGGTCAACTTGCACGAGGAGCTCCAGTCGTCGGCTCGCCGCCGTGGCAGCTTCCTCCAGCTTCGCGATGAGCGCGCTGTCGTCCACCGAGTGAATGACGTCGAAATGGGCGGCGGCTTTCCGAGCCTTGTTCGACTGAAGGTGGCCCACCAGGTGCCACGCGAGGGCGAGGTCCGATGTGGCGCGCATTTTCCCGAGGGCTTCCTGAACCTTGTTCTCTCCGAAGTGGAGGTGTCCGGCCTCGGCGGCGGCGCGCACATAGTCGGCAGGAAATGTCTTGGAGACGGCGACGAGGCGGATCGCGGCAGGGTCGCGTCCCGCCCGGCCGGCGGCGCGCGCGATACGTTCGCGAACGCCGTCCAGCCGGGCGCGGAGCGCGGCTGAATCGATCAACTGTTACTTCTTGAGCTGCGCGACCAGAGACTTGGCTGTCGCTGCGTTTGGTCCGTCAGGCGCCAGCTTCAGGTAGGTTTCGAACTCGCTGCCTGCGCCGGCGAGATTGCCTTCGTTGACGAGCGCCATTCCCAGCTGATAGTGCGCTTCGGCATGGCTGGGATTCGCCTGAATGGCCGCTTCAAACTGCTTCTTCGCGTCGGCGACCTTGCCGCCGTTCCACAGGATCACGCCCTGGTTGTACATCGCATCTGCGTTGCCACCACCGCCGCCGGGCGATGACAGGTTCGCCGAGAGGTCCGTGGCCTTCTGGCTGGCTTCCACTGCGAGGTCGAACTTCCGCTGGGCGTTGTAAATGTTCGCGAGCCCGTTCCACGCCGTCGAATTGTCAGGCTTGAGCTCGGTGGCTTTTTTGTACGCGGCTTCAGCCTTGTCGTAGTCCTTCATCTGGGCATACGAGTAGCCGATGTTGTTGTAGCACTCCAAGCAGGCGGGATTCGCCACGATGCCCGCGTTGAATTTCTCAATCGCTTCCGCGTGCTTGCCGGCCGAGCTCAACGCGACACCCTCGCCGAACGTTGTCGATTCCTTGATGGCCGCGGCGCTGGCCGCGGCCGATGCAGCGGCGCCCAGCATCAGCGTGACGGTGGCGGGTGCGGCGTTGCGCACCGCCGCCTTACTCGGCTCGGACGCCAGCTTGTCTTTCTCGGCGACGAGCACATACGGGCCGACGGTCAAGCCAATCTGGATGAACTCACCTCGCCGGTTCGTCCTGCTCTGGTACTTGCGCCCGGTGGCTTCTCCCGTGATCGTCACCGTTGCGCCTTCGACCGGTTGGCCGTTGGCGTCAAAGACCTGCCCCCGCACGGTCCCGCTGGTCTGGGCGGCGACGGATGGGGCAACCGCCAGCGCGGCACCAATCGTGAGCGCTGATAGCCACAGCGGCCAGCCATATTGGCGGACCATAATTCCTCCTCCAGTAAGAACTGCCGCCGCCCGAGCGGCGTGGGACTATTCGTGGATTTGAGGCAAGAGCCTCATTGATATCTTACACGATCA
>Ga0184627_10000857_pt1 | contig 11929 bp, 9 predicted proteins | sample PLM3_127_b1_FD_133150 | JGI IMG/M metagenome (GOLD analysis project Ga0184627, IMG submission 133150) | Groundwater sediment microbial communities from an aquifer in East River, Colorado, USA - PLM3_127_b1 | ecosystem: Environmental > Terrestrial > Soil > Riparian zone | place: USA: East River...
CGCTGCTCGAACTCGGTGATGTTCATCGTGTGCTGTGCTTCCCGGTCACGGCGTGTCTTGTCGACATCACTATCGGGCCGCTCCGCTCGCACCCCACCGCGCAGGCGTGCGCGGCGGGGACCCCGCGTTGTCGCGGCCCGCAGATCGCGCTTCAAGGCTCGTTGTAACCCGTACTCAATCAGTCCGACCAGTCCCTAAGAATTGCTCGAGGATCCGGCTCGACGAATCGAGCACGGTATCGAGATACACCACGCCGATGCCGTGCTCGGCGCAGATGCGCACCTGTTCGGGCGGGAGCCTGCCTTCCCAGTCCTTCCCTTTGACGTAGTACTTCGGACGCAGCTCGCGCAGGATTGTCTCCGTATCGAACTGGTTCACATGCGTATACGAGATGTACCTGATCGCGTCCACGATCGCGGCGCGCTGATCCTCGGGCAGCAGTGGCGGATGCTTGGTGCGGACGTACGCGTCCGACGCCACGTTGCACAACAGCGGGACGTCGAGGCTCGCGGCGGCTGCCCGAAAATACTCGATGTGGCCGCGGTGCAGCGGATCGAACGCGCCGTCGACCATGGCCACCCGCTGCCGATGCTCCCGCAGCTGGTCGAAACTCAGAATCATGGCGTGAAGCACGGCAGATCGAACGGCTCGTAGCGGCGCACCGGTTCGAGGTCCGCGCGCACCAGCACGCGAAGGGGCCGCGGGCCGCCAAACCCGACTTCGCCGGCCTCCGTGTATCGTCCCTCGAGGTACTGGTGGACCTGCTCGAATACGCGCCGGTAGTCCTCGTCGTACGTGGCCCTCGTCTCCGTCAGCACGATCGGCACGCGCGCCCTCTTCAGCCGCGCGACAATGCGCGCTTCATCCGCGTCCTCGCTGTAATAGAACGGCAGCAGCCACGCGTGACCACCGGCAAATCTCCGGTCCGAGAAGTAATACAGCTCGGGATGCTCGCCCAGTATGAACAGCCGGTCCGACGGCCCGGTGCAGGCGCCGACGTAGGCGGCGATCCTGAGGATCCCCGGTTGCTCCTCGTCCCTGGTGAACATGCCAGGATGTACGCCGAGCGTGTTCCAGACCACGCGAGCACGCTTCACCAGTTCAACAGGCCCGGCGGTGAAACCGGCGTCGCGCAGTGCCCGCGATCCCTGCGCCAGGCCGTTGGCGCTGAGCAGCGTCAGGCACAGGGCGACCACGGCGGCCGCGCGGAGAAGGACGCGCGCGCCGCGACGTGGTAACGCGACGTGCGCATCGCGGGTGGCCAGGACCGAGATCAGCCATGCCAGGAGCACCGCGGCGGTCACGCCGACATCCGCAATCCGGATACTGGTGCTGCCACGACTCAGAAAGCCGACATTCAGCATCGCGGCGAGCACGAGCAACGGCACGACGTGACCAGCGGTGGACAGCACGCGGGTCGGAGCCGCGGCGCGCCGACGAAGTCTCCAGAACACGGCGGCCGCGATCACGGGCAGGCACAGAAAACAGTAGTACAAGAATGCGGTCGCATTCTGCGGGGTATCGAGCGGCGTCTCGAGCCGAAGCGACCGCGGCGCCTCCGCGACCGCAAAGGTGGTTCGATCGAGACCATGTGTGTCATCGACGAGGGGATCGCGGATCAAGGACTCGATATTCCCGGGCGACGTATCGCGAATGGCGTAGGTCCACGTGGCGGTGTCGAGCGGCTCGCCGCCCTCGAGGCCGTGCCGAAGCTCCACGCCGCGACGCTCCTCGTCTGAGATCGGCTTCCACCGCACGTTGATGCGCACGTCCGCGGGCGCCGGTCCGCGCGACAACGCCACCAGCGGCTTCGAGAAGTCCAGCGACAGCCGAGGCAGCGAGAAGCTGGTGCGTTGCGCGTCGCGGGTGACATACACCAGCGCCGCGCGGAAGTACTCGGCGACGCCCCCGCTCAGCGCCAGGAAGACGAGAAACGGAACGATGAACATCGCCGCGGCACCGCACAGGCCGGCAGCGGCGCGCAGGCCGTCGCGAATCGACGCATGATGCACGAGTGCGATCGTCATGATGCTCAGCGCGCCAAGATATACGAGGTGGTCATGGCGGAACAGGAACCCGATGCCGACGAGCGCGCCCAGCGCGGCAAGCCGCGCGCGGCCTGGCTTGTCGACATACGCCCATGCCAGCGCAAGGCCGGCCGCATACAGCACGATCTTCGGATAGTTGTAGTGGCGCGTATCGAGCGCGATGTGGATGGCCACCGCCACGAGGGCGGCGACCACGGAGCCGGCCGCCCGGCGGGCCAGGGCAAATGTGATCGCCGCGCCGACCGACAGCATGCCGACCGTGAGCAGCGCCTCGGATCGCAGGTTGTATCCCCAGAGCCATTGCGCCGCTCCGGACACGCTGTCGGTGAGAAACCAGCCCGGGTCGTTGAAATCGCGAAACGGAAGATCGCCGCTCAGGATCTGGCGTCCCCGGGCGAGGTAGCCGAATTCATCGTTGGCAAAACCGCCGAACGCGCCGCCCAGCGTATTGAAGCGGTAGAAGAATGTCGCCAGGAACACGGCGGCAAGGAGCAAGCCGTCCACGACGTGTCGCCGCGCAAGGATCCTCACGGAATCGCGGTTCCCTGCACGAGCAGCCCCTTATCCTGCAGTTCGCGCAGCGCCTCGTCAAAGAAGTCCTCCGCGGCGTCCGGCGTGGTCTTCGCCCACTCAATGAGCTCGCCGAAGCCCTGCTCGAGGGTCACTCTCGGCTCGAAGCCGAGCGTCGTGCGCGCCCGCGTGATGTCCGCGGTGTTGTGGCGAATATCGAACTTCCGCCCCGTCTGGGTGACCAGCGGCTCGATCGGCGAGCCGAGCAGGCGCGCGAGCAGCCTGGCGATGTCGAGGATCGTCACGGTCTCCCCGGAGCCCACGTTGACCGGAAGGAAATCGGCGCCAGGCGTTTCCAGCATCAGCATCAGGCAATCCACCACGTCGTGGATCGACACGAAATCGCGGAGCTGGCCGCCGTCCTCGAACACCACTGGCTGCTTGTCATTCAAGAGACGGCTCAGCCAGATCGCCGCGACGCCCGCGTACGGATTGCTGAGGCTCTGCCGCGGGCCATAGACGTTGAAAAACCGCGGCGCCACGGCAGGAATGCCGTATGTCTTCCCGATGAGCAACACCATTTCTTCCTGGTGGTACTTGGTCATCGAGTAGATGTTGTCGCGGTACAACGCTTTGTCTTCCGGGGTCGGCACAGACATCACGTGCGTGCCGCATCGCGGACAGCGCTGCTCCCAGTCGCGCGCGGCAAGCTGTTCGGTCGGCCGAATCCCCGGCGCCACCGGTCCACATGCCGGACACCGGTACGCGCCTTCGCCATACACGCCGATCGAAGAGGCGACGATGACCTTCTTTACGTTGTGCCTGGCATTCACGAGAATGTCGAGGAGCAGCGCCGTCCCCCGGGTGTTCACGTCCACGTACCGGTCGATCTGGTACATGCTCTGACCTATGCTGACTGCCGCGCCGAAATGGACGACCGCGTCCGACGCGACGACGAGCGGCTCGAACACCGCACGATCCCGTACGTCGCCTTGGACGTAGTGCGCGCGCGGGTTCGCATACGACGGCCACGTACCCGTGCGATGCACCTGCGGTTCGAGGTTGTCGAGGACCGTCACGACGTACCCATCCGCGACGAGGCGATCGACGAGATGAGACCCGATGTACCCGGCGCCGCCCGTGACCAGAACCGATTGCATGGCCATCATTGAACTGTCTTTCGTAGGTCAAAAGTCAAAGGTCAAGGGTCAAATCATGTCCTGGGTAGAATTTGCCTTTTGACTCTTGCCTTTTGCCTTACAAGGGACCGTTCAGGACCGCTCCACGGCGCGCAGCGCCTTCAGGTTGAGGGTGGAAAAGCGCGCCGCGCCCGTGCGCCGGTACGCGTACTTGGCCGCGTACAGGTGCGCGGTCAGGTATCGGTCGTCTTCGTAGACGGCAAGGGTGTCCACGCCGAGCAGCGGCGCAAGCCACGCGAGCCCGCCGCACGTCCCGATGAACCGCCGCGCTCCGGCAATGACCTGAGTCTGCAGCCCGAGGTTTGTCTTCGGGTCCAGTGACGGCCGCACCGTCGAGACACCGCGAATGCCTTCGAACCCGTAGTCGCGGTGTTCGTCCACGCTCCACGCGGTGTCCAGCATGACGACCGGCATGCGCGCGGCCACCCGCTGCACCAGGTCGTAGAGGGCGTCGCGATTCGCGTCGGTCTCTGGCAGCGCCGGACCGGTGTAGAACTTGACGGCCGCATAGTCCGCCGGCAGCCCGGGGATCGCCGGCGGCCCGGCAACCCGAACGCGCCTGAAATCGGTATGACGAAGCAGAAAGTCGAGCGATCGGTCGCCGTACCAGAACGCCCGGAACATCTGGTACATCAGTCCCGGGTGCCACACCGCCGCATCGCGAACGCCCAGCCGTGTCTTGGCGAGCCGGATGAGCTCGCGGTCGAATTCGGACAGCGCCATCTGCTTCTGGTCCCCGCGGTCACGGCGGGTAGCCGCCTGCCTCGCGAATTCGGCCGGTTCGACCAGGTCAAAGATCTCGACGTAGCTGCCCGCGATGCCGCTGTACCACGGCGCTGTCCCCCCGCGCGACAGCGCGATCACGCGCTCCGGCCGGACGCCGTATCGATCGGCGGCCCACGCCAGAAACGGGAGCCAGTAGAGCGCCTCGTAGCCGACTTCAGAGGTCCACGGTCCCGCAATGACAGGCCGCGATCCGGCCGCGGCACGCGCAAGCGCGTGCGTGATGCGGCGCTCCGCGCGATAGGGGGTCAGCACATGATCGTCGAACCGCTGAATGCGTTTCCCGGATCGCTCGAGGGCGGCGCGGCCCTGCTGCACGCGAGCGCGCGCGAGCTCCGGCGCCCGCACGAGCCGCTCCTGCTGCCTTCGCGCCTGTCGGCCGAGCCGGCCGAGCGCCTGTTCGGCTGTTCGCCAGTGCCGCTCGGCACGGCGTAGTCGAACGCCCGCGAAGTTGATCGCCGCGCGCGTGATGTTGGGAATACGCATGATCCGAGGCTCAGTCGTCAGGCGGGCCCCTTAGCCGGGGTCCCCGCCGCGCACGCCTGCGCGGTGGGGTGCCTGCGATCCGCCAGGCGCGGTGTACAGCCGCGCCCTCCGAACGTCGGCGCCGATAGCCAATCCGGCATCGAGCAGTCCGCTCAGGTCAACAGGTGAAAATCGGCCGCCACCCACGCGTCCGTACACGCGCCGCGCCAAGTGCAGGTGTGCATGCAGGAACGAGGCATCCGTAAACACCGGCACGGTCGGCACGCCAAGCAGCGGCGCCAGCCACGCCAGGCCGCCGCACGTTCCCACGAACATTCGCGCGCCCGCGATGATCCGCGTCTGCACCGCAAGATTGGTGCGTGCGTCGAGGCGTCCGCTGAGGCTCGTCACGCGTTCGCCCGCCTCGATGTGAAAATCGGCGTGGTCATCGATCGCAAGCCCGGTATCGAGGTGCACGATCGGGAACCGGTCGCTCAAGGCGTCCGTCATCGCCCGCAGCTGCACCCGGACCGCCGGCTCGTCAGGAAGCGATCGGGCGCCGTAGAACTTGACGGCGACGTACTCAGCAGGCAATGCGACGGGTACCCCGACGTCGGGCGCCTCGATTCGGGCATAGCGGGTATGACGTTCCACGAACGCGAGCGTTTCGTGGCCGGACCAGAAGGGCCCAAACCAGCGGAACATCAGCGAGGGATGGAGCACCCTCACGGATGCACCGAGACCGACCGCCTCCGACGCCTTCTTGATCAGGCCCCTATCGAAATCCGACACCTCGCGCTGCTTGAGCGCACCGGCAGCGGCACGCGCGGAGAGATCCGCTGGTGCGATGTGATCGAGCACCTCGATGTACCGCGATGCAACGCCCCTGTACCAGCTTGCAGCGCCGCCGCGCGACATCACGACAATCCGCTCCTCGGGAACTCGATAGGCTGCCATGACCCATCGAAGGAACGGAACCCAGTACAACACCTCGTAGCCAACCTCCGACAGCCACGGACCCGCGACGATCGGATCCGATCCGCTGACCGCTTCCTCGAGATCCCGCTCGACAGCCCACTGCTGCCGCCAGGTCGTCCACTGCTCGCCGATCTGGCGAGCTCTGGCACGCCACCGGGCCACAGGCGGTCTCAACGGAGGCTCCCCTTCCCGACTTCGATGACGTCCAGCAGATCCGGACGGCCGCTCGAACGGAGCACGTCGCGCACGAGGTCCAGGTGCCGCATGGAAAACGTGCCCGGCTCGGTGTAGTAGCTCACCGCAGGCACGCCGCACAGCGGCGCCAGGTAGGCGAAGCCGCCGTACGTGCCGACGAAACGCCGCGCGCCGGCGACGATGGCCGACTGGACGAGCAGGTTGCTGTGCGGCGCGAGCAGATGGCGGATGCCCTGCGTGGCGGCGATATCAGGTTCGCAGGGAACGTGGTCGTCAACCGCCACGCCCGTGGACAGCGACATGACCGGTCCCTGCTCCGCGAGGGCCCGAATCGTTCGTTCGACGAACGCGCGGTTGTCCGGCGTGTCCTTGAAGCAATCATTGAAGTAGAACTTGACGGCCGTGTAGTTCGCCGGCAGGCCCACGGGCAGCGCCGGAGGCTGGAGCGTCGCGAATCGCGCGTACTGCCGGACCCATTCGAGCGGCTGGTGTCCCCACCAGTACGGCCCAAACAGCCGGTACATCGTCGACGGGTGCAGCACGGAGACCGCACGTCCTTCGGCTTGCCGAACGAAGCCGACGATCTCGTCGTCCAGCGCGGTGGCGGCGACCTGTTTCTGTTCTCCGAGACGCCCGCTTCGATCCTCGTTCTTGCGCTTGAAGTCGTCCAGCGGCATGAACGACAACGCGTCGTGCGACCGTCCTGCAAACGGCGCGTACCAGGCGGCGCTCCCTCCACGCGAGACGGCAATCAGCCGATCGGGGGGGACGTCGTATTGCTCGGCAAACCACCGCAGGAACGGAATCCAGTAGAGCAGCTCGAATCCGACTTCCCCGAGCCAGGGACCAGCCAGGATCGGCCGGTCGCCAGCGGCCAGCGACGCAAGCTCGCGCCGGATGGCCGAGGCGCGCCGCTCGGAAACCAGGCGCGCCGCCGCACGCCGGACCGGCGACGGCAGGAGGCGCCGCGCACGCGCGCCGAGGGTTGGGCCCCGCCCATTCGCCGTTACTGGAAGCACGGCAACCCGAAATGAGGATCCATGCGGAGCGGCTGGCGGTTGGCTTCGACGAACACACGGAGCGGCAAGGCGTCGTCGGCGATCGTGCCTACTTCGCGGTAATGATCCGCAACATGTCGCGCCAGCAGAGGATAGGTGAACACGAAGTCCGCCTCGAAGTGATTGGCGTCGGCGAGAATAATCGGGACCGACTGCGAGGCAAGGCGCGCCAGGGCGCGTCGCTGATCGGCTTCCGACATATAGAAGGACAGGCCGACCGTTGCTTGTCCAGCCGCGAAGCGTCGTCGAGCGAGCACGGAAATCTCTGGCGCCTGGGCCGCGACGAGCAGGTACTCGTCGGGACTGGTGCATTCGGCGACGTAGCGCGCCGCCGCAATAGTGCCCTGCGCATCGACGTCCGACCAATCCCTCGGCGGCAGACCCAGCAGGTTTTCACGGACACGCGCGAACTGGCGAGTGATCTCCTCCCATGAAGCCGTCAATCCGGTGGTGTCGAGCGTGCGTGCCACGTCGCGAAACATCCAGGACGCGCCGAACATGAACAGCAGCAGGACGAGCGGAAGCAGCGTCGCGAGACGGCGCGCCACCGGCAGCGTGATCGAGTGCGCGGCACCGGTGCTCCACGCCGCCAGCACCGCCACCGGGATCACCGCGTCGCCAAACCGGCCATTGAGACCGTCTCTCAGGAGGAACTCGTTGCTGACGACGGCCATCGCCAGCAGCCCTACAGCGAAACCGCGATCCTCCGGTGTCAGCGGCGACGCGGTGGATGCAAAGGCGCGCCAGGCAAGCACCGCGGCGGCCACGGCCATGATCGCCCAGAACGCGTAATAGGTGAGCCCCACGAGGCTCTCACCGTTCAGAGACGCCAACGACGCCAAAGTAGGGAGTTGCAGCTCTGTCCGTCGCGCCTCGAGCGCGGCCGTGGCCAGGTTGTTGCGCACGTAGCTCGGAATGCCCTCGTACACCTGGACCCAGAGGGCCGACGGCAGCAGACACAGCGCGGTCAGGCCGAGATACAGGCCGACCCGGCGTCCGACGACTGACCACGCGCCGACATCGCGGCCAATCAGGCCCGCGATGAAGCCGATCGCCACGTAGACTCCGCAATCGTGACGAAACAGCGTAGCGGCGGCGGTCGTGACCGCTGCCAACCCGAGCCGCAACACGGAAGGACTCACCGTCACCGTCCGGATCATCACCGCGCCAAGCGCGAGCATGAGGACCTTTGGATAGCCGTACAGTCTCGGTTCCATGGCGACCACGAGCGCGGTCGCCAGCAGCGCGACTGACCATCGTCTTGCCAGATCGAGAACAAGGAGGAACACGAGCGCATGGGCAAGGGCAATCGCCCCGATCGTCAGATAGGCTTCGGCCAGCAGCGTGCGGCCGAAAAGCTGTTGCGCCCAGGCGGGCAGTGCATAGCTGAGGGACGGCCAGGCCCCGCGCAGCTCGGCATCGGCGAAGTCGCGAAGCGGCTGCTCCCCGCGTAACAGCATCTCGGCACGCATCAGGTGAGCGAACTGATCGTTGGTGAAGCCGCCGAGCGAGCCGTCCAGGGAGTTGAAGCGGTAAATGAAGGCCACGCCCGCAACGGCAACCGCACACAGCGCCCCGAGCACCACACGCCGCCTCGTCCACCATGCCTGGCCGTTCGGCGTCATCGGAAGCACGGCAGCCCGAGGTGCGGGTCCACGCCCGTCGCTTGCCGATGCGCATCCACGAACACCCGAAACCGCGGCTCATCGTCCACGGCGATCGTCCCGGTCTCACGATACGCGTCAGCCAGATGCCGCGCGAGCAACGGGTAGTCCGATGCGAAGCCTTCCTCGAAGTCCTCCGCGTCGGCCAGGACGATGGGCACCGACTGGCGCTCGAGGCGCGCCAGCGCGCGCCGCTGATCCCCTTCGGACGTATAGAACGACAAGCTCACCGTCGGCTGCCCCGCGGCAAAGCGGCGCCTGGCAAACACCGGAATCTCCTGATAGTGGCCCGCCACGAGCAGGTATTCGTCCGGCGCCGTGCATTCGGCCACGTACCGGGCGGCGCGCAACGTGCCTGTCGCATCACTGTCGGCCCAGACGACGGGTGGCAGGCGGCCCAACTCGGCACGAACCGCCTGGTAGCGGCGCGTTACCTTTCCCCACGAATCAGAGAGTCCGCTGGTGTCGAGCTCGCGCCTGATATCGGAGAACACGTAGGAGGCGCTGAACACGTATAGCAACAGCACGACTGGCGCCGCGATGGCAGGTATCCGGAGCGCATTCGAGGACCACTCGCACGCCGCACCAACGGTCCACGCGGCCAGCAAGGCCACCGGGATGATGGCGTCGCCGAAACGCTGGTCGAGATTCGCCCGGAGGAAGAAGGTGTTGACCAGCGCGGCCATCGCCAGCAGACCAATCGCGGTCCCGCGCTCTGCGGGTCGCAGCGGCGTCGTCCCGATCATGCGCGCCATGAGCGTCGCGGCGGCTGCTACCAGCACACCCCAGAACGCGTAGTAGGTCACCACGAGCAGTCCGTCGCGCGTGAAGGCGCTTGACCACTCGAAGGGCGGGAATCTCAGCTCGGTGCGCGTCGTCTCGAGCGCGCTGGTCGCCAGCGCGTTGCCCAGATACGTGGGAATCCCTTCGTAGGCCTGGACCCACAGCGCAGACGGCAACAGGCATATCGCGCTGAGCGCCGCGTAGATCCCCACGCTGCGAGCAACGGCCGGCCACGCAGGCGCAGCGCGCGCGACGAGAGCCAGGACGCTGCCTGCCGCGACGTAGATGCCGTAATCGTGGCGAAACAGCGTGGCAACGGCGGTCACGACGGCCGCCAGGGCTAGACGAGGCACGGACGGATTCGACGCGATGGCACGCAGCGCCAGCACACCGAGCGCCAGCATCAGGACCTTTGGATAGTTGTACAGCTTGGGCGTCGTGGCGACCGCCACTGCGGCGGCCAGGAGAGCGACCGACCAGCGCTTCGACAGGTCGAGGGCGAGGAGCAAGACCATCGCATGCGCGAGCGCGATCGCACCGACGGTCAGATAGGCTTCGGTCAGCAGCGTGCGCCCGCCGATCTGCTGAGCCCACGCGGGAACGGCGTAACTCAAGGCCGGCCACGCACCGCGCAACTCGGCGTCGGCGAAATCCCGCAGCGGCTGCTCGCCGCGAAGCAGCATGTCGGCCCGCATCAGGTGTGCGAAGTGGTCATTGTCAAATCCGCCAAGCGTGCCGCCGAGGGTGTTGAAGCGGTAGGCGCAGGCCGCGGCGCCGACACCGAGGGCTGCGCACACGGCAAGCGCGATGCGCCTCCGGCGCCACCATGATGGTGCTGTTCGTGGAATCCCAGGAACACCACCAACGCCCGACTTCACAACTCCCAATTGGGAGTTCGTACCCTGGGAGTTGGGAGTTGTCGGTGTCAAGAACGTCCCCTCGTCACGTCCACCGCCGATGCGAGCAGATTCAGCTCCGTCACCGCCCGGAGATCGAGCGTGTCAAAACGTGCCGCACCGATCTGCCGGTACGCCTGGGCCGCGAAGAAGATGTGCGAGACGAGAAATCGCTCCTCGCTATAGACGGCGAGGGTGTCGACACCCAGCAGCGGCGCGAGCCAGGCAAGACTGCCGCAGGTGCCCATGAAGCCCTGCGCGCCGGCGATGACCGCCGTCTGAACGCCCAGGTTCGTACTCGGCACCAGCCTGTCGCGCAGGCTGATCACGTTCGGCATGTCATGGAACAGGTAATCCTCGTGCTCGTCGGTCGCCATCCCGGTGTCGAGCATCACGACCGGCATCCCCGTCGCGGCGACGCGAACGAGGTCTCGCAGCGCACCGCGGGACTCCGGCGTGCCAGGCAGCGCAGCGCCCGTGTAGAACTTGGCGGCGATGTAGCGCTCGGGGAGAGCAGGATCAACCGGCGTCCTCACAGTCAACGGCGCATATCGCGTGTGCGAGAGGACCAGATCGAGCGCGCGGTTGCCGAACCAGAACCGGTTGAACAACCGGTACATCAGCGACGGGTGGCAGACCGCGGCGTCCTCGATGCCCGCGGAGTTGCGCGCGATCGCGATGAGATCGCCGTCCAGCGCGCTTGCGGTGGTCTGCTTCTGGCCGCCCGACTCGTCGCGCTGGTGCCGCTCGCGGTTGCGGCGGCCGAACTCCTCGGGGGACAGGTGGTCGAAGATTTCGACGTAGCGCCCTGCGACGTCGCCATACCATTCGGCCACGCCGCCGCGTGACATCGCGACGACACGCTCGCGGTCGACGCGGTAGCGATCCTCGAACCACCGCAGGAACGGCACCCAGTAGAGCACTTCGAATCCAACCTCCGACAGCCAGGGACCCGCAACGATCGGCCCCCGCCCGCGCGCCACGGCCGCGATCTCGCGTTCGATCTGCCATTCCGCGCGAAACGCCGCCGCCTGCTCGCGTACGCGGTCCGCTCGCCGCGCCAGCCGCACGCCGCGCTTCGGTGCCGCGACGACGCGACGCCACGCCTTGGCGGCAAGATTCCTGACTGCCGCCAGTGGATCGCCTCCTGTCGTCATCCCCTGCGCGCCCTGTCTACCGGAACGGCTGAGCGCCGTTCCTTGCAGCGTCTCCCGGAACCGGCTGAGCGCCGTTCCTTAAGGCGTCTCCCGGAACCGGCTGAGCGCCGTTCCTTAAGGCGTCTACCGGAACCGGCTGAGCGCCGTTCCTTCGGGCATCTGAGCGTGTGAAGAAATGCGTCAACTCCCAACG
>Ga0184627_10000859_pt1 | contig 11922 bp, 12 predicted proteins | sample PLM3_127_b1_FD_133150 | JGI IMG/M metagenome (GOLD analysis project Ga0184627, IMG submission 133150) | Groundwater sediment microbial communities from an aquifer in East River, Colorado, USA - PLM3_127_b1 | ecosystem: Environmental > Terrestrial > Soil > Riparian zone | place: USA: East River...
ACGCCCGTCTGTGCCGTCGTGCGCTCCGTGCCTCTCCGCGGCCGCCGCTGCCGCGTGGCCGCCGAGCACTTCGCCGTTGTCGCCGACGTGCATCTCTGGCGGGGACGAATTGACGAACGCGATTACACGTGTGAGACGCCTGACGGCCGAGGCCGCAGCCGGCTGGAAGCAGGCGCGCGGCTGTCCCGGATGGTCTGCGCGGATCTGGAGATGCTCGGCGTCGCGGGCGTTACGACCATCGCGGAGCACGTCGCGCGCGCGCAGGTGCGGCAGATTGCAGCAGGTATTCGACAAGTCATGCGGCGCCTCGGCACGCGCTGCCCGCGAGTAGCCGTCGTGGCGGGGCAGGGCGACTTCGTGGCCAAGGATGCGGCACATGAAGTCGGGCTTGCCACGCGCGACCTCGCCGACGGCATGGGAGCAGCCGCCGCGCGTGCGGCGCCTGCCGCCGCGGTCGCATACCTCCTGGACGCCACGCTCACGGCCGCCAGATGACAAGCCTTGAGATGAACGAGCGTGCCTGGGCGCTGGCCGACTGGTGCGTCGCGCACGCCACCGAGCTGCGCGTCGGCGTGCACACGCTCGCCAGCGGTGCGCGCATTCTGGACGCCGGTGTGCGGGCGCCCGGCGGCCTTGCCGCGGGACGCGCGCTCGCCGAACTCTGCATGGGCGGTCTTGGCCATGTCGCGTTCGCGCCGCTGATGATCGGCGGACAGACATGGTCCGGCGTCCACGTCTGGACCGATCATCCCGCCGCGTCCTGCATGGCGTCGCAATATGCCGGATGGGCCATCAACCCGGAAGGGTTTTTTGCGATGGGGTCAGGCCCGCTGCGCGCGAAAGCGCGCGTGGAGCGCGAGCTCTTCGCCAAGCTCGATTGCGCGGAAGACGCCGGCCGCGGTGTGCTCGTCCTGGAAGCGCGGACGCTTCCGACCGACGACGTCGCCGTCTGGGTGGCGAACAGGGCCGGCATCGCACCCGGTGCCATCACCCTTGCCGTCGCGCCCACGGCGAGCGTGGCCGGCGGCGTGCAGATCGTGGCGCGGGTGATCGAGACCGGGTTGCACAAAATGGACACGCTCGGCTTCGACGTCAACCGGGTGATGAGTGCGATGGGCACAGCGCCGCTTGCGCCGGTGGCGCGGAATGACCTGCGGGCTGTCGGCCGCACGAATGACTGCATTCTCTACGGCGGCCAGGCGCGCTTTCTCGTGGACGCGGACGACGGGGAGCTTGCGGCGCTGGCGGAGCGTCTTCCGGCGTCCGCCTCCGTCGATTACGGCACGCCTTTCTATGACATCTTCACGCGCTACGACAACGACTTCTATAAGATCGACCCGATGCTTTTCAGCCCCGCCGAGGTGTGGGTGACCAGCGCGTCGAGCGGCCGGACGTTCCACGGCGGACACGTGAACCCGGACGTGTTACGCGCCTCGCTGTTCGACTGATGTACGTAGTGTCCGGCTTTAGCCGGACCTGCCCGGGCGCTTCGACTTATGCACATCGTCATCCTCAGCGCGCGCACCGGCTGGCAGACCGACGAGTTATGTCGTGCGCTGCAGGAACGCGGGCACACGGGACGCGTGGTGCCCTACGAGGGGCTCGTGGCGCGGCTCGGCACGTCCCGTTCCGCGGGGGTCGGGTCGCGGAGCGACCCGACTAGCCAGCGCTGGCTGGACGGTCCGTCTTCGCGGACCGTCCCGGCGGACCTTCAGGTCCGCCTGACAAGCGAACACACGTCCATTCTCGATGCCGATGCGGTGCTCGCCCGGATCATTCCGACCGGGTCTCTCGAGCAGATCATCTTCCGGGTCGACGCTTTGCACTGGATTGAGGAGCGCGGTGTGCCCGTGATGAACTCACCGCGCGCGCTCGAGCGCTGCGTCGATAAGTTCTATACCACCGCCCTCCTGCAGGAAGCGGGGCTCCCGGTACCCGAGACGATTGTTTGCGAGGGCGCCGCGGACGCGATCGCGGCCGTCCGGGAGATGGGCGACGTCATCGTCAAACCGATTTTCGGCTCGCTGGGCCATGGCATGGTGCGCATCAGCGATCCCGACGTCGCGCTCCGGGTGGTCGAGCCGCTCGAGCAGATGCGGAGCGTCTTCTACGTGCAGCGCGCGGTCGATCACGGTGGCCGCGATATCCGCGTGTTCGTGGTCGGTGGACGCGTCATCGGCGCGATCGAGCGCACCGCGCCTGCCGGGGAGTGGCGTACCAACGTGTCGCGCGGCGGATCGGTGCGGCCGTTCGACCTGCCTGCGGCCTGGGAGCAGCTGGCGCTGCGTGCCACGGTGGCCGTCGGCGCCGATTACGCGGGCGTGGACCTGCTCCCGTCGCGCGACGGGGCGCTGTTCGTGCTGGAAGTCAATGGCATTCCCGGATGGAAAGGCCTGCAGCAGGCGACCGGTGTTGACGTCTCGGGCGCCATCATCGAGCACCTGGTGAGTCGTTTACGTGCGGGCGTGGCGGCGCGCGGCGTCCCCGGTCCCGCGGAGCTTCCGGCATGACACGCGCCGATGCCGCCGCCGCTCCCGGGCGCGTCCTCGCCGCCGCGGACGTGGCGGTGGCGGCGCAACTGGCCTGCCTGCTCGAAGCCAGCGCACCGAAGCCGGGCAATATATCGCCCGGCCGTCACTTCGCCGACACCCGGTACGAAGACTTCCTCGCCAGCGCGGCCGCGATCGGCGAGCCGCTGGCCGGCGCCGGCGTGCGCCCTATTGGGGCCACCATGCGCATGGCGATCGAGGCGACGTCGCGCTGGACGCGCTCCAACACGAATCTCGGGATCGTGCTCCTCTTGACGCCGCTCGCGCGCGCCGCGATAAATGGGGTCGGGGGTCATTTTTCGAGGACATCCGACGAAGTGTCCCCGAAAAATGACCCCCGACCCCATTTACTGACCCCAACCCTGCGCCAGGCGGTGGGGCACGTGCTCGACACGACCACCGTCGAGGATGCGCGCGACGTATATGCGGCGATCCGTCTGGCAAAGCCTGGCGGGCTCGGACGCGCCGAGACGCAGGACGTCGCCGATGAGCCCACGATGTCACTGCTCGAGGTGATGCGGCTGGCGGCGCACAGGGACGGCATCGCGCGGGAGTACGCCACCGCCTTCGAGGCCACGTTCGAAACGGGTGCGCCCGCGCTCGAGCAGGCGCGCCTGGACGGGCTGCCCTGGGACGACGCCGTCGTCGAGACGTTCCTCAAGGTACTTGCCGCCGCGCCGGACACGCATGTGGCCCGACGCGGCGGCGAGGCCGCGGCGGCGGACATGTCCGCACGCGCGCGACACGTGCTCACGGCCGGCGGCGTTCGCTCGGCGGCAGGGCGGCGTGCGATTGACGAGATGGATCGCGGTCTGCGCGATACCCGCAACATCGGCAATCCAGGGACCGCCGCGGACCTCACCGCGGCCGCCATCTTCGTCGTGTTGCTTCGCGGCGGCTGGGACCGAGGTAGTCCCAACGTAAGGGCGGGCTTCAGCCGGCCCGAGTAGAAAGTGGAAAGTAGAAACTAGAAAGCAGGGCGGGCCTTTTTTGCGGTCCACCCGGTGGGGAGGAGGCCATGCAGGGTCGGGGTGAGTTCCGTGTGTCGGTCGAGAAGGACTATCTCGTCTTTGCCTCGGCGCACTTCATCACCTTTGCCGGCCACCGCTGTGAGGGGCTGCACGGCCACAACTACCGCGCGCGCGTGACCATCGAGGGTGCGCTCAACGAGGAAAGCTGGTTCGTCTTCGACTTCGTGGAGCTCAAGCGGATCATGCGGCGCCTGTGTGACGAGATCGACCACCTGGTCCTGCTGCCGCTCGAGAGCTCGCGCATCCAGGTCACCGAGGAAGGCGCGACGGTCAAGGTGGCCGTCGACGGGCAGCCGCGCTATGTTTTTCCCCGCCGCGACTGCGCGCTGCTGCCGATTCCGAATACGACCGTTGAGATGCTGGCGCAGCTCCTCGCCGATCGTCTTCGCGCGGAGCTCGACACGATGGGCCCGCGTGGGCTGACTGCCATCGAGATGGAAGTCGAAGAGAATTTCGGGCAGTCGGCGGTTTACCGCGTGGCGCTGCGGTGACCGCCGAGCCGCTGGACGGCCACGATGTCCGCGGCCGCGATGGCGCCGTCGTGCAGCGCGCTTGCGACGAGCGCGCCGTCGCATCCCGCATCGGCCAGTCGGGCCAGATCCTCCAGGCCGCGAACGCCGCCGCCGGCCAGGAGGATCGGGCCCGGCGCCGCCGCCCGCACGCGCGCAATGAGGTCGAAATCGAGACCCGAGGCGGTGCCGACCCGCGCGAGGTCGATCACAATCACCGCGCCCACACCGGCGGCGGCGGCGCGCGCCCCAAGCACGTGCGCCGGCTCGACCGGCGGGGTGTCGAGGCGTGGTGCGACCGGCTCGCCCTGGCGAAGATCGAGGCTGAAGGCGACGCGCTCACCGCCGATGAAGGCGCAGATGGATGCCAGCGCATCGTATGAGGCGAGCGTTTCGAGCCCGATGACCACGTGCGTGGCACCCAGGGCGAGCGCGTGACGCGAGCCATCCACCGATGCCGCGCCGGAGTCGAGCCAGAGCGGTGCCCCAAGCGAGGCGAGGCCGGCGACGATCCCATCCTGCGGTGGTCCCTGCATGATTGCGTCGAGGTCGGCGGCATAGAGCTCGCTGAGGCCGAATCGGTTCACGTACGCCCGCGCGAGCGCCAGCGGATCATCGCTATCGACCACGGAGCCGGCAACCGCCCGCACGGGACCGTAATGCTCGCGAACCCCGCCGCGCGCGTGCACGGCGCGGCCGGCGAGGAGATCGACGACGCCAATCAGTCGCATGTCGGTCTTTGGTCTTTCGTCTTTAGTCTGTGGTCAGTGGTCTGTGGTCTTTTGCCATGACTAAAGACCAGAGACCAGAGACCAGAGACGTTCTCGTGGACGTCGTCGTGAAGCTCGGCGGAGGTCTGCTCGCCCACGCGGCGCACTTCGATGCCGTGCTGGCGATGCTCGTGGACGCCGCTGCCACGCGGCGCCTGCTCGTCGTCCCAGGCGGCGGTCCGTTTGCCGACGCCGTGCGGCATGTGGATCGCCAGCTCCATCTCTCCGATGATGCGGCTCACTGGATGGCTGTGCTGGCGATGGACCAGCATGCGCACCTTGTCGTCTCGCGGCTGGCCGGCAGCGTGCTCGTGGGGGATGCCGCCGAAGCGGCCGCCGCACTTGGCGCGGCCCGCCTGCCCGTCCTCGCGCCCTCGCGCTGGCTCCGCGACGCCGACCCCCTGCCGCACACGTGGGACGTGACAAGCGACAGCATTGCGGCCTGGGTTGCCGGTGCGTTGGGCGCCCCGCGTCTCGTCCTGGTCAAGCCGCCGGGCGCGGCCGTGGACAATTCGGTGGACGCATATTTCCATCGAGCGCTCCCCGCGCATGTTACGCTGGTGATCGTTCCTGCGGATCAGGTGGGCGTACTGCATGCGGCGCTGAGTGCGTGAAGGTCCGACGGGGTTTTTCACAGGCTCTTTAGCCGGACTGGCGCACAATCCTCCGCAGCGCGCGCACCTTCGCAGCCGTGACGCGGCCGGTGCGGCCCCCTTCGCACGCCGCGCCGCGCACGCCGGCAATGTCAGCGCCGGCGTCGCGCACGAACCCGAGATCATCTATCTGCAATCTGCCCGCGAGCGCGACCAGCAGCCGGGCGTCGTGCGCCTGCGCCACCCACGCGGCGAGCGCACGCGGCGAGAGAAGGTCGCGTAAGCCGGGTCCATCCTTGTCGGCGGTATCGAGCAGCACGCCCGCGGCCCCCCCGGTTGCGGCGACCGCTGTCAGCGCGCCGGGCGCGAGGCTCGCGACGCGGTGGGCGTCGGCATACGCCACGGCGATGACACCGCAGCGCCCGCCGCTCCCGCCCGTGGCGCCGCGCACCGCCGCATCGAGCAACACCGCCGCTCGTTCAACGCCGGCAATCCCCGCGAAGCCAACCTTGACCAGCATCGCGCCCGCGACGGCACAGGCCCAGGCCTCGCGCTCGATGGCTCGCTCGTCGTCGGCGTCGCCGAGGGCGGCGGTCACCGGCCGCGTCTCGCTGGATGCCGCATGGATCTCACGGAGTACCGCGATCGACACGGCGCCCAGCGGCCCCGTCGTCGGGTCCTTGGCATCGATGATGTCGGCGCCGCCGGCAAGCGCGGCCACGGCGTCCTCGCGGGTCGCCACGCTTACAAGCAGCCGCATCGCCGGGATCTCGTTATCGGCATGATTGCTCGGCGAAGAGGTTACTATGATCCCTCTAGCGACAAACGTATAGGTCAAGAGTCAAAGGTCAAGACGATTGAGATGACCGAGGTCATGGCTGCACCGCTGGCCGGCCGCCGCGTGCTGATCACCGGGGCCTCGAGCGGCATTGGCCGCGCGATTGCGCTCGCGTCCGCCCGCGCCGGAGCGGACGTCGCGCTGACCTATAGGGTGAATGAGGATGGCGCGCGGGACGTCGAGCGCCAGATCCTGGCCGCCGGGCGACGCGCGGCCGTCATCCAGGCGGACGTGACCGAGCAGTTATCCGTCCACGCCCTTGGTCAGGCCGCGCGGCAGGCGCTCGGGCGGATCGATGTCTGGGTGAACAACGCCGGCGCCGACATCCTGACCGGGCCTGCGGCTGCGCTCCCGGATGTCGCCAAGCTGGACCTGCTGCTTGGGGTCGATCTGCGCGGCACGATGCTCGCCTCCTGGCAGGCCGCAGGCATCCTCGGCACGCAAGCCGAAGGCGGCGTGATCATCAACATGAGCTGGGACCACGTGCTGACCGGCATGGCGGGTCGCAACTCGGAGCTGTTCGCCGCCGCGAAGGGAGGTGTGCTCGCCTTCAGCAAGTCGCTGGCTCGATCGCTCGCGCCGCGCGTGCGCGTCAACGTCATCGCGCCAGGCTGGATCGAGACTTCGTTCGCCGCCGGCGTCGACGAACTCAGGCGCCGCGCCATCGCGGACTCCACGCCGCTCAAGCGCTGGGGTACGCCGGATGACGTGGCCGGCGCCGCCGTGTTCCTGGCCTCGCCGGCCGCAGCCTTTCTGACCGGGCAGACGATCTTCGTGGGCGGCGGGGTCGTGATGTAGCTGGGCTCGGGACTCGGGGCTCGGGATTCGGGACTCGGGACTCGGGGCTCGGGACTCGGGGTTTTTGGGAGTTGGGAGTTGGGAGTTGTTTTACATGGCACAAAAAGAAACAACGTATAACGAAGCACAAATCGCCGAGCGTCTCGGCAGTCTCCCCGGCTGGTACTTCGAGGATGGCTGGATTCGTCGCGTCTATAAGACCGATGGCTGGCCGACGACGCTGATGCTGGTCAATGCGATCGGCTATTGCGCAGAGGCCGCCTATCACCATCCCGACCTCACGGTGACGTGGGGACGAGTCACCGTGAAGCTGTCGACGCACAGCGCCGGCGGGATCACCGACAAGGATTTCGAGCTTGCCCGCAAGATTGAGGAGATCGCGCTGTGGCGGCCGGCCGCGGGCGGCGCGCTCGAGGGCACACCGAACAAGTTCGTGCGGAGCGGCGATCCGCGCTGATGGCTCGCCTTCGCTCGCCCGCGGACACGCGAGCGAGCTTCGGCGAGGCGGCGCCGAGCCGTGTGCTGTTCGTCACCGGCGGACTCGCCGAACCCGCGCTGCGACGCGTGCTCGCCGAGATGGCGCCCCCTTTTGCCTGCGACGTCGCCGTGCTGAGGATCACCGTGGCGGCGCTGATGACGACAGCCTGGATTGCCCGCTCGCTCGAGGTGCCGCAGGGCGTTGACCTGGTCCTGATTCCGGGGCTGTGCGAGGGCGACCCCGGCGTGATTGCCGAAAGAGTCGGCGTGGGGGTCGAGAAAGGCCCCAAAGACCTCCGCGAGATCCCTCGTCATTTCGGCCGCGCCGCCGTGGCGCGCGAGTATGGCGCGTGGGACATCGAGGTCATCGCCGAAATCAACAACGCCCCTCGTCTGACCGCGGCGGCCATTCGAGACGCCGCGGACTACTTCCGGGCCTCCGGCGCCGACATCATCGATATCGGCTGCACTCCGGGATTGCCATTTCCCGGCCTCGGCGAGATCGTGCGCGAGCTTGTCGCGGACGGCATGCGGGTCAGCATCGATACGTTCGATCCCGGGGAGATGCGCGCCGCGGTCCGCGCCGGCGCCGAGCTGGTGCTGAGCGTCAACGGCTCGAATATCGACGTGGCGCAGGACCTCGCCGGCACCGGCGCCCGCGTGGTGGTGCTGCCGGACCTGGGCGGCTCGCTCGACACGCTGGAGCCAAGCCTCGAGGCGCTCGCGCGGTGGGACGTCCCCTACCTGATCGACCCGATCCTCGAGCCGATCGGTCATGGGTTCATGGCCTCGCTCGAGCGCTTCGCGGAAGTGCGGCGCCGCTATCCCAACGCGGAGATGCTGATGGGCATCGGCAACCTGACCGAGTTGACCGCGGCGGACACGACCGGCGTGAACGCGCTGCTGATCGCCGTCTGCCAGGAACTCGGGATCCGCGCGGTGCTGACCACGGAAGTGATCCCGTGGGCGCGCGGTGCCGTTCGGGAGATCGATGTGGCGCGCCGGCTCATGCACTATGCCGTGACGCGTCAGGCGATTCCCAAAGGGGTTGACGACCGCCTGGTGACCGTCAAGGATCCGGTCATCCTCACGTACAGCGAAGAAGAGCTGCGCGCGCTGCAGGCGGACATCACCGATCCCAATTTCCGCATCTTCGCGGATCCCGGTGGGATCACGGTGCTGAACAACGAGCGCTTCATCCGCGGAACCGACATCCAGGACATCTTCACGCGGCTCCAGGTGGACGAGCCGGCGCACGCCTTTTATCTCGGTAAGGAGCTTGCGCGCGCCAGCCTGGCCATGACGCTCGGCAAGACCTATCGGCAGGAAGGCGCGCTCGCCTGGGGGTATCTCACCCCGCCGGATGACGTGAAATCGGATCGTGTGCGGCTGACACAGCGACCAGGTCCTCGTAAGTCAAAAGTCAAAAGTCAAAAGTCGAATCGAGCTCAAAGCCTTTCGAGTCCCGAGCCGCGAGTCCCGAGTCCCGGCCATGTTCAGCGTAGGCGAAAAGCCTGAAGCCTGAAGCCTAAAGCCTAAAGCCCAAGCCTGATGCCCGCCGATCCCGTCGCTCCGCTCGTCGAGGAGCTCGTGCCGCCTCCCGATGCGGTGCGCTGCTGCGAGTTGCTCGACGGCCTTCCGTATCGCCTGTTTCTGGACAGCGCGGTGCGGGATACGCGCCTGGGCCTGCACTCCTTCCTCGCCGCGGATCCGGTCATGGTCGTGCGCAGCAAGGGACCGCGGACGGAGTGGATCGATCCGGCAGCCGGCACGCGGCGCCGGGTCGCGAGTGACCCGCTTGCCGCAGTGCGCACGTTCCTTGCGCCTTTTGCGTCCCCGGCCGTCCCTGGGCTTCCTCCCTTTCAGGGTGGCGCCGCCGGTTACATCGCGTACGACTGGGGGCTCGAGCTCGAGCGTCTGCCCGCTCCCCTGCATGACGACCTCGCATTGGACGATGTCGTCCTTGGCGTCTACGACTGGGTGCTGGCGTGGGACCACGGCGCCTCGCGAGCGTGGCTGATCTCGACGGGGATGCCCGACACCGTGCCGGCGGACCGAGTCCGGCGTGCGGCCGCGCGCGCGGCCGGCGTCCAGGCGCGCCTGAGAGCCTCATCGGCCGTGGTGCGGCATTCCATTCGGCAGGACCCACCGGGTTGGCCCGAAGCGCCCGCAGCCTCCCATCCCGTGGACGGCGGGTGGTGGGATCCGCGCCTCCCACTGCGCTCGTCATTCACCCGTCGCGGGTACCTGGAGGCCGTCGAGCGGGTGAGGGAGTACATCTTTGCAGGCGACATTTTTCAGGCAAACCTGTCGCAACGATTCGAGGTGCCCCTGACCGAGCCTGCATGGGCGCTCTACCGTCGCCTGCGGGACATCAATCCGGCCCCCTTCGCGGCGTTCCTGGATTTCCCGGATACCGCCGTGCTCAGCGCGTCCCCTGAGCGCTTCCTGCGTGTGGACGCGGCGGGCCAGGTCGAGACGCGCCCGATCAAAGGCACCCGCCCGCGAGGTATCGGCCCCGAGCACGACGCCGCGCTGGGTCAGGCGCTGACCGAGAGCCCGAAAGACCGCGCGGAAAACCTGATGATCGTCGACCTCATGCGGAACGACCTTTCACGCGTGTGCGCGCCGGGCAGCGTGCGCGTCGCCGAGCTCTTCGCGCTGGAACAGTACGCCACCGTCCATCACCTGGTCTCGACCGTCGTCGGTCAGCTGGCTCCAGGCGCCGATGCGCTGGATCTGCTCCGCGCCGCGTTCCCCGGCGGCTCCATTACCGGCGCGCCCAAGCTGCGCGCCATGGAGATCATTGCCGAGCTCGAACGTCGGCGTCGCGGCGTGTACTGCGGCACGATCGGGTACTGGAGCGTGACCGGCGAGCTCGACGCCAGCATCGCCATCCGCACCGCGGTGGCGCGCGCCGGCCGCGTATACTTCAATGCGGGCGGGGGAGTCGTGGCCGATTCGGATCCGGCGGAGGAGTACCAGGAGACGCTCGACAAGGCCCGCGGCCTCATCGATGCGCTCGCCGTGCCCATATGATTCTCGTCATCGATCACTACGATTCGTTCGTCCATAACCTGGCGCGGTACGTCCGGGAGCTGGGCGGCGAGGCCGTCGTACGGCGCAATGATGCGCTGACGCTCGACGAGGTGGCAGCGCTCGCGCCGAGTCACATCATTCTGTCGCCTGGCCCGTGCACGCCGCGCGAAGCCGGAATCTCGATCGAGCTGGTACGACGCTTCGGACCGGATGTTCCCATTCTGGGAGTGTGCCTGGGTCATCAGTGCATCGGCGCGGCATACGGCGCGGACATCGTGCGCGCCGGTCGGCCGGTGCACGGCAAGACGTCGAGCATCGCGCACGCCGGAACCGGCATTTTCGCCGGGCTGCCGTCGCCGCTGCGGGCGGCGCGTTACCACTCGCTGGTCATTGCGCCCGCGTCGCTCCCGCCGGCGCTGCGCGTGATTGCCTCGGCCGAAGACGACCAGGAGATCATGGCGGTAGAGCATGTAGCGCATCCGGTGATTGGAGTGCAGTTTCACCCTGAGTCGGCGGCCAGCGAGTACGGCTACGCGATGCTCGACCGCTTTCTGCACGGCGAGCGCTCGCGCGGGACGGCGCTTCCGATGCGGGCCGACGGCACACGCGAAGCACCACCAGTCTCGTGGTGGCGTCGAAGCACGGACAACCGTCCGGGCGGCGAGTTCGTGCCACCGGCCGTGGAGCTCGTCCGGTGACGGTCCCTTCGCGCGGTTACGCGAGCGACGCGGTGGCCGGAATCGCCGACCCGTCTTCCGTCGGCGTCGCCCAGCCCATGGTGTGGATCAATGGCGAGCGGCAGCCGGGAAGCAGCGCACACGTGTCGGTGTGCGACCGTGGCCTGACCCTGGCCGATGGCGTCTTCGAAACGATGCGCGTGAGGGGCGGTGCGGTGTTCCGCCTTCGTCGCCACCTGGCACGGCTCGAGCGCGGGTTGGCCGCGCTGGAGATTCCGGCAGCGCCCGAACTGGATGACTGGGTGGTCGGCGCCATCCGGACCGTAGCCAGGCGCGACGCGAGCATCCGCCTGACCGTCACGCGAGGTCTCGGACCGGCCGGCGTGAGCCCTCCGGCCGTGGCACAGCCGACCGTGATCATCACCATCAGCCCGATGCCGTCGTTCCCCGTCTCGATCTACGACGAGGGCCTCGCGGCGCATGTCGCGTCGGGCCGCCGCAACGAGCGCGCGATGACGGCCGGCCTCAAGACGCTGGCGTACACCGACGCGATCGCCGGACTCCTCGAGGCGCGCCGCGCCGGCGCCGACGAGGCGCTGTTTCTGGATACCGAAGGCCACTGCTCGGAGGCCACGGCGAGC